>Ga0335394_10000917_pt1 | contig 32508 bp, 22 predicted proteins | sample MAT03_FD_205741 | JGI IMG/M metagenome (GOLD analysis project Ga0335394, IMG submission 205741) | Freshwater microbial communities from Lake Fryxell liftoff mats and glacier meltwater in Antarctica - MAT-03 (spades assembly) (version 2) ...
TGCGAAGAGGCTCTGTGTTATGCAGTAAGTTTTTATGAAAAAATCTTAAAATTTAACATAGTGAGCTAAAAAAACTGCAATGTGGGTTAAATACAATTTTGGCTGAAAGCTAAATTATATTTGAGTGGACATATTGCACCCAAGGCATTTGCCTCGACAGACTGAAAGATTGTCAGAATGCTTTCAGACTGGTCGTTCCGGGCGGAGTAGATACCAATCCTAATAAACAACTAGTTCAATAACTGAATGAAATTGGACCATATTGGTTTTGAAATCGGTATAAATCTTTGGAGAAAAATTGAGGGATTTTGTAACGGATAAAAATATTACACAAAAAAAGACTGCCCTTTTGAGGCAGCCTTTTTAAATAGAGGTTGTTACAAAAATTTAAGCTTTAATGCTTGCCCTAATAATATTAAGGGCACCACCAGCTTTAAACCATTCAATTTGTTGTTGGTTGTAAGTGTGGTTTACTGTTATTTCGTCTTTGCTGCCGTTCGCATGGTTTAGCACCAGTGTTAAAGGTGTATTTGGAGCAAAAGACGTTAGTCCCAAAATATCAATCGTATCGTCTTCCATAATCTTATCGTAATCAGCTTTGTCGGCAAACGTAAGACCTAACATCCCTTGTTTTTTAAGATTGGTTTCGTGAATACGGGCAAATGATTTTACAAGTACAGCACGCACACCTAAGTGACGGGGTTCCATAGCCGCATGTTCGCGGGAAGATCCTTCTCCATAGTTTTCATCACCCACCACAATAGATCCGATGCCTTGTGCCTTGTAAGCACGTTGAACATTTGGAACTGATTCGTATTTACCGTTTAACTCATTTTTAACACTGTCGGTTTTTTCGTTGAAGAAATTTACAGCACCAATTAACATGTTGTTTGAAATGTTATCGAGGTGACCACGGTATTTTAACCATGGACCAGCCATAGAAATATGGTCGGTTGTACATTTTCCTTTTGCTTTGATCAGTAGTTTTAAATTTTTTAAATCAACACCTTCCCATGCAGCAAAAGGATCCAGTAGTTGCAAACGATCACTTGTAGGCGATACATTTACGGTAATACCACTTCCGTCAGCTGCGGGAGCCTGATAACCTGCATCTTCCACAGCAAATCCTTTGCTTGGTAATTCTTCTCCAGTTGGAGGATCTAATTTTACCTGTTCTCCTTTTTCATTGGTTAAAGTATCTGTTAAAGGATTAAAAGTAAGATCGCCGGCAATTGCCAGTGCTGTAACAATTTCAGGAGAAGCTACAAATGCATAAGTGTTTGGATTTCCATCCGCGCGTTTCGCAAAATTTCTGTTGAAAGAGTGAATGATCGTATTCTTTTCTTGTTTTTCAGCACCCATACGGTCCCACATACCTATGCAAGGTCCGCAAGCGTTCGTAAATACTTTTGCTCCAATCTCATCAAAGACATCTAAAAAACCATCCCGTTTAATCGTGTAACGAATTTGTTCTGATCCCGGATTAATTAAATATTCTGATTTTGATTTTAAGTTTTTGGCGGATACTTGTTTTGCAAGGCTTACTGCTCTTGAAATATCTTCATAAGAAGAGTTGGTACAAGAACCTAAAAGACCTACGGATATTTTTAAAGGCCAGCCATTTTTAATAGCTTCTTCTTTTAATTTTGAAATAGGGGTAGCTAAATCCGGACTGAAAGGTCCGTTTACATGAGGCTCTAATTCTGATAAATTGATCTCGATAATCTGGTCAAAATATTTATCGGGATTTGCGTAAACTTCAGGATCAGCCGTTAAATGTTCGCGGATGCCATTTGCCAGTTCCGCAACATCAGCACGGTTAGTAGCTTTCAGGTAACGCTCCATAGAATCATCGTAACCGAAAGTAGAAGTAGTAGCGCCGATTTCAGCACCCATGTTACAAATAGTTCCTTTACCTGTGCAGCTCATCGACGTTGCACCTTCACCGAAATATTCAACGATAGCACCGGTTCCACCTTTAACAGTAAGAATACCTGCTACTTTTAAAATCACGTCTTTAGGTGCTGTCCAACCACTTAATTTACCGGTTAGTTTTACGCCAATTAATTTTGGAAATTTTAATTCCCATGCAAGACCAGCCATTACGTCACAAGCGTCGGCTCCACCAACACCGATGGCTAACATTCCCAATCCACCAGCGTTTACAGTGTGTGAGTCCGTTCCAATCATCATTCCACCGGGAAAAGCATAGTTCTCCAATACTACCTGGTGAATAATTCCAGCTCCTGGTTTCCAGAAGCCAATTCCGTATTTATTAGAAACAGAACCTAAGAAATCAAAGACTTCTTTACTTTCTTTAGTAGCAAATGCAAGATCTTCTGCGGCACCGTTCTTAGCGGTGATTAGGTGGTCACAATGTACGGTTGAAGGTACTGCTACTTTTGGTCTGCCTGCCTGCATAAACTGCAATAATGCCATTTGCGCTGTTGCATCCTGCATAGCAACACGATCCGGGGCAAAATCCACATAAGATTTTCCTCTTTCAAAAACAGAAGGATCTTGCTCTGCATGAAGATGCGCATATAATATTTTTTCAGTAAGAGTAAGAGGACGGCCGACCAATTTACGGGCGGCTTCAATTTTAGAAGGTAGTTGTGCGTAAACCTTCTTAATCATGTCAATATCAAAAGCCATAGGATTTTTTTTTATAGAGCACTAAATTATGTAATTATTGGGAATATTAAAAGATGAAATCCCCTAAACTTTCAAAAGAGTTTGTGTGTAAAAGACTTTTACCAAATGCGGTTGCAGCGGGCAAGTAGTAAAAAATCCACCATCACCAGCGCAGCCATGCTTTCCACAATAGGAACTGCTCTTGGCAATACACAGGGGTCGTGCCGTCCTTTTCCTTCCAGTTTAACCGCTTCGCCTTGTTTGTTAACCGAATCCTGAACTTGCATGAGTGTAGCAACCGGCTTAAAAGCGACATTAAAGTAGATTGGCATTCCGTTACTTATTCCTCCCTGTATCCCGCCACTGTTATTGGTTTTAGTTACAACCGCAGAGTCCTTGCCGGAGGCCGCAAAAATATCATTTAGTTGCGATCCTTTAAAATGGGCACTCTCAAATCCGCTTCCAATTTCAAAGCCTTTAACCGCGTTAATGCTTAACATGGCATGACCCAACACGGCGTGTAATTTATCAAAAACAGGTTCTCCCAGACCAATAGGCGCATTTTGAATAACGCATTGAATAATGCCTCCAAGCGTATCACCTTGTTTTTTTGTTTCTTCAATAATAGTAATCATTCGTGCTGAGGTATCTTCGTCGGGGCATCTTACCAAACTTAATTCTGTTTTTGAAAAATCAAGTTCGTTAAAAGTTTTAGTAAGTGTAATTTCACCTATTTGTTTTACAAAAGCATTAATGGATATGCTTTTTTCTTTGAGAATTAATTTGGCAATGGCTCCTGCAACAATCCGGCAGGCGGTTTCGCGCGCACTACTGCGTCCGCCGCCTCTGTAATCCCGTAAGCCGTATTTTTTCTCATAGGTAAAATCGGCATGAGAGGGACGGTAAGTATCTTTTAAATGAGCATAGTCTTTGGTTTTCTGATCTTCATTTTTTATTGTAAAGCCAATTGGAGTTCCTGAGCTTATTCCTTCAAAAATGCCTGAGAGAAACTCTACAGTATCTGATTCTTTTCTTTGGGTGGTGATGTGCGACTGACCCGGTTGACGGCGGTTCAGCTCTGATTGAATATAATCTATATCTATTTTTAACCCGGCTGGGCATCCCTCAATGATTCCGCCAATTGCAGGACCATGACTTTCGCCATAAGACGTGAGTTTAAAAAGTGTACCAAATGAATTGCCGGCCATAGAGCCTAAAGATAGGAATTTATCAAATTCCAGCTGTATTATTTAAAGCGGTAAAAGATGCTGATGTCAGAAATAAGACCGACAAAGTTCATTTCGTAATTCTGACCTCGTGAGCCATTTGTTTTTTTATCCCAGTAAAATTTGTTAGTCATAATGGTGCTGGCGCTAATCATCCATCTCCTTGAAACTTCATAACGTAGCGAGTAAGAAAGGTTAATGCCTACCTTATCGTAATTTTGTGTCCTCACGTAGCCCCCTGTGTCTATTTTAGTAAACTCTCTGGTAGTTTGCCCGTTTGTGTGAGTACTGTCATAATCTCGGTAATAGAAATACTGATCTCTAACAAATTTATTGTTATAGTATACGTCGATACCAACTGCATGTTTCAGTTTTTTGCTTCCCATAACGTATTCATAGCCAAGGCCAAACTGCACATTGGATGGAGTGGTTCGATTATTCATCAAGTAAACGGTTGAAGTATTGTTAGCTGATACGACCCCTGGATTATTGATAAGATTATTAATGGTGCTCACACCCAAAAAAAGATTTTAGAGCGTGCTTATTCGAGATAAAGTAACGGTAGGTCAGGTTGGTGTAGCACTCATTGTAATCGGTTGCGCCAATGGCAATAATGGCGGGTACAATAATACCGACACCAAGTTCTTTTCTGCGTTCTGGAGCTTTACGAGTTGTTTTTGAGGTATCCTGAGCTTGGGCTGTAAAGGTAATTCCTATCAGGAGTGCAAAGAGTTGTTTTTGGTAGTTCATGATAATTAAATTTAGAATTAAAATCTGTTTTTAATACCTTCGAAGTGCCTAAGAACGGTTATGGCCTGCAGGTTTTCAGCCATAATAAAACCTTAGTGTAAAACTTGTTTTTTTTAGTATGCAAAAACTTCTCTTAAAAAATATAAAGAACCTAATTGGTGTTTATCATCAGTCGCCAGACAAACTGCAGGGTAAAGATATGAAAAACCTTCCCTGTCTTGAAAATGCCTGGCTGGCATGCGATAACGGTTTAATTGCTGATTATGGGAGTATGGATGATTTTCCGGGAATTACAGACTGGAAAGGTCTGGAAGTGATTGATTGCAGTGGTAAATTGGTTTTGCCATCTTTTGCCGACAGTCACACGCATATTGTTTATGCAGGAAACAGAGAACAGGAATTTGTGGACCGGATTAACGGCCTGAGTTATGAAGAGGTTGCCAATAGAGGTGGAGGGATACTGAACTCTGCAAAAAAACTGCGCGAAACGAGTGAAGATGAACTTTTTGAACAGTCTAAGGGAAGACTAATTGAGATCATAGAGCAGGGTACAGGGGCCGTGGAGATTAAAAGTGGCTACGGACTCGACCTTGCAGGCGAATTAAAAATGTTAAGGGTTATCAGGCGCTTAAAAGAGCTTAACTGGATTCCGGTAAAAGCGACATTTCTTGGTGCGCACGCTGTTCCCGCAGAGTATAAAAATAATAAGCAGGGGTATATAGATCTTATCATAAAAGAGATGCTGCCGGCTATTGAAAAAGAAAAGCTGGCAGATTTTATTGACGTGTTTTGCGAAAAAGCATATTTTGATGCGGAGGAAACCAGGCAAATTCTCGAAGCTGGTAAAAAACACGGTCTTGTTGGCAAAGTGCATGCAGAACAATTGAGTCATGCCAACGGAATAAAAACGGCCGTGGAATGTGGAGCAATTAGTGTTGATCACCTGGAGTTTTGTAATGATTCAGATATAGCCTTGCTAGCTAATTCAGCAACGATGCCTACCATATTACCAGGCGCCGCTTTGTTTTTAACCCTACAATTACCGCCGGCCCGCAAAATGATTGACGCAGGATTGGCTGTTGCATTTGCCAGTGATTACAATCCAGGTAGCAGTCCGAGTGGAAATATGAAGTTGATACTAAGTCTTGCCTGCATTCAATACAAGCTCACTCCTGAAGAGGCAATTAACGCGGTGACCATTAATAGCGCTTATGCTATGCACTTGCAAAAACAAGTGGGATCAATTACGCCAGGAAAACTGGCGAACCTTATTATCACAAAGGAAATCAGCAGTTATGGTTTTATTCCTTACGCCTTTGGAAGTCATCTGATTGATACCATTGTATTAAATGGTAAAGTGTGGAAGTGAGTTAACTACTACTTGGAGGAACAGTCTATGTAATAGGTATCCCTATTTCCTGCGCCGTTTGGAAGGGTGCTGTCACCTTTGTTACATTCTGCTTTTGCTTCCTTTTTTGTTGCGCTTGGGTGCCACGATCCACTTGTTGTGTGTGTTTTGAAAACCTACTGGTCGGAAGAACTTTCACATTGGCAGGCATATTCTTTTTCGCAGGATGCCAGGATCATTCCTATAAACAAAGCTGCTAGTAATTGTATTTTCATGATGCCAAGGAGTTTATTTGGTAATAGTAGGGTGCGAAAAATCAAAACTATCGGAGATCCACTTTTAGATAAATCTCTTAAAAACAAAAAACCGCCCAACGTTCCCGAGGGCGGTTTTCTTAAATTGTTTTTGGTTATTTAAAGTCGCATGTACCGCCTTGCGCGATATAAATGGACCCTAAAGAATTACAAGCGTCTTTAGCATCTTTCTTTTTAACATCTTTCATAGGAAATGTGTTAACTTGAGCGGTACCACCTGACGGTGTGTAATTACAAGTACATGTGTAATCTTTTTTGCATGACACCAAGGTGAAGCATGCTACTGCAGCAACTAATAATACTTTTTTCATTTTGATTTGTTGGTTTTAGATTTCGGTAAAAATAAATTTTGTTTTATTAAAAAGCAAAAGAATACTACAACTTTATTAAATTAATTTGTAGACTGCTCGTTTGAGTTTGTGAAACAAGGGCTACACTTTGTAAATGGTATTTTTTTTAAGGTAAATAAAAAAGCCTCTCTTTTGGAGAAGCCTTTTCTGAAACTTATAATGTGTTGTTCGTTAATCGATAACGATTACAAGATATTTTGAAGCATCCCAGAATTCTTTTGCATTTAAAATCTCAATTTTTTCAATCGGTTTAGTACCTACCAGTTTGTATGAGTTCTTTGGATGGTTAGATAGTAACTTTACTTTTTTTGCACCAATGTTAATGCTGGTTGTTTGTTCGATGTTTATTTTAGTAAAGTACTCTTTATTAAAGTCATCGGTTACCTTGGTTGACTTACCCAGACCAATGAAACCACCTTCTTTGGTGATTACCTTTTTATCCTGAAGTTCTTTTCTCGTGCCAATTGTATAATACGCTGTATTTAGCATGTCTGTTTTTTGAGAACTTTCGCTTTCAACAACTTTGTAATTGGTGTTTAGATTGGCGAGTTCAATGTTAAGCCCTTCCATTCTTGTTTTCAATTCAGCAATTTCCTCATCTTTTAAGTTGATTGTGTTTTGAAGATTTTCAATCATCTTCTCCATACCGGCTAATTTTAAGTTGCTTTGTTTTAATTTAGCGCTTAAAGAACTGATCCTGTTTTTATTCTTTGCCATGAGATCATAGATCGCCTGGATATCTTCCTTAATCTGATTCCCTTTGTTTTTTACGTCACCTTTGCTACTGGCGTTATCTACAATTTTCTCTTTTTCTTTGATAGCATTTAGGTTTTCCTGAATCTCGTTGAAGGACTCAATAAATTCCTGTAGGGCAGCCGATTTTTCGTTTAATTGACCTGATAATTCTCCATTTGCATTTTTAAGACTGTCGGCCAAAGGGTTTCCTTTCTCTTCCGAGTCTTTGCAATTTGTAAAGGTAGTGCTTGCCAAAACAATTAACAGGCAGGCGATGAGGATTTTAGCAATTTTCATAAGTTGAGTATTTAATTAATATAGTGAACTGGTACAAAAATAAAAAATTATCGTTACTAAAAGCATTAAATAAAAAAAAGACGCCATAGCGTCTCGTTTTATATAGTGTTTAAAGTACATGTCTTAGCAAAATTCGTCGTAAACCGCTTTTAAGTGTTCCGAAATAGCGTTTGCATTGTGACCTTCGATGTTATGACGTTCGACAAAATGAACCAGTTGGCCATTTTTGAATAAAGCAATTGCAGGACTGCTAGGAGGATAAGGACTAAAATGTTTCCTTGCCTGATTAACAGCTTCCACATCATACCCTGCAAATACAGTTGTAAGTTTAGAAGGCTTTTTAGCATTCTCTAGGCTTTTTTTCACTCCCGGACGACACGCACCTGCGGCACAACCGCATACAGAATTTACCACCACAAGAACAGTGCCTTCATTTTGAATAGCTTTGTCTACGTCTTCGGGATTTGTTAATTCTAAAAAACCGGCAGTAGTTAATTCTGCTTTCATTGGGCTTACAATTGCTTCAGGATACATGGTGTGTTGATTTGATATGGTACAAAGGTAATTACAATTCTCTCAAATTTTTCAGAAGCATGTTAAATTGTTTTAAAACGTTTTAGTGCCAAATCATAAACTTCTGGAATTCTACTCTATATTTGCCCAGCTAAAATTAATTATGCAAAAGATTATTATCCTCGGAGCGGCTTTATTTTGTGCATTTGCACAAGTAAAGGCACAAAAACCAGTTGCAGTGGCAACTACTGCGAAACCTCTTTTTGTTGAAGAGATTAAAAAGACGGGTAATGAAATGGTAATTTCTTACAAGCGCTATAAGCTGGCAAACGGTCTCACCATTATTATTCACGAAGATCACAGCGATCCTATCTGCTATGTAGATGTTACTTATCACATTGGTAGTGCCCGTGAGCAACAGGGACGCAGTGGTTTTGCCCATTTTTTTGAACACATGATGTTCCAGGGTTCCAAAAACGTAGCGGATGAACAACATTTTAAGATTATTACTGAAGCGGGTGGGACTTTAAACGGAACGACAAACACTGACAGGACTAATTATTTCGAAACAGTTCCGAGTAATCAGCTTGAAAAGATGCTCTGGCTGGAAGCGGATAGGATGGGGTTTTTACTTGACTCTGTAACGCAGCGTAAGTTTGAAGTGCAGCGTGCTACGGTTAAGAATGAACGCGGGCAACGTTACGACAACGCCCCCTATGGTGTAGTAGGAGAAAAAATAGGAGAGGCTCTTTATCCGCAGGGACATCCCTACAATTCGACTACTATTGGATATATAGTAGATTTGGATAGAGTAGATGTAAACGATCTGAAACGGTTTTATATGCGCTGGTACGGTGCTAATAATGCAGTGTTAACAGTGGCAGGAGATGTGAAAACAGAGGAGGTTCTTGTGATGGCTCAAAAATATTTCGGAAACATTGGGAAAGGTACTGAAGTTAAACCACAGATAGTATCTCCTTTTAAGTTGGATGTTAACCGCTATATATCTTACGAAGACAATGTGAAATTTCCGATGCTGAACATGGCGTATCCTTCCGCTCGCATGAATACCAAGGATGATGCGTCGCTGGATGTGCTTGCTGAGATTCTTTCCGGCAGCCAAAGTTCGCCCTTGTATAAAGCTTTTATAGAAAGCAAAAAGGCGGTTAGCGCTCAATCCTACCAATTTTCGAGAGAACTTGCGGGTCAGTTTCAGATCGTAATTCGTGCAAACGCAGGATCGTCTTTAACCGACATTGAAAAGGAACTCAGATCCACTTTGACTGCGTGGGAAAAAACAGGTGCAACAGACGATGATATCATAAAGTTCAAAGCTCAGTATCAGAGTAACCTCTACAATCAACTGAGCACCGTTCAGGGTAAGGGCGCCAGTCTTGCTTCTTATTTTACATTTACCAAGGACGCTAATTTTCTAAAAAACGAAATTGCCCTGTACATGTCCGTTACTAAAGCTGATGTCATGCGGGTTTACCACACATACATTAAAAACAAGTCGGCTGTCTTGTTAAGTTGCTTACCGAAAGGAAAGGGAGATATGCGTGCACAACCGGACTCGTGGAAGATGTATGAGCGTAAGATTGAAACCGAAAGCGCGGAATATAAAAACCTAAGTTATACCGAACCCAAAGATGACTTTAACCGTGCAAGTGTTCCAGCAGCTAAACCAGCTGTTGCAGTACCTGTCCCTAATTTTTACCGAACAGATATAAATTCAGTAATTCCAGTAATTGGGCTTCACGAAACCGAAATTCCGAAGGTAAATATCCTTATCACTTTTAGGTCGGGACATCGTTTTGAGCCAAAAGAAAAATCAGGATTGTCACAGTTGCTGGCATCTATGCTCGAACAAAGCACTCAAAAGACCAATGCTGAAGAAATTGAAAACAAACTAAGCAGACTAGGTTCGGCAGTGAGTATTAACTCCGGAGATGAAGATTTATCAATCAGCATTCAGACCCTTAAACAAAATTTAAAAGCAACATTAAAAATTGTAGAAGAGAGTTTCTTTGAGTCAAAATTTGATGCCGCTGAATTTGAGTTGGAGAAGAAAAAGCAACTGGATGCAATTAACCAGACGCAGACAAATGCAGCCGCCCTGGCAGATATGGCTTATCGCAAGATTTTGTATGGCCCTAACCACACCATGGGATATACAGCAAGCGGATCGCTGGAGACTGTAAATTCAATCACTCTGGATGACGTTAAAAGTTATTATACGGGACTTAATTCAGGAATGTTATCGGTAGCTGTAAGTGGAGATATTACACCGGATGAGATTATCTCTGAGTTGGCATTTCTTTCAAAAGTAAAGGCTGGAACTCATGCAAAAGCTGATGTTTCTGCTATCCCCACTATAGAAAAGACAAAGATTTATTTTGTAGATAAGAAGAATGCAGCCCAGAGTGAAATCAGGATAGGGTGCATGGACATGCCTTTTGATGCTACGGGTGAATTCTATAAAAGTACCATCATGAATTTCAGCTTTTCAGGTGCATTTAACAGTCGTACCAATTATTTATTAAGGGAGATTAAAGGTTGGACTTACGGCACCCGCGGCGCTTTCAGTGGAACAAAATATCCTGGTTCTTTTACTATGAGCGGGGGGTTTAAGGCAAACACAACCGACAGTACACTGGTAGAATTTTTTAACGAACTTAGAAAATTTACGGAAGCTGGAATTACAGATGAGGAGATTGCTTTCACAAAAAATGCCATGCTGCAAAGCGATGCATTAAAATATGAATCGCCTCTTCAAAAACTGGGGTTCATTAAGCGCGTTTTGGACTATCAGCTTCCAAAAGATTATGTTTCTCAACAAACAACCGTTCTGAATACGATTAATAAGTCTGAAATAAATGAGCTCGCAAAAAAGCATCTGCCTTATGGCAGGATGGTTGTGGTTGTAGTAGGAGATAAGGCTTCCAACCTTGAAAAAGTAAAAAAACTGGGTTACGAAGTGATTGAGATCGATTTCCAAGGTAAAGTAATTAATCAGTGATCAGCGAAACGGGATCAATAGAATTAAGGGCAGTTAAAAATTAAATAGTAATTTAGGACTTTAAAAAAGAAACACACATGAACTACGATATCATAGTTATAGGAAGTGGTCCGGGCGGTTATGTTACTGCAATCAGGGCATCGCAATTGGGCTTTAAAACAGCAATTATCGAAAAGGAAAGTCTTGGCGGAATTTGTTTGAACTGGGGATGTATTCCAACAAAAGCTTTATTAAAAAGTGCACATGTATTTGAGTATTTAAATCACGCAAAAGATTATGGCATTGCAGCGGATAGTATCAAAGCCGATTTTAATGCCGTGGTGAAACGCAGCCGCGACGTTGCAGACGGCATGAGCAAGGGAATTCAATTCTTAATGAAAAAGAACAAGATCGACGTGATTATGGGTACAGCAAAAGTAAAAGCTGGTAAAAAAGTTGAAGTTACTGGGGCTGACGGAAAAGTGAGCAGTCTTGCCGCAAATCATATTGTTATTGCAACGGGTGCACGTTCTAAGCAGTTACCTAACCTGCCTCAGGATGGTAAAAAAATTATTGGTTACCGCGAAGCAATGACTCTGCCGAACCAGCCTAAATCACTTGTGGTTGTCGGCAGCGGCGCAATAGGCGTGGAGTTCGCTTATTTTTATGCAACCATGGGTACTAAGGTTACCATTGTTGAGTTTCTGCCAAACATTGTTCCGGTAGAAGATGAGGAGGTAAGTAAACAACTTGAAAAATCCTTTAAAAAAGTTGGCATTGAGGTAATGACCGATGCTTCGGTTGAAAGTGTTGATACCAAAGGAATCGGCTGTAAAGTAAATATTAAAACAAAAACAGGAAACATTAGTATCGATGCAGATATCGTTTTATCTGCTGTTGGAATCGAAGCAAACATTCAGGGCTTAGGTCTTGAAGAAACCGGAATTAAAACCGATAAAGGCAAAATTGCTACCGATAAATTTTATGCAACCAATGTGGCAGGTTACTATGCCATTGGTGATTGTGTTAGCGGACAAGCATTGGCCCACGTTGCAAGTGCAGAAGGAATTACCTGTGTTGAAAAAATAAAAGGCATGCATGTTGAAGCTATTGACTACAATAATGTGCCGGGATGTACGTACTGTCAGCCTGAGATTGCCAGTGTTGGATTCACAGAGAAAAAAGCGAAGGAAGCAGGATACGAAATTAAAGTCGGAAAATTTCCATTCTCCGCTTCAGGAAAGGCAAAAGCAGCGGGAGCCGCAGACGGATTTGTGAAACTTATCTTTGATGCTAAATACGGCGAGTTACTCGGAGCGCACATGATCGGTGCAAATGTGACTGAAATGATAGCTTCTACGGTGGCTATGCGCAAGTTGGAAACTACCGGACATGAGATCATTAAAACAATACATCCACATCCAACCATGAGCGAAGCAGTTATGGAAGCCGCGGCTGCAGCTTATGGAGAAGTGATTCACTTGTAGTCATTCCAGACTTTACTCGAAAGGACAGTGTGATGTAATTGATAATAAAGACTAATAAAAACGCTCCGATGGGGCGTTTTTGTTTTCTGTCGCACTCTTAAAAGAATATATTTGTAATACTAAGCGCACTAAGAATGAAAATCACCTACATTAGCCACGCAACCTTACTTATTGAAGTGGATGGTCTTAAAATTGTGACGGATCCCTGGGTGAAGGGAACCTCTTACTGCGATCAATGGCATTTGTTTCCTAAAGCTTTGAGTCCGGACCTGATTAAAGACACTGACTTTGTTTTGTATTCACATGGACATGAAGACCATTTGAACCCTGAAAGTTTGGCTACCATAAATAAAAACGCTAAGATCTTTTACCCATATTCCTGGTATGGAGGAACAACGGAGTTTTTTAATGACATGGGCTTTAAGAATATTCATGAGATCATTAACGAGCAAACACGAACTCTTACTGATAAAATAAAGATAACCTATTTATCCAATAACCTAGACAATGTAATTGTTCTTGAAATTAACGATCAGATTATCGTGAATGTGAACGATGCGCTTCCATCGGCATCTGCTGCTATGATTGCGCAATTTATCACGAAGATCAAAAAGAAGTGGAAAAAAATAGATTACGTTTTTTCCAGCTATGGCGGTGCGGCTTACTTTCCCAATGCTGTGCATTTTGTAAACAAGAATGATGTTGAGATTGCCGAGGCAAGAGAGCTGTTTTTTGTAACCAATTTTTGTAAAATCGTATCAGGACTAGAGCCAAAGTTTGCAATTCCTTTTGCTACTGATTTTATTTTGCTGGATGAGAAGCAGCGTTGGATCAACGAAGCAAAATTTCCAAGAGATAAAATAAAAACTTTTTACGAAGAATTTACAAAAGGTAAAAGCAAGGCAGATGTTATTGAAGCTTATCCAAATGATTATTTTGCGGAGGATATTTTTCATAAAGAGTCTCCTTATCACCAGAAAAAGGCAGATAAGAGTCTTTTGGAGCGTGTAGATGCAGACTATCATACGGAAATAGCAGGCCGAAAAAATCTTAGACTACTTGACTCTGAAGAGCTAAAAAAGGTTTTTGAGAACACACAAAAACACATTAGTGAGAAGAATTATATTATTCCGGAAGAAACACGGAAGAAAATAAAATTCGCACTTAAAATAACGGACGCTTCCGGTGAAAACATTTTGAATGTGAATTTTAGGAGCATTCCATATTTGTTTACAATGTCAGAAAAAGCACATGCAGATGTTGATCTTTTGATAGAAGTAAAAAGTAAAACGCTGATGTATGCGATAGATAACGAGTGGGGGGGAGATGCAATCATTATTGGTTATGGCGCTGAAATCTATATTTATAATGAGGATGCCGTAACATACGAATACGAAAACTATTGTGTGCGTTTGTTAAGCCGGTATCCGAACACCAAAGAGTATTTAAAAAAATCGCCTTTCCGTGCTTTAAAGTATTTGTTGGCCGACGAGACCAAGCGCAGAAACCTTATGAACAAAGCTTTAGGGAAACACGCTAAAATTATTGAGTATTCAGATTCGCTTCTGGGAAAGAGAGACCTTTGGCTGAATAAAAGTAAGTGCGACGTTTGTAAAGCCTGCAACATATTATTCACGAAGTAGAAGTGATCACATTAAGACGTTTAACCAGTTCGTTACCCTATTTGCCGTTTATAGACGGGCTACGTTTCTTTGCAATACTTCCAGTGATCCTGGTTCACTTTGTTGATTTTTACGAATCGCACACCGTAACGATTGAGTCACAGTGGCGCGTGAATTATCTCGATGGAGTGATCGGGAATTCTGATAATGCCGTGCTTTTATTTTTCGCCATCAGTGGTTTCGTTTTAGGGCTCCCTTTCGCCAATCACTTTTTTAAGAAGGAAACTTTACCCAAGTTAAAATTGTTTTATACACGACGACTGACCCGCCTTGAGCCTCCTTACCTGATCGTACTATCAGTTCTTATGTTGATGAATGTTTTTCTTTTCCATAAAAGTGCATTAACCGAACAGTTGCCTCATTATTTTGCGTCTTTCTTTTATTTGCATAACATTATCTACCAATCGTATCCTGAAATAAATTTCGTCTTCTGGTCTCTCGAAATTGAAGTGCAGTTTTATTTACTCGCCCCTTTGCTTGCGAAAGTATTTCAACTGGAAACAATTAAAAGAAGAACTAGTTTGCTTGGCAGTATGATTATTTTCGGGACACTGAATCATTATTTCAAAACACCTTTTATCTCTTTATTTAACTACCTGCATTATTTTCTCGCGGGTTTTCTGGCGCTTGATCTTTACCTTACTACCACTTCGAAAAAAAGGTATCTATTTGATTTTTTTGCCATTCTTCTTCTCCTTAGTTTTTGGACGGGTAGTGTGAAATATGGAGTTCTTTTGCCGTTCGTTCTGGGAGGATTTATATTCTGTGTGTCAAAGTCAACTTTGATTTTTAAGTTTACTTCTTTAAAGTGGATCAGTATTGTTGGAGGTATGTGTTACAGTCTTTATATGCTGCATTACCCGGTGATGGCTGCTTTCCTTAACCGCGTTACCGGACATTCTTTTCTGACATCGAATAGTGCCGGAGATTTTTTTATTAAATTAGGATTGTGCCTTGTTGTAATTTTTGTTGTGAGTGCTGTTTTTTTCATATTGATTGAAAGACCATGTATGAAAAAAGAATGGTATAAAACTATTTTCAGGCGTAAATTAACCGAAAGCTAAGTGAGTATAAAAGAACATAAACGCAACGTGTGGTTGATTTGGTTTGCTGGTAGCGGACTACTTTTTCTGTATATCATTTTGCGGGCAAATTCTCTATCCTTCACACACGATGAAGCGCTGAGTTACACGGTTGTTAAGCTTAAAAATTACTTTGAGTTTACAGCAAATAATCATCAGCTAAACACCTGGCTGATGGCTTTTTGCGCAAACGTGTTTGGGGAGAGTGAAATGTCGCTGCGGCTGCCGAATGTTTTACTTTTTGGAGTGTATCTGTTTTTCTGCTTTAGGATTATTCTGAAATCTGGAAGAACGGCCTTTGTTTTATTTGCGATCCCGCTGTTGTTCCTGAATCCATTTGTGCTTGATTTTTTTTCGCTGGCTAGAGGCTATGGACTGTCGCTGGGATTTATGGCGGCTTCTCTGTATTACTTTCTTCGTCGCGATTTTACAGATTTTTCGTACCAAAATCTTATTCGGGATTTTTGTCTTGCCATGTTATTCGCAACGCCAGCACTGTTTGCAAATCTTGCGCTCATTAATTTTTATATTGCTTTGCTTGTCATTTTTACAGGAAATTATTTTTTATTCTATAAAAAGAATTTTTCGGTAGAACGTAAAAAGCACATTCAGTTTATCGGCGTATTTATTTTGAGCTGCATTCCATTACTAATCATCGTAAAACGATTACTGATAATAAGTAAAGCAGGGGATCTTTATGTAGGGACCGATTCATTTCATCAAAGTATTTCTTCTTTTATTGAACGCTCATCTTATTTTATACCCTACCCAATTTGGTTTGTTGAGAAATTGCAGATTTTTATTGAGTTAATCTTTCCAATCGGTTTAATTATAACGTTGATACGGAAAAAAATAACAGGACCGGTGATGAAAGTGGGTATTTTAATAATGGTTATTTTAACCGGAATTTATCTTGAACATTATTTGTTTGAGGCACTTTTTCCCTGGAGCAGAACCGGAGTTTATTTTATTCCTTTGTTTGGTTTTTTTATTTTTTATTTATTCATTCAGTTTATTGAGGGTTTGAAACCTCAGTTGCAAAAGGTGTTGGTAGCAGCAGGCCTACTTTTGGTAACGCTTCCACTTACCATACATTTTTTAAAAACCATAAATCTTGTTCACACCTTTGAGTGGAAATACGAAGCGCATACAAAAGACGTTGTAGAAGAAATGGCAAAAAAAAACAGGCGGATTGTATTAGGATACGATTGGATTTTTGGACCAGCCATAAACTACTATGTTCAATCAAAAAAATTAAACATAGTCCCCATCAAGCTCGAGGAGGGAAAACCCTACGACCAGGATTTTGTTTATGAATTCAAGAACCAATTAAAAGACTCTACCTGGACGCTCGTAAAATCTTATGAGGATATTGGCAGTGGATTGTATAAAAATTCAGACAAATAGGTGAATTAACCTACTTCGCAATCATCTGGCGTTTGATCAGGTAGGTGTAAAGTACATTATCAAACCCCTGGTTGATATCGGCCTCCACGTAATCTATTTTATAATGTCCGCATTTTAAAACGAGTTGTTCTTTAAACTCGTTGATCGATTTTTTATATTGCTCTTTTATCTGCGAAGGATTTAATTTAATTTCTTCTCCACTTTCAAGATCTATAAAATGATGAGGCTTATTCTCGAATTCAAACTCCAGCTCTTTTGATTTATCAACCACATGAAACAACACCACTTCGTGTTTTTTATATTTCAAATGCTGAAGGGCAGAAAATAGTTCTTCGTTATGCGCTGCATTTTCAAACATATCGCTAAAAATGAAAACCAATGAACGTTGGTGGATGATTTCAGCGATTTGATTTAAAGCAGAGGCGGCTGACGTACTCTTATTCTCCGATTTATCGTCTAATAGGTCTTCGAGTGCGTTTAAAATGAGTTTTTTATGTAAGGGACTTCCTTTGGAAGGTAAGTGTTTTGTTATATTCTGATTAAACAAAGTAAGACCAAAGGCGTCGCGCTGTTGTTTGAGTAACTCACAAAGTGCTGCGGCAGAATAAACACTGAATTTTAGTTTGGTATTCTCAGCATCCATAGGAAACTGCATGCTGGCAGACGTATCAATCACAATCTGACATCTTAAATTTGTTTCTTCCTCGTAGCGTTTAACAAAAAGTTTTTCACTGCGGGCGAACAATTTCCAGTCTATGTGACGCGTACTTTCACCCGTGTTATAAAGCCTGTGTTCCGCAAACTCAACAGAGAAGCCATGGAAGGGACTTTTATGCAAACCGGTGATAAAACCCTCCACTACTTTTTTTGCAAGGAGCTCCAGATTCTTGAAAGGGTCTATTTTACTGTGATTAATTAACATAGTGCTGTTGTAAATATCTGTTTTTTTCAGGAAAAACTAGGAATTTAAAGGTTTTTTTGTATATTTTTGCTTAAGAATTGAAATCCTTCGACCAACATATAGTTTTTGCATGACGAAAAACCTCCTCATTTTACTATTTGTATTCTTTTTCTTTTCTAAATCTAAGGCGCAAATGGATACGAGTTTCTGGTTTGTCGCTCCCGACATCTCAAGCACCATGGGGGATTTTCCTATAGTGCTGCACTTTCAAACCTACGCACAAGCTAGTATTATAACGGTTAAGCAGCCTGCTTTAACAGTGGGGGGGATTAATGTTACGCTTAATGTGCCCGCAAACAGCATTTATACGCTCGACATTACAGCTTACATTGCCGTTGTTGAATCTGCACCCACAAACAGCGTGAAGCCCTATGGCATCTATATCAGCGCCAAAGAGAACATCTCAGTGTATTATACCATTGGCGACCAGACCAACAATAACAAGGAAATGATAAGCCTGAAGGGCCAGAGAGCTTTAGGCAACGACTTTTATGTAGCTGTTCCAACATCTTCTACTGTGTTAACTTATACTATAGCCGATGGAGGAGTGGGATTCGACGTGGTAGCAACGAAGACCGGAATTACCACCATTCTTATCACACCAAGATCTGATTGTGTAGGGCATGCGAAGAACACTACTTTTGTAAAGACCCTTAACAGAGGAGAAACATTTTCACTCCGGGATAATAATTCGGTAAATCCCAGCGAGCTTGCCGGAACTATTATTTCTGCCGACCAAAATATTGCGGTAACGGTTAAAGGCTCAATAAGGTCATCAACATCTTGTCCCTCTTATTTTGCAGATCAAATAACACCAAGCAACAAGCTCGGTAAAGATTATGTGATTCTTAAAGGCAATGGCGTAACAGATGTGGCTTTTATCATGGCGCCGGTTAACGCGACAGGATTTACGGTTACAAGTAGTTCGGGAACGAGTGCATGGTTAATTAATGCTACAGAATCATACTCTATAAATATTTTAGATCCAGTAACTTATATCAAGTCAGATAAACCCATATATCTGTTTCATATAAGTGGGTATGGATGTAAATTAAGTGGAGCACAACTTGCACCTGTTTATTGTGCTGGTTCGTACTCTACCGCTTTTGTTCGTCTTAGTTCAGACCCTCTTGATTTAAATATTACAACCCGCGCCGGGTTTCAGGGAAATTTTACCTTAACTACCAATGGAGTTAATGTACCAGTTTCCGCGGCTAGCTTTACAACGGTTCCAGGGAGTAACAGCGCACTGGTGTCGGCCCGTATTTCTTTTCCTGCTGGTACAATTGCAGCCGGAACTCACAATGTCCTTAGAAACAATTCTGATATCTTCAATTTAAGCGTACATAATGGTGGCCCTATTGGCGGTAGTGCGTATGCCCAGGCGAGTGACTTTGAGATAGCTGCTTTTGCTTATGCGAATGCAGCTCCAACCGCAACCATTTGTGGTAATACACAGTTTACACTGAATGGAGTGGTTGGCGGTGGGCCAATTACCGGCATATGGTCCATTCTACAAGGATATGGAAGTCTCTTTTTACCAAACACGACGCTAACTAATAATATTTATACACCGAGTTTGCTCGATACTACCAATAATGCCTCAACGATTCCTCTCAACGAGCGCTATGTGAAAATCATCCTCAATACAACCGGTATATGTCCGAATGTTACTGATACTCTTAGACTGCACGTTAAACAGCCGCCGATTGTAAGTGCGGGTTCTAATTCTGTTATTTGCGGAAACAATCCAACGGTGCAACTGCAAGGCAATGTTTATGGAGCAACTAACCAAGGTGTTTGGAATGTGCTTGCACCAGGCACCGGAACTTTTATTTCAGGCATCAACACCTTTACACCTCAATACAGTCTCTCCCAAGCAGATACCACATTGAATCAATTGTATTTTGCGCTTACCAGTACCAACAATGCTGGCTGCAATCCTGTGACTTCTACAGTTATGATTGCTATCAATAAGCCGCCAATTGTAAAGGCCAGTGCTATAAATCCCATTATAAGATGTTCAAACAATGGAACGGTATCCCTTAACGGTGCGGTTTCGGGGACTACAACCTCAACAGGTATATGGCAAACCGGAGGCTCTGGTGTTTTTTTACCAAATAACGTGGCTTTAAGCACCAATTATGTGCCGAGTCTTAGTGATGTCAGCTTCAATGGTATCTGGCTGTATCTTGAAAGTACCAATAACGGCTTGTGCCGCCCAATTAAAGACAGTGTACAGGTGCTTTTCACAAGTCCTTCGTTTGCTAGTGCTGGTGGAGATGTGAATTCCTGCGTGAATGATCCCAGAGCTACTTTATCGGGGCAAGTTAGCGGTACCGTTACAGGCACTGGCTTATGGTCTGGTGGTACAGGCAGCTTTTCGCCCTCAACTGGTGTTTTAACGCCCACTTATATTGGAACACCTGCAGATGTTTTAACAGGGTTTGTTACTTTGACACTTACAAGTATTAATAATGGAATTTGCCTGGGCACAAGCGATGTTGTAAAAGTAAATTTCCAGAGTCAGCCCTTCGCAAATTATTCTGTTACTTCCGTTTGTCTTGGTCAAATTACAGATTTCAGAGATCAATCTATCAATCTTTCGGGCGTGGGTGCTTTAAAATCATGGCAATGGAACTTCGGAGATAATACTCCTTTTTCTACAGCGCTTAATCCATCTCACACTTATTCTAATGTAGGCACTTACTCGGCACAGCTGGTTGTTAAAAATACGTTTAATTGCCTGGATACTATTTTTAAACCGGTTATTATTTATGAATTACCAACCGTAGATTTTTCTATTTCGCGTGCTTGCATTGGGTCAGCTCAGAAAATCGAGTTCAAAGATCAATCTTTCATTGTTCCGCCCTCTACCATTCCTGCCAGCGGACATTACTGGGATTTTGGAGGATTTGGTTTCTCAGACTCTATCCAAGCTTCTATTGTATTTCCGAGTGAAGGGTTTTACAGCATCACGCATATAGTCACTTCCAACAAAGGGTGTCAGTCGGTTATTTCAAAAACCGTAAACATTACACCCAGGCCTGTAGCCAAATTCATTCACATAAACAATTCAATTCCCGGATTAGGAGCCAATGTTTCTTTCAGAGATACTTCTTCCAACGCTCAAAGTTGGAGTTGGGATTTTGGGAACGGCGAAACAAGCAATCTGAAATATCCTAGTACTTATTATAAGGAAAATGGACTTTATCCGGTTACATTAGTTGTTACAGATCAATTTGGTTGTCCAAGTACATTCACAACAGAGATAAGGGTTTCTACCATTGTTTCTGATATTCTCAAGTTAATTCCTAACGTGGTGACTCCCAATTTCGACGGCAAAAACGATTACTGGCGTCTTGATTTTATTGATGTGTTTTTTCCGGCAGCAGAAATAGAGATTTATAACCGTTGGGGTGTTAAGTTGTTCAGGAGTGTGGGTTATTCTAACGCTTGGGACGGTAGTTATAGAGGAGATGCTTTGCCGGTTGGCGCTTATTTTTTCACAATTAATTTACACGATAAAGACGAAACCCCTGTAATAAGAGGCACTGTAAGTCTTATAAAATAAAACCTTTGGACCCGAAAATACGTAAATGCAGTTCTAAAAATAAATGAAAGTAAAAGTACACATAGCTGTTATAATGTTTGCCTGGGCAGGTTTCGTTTATGGGCAACAGCAGACCTTGTATACCAATTATCTCATGAACCAGTATTTGTACAATCCAGCCTATGCGGGAGTAGAGGATGGAACACAATTTAACCTAGGTTACCGCAATCAATGGCTGGGCTTTGATGGAGCGCCGAAAACACTCATGTTAAGCGGCTACGGCAAATTCAAGAAGAAGCCGAACATGGCTGTTGGCGGGATTTTAACAACAGAAAAAATAGGATTGTTTCAACGGACAACGTTTTATGCGACTTATACCTACCATTTGAAGATCAATAAAAAAGCAGCTATTAATTTTGGAATAGGAGCAGGCGGTATTCAGCATAAAGTAAGGGTTTACGATGCAAGACCTTACGACCAGGATGATGTCTTTTTAGGGTCTGATGTATTAAGAGCAATGGCTTTTGATGCAAATGCGGGTTTTTATTTTTACACGCCCAATTTCTTTTTGGGATTCAGTGACCAGCAGATGGCGAATTCGAGAGTACGTTTTGAAAACTCGAAAGGCAAAAATCTTACCCATTTTTATGGGTATACAGGATACAATTTTCATTTGAGTAAAGAATGGGTCGTCCAACCATCAGTGCTCGCGCGATCAAACAGCCCTGCGCCCTACCAACTTGAATACAATGCAAAAGTTATCTATGATGAGATGTTCTGGGCAGGTTTAAGTTACCGTCACAAAGCATCCCTGGGCTTTATGTTTGGATGCAGGATGGATAAGCGCTATTCGTTTGCCTACAGTTATGATCTTACTTTAAGCGCTTTAAATAAATATTCATCGGGCAGTCACGAAATCGTTCTCTCGTACTTAATCCCATTCAAGAAGAAAAAATCGAAGAGTGAACTTGAGAAAGATGCCGATGAAGAAGAACTTAATAAAATAGACAACTCTTTAAAAACAAATTTAAGGGGCAAGAAGAAGAAAGAGAACGAGAAGAAGAGGGAAGAAAACGAAAAACCATTAGAGTCTGAACCGCCAAAAGCCGGTGAAGTGCCCACTGAAAACAAGCCCGCCGAATCGGGATCGGAAAATAAATCAGAATCAGAATCGGAAACTCCAAAAACTGGGGAAGCACAACCAGAAGCTGGAAGCTCAGTGACGCCGCCGACAGAAACTCCTGCCGCAACTGCGCCACCATCTGATACTGGCAGCGAAAACGGAACACAAAATCCTCCGGCAACAGAAACACTTAAAACGGAGCCTGAGACGATAAAACAGCCGGAATCTGAGAAAAAAAATGAAATTCTGGCTGAGCCTAAATAATAAAATGAGAGAGTTATATAAAATAATACTTCTAGTAGCACTTTTTACAATAAAAGTAAACTTGTCAGTTGCTCAAATTGATACTCTGTTCTATTTCGCGCCACCTTGGGTTACACCTGATCATAATCCTAAACAGCCAATCAAATTCCACATCTCAAGTTTTTCGGCCGCACAAACCACTGTGCATATTTTCCAGCCAGCGTCTTTATTGTCGATGGATACAACTTTCATAATGGCCCCCGCACAGCTTGTTGACATAACTTATTGGCGTGGAGCCCTTGCTAGTCCTACCAGCCTGGGTTATGACTCACTTGAAACACGGCCGGCGGATGTTGTAAGGACGAATGGAGTGAAAATAACTTCAAGCACTAAAATTACAGTAGTGTATGATGAGATTACAATTACCCCAAATAATCCAGAGACTTATTCCCTGAAGGGACAAAATGCGTTGGGTACAGAATTTGTATGTCCTTTTCAAAAAAAGTGGAATAACCGGTTTTTATCAGTTTCAGGCGGTAATTCGGATCTGAATGGGGATGGTATTTTTACACAACCGAAATCACAGATAAATATCATTGCCACTAAGCCAAATACTGTTGTTTGGATAACTCCAAGGTGTCCGGTTGTTGGAGTTAGTGGGATAAGACCTGCGAATGTGACCTATAGTGTTTTATTGCCCAGAGAAGGAGCGTGTTATACCGTTGAGAATATAACTCAGCTAACGAATGTGGCTGGGCAGAATTTGAGCGGCACTATTGTGGTAGCTAATAAGCCGATAGCTGTTACTGTTTCAGATGATTCAGTTAATCCGGGAACAGCTTTTGGCCAAACATGTTACGATTTGATGGGAGATCAAATTGTTCCTGTAGAACTAGTTGGTACTGATTATATCATTAATCGGGGTCAGCTCAACGCTCAAACTGGGGAAGCTTTTTTCGTAGTAGCAACACAAAATTTCACGAAAGTAGAAATCGTCGGTGCCGTCACCACAACCGTATTACTCAACAAAGGGGATACATACACTCATAATATGGATAATAGCCTTACGTACGCACGTTCTGATAAAAATGTGTATTTGTTAAGTGCTTCTGGTTATGGCTGTGAATTAGGAGAGGCAATACTACCACCTTTAAATTGTGCAGGTTCAGATAGCGTCACTTTTACAAGAAATAATTTTAATTCATTTTTTCTAAATATTTTATGTAAAGCGGCGGCAGTAGGAAATTTTTCACTGGTAAACAGCTCCAATACTCTGACGTTTGCGCCTAATCAATTTACTGTAATTCCGGTTACAGCAACGCTTCAGGGCGGACCTTATTATGGCGCACAACTAGGCCCTTTCCCAACATCACAAATTCCAGTAAACTCATCTAATCTTTTATACAACTCAAGTGGCTCGAACGGTTTTTTTGCCCTAGGTGTTTTTAATGGTACACCAAATGGTGGTACATTGTTCCATTACATGTCTTCTTTTTTGAGAAGAACGTCCGTTAAGACCCAAACGGTTGATCCAATTTGCGCGGGACAAGCAGGCACAGTGAGCTTAAACGGTATCATTTCGGGTGCAGATATTTCGGGCTTTTGGTCCACAAGCTATTCATCAGGCTCAGTTACGATTAATGGTGGTGGTACTGGCTCCGTACCCTCTCTCACAGCCTACGCATCTTCCATCAATACAATTTCAACGGTTTATACAGTTTCAGTAAACGATACAACCTTTTCGGCTCCAACAAGAACCATCACTTTATACCTAACTTCATTTGGAAGCTGCAAAGGCGTTACAGACTCTGTAAAACTTGTCATTAACCAACGACCGAAAGTGTTTGTGAGTTCTGGCACTATCATGTGTAAGAACAACGTGTTGCCGGTTATTTTAAGCGGAACGGTTACAAATGCAGTGAGTGGCTTATGGGGTGGAGGTAACGGCGGTATTATTGGAACGCCGGGATTAGTAACAACTTACACGCCTTCTCAGGCCGATCTGGCTGCAAATACTATTACACTGAGTCTTATCAGCCAAGTGCCATTGGACGGCTGTCCTAACACGGTTCGCACTTTAACAGTAGGATTTATCAATCCGCCCGTTGTGAGCATCATTCCTAACAACGCTGTGGTTTGCACAAATTCCAGCACCCTGGCTCTTAATGGAAATATCAGTGGTGTTACCAACACTGGGATCTGGTTGGGTGGAAGTGGCGCATATACGCTTACTAATACTTCTCCAACGGCAACCTATATTTTAAGTCCGAACGATCTCACACAAAGCAATATTACATTAACATTGAGTTCAACCAACAATGGCATTTGCGCAAGTGAAAGTGCTACCATAAATGTTACAGTTCTGCCAAAACCTTTATTGACGATGCCTACTGATTTTACAGTTTGTGCAGGGTCTATCACCGCGTTATTAAGTGGCACGGTGAGTGGTTCTGCCTCCCAGGGGATATGGACTTCTAATATGACATTTGGAACCTTTTCGAACCAACAACTACAAACATCTCCCGTTAATACGACATACACGCTGAGTTCATTAGATACCAACTATATTTATTTTGTATTGGAAAGTGCTCCGGGAATTTGTCCGGTTGAAAAAGATTCGATTAAAGTCTCCATACTGGCGGCACCTATTGTGAAGGTAAACGATGGATTTATACCAGTTTGTAAAAATGCGCAGATTGCGCTCACAGGAACAGTGAGTGGGTACACAAGCTCTGGGATCTGGAGCACCAGCAGTAACACGTCAAATCCTGGTAGTTTTATGCCTGGCCCTAATTTTCTTTTCGGGTTTTATCAGCCAAGCGACCAGGATATTTTAAATGGCTTTGTTATCTTAACACTCACTTCTACGAACAATCAACAATGTCCGGCTTCGTCCGCAGCTTTTACAGCATCCTTTATTCCATCTCCCACGGCACGTTTCACCTTTTCGCCCAAACGCTGTTTAAATAGCCCGATTATATTTACAGATAACTCCCTCACAAATGGAACCGCATTCTTAAAGTGGAATTGGGATTTTGGTGACAATAATCCAATAGGAGGATCAACAGCACCAAATCCAAAAATGACTTACACGGTTGCACAACAGTATGTAGTTACACTCACAGTTACCGGTGTTAGCCTTTTGGGTGTAAATTGTCCTGACGTTTGGGATACGTTGATTCGTGTAAAGCCTTTACCGATTGCTGATTTTAGAATTGCACCGGCTTGCCAGCTTAATCCTGTAATTTTCACCAACAGATCTATTGCACCTCCGGGATCTGATCCTATAGTGCGTTGGGAATGGGAATTCGGTGACAGTCTTGTACAAGGCGTGAAACCACTTATTACCGGGTTGCCTACTACCACGGTGATGCACATTTACGCAACGCCAGAAAGGTTTTCAGCCTTTCTAACGGTTACCGCCACACCGGCGGGAGTATCTCCGAGTTTAGGGTGTGTTTCAGATCCTCACCGAGAATATGTAGATGTGTTTTCTAAACCCAATGCGGAATTTGGTTTAACAAACAATCCTTCTGTTGTAAAAGAACCTGTCTATTTCTCAGATTTCACCACACCTTCCGGCAATATTGCTCAATGGTTCTGGGATTTTGGTGATGACGGGGGATCATCTGAGCAAGCACCGGTTCACATTTACCAACTGGCGGGTAGCTTTAGCATTACACTTACAGTTACTGATTTTGCTGGCTGTAAAGATACATTAACAAAACGGATAGAGGTAACTCTTCTTCCACAACTGCCTGGAGGGTTCACGCCGAATGGCGACGGAACAAATGATCTGCTCTTTGTAAAAGGAGGTCCATTTGACAAAATGATCTTCCGTGTTTATAATAGTTGGGGCGAAATTGTATTTGAAACCGAGAATCAGGAAATAGGCTGGGATGGAAAGAAGAATGGAATTGACCAACCTGTAGGAGTTTACGTATGGACGCTGGTGGCGGATATGTATAACAACCGGCAGATAAAAAAGAATGGCGACGTGACTATCATACGATAATGAAAAAACTAAATAAATATTTGATAATACTGTTTTTGGGAAGCATTGCGTCTTCAAAAGCTCAGGATTTTCATTTGAGCATGTACGATGCGGCGCCAATATTTTTGAATCCGGCCATGACAGGTCTCATCGAAACAAGAATGAGGGCCCATGCTCAGTTCCGTAATCAATGGAATGTATTGGCCTATAAACCTTTTACTACCAGTCTTATTAGCTTCGACGTACCCAAAGGCAAATGGGGTTTCGGCGGGCAGATCACAAACATGCGTGCGGGAGCAGGAAATTATAATGTGCTACAATTATTAGGGTCAGCTTCTTACGCTGTGCCTATTGATAAAAACAAGTACCACAATCTTTCTATGGGATTGCAGGCGGGTTTCACCCAAAAACGTATTGAATACCAAGTACTTTCTTTCGATTCGCAATGGACCACGAACAATGGTGGGTCGTTTGATAAATCAATGTCTAATGGTGAAAATTTCACGGGTAACTCAGAATTTCAGGAGGCCGTGAACTTTGGTGCACTCTATTATTATGGTAAACAACAATCGCGTATCAATCCTTTTCTTGGCATAAGCGCTTTTAATTTAACCAGGCCGAAAGAAACTTTTGTTGGTGGTAGCAACCGTTTACCACGCCGTTATTATTCACATGCCGGTGTTCGGATTAATGTCAGCGAGATTCTTTACGTCATTCCTAAAGTTTTAATATACAACCAGGCAAGGATTATTCAACAAACTTACGCCCTTGATGCAGGGTATTATTTTAAAGGAGAAAAATTTTATGCTTTAGCAGGATATACTTTTCGTGTAAATGATGCCAGTATTGTTTATGTGGGACTTAAAAAAGATAATTATATTTTTAAAATGGCATACGATTTTAATATTTCTACACTGAGAGGCATTAGTAAAACCCGCGGGGCTTATGAGTTGTCACTAACCTGGATGGGTAAAAAGACAAAAACCACTGAAATTAAAAACTGTCCTCGCCTCTAGTCCACCACAAATTATGTTGCATAAAAAGTCACTCTTATTTTTTATTTGTCTGTTCTTGACTTCGCTGGCTTTTTCCCAGTCAAAAAAAGTATGGATTGAGCTGGCAGATGAAGCATACGTAAAAAGAGATTATGCAAATGCCGCTATTTATTATGCAAAAGTGTTGGATGATACAACTGTTCTGCGAAATTATGTGATTCCCTATGAACCGCAGATGGTCAACCTTAAGATGCCGTCGTTGTTTAAAGTTCCAGAATTGGCAGTTACAAAAAAGAAGGACAGCATTAACATTGTGAAGGAAGACCTCGTACAATCAAGTAAATACGATTTTATTTTATACCGGCTCGCACAAAGTTACCGTTTGAACTTCGATTACTCGCACGCGGCAGAGGCGTATAAAAAATGTGTCGACAGAAAGGTTTACAAAGACGCCGGTTATTTTTACGGCATATCTTTGATGAACCAAAAAAATTATAACGACGCTTTAAAAGCCTTCGATACTTATGTGCAGGAAAAGGAGGGTTCTGATTCTCTCATTTTATTGGCAGCGAAAAGGGAGACGTGGTGTTATTTTGCTTTGGATACACTCGTTCCGAAAAAAGCCAGTGTAAGAATGATGGACACACTCGTCTTTAACCGTGGGACCAGTAATTTTGGCGCCATGTATTACTTAACCGATCAAAAGGTCATCTTTACAAGTGCCAGAAGAGGCGGGGTAGTAACAGATCCGCTTAAACAAGATTCGCGTTATTTCTGCGACCTTTATTTTTCTGATCTTGAAGATACGATCTGGCAAAGACCTGTTAATTTTGGACGACCCGTAAATACTTCTCTTCACGAAGGGGCCGGCGTATTTACCCCCGAAGAGGTTATGTTGTTTACACGCTGGAGTGATAATAATCGCTACGAAGCCTTTATTTATATGGCAAGAACAAGCGGGGGGAAATTTTATGAAGCCATGAAACTAGGTACAAATATTAATATGCCGGGTTACAAATCGCATCACCCTTATGTAACGGGTGATGGCCGGCGACTATTTTTTTCCTCCAATCGTCCGGGTGGAAAAGGTGGCTTCGACATCTGGATGGCACCCATTGATGATAACGGATTTGTAGGAGATGCCACTAATCTTGGAGAAAATATAAATTCAGAGTCTGATGAAGTTACACCCTTTTATCACGAAATTAGTAACACACTTTATTTTAGTTCTAACGGACTTCCAGGGCTTGGTGGACTCGACATCTTTAAATCCAGCTTAAATGTAGACGACTCCACTTATGCAGCCCCTGTTAATCTTAATCAACCGGTAAATTCGTCAAAAGACGATGCTTATTATGTATCTGACAGAATGGGCACAAAAGGATTTCTTTCCAGCGACAGGCTTGATTGTGCCGGTGGACATTGCTACAACATTTATTCTTACGTAAATGATCCGATTAAATTTGACCTTGAAGGAATTGTTACCGATGAAGTAACCACGCTTCCTATTCCTTCAGCGCTCGTAACTATACGCGATGTGCACGACAACGATGAACCTTTTTATGTGGTTACTGATGAGCAGGGATATTATAAAACAGATCTTAAACCCAATTTTGAGTATTTCTTAAAAGCACAAAAGAGTAAATACTTTGGTAAGTCGGCAAGTGTTGCTACCAAAGGTCTAACAGACAGCAAACATTTCGAGGAAAATTTTGAATTGATTCCAATTCCGGAAGGTGATATTGAAATTGAAGGGGTGGAGTATGACTTTAATAAAGCTACATTGAGACCCAAATCGATGGAAGTGATGGATAAGATTGTTGACCTCTTAAAATTAAACGACAATTTAAGTATTGAATTAAGTTCGCATACCGATTCGAGGGGTAACGATGCTTACAACATGCAACTCTCACAGGCACGCGCACAAAGTTGTGTAGATTATTTAATTACGCATGGCATTGCCAAGACTAGATTAATTGCGCGTGGTTATGGAGAAAGTAAACCAATCATTCCACAAGTGGATATTGATGCGATGGTGGATAAAAGTCCAGAGTTTGAAGCAGCACATCAAAAGAACAGGCGTACAGCGTTTAGGATCATTGGCGAAACGAGCCTTAACCTGATTAACGCCACAAAATAATATTAAGGTTTAGTATGATGCGCAGTTATAAGATAGTTGTCAGAGGTAAAGTACAAGGAGTAGGGTACAGATACAATGCACAGGCCGCGGCACATAAATACGACCTTACCGGGTTTGTGAGAAATCAGTTCGACGAAAGTGTTTTAATTCATGCCGAGGGCGAAGAAGAAAATATTCACCGCTTTATAGAGTGGTGCAATACTGGTCCGCGCCTTGCCGATGTTACCGAGGTGCAATCGGAAGAGCAGGATATAAAAAAGTACCAGACTTTTGAGATCAAGCGGTAACTCGAATTTCCGTAAATTATACAATTCAGTAACTTTTGCCTATGCTTTTGCGTCCTACTCAAAAAGCGGGCAATCCTTCTTAAATCTTATTAAATTTTAAGAAATGGATGCCTTTAACCAGCCAATTTTTAAGTAAATTTACACCGCATGTTAAAGTTCAGATTCATTTTATTCGTAGCGTTTACAGGTTTTGTAATGCAGGCACAACAGCCTATTGATAAGGTAATAGGTGTAGTTGCCAAATACCCGATTTTGCTCAGTGATCTTCAAAACAGCATGATAGAGCAGGATCAGCAGGGAGCACCTATGGATAAATGTATGGCTTTTGAGATGCTTGTTTTTCAAAAATTACTCGTAGCCCAGGCCGATAGAGATAGCGTTACGGTAACCGATGCAGAAGTGGAAACGGAACTTACACGCAGGATGGCTTATTTTGTCCAGCAATTTGGGAGTGAAGAAAAACTGGAATCGTTTTATGGCAAACGCACAAACGTCTTAAAAGACGAGTTAAGATCAGACATACAAGAACAACTGGTTGCTGAGAAAATGAACGGTAAAATTACGGGCGATACAAAATTAACTCCTTCAGAAGTGCGCTTGTTTTTTAATACCATTCCTCAGGACAGTTTGCCACTTATTGAATCAGAAGTTGAATTGCAACAATTGGTAAAAAAGCCGTCTTTTAGTGCAGACGCTAAAAAAGAAGCGAAAGAAACACTGGAGGCTTATCGTCAAAGGGTTTTAAGAGGCGAAGTAAGCATCAGTACCATTGCGCGTCTTTACAGTGAAGATCCGGGTTCTGCGAAAGAAGGCGGTCACTATGAATTTGGAAGAGGCGTAATGGATCCCAGCTTTGAAGCCGTGGCGTTCCGTTTAAAAAAAGGAGAGATTTCTAATGTCTTTGAAACAGCTTATGGATACCACTTTGTTCAATTGGAGCAGCGTAAAGGAGAGATGGTAGAAGTTCGCCATGTATTGATTATGCCTAAAATGAGTAACGAAGATTTTTTTAGATGTAAGAGACAATTAGATTCTATTTATGAGGATATAAAATCAGGAAATATTTCTTTTGAAGATGCAGTTAAAAAATACAGTGATGATGAAGAGACGAAACAGAATGCCGGGCTCATGATCAATCCCGCAAATGCTTCTACACGTTTTGACAACGAAACCATTAGCCAGATTGATAAGAACCTGATCGCTACATTTAACAGTATGCAGGCAAACGATTTCAGCAAACCGATGCAATTTACGGGTGCTGACGGAAAACCTGGCTACAGGATCTTAAAACTGAAAAATCGCATCGATCCTCATAAAGCAAATCTGAAAGAAGATTATCAAAGAATATCCATGATGGCTAATCAGGAAAAAAAGAAAGACCTTGTAAAGGAATGGATTAAAAAACGTTCTAAGATTACATACATTAAGCTGGATAAGGAATTCGTGTGCAAGTTCGAGAACCAGTGGACCATTAACAATTGATTTTCGCCGCCAGACAGGCGCGCAGCCCTTCATTCAACTTTTCTAATTACAACTCGATTTTTTAGTACCTTGTGCCTTTAGCGTTCTTGGTAAAAAAATCACATATTTATTGGTATTGCCAGACCCTCGGCTGGTCCTTCTATATCATTCTTAATTCGATTTTTTTTGGGCTGACTTCCGAATCGGGATATAAGGAATACCCCATTTATTTTTTAATGCTTCCAATCGGTATCGGCATCTCACATTTTTACCGGTTAATTCTGATTCGTTTTAATGTTTTAAATTTTAAGATCCCAACACAGCTGTTCTGTATCGTCATTTTCAGCTTTATAAAAGGTGTTATTTTTTTCGGGATGATCCTAGCTTTATCGAAGGCTTTCGGTCTGTTGCTCGCAGATCTAACGGCTGTGGATGTTTCAGAGTCCGTTATTAATTTCGCGGTTATTTTCTGTTTGTGGAATGTGATTTATTTTGGATTCCAGTATTTTCAGAATTATAAACGTTCAGAGATCAATTCCCTGCGCTACCTTGCTGCAAGCCGCGAATCGGAATTGAACAGCTTAAAGGCGCAGTTGAATCCACACTTTATTTTTAACTGTATGAACAGTATCCGCGCCTTGATAGATGAAAATCCAGTAAAAGCAAAGACGGCAGTTACCCAACTCTCCAATATACTCCGCAACACTTTGCTGATGGATAAAAGTAAAGAAATTTTGTTAAAGGATGAGATCGGGTTGGTAAAAGATTATCTGAATTTGGAGCAGATTCGCTACGAAGAACGATTAAGCTATGAGTTTAAAATTGAAGAGCAGGCTGTGAACGTTTTTATTCCGCCATTCATTATCCAGTCGCAGGTAGAGAACGCCATTAAACATGGTATTTCGAAACTTCCAGGGAATGGGATTAT
>Ga0335394_10000919_pt1 | contig 32500 bp, 31 predicted proteins | sample MAT03_FD_205741 | JGI IMG/M metagenome (GOLD analysis project Ga0335394, IMG submission 205741) | Freshwater microbial communities from Lake Fryxell liftoff mats and glacier meltwater in Antarctica - MAT-03 (spades assembly) (version 2) ...
CAATTATGAGATTGTCAGAGGTATAAGCAAAATTTAGCAGGCCCAAATCTATTCCTACCGCTCTATTTTCGTCTAATTTGGCTTTTGATATTTCTTTGTCAATTGTACAAACAATACAAATATACCAATGATCGCCTTCTTTCCTGATGGTAGCCTGCTTTATAGTTCGCTCAATTGCTTGAGAGGCCCTATATTTTACCCATCCTATTTTGGGCAAACCTGGCTTTGAAAGAACCAGGGTTTTCTGGTCATATCAAATAAAAGAGCAAACTAATCAGTTCACCAAGGCCCGGGCTTTTGAAACTCTTTGTCTGCAATTACTATAAACAATAGCTTTTAGATCTTTGATGAACCCCTTAATCTGGGGGCATTATTCTTAACAGGTAGAATAGATTATAATGTATTAATAAGATCTATAATTGATATAATGGGACACGCAATGAAAAGGTTAGTTGTTTTAATGGCATTAGTATTCTTTGGCTTTAAGCTTCAGGCTATGGAAAAACAAGGTTCAGGGAAAAAAGTGAATAGCATTGTTTCTTGGACCAAAAAATTTACATCTTCCATTAATGTTGATGCTTTAAAGGATGTTTTGCCGAGATTTTTGTTGCTTAGTATGAAGGCTGACGTGCCGATAGGACTAGGTGACTTACCAGATGAGATACAATTACATATTTTGTCTTTTATCAGAGCGGATACTCTGAAAGATTTTGTGCAAACCGTGTGTAGGGTTTCTCAAATTGACCATAAAACCCATGCTCTTTTGCAAGATGAAGGCTTAATTAGAAACTTAATGTATGCTTATCGTAAAAATAAAAGTTTAGACGATATGTTACGAGAATCAAAAGAACTAAAAAAATTTATCAGTTCTCAAAACAACAACAGCCCATTGTTTCAAATTATAAGCAAGGAGTTTGATCTCTTATTTGCCAGTTTAATTAATGAACTTTCAAAAACTGAATGTATGATTACTTCGGATAAACATATTGGCTTACTAGTATAAAGTATAAGCTTATTCTTTGTTGTCATTTCAGTCCTATGAAATATTTTAACTATAATGAAATGTGCAGTGTATGTAATGAATATATAATTTCTTATTGATCTATGAAAATGCAGTTATAGTTTTCTTACAAACCAATGATCAATTTACTGATGATGCAAAATATGAATATGCCAACAATGTCCATGATGGTTGCCAAAAACGGTCCTGCAGAAAGTGCTGGATCCATTTTGAATTTCTTAAGCAATAAAGGTACTATGCCACCTAACATCACTGATACTAAAACGATTGCAGCTAAAGATACGCTTATGGTTAGGTTATCGATCAAGCTTGTTGAGGGATTTGTTATAAAGACTCTTAAAAATGATACTAATCCCAAAGTTAATCCAATCGCAGCAGCCATAAACATTTCTCTTTTCAAGAATCGGCCCATATTACTTGGTGATATTTCACCAGTCACCAACCCCTGAATTGCTAAAACAGAAGTCTGACCACTGGCATTTCCGCCAGTTGATGCGATCATGGTAAGAAATTTTAAAAATCCAACGAGGATTAGTTCATAATGTGAAGATACCATTGAGGAAAATGTTTGAATTAAGAGTAACACGCTTAAGATGGTTGCGCGTTGATAAAATAATTGTAAAAAAGGTGTTTCAAAATAAGTATGTTTTATTGGTGACAAAGCTGAAATTTTATAAACGTCTTCTGCGGCTTCTTGCTCGATAATATCGGCTAGCTCTTCACTATCGATCATGCCTAAAAAAATATTGGCATCAGAAATTACTGGTACTGAACTAAGTTTATACTTGACCATCTCTTGAGCTATTTTTTCTCGATCTTCTTTTGCATTGACGATGAGTTGATCTTTCTTGATGATTGATTGCAATTTGGTTTGAGGTGGCATCAAAACAAGATCTTCTAAGTTAATGTGTCCTACAAGTTCATTTTCTTGATTGGTTACATAGATCATACGATGAAGCGTAACGCTTGGTTGGAGTCTTTGTAAAATTTTTATGCTTTTTTCTATCGTGAAATCTTGCATTAAGGTTAATATCTCAGTATGCATAATACCGCCTGCAGATTCAGGATCAAACTTCATTAAGGAAATAACTTTTTCTCGGTCTCTTTTATGTAAGAGCTTCAGGTATTTTTTTAAATCTTCATCAGACAAATCATCAAAAAGATCGGTTAGCTCATCCAGTGGTAAGCTTGAAAGAAACGAGCTGCGTTCTTGTTCTGGTAAAAGCGATAGGCATAAAACCTTCATAGAGTCTGATGCGAAAGCAAAAGTTTCAAGTTTTGTTTTTCTGGGCAATGCGATAAATAACTTTTTTGCTGTCGATCGATTTAGGCTTCCAATGAATTCTGCAATGTCGGCTGGATGGACTTTTAAAAATTGCTGCCAGAGCTCTACGTATTGAGGCGAACTTTGAGCAAGGGTTTGCTCAAGGTTGTCTAATATTTCTGCAAAAATTTTTTCAGGATTCATTATTTGCCCCTTCCCCGACTAGAACTTGCTTTTTCAATACTAGAAATGATTTGACACATTTATCAAATTAACTTATTTGGCCTAAATTGTCCATTTAAAAATCAGTTTTTTTTATTTTTGTTAGCAAAATAATTTCAGTTTTTAAAATGCGTGATTTTTGGTATAATGAGCTTATTGTTTATCCGTGGTGATATAATAATTATTCTAACAAATTTTACCCCAATATATGATTTATGGAGATGGAAAGAACCATTTTAAGTGTTTTGTCTCAAGACGCATTAAAAAGAATCGATATTTATTTATCTGAACAGTTACCAAAATTTTCACGTAGTTTCTTTAAAAATTTGATTGAAGGTCAAAATGTTAAGGTTAATAATATGGTGATTGGTAAATCGAGCTATAGCGTTAAGCTAAACGATGTAATCGAAGTATATTTTCCGCCGTATGAAGGAATTCAAACTTTAGAAACAGATCAAGATTTGGGCGTAAAAATTATTTATGAGCATAGGGATTTTTTAATAGTATATAAGCCTGCTTATTTGATTGTTCATAAACCCAGCTTAAAAAGCAAAGATCTAACGTTGGTTGATTGGTTTGTGCATAACTTTAAAGAGTTAACTAGTATTGGTCTGGCTGATCGTCCTGGAATTGTACATCGCCTTGATAAAGACACTTCAGGCATTATTATAGTCGTAAAAAATAATTACGCTCACATGATCTTTGGAGCAATGTTTAAAGAACGCAAAATATCTAAAACATATTTTGCAGTAGTAGAAGGGCATCCAGAGCCGAGTGGGACCATTAATGAAAGAATCTCCAGAGATCCTCTTCATAGAAATAAAATGTCAGCCAAGTATGATCAAGGTAGAGATTCGTTAACTCATTACAAGGTTGTGCACTATTTAAAAGACAGCGCACTGGTGCAGGTTAGCCCAGTCACTGGACGTACTCATCAAATCAGAGTACATTTCGCTGCTATAGGTCATCCGCTGATTGGTGATGCATTATATGGCGATAGTTCAAAGCTTATACCAAGGCAAGCTCTTAATGCACAACGGTTGTCATTTGTTTATGAAGATGTTTATTATGCATTTTGGATCAATTTACCTGAAGATATGACTGAGCTGATTGCTAAGCTCGGCCCTAGTGGAAAATGTGCTTAAGTTTATAAATGTGTACTTTAATTTTCTAACGGGTCCCATGAGATTGAGCTAAGTAGTTGGCGTGCTTCCTCTTCTTCTTTCTCTGCTTTTGCATCTTCTTCCGTTGCTTGCTTTAGTCTTTCAAGATAAGCGGGCGATTTAAAAAAATCTTCTGGTGAAAGAAGCGCTATTTTAGGTTTTAGAATCGATAATAACCGCTCTTTTTTGGGATTTCCCTCTTCGTATAGATTTGCTATATCTATGGGTTTTTGCCTGTTTTTATTAATCTTGTTGGGAATTGCTCCACAGTTTACAAGTAATTCAACCTTATTTACAAACCCAAGTTCGGTAGCTAATGTTAATGGCGTATGACCGGTTGTTGGATCTGGTTCATTGAGTAATAAAAGAAATTGAAAATTCTTTATAACACTGCGTTTTTTTTCTTTTGATTCAATAACCATCTTAAGCTTGTTATCAATTAATTCTAAAAAATCTCTCATCAATTCCAAATTAGCTTCTTTTATATATCGCATTAATTCGGTTTGCATTTGCATGTTTTTGTGATCCAATCTTGCCAGGCAGTCCTCAAAATTTTTTGCTCCCATTTTATGGGGCGCGCCATGGTTTTTTAATGTTGTAATTATCTTTCGTTTGGTTTGATAATTTTGCAAACTTTTGGCAAGGGTTAAGGGGGTTAGTTTGCTAGTAGTCTCGAGGGTATTTAGTAGTATGCGAATCTGCCTAGATGACATATTTTGTGCTATTTCATCTATTGTTTTATTAAAATCGTCTAAGTTGCTGTCTCTGATGGAACTCATTAATCTAGTAAATAATTGCATGGTGTAAATTTGTGTAGATTCTTCTTCACTCATAGGGTAATCCTCTGGTTCTTGATTGTCTCTTGCATCAAAATAGACTACCAAATAATCTTGTTCTTCTTCATTTTGCATAGGAAAATTAAGTTCTTTTCGCCATTCCCTTTTGCGGTCTTCCATGGAATAATTGTAACCATACGTGGCCAAGGTAAATAATAATAGTGGTAACGTTAATTGATTTTTTAACATGCTTAACTCGGTTTTCGTGGTGTATTAATGATTTATGCAAAAAATTCGAAGCAATGTTGATGTATGGCTTCCCAAATAACGGTAGAGTTTATAATTCCTAGGGTTTCGTGTTTGTGAATAGCGATATCTAATGCGGTTTTCCCCTTTTTGTTTGGTAATAATGGATTTGCCCCACGCCTTAACAATTCTTGTACGAGCGTTACCTGTTGTTTTTTGACAGCCAACGTAAGCGGAGTATGATTAAGTCCTTTTGTTTCATTGTTTCTTAGCTCTTGCTGCATGCTGCCAAGCAAAATTTTGTTAATTGGCGATTGTTTTTTAAAAGCAAACTTTTCTGACTCATTACTATATTCTTTTCCTAGAAGTTCAGGTTTAGCTTCTGCATCTAGAAGCAATTTTACCATTTGCAGATTTTGGTGTTGAATAGCTAGGGCAAGTGGTAGACTTCTGAAGCTAGTATTATAGTGATTTGCAATCGTAGTTGCGTAATATTTGTTTTGCTGTAAGAGCAGTTTGGCTTCATGGAGATCTTGATTATGTATTGCGTGCATTAATTTATCGCTTAAATTTGAAACAAGATCTAAAGATTGTTTTTGCTCATGACTGGGCTGAATAATTGAGCTTCCCGCATTAAGCAATTCAAGTATTATTGATCCCTCGTCGAAATTACCCAAAAGTTTTATAGAGGCTAACTCAAGTGCTGATACCCTGTTATTATTCAACAGTTCGGGCATTGCTCCTGACTCTATGAGTAACTGTATTGTTTTAGGATTGCCTGTTTCTACTGCAAGAGTTAAAGGCAAGTGGCCGGTTTCGGTATCTACTCGATTTATCCAAAGTTGTATTCTATCGTAATCTAAGCATCTCTTGGCATAGTTTAATGCCTCATTTATGCCATCGTAATCCTGTTTTTCAATGCTGATCATTAACTTCTTATAGTTAATTCGATAGTTTTCTGGTTGGGCAGTTAGGTTTTTTTCTGTGCAAACTGTTTCTTCCATTGTATGCGTCGTATTATTACTCAATAGCAGTGCACATACTAATAAAGTGTTTGTGGGTATGAATTTTTCATACAAAGCGTGTAAGGCATTAAGCATAATTTCACCATTTTTAGGTTTAAAATATAGTAGGTTAATAACAATATTGTGCTTTATTTAGCTCGGTAAGCATAGCTAAAAATTGAAAGACAAGTTAAGTTTATGGTTAAATTTCTGAATGGGTATTATTGGTATTCTTCTTGCTTCTTTGAGTTATGCCTGCTATTTGCATGGAGATCATCATGAATAGCTAGAGAGTTTCCGAGTAGTGTAATTATAAATAGATCGTTTATATGTAATGCTCGAAACTTTAAATTTCTACACGATGGTCCCGAGCAATTTTGAACATTTCTGTATTCAAGTTTAGATGTATTTTTGTGATAAAAAACAATAGTTTTTGAAGAATAGTCTGTTAATTGAAAAGGTGCCTTGCGGCACCTTTGATTTTTAAGATGAGGATGCTATTAATAAAGCGATAATAGACATAAGTTTTATCAAAATATTTAAAGCTGGTCCGGATGTATCCTTGAATGGATCCCCTACGGTATCACCAATTACGGCAGCTCGATGAGCTTCAGATCCTTTGGCTTCGCCATCCAACTTACCTGCTTCGATATATTTCTTTGCATTATCCCAAGCGCCGCCGCCGTTTGCCATCATTAAAGCAAGGAGAACGCCAACTACTGTAGCTCCAGCAAGCATACCGCCTAAGCCGTACTTACCTAATGGGCTAAAATAGATGATGATAGGTAAACTGATGGTTATCATCCCTGGAAGAATCATTTGCTTGAGCGCAGCTCTGGTGCTTATAGAGATACATCTTTTGTAGTCTGGTTCGCCGGTACCTTCCATAATTCCTGGTATTTCTTTGAACTGTCTACGTACTTCCATTACCATTTCTAAAGCAGTTGATCCTACTGAACGCATGGTAAGTGCAGAAATAACGAAAGGAACAATTGCTCCTATGAACATTCCCACCAAAACGTTAACGTTCATTAAATCAAGTACTTGAATATTGGCTTGTTGGCTATAAGCAGCAAACATACCTAATGAAGCAAGTAATGCTGATCCGATCGCGAAACCTTTCCCGATTGCAGCGGTGGTGTTTCCTAATGCATCAAGTCCGTCAGTAATTTCACGAACTCTTTTTGGGAATCCAGCCATCTCTGTTATGCCGCCAGAGTTGTCAGCTATGGGGCCATAAGCATCTACTGTCATGGTGATTGCGACTGTTGCAAGCATTGCGACTGCTGCTAGTGATACACCAAATAGGCCGCCACCAAACGTATAAGAAATAAAGATTGCTAATGCTAATACTAAAACTGGTAGTGCTGTTGATTCCATTCCTATAGATAAACCATAGATAATGTTTGTTGCGGCACCAGATTTTGATATTTCAGCAAGCTTTCTGATTGGATGGCTGCTTGTATAATATTCGGTGATGAGGCCAATTGCTATGCCAGCGATACAACCAACAACGATTGCGCCCCAAAAAATATCTCCATCTTTTAAGATGCTAGATATATTTAACTGTGCGCCAATTGACAGGAATCTTGTGTAAAATGCTGTTAATAGTAAGAAGCCCATTATAGAACCATTGGTAATATATTGCAGCATTTTTTCGGGTTTACTATTTGCCCAAGGCGATACTGGGTTATTGGCTAAAAATAGGGCTGCGAATGAACCAATTAACCCAAAAACAGAGAGCATAACTGGCAATGTTATATAGGTAAGGGATGTCCCATATTTATAAACAGCCAAAGCAATAGCACCTATCATTGCGCCGATATAGGATTCGAACAAATCAGCACCCATGCCAGCGGTATCGCCAACACAATCGCCGACATTATCAGCAATTACTGCAGGATTTCTAGGATCATCTTCTGGAATGCCTGCTTCTAGTTTTCCAACCAAATCGGCACCAACATCAGCAGATTTTGTAAATATTCCGCCACCTACACGAGCAAAAAATGCTACAAAGGATGCTCCGAAACCGAAACTGGAAAGGATGGCAATTAAATCTTTATGATCAGAAAAGAAAAAGAGGATTACCGCTAATCCTATGATGCCAAAACTAGCAACAGCAAAGCCCATGATGCCGCCACCTTGTAATGCAATCATGAAAGCACGACTTTCGCCATGATCTCTTGCTGCAATGGCTGTTCTGACGTTAGCATCAGTTGCAGCATTCATGCCAATGAACCCACAAAGCAGGGAGCATAGAGCACCTAAGGCGAAAAATAAAGCAGAATATACACCACTCCAGAAATAGAGAAGGAGTAAAACTGGTAACATAATAAAGAATATGACTTTATATTCTTCAAGTAAAAATGTGAATGCGCCAAGCTTTATTGCTTTGGCAATGTGCATTGCTTTTTCGTCATCAACAGGGTATTTGTTTATAATTCTTGTTAGATAAAAAATATAAAATATACCGGCTGCTGCTGCACCTAAAGCAAAAGTTAGGAATGCAATCAGAGCAATCATATATAGAAACTCCTTTTAAGGGTTATAATATTTTTTGGTTTACTGTCAGGAATACCCAACAGTTTTTTTATGACCAGTCTAATTATCATATAACAGGCTGTAGAAACGTCAATTATCGCTTGATTGAGCAGTTAGGTTTTTGTTGTTTTTGAAGAAAAAAGTGATATCCGGTCTTATTTTAACATACCTTTTTTCTTAGCTGAAAACCTTGTCGGTATTTCTATTTGACAATTTATGTGTTTTTTGTACGATATAATATATGCCGTCAGCGGTATTTTGTTTTAAATAATAATGGAGAAAAAATGAAACAACAAATTTCAAAACTGGTATTATTATTGCCAGCATTACTCATCTTTTCAACGCTTTTTGGCATGGAAGAATCTCGAGAAAAAAGAGATAGGATAAGTCTTTCCACATTGTCTTCCAGCGAAGCAGTTCAGAAGGCAGAGAAGAAAATAGCCTCTTTGTTTTCCAATTATTATAAATCAAAGGGCAAGATCTGTTCATTATTCGAACAACTTATAGATGTTCTTCTGGAATTAGATTCTAATGGTCATCTTAATAAATCTGTTAGAAATGATTTAATAGAACTTATCAAAGATAGATCGCCCAAGTTTTCTTCTTGTAATTTGAGTCAGGAAAAGCTGGATGAGCTTTTGAGGGACTATGTGCACAATAATCGTCCATCTGAGTCTATTGCCAGACTCATTCTTTTGGGAGCAAATCCGAATTTAATTTTCCCTTGCCGCGATTATGGAATAGAGTGTGAGTTGCCTCTAATAAATCTGTTGTTACGATACGATGTTTTTAGTGATCTGGTACCGATACTTCTGATATACGGAGCTAATCCTAACCTAGTTGATACGCTTGGTCATTCAGCGCTTTTATCAGCAGCAAAGACGGTGAGTGAGAAGCGTCTAAAAAAGATAAATCAACTTATAATTTTTGGTGCAGATGTCAATAGTGAAGATCAAATGAAATTATCAAGTGTTTCACATATATTATCCTGTCTTGATGAAGAGACCCTACAGCGATTTATGCGGTATGGGTATAGATTGGAAGCAGTAACATCAAATGGGGAATTACTATTACGGCATGTTAGGGATAGCGAGCCAAAAATCTTAGAATTACTTATAAAATATGGACTAGATATAAATGCTCGGAGCAGCAGCGGTTGGACTGGTTTGATACATGCAGTGCATATACAGGGCATAGAAATTATCGACGTACTTTTAAAGCACGGTGCTAAAGATCTTCCTAACTATGAAGAAACGGCTTATGACTATGCATCGCGTTACAGTAAGCTACTTGGCGCTCCAAAGATGCTAGAAATTGTGAAATTATTTGAGCATTATCGAGGGAAAAAATACACTGCAGCGGAATTAGATGAAGACATGCAAGATTTAACGATTTCTGAAACCTCTGGTGAAAATGATGCTGGTGAAAAAGAAATGGAAATCGACAATTAAATCGCATCAATATTAGAAAATTAAGTTAGAATCGAATTTGTTTTAAGGTTCTAAATTTTTAATAAAAATTGTATTTGATAACCCGGGTGTCATAAATTAACTTATGGCCCCCGGGTTAAATTTTAGTTTAGTCATTGTTGCTTTTATATAATTTCTAAGAGCTTCACTGACTTTAGGAATTAACCTTAGTGTTACCAAAGATTAATTCTCATCAGTCCACCATTTACTCGATTGAATCGAAACTATATGTATATTTTAAAAGAAATTATGCAGCTTTTTGAGATTTGCAATGTAGGGTTGTTGTTGAGTTTTAGATTTGGATGTTCCAACTATTGCTTGGCTTTCCTGAAAGTGGGTATAATGAAAATAAAAATGGAGAGAGTATGTATACCTTATCAAAAAAGTTCTTTATTGGTCTGATATTTTCTTATGTCTTCTTAATGCAATCTTCTTTGGTTCAAGCCAAAAAAGAAGGTGTAGATTATTATTATTCTAATCATTCTGGTAAGCAAACAGTTGAGCTTTCTGCGCCTTCTGCAGATGGAACAGAAATTGTATGTCAGAAGATTAAAGGTGCTGATCCTGTTTGTTATCATATAGATAAAAGTCGTAGATTAACAATAACGGAGCCAACTCATTGGGAACGTTTGAAAAAGCTCTTTTATTATGAACAAGAAAAAGCTGAAAAAGAATTTAATGAACTCAAAAGAAACTTTAACTTAGTTAAGCATAAAATCGAATCTGATTTTTAAGTCATTTCAAATCAACATAGTAGGGTGTTATTAGCTGCCTTTCTATGTTGATTTTTTATTCTACGTCGCCAGAAAACCAGGTATTTCAATGAATGGCCGTAGAACCCTTCGTCTTGTTCTTTGTAGCTTTTCTGTTCTTCGAAACTTTAGTGAAGTAGAAAGCGAAGTAGGGTTTTGGCTATGAAGAATTCCGCGCGATACTGTGGCTTTTAATCACCAGTGCGCTTCATTATATAAAATCTTAAATTTTCATTCTTTTATGAATATCTTTAACAGCATACTAAAACAAATTGGCCTTCATTCGGATCAAACGAATAAATATCACCAGTTTCAAATTTATATACCCATGCATGTAGGGATAAGTTGTTCTTATTTATGGCATCATTAACAGCAGGGTAAGTTTTTAGATTTTCAATTTGCTTGAGGACATGTTCTTGGGTAAGAACATTTAAAAAAGCATTTTGATCTATCAAACTATAATTTTCTTTTACTAAATCCATCGTGGGACCAATATTTTTTTTTATCCAAGAATAGAAGTTTGGTGTATCTTGAAACTCATCTAGCTGGGTGGATGCTTGAATAGCGCCACAGTATGAATGACCGCAAATGATAATGTCTTTTATGTTTAATTTTGAGACGGCAAACTCAATTGTTGCTTCCTCAGAGGATCCTTGGCCATACATTGGTATAATATTTCCGGCATTTCTCAAAATAAAAATCTCACCCGGATCTAATGACATTACTAAGTTAGGGTTAACTCTTGAATCGGAGCAAGAAATAAACAGTACTTCTGGATATTGACCTTTAGTGAGGCTCTCGAAAAAGTCTTTCTGTGTCGGAAAGATTTCGGTCTGGAATTTATGGAGGCCTTTAATTAGCTTTTTCATCATATGTGTTCTCGGCAAGATGTGGTTATTAAGTGTTTATGTGTACGTGATTTAACTTTTTAATAATAGAATTTTTAGCAGCATCAAGCAAGTGAAGATAAATTAAAAGTATCTTAATATTGTTTAATTCATCTAACTAATTTTCGATAATAATTTTTGATTTTTTTTATCTTTAATAAGTCAGTTCAGCCATTTGCAAATTAAAATTCAAAGCTTACATTAATATACAGTAACCTAAATCGCTAGAGGGAATATATGTATAAAACCTGCACATTTTTATTGTTAATTGTTTTTGTTTTGACTTGTAATTGTTGGGGTATGGAAAAACAAAATTCTGATATATACGATGCCGCTGAGATAAATTAATATCTTGAAATAGAAGCACAAATTGAAGACTTAGGTAAAAAAATGGGTGAAGATCAATGGCAATTAGAAGATCGTTTTATGGATAAGGTAATAAAAAACCAGAGAGAAAAGCGAGAGAGCTTAAAACTTCAGGAAAGATTAGCTGCTAGGCAATTGAGAGCTAGCAAGGTGCAAGATACGCACAATAATTCATGTTCTAAACACCCTAGAAAGCAATTTTGGAAACCATTTCCCTTCGGTAATTGTACAGATGTTCAAGTTGTATGTCTGATGATTGCATGTGCTGTAGTAGGAAAAATAAGTTATGAGTATGGAAAGCACGAGCATGAAAAACCCAAAAGTGTTTAAATGCTTTTGTGAACTGGTATTTTTTGTTGATTTGGAATCAGCGATATTTAACAAGATGTTTTAATTTATGATTGTAAAAAAAATCTGCTTTCAGCTATTGCAATTTAAAATTTCAAAGTTTAAATTATTATAAAGTAATCTAAACAAACCAGGGGAAATATATGTTTAAAGGGTACGATTTTTTGTTGCTTGTTTTATTTGCAGCGGTTCATAATAGCTGGGCAATGGAAGATCAAAATTTGGTAAGTGCAGATTTATCAAATCGAGGAGTAGCGCTTTTTGAGACGGATGAAGATCCCAAGGTTCAACAAAAACTTGATGAAATTTACGGCAAAATCGGTGAGCAGCAAGAACAATATAGCGCGATCATGAAAAACAAAGCAGCGCGAGAAGAACGAAAGAAAAGCCGTCAGCTCAAGAGGCTTAATTCTGTTGCTAATGCTTCAAGGAGTAATGACTCTTCGGTGGAACAGCTTAATAATAGCCGAAAGATGTTTGATTCTAAATATCTAAATTTTGAAACAGTTTGCGTTGCATTTATAGCCATTTTGTTTGGGCTGAAAAAGCTGTTTCATTACTGTACAAACGAGAGTAGAGAAAATATTTCTTAATAATTTTTTATAATGACAATTTGCTAGAAATTTTATATCCTATTTGCATCAAAATAGATTTACACAAAGGATAGGTTTATGAGCAAATTTAATTATATGTTTTTTCCATGCGTTGTCTTGCTTGCTAATGTATGCTTGGGGATGGAAATAGATTCAGGTGCATCGAGTCAGGAAAAGATTCGACGAGCTGCATCCATTTTAGATAATTGGAGAGCAAATGTAAAACAAGCGACAGAAGAACAGGATGCTAAATCCAGTAGTAGCAGTGATTCTCCAAAAAATTCTCCAAAAAACATGAGTGATAATGAAAAAGATTCAGATCATATTGGTGTCATACCGCCTGTATCTGAAGATGACTCAGATGTGCTTGCACCGGATTTTCCTGTAGGACCAACACCACAAGTTATGCAACGCCGACCGCGTAAGCCTAAAAGAAATAATGGCCCACGAAATCACTCTGAAGAATTAGGGTCCGATTTTGCGAAGTTCATTAAGAAAGAATGTCCTGGTTGCACAAAAAGTCAATCAGCAGCTGTCATTATTGGCTTTGCTGTGGGAGGATGTCTATGTTATAAGTATGGAAAACAAAATAAACCAAAAACCACTTAGTTTTAATTTAGTTGATAGGGCAAAGAATCCTAGAGTATCTGTTTCCTATCAAAAAGTTTGAATTGATTAAGAATAAAATCAAAAAAGATAGGGCGTTAATAGCGCCCTATCTAAATTTGCGAAAGAGTCTACTTGGTATTTATTGCTTTTTTAGAACAGATTTGTCTATGTATTGATCAATTGCCTGGCTAAGCGAAATGTCTCTTTTTTTTGCTTCTTTAGCTATTAAATAATGTCTTTGGGGTGTGGTTCTATAAGCGATCTGTAATTTATAATTTTCTTCTTGTATGGGTTCAGGAATCTCTTCATTGTCTTCGAGATATACATTTCAAAAGATGCCATCATGGCTTCTTCTACCGAAGGAACATCTGTACTGATTCGATGGATCTCGTTTAGATGAACGATATATAAGATTTTGCCGTTTTCTATAGTTGTTTCGATTGTATAAGTCCAGCGTAAATTCATATAATAGTTAATGCTTTTTTTCCCATCCATGAGCTAATAAAACCTCTTGTAAAATTTTAATCTGATAAGGTAACAATTCTGGTCTTCTCTTAATTGAAATTGGCTTGTGTACTAATTTTAAAGATTCAGAAAGGGCCTACTCTGCTAAAGATGTTCAATGGGCAATGGCAACCATTTGCAATTACAAATCCTAAGCTTAAATTGGTATACAGTAACCTAAATCGCTAAAGGGAATATATGTATAAAACCTGCAAATTTTTATCGTTAATTGTTTTTGTTTTGACTTGTAGTTGTTGGGGTATGGAAAAACAAAATTCTGATATATACGATGCTGCTGAAATAAATAAGTATCTTGAAATAGAAGCAATAATCGAAGACTCAGATAAAAAAATGGGTGAAGATAAGAAACAATTAGAGGATCGCTTTATGGATAAGGTAATAAAAAACCAGAGAGAAAAGAGAGAGATCTTAAAACTTCAGGAAAGATTAGCTGCTAGGCAATTGAGAGCTAGCAAGGTGCAAGATACGCAAAATAATTCATATTTTAAACACTTAAATTGGGAAAGAATTATTTTAGCTTTTGTATCATTAGTCTTTGTATATGATCTGTGGCGCGATTACTGCAAAAAGAAGAACAAAAAAGAAAATATTTCTGAATAAAATTGTCATCAATTTTTGCATATTGTGCGAAAAATATTTTATTGTAAATTGAATCATTGGCCTGTCTGGCTTTTTTAAAAAGACATTAGCCTCTTTGACCATATTTCAAACAACTCATAATTTTTTTCGCTCAATAATTTTTGTTGATATTTTGGAAACAGGATGCTTTAACAATGCTTGTAAAAAAATCTATTTTCAGCTATTGCAATTACAAACTTCAAAGCTTAAATTATTATAAGTAATCTTAATAAGCCAGGGGGAATATATGCTTACAGGATACAAGTCTTTATTGTTTGTTTTATTTGCTGCAGCAAATAATTGCTGGGGCATGGAGGATCAAAATGAGATTGGTACAGATTTATCTCAAGGACCAGGAGTGCCCTTACAGGGGGGTTTAATAAGACAACGAATTGATGATCTTAAAATGAAAACAATCCAATATAATAAAGAAGCAGATGAAATTGAAAAAGCGCTTGCGGAAAGCGAGGCAAGAAAGAAACTTCGTGCACAAAGGCGATTGGAAAGATTAACGACCAATGCCCCAGAAGGTTTTAGCTCTGTGCAAGATACACACCATAATTCAAATATGTTCTTTTCTCAATATTTAAGCTGTGAAAAAGTTTTTTTAGCATTTATAGGATTAATGTTTGTGCTTAAAAAAGTATTTAATTATTATGTTAAAGATGGTGAAACCCCCTCTAAATAAAATTTGTTATCATTAAAAAGTATATCTGGGTGACAACTTCTTGGAGATTTTATATCCTATTTGCATCACAAGAAATTTGGCAAGTTTATGTAAAGGATATAAAATGAAAAAATTAAAATTAGTGCTTCTTATTCAGATAATAGTGGTTTTCAATTTATCGCTAGGAATGGAGATGGGTGCTAATGCCAAAGAGCTAGAGCAAGAAACTGCTAATTTTGTTAACGCACAAGCGCGTCTTGAATATTACAAGCAAATATTTGGTGCTAAATCCAGCAGTAGCGATGATTCTCCAAAAAATTCTCCAAAAAACATGAGTGATAATGAAAAAGATTCAGATCATATTGGTGTGATACCGCCTGTATCTGAAGATGATGCAGATGTGCTTGCGCCGGATTTTCCTATAGGACCGACACCACAAGTTATGCAACGCCGACCGCGTAAGCCTAAAAGAAATAATGGCCCACGAAATCAATCTGAAGAATTAGGGTCCGATTTTGCGAAGTTCATTAAGAAAGAATGCCCTGGTTGCACAAAGGGCCAAGCTTTAGGTTTGGTAGCTTGCATTGGCTTAGCACTGAAAGTAGGTTATGAGTATAGAAAGCACAAGTATGAAAAACCCAAAACTATTTAATTTAGGTTGAGCCGATAAGCAAAAATCCAGAATCTCTCTTTATATCAAGAAAATTTGAAGTGGTTAAGGATAAAATCGCAGCCATTTTAAAATCAAAAAAGCAGGGTGTTAATAACGCCCTACTTTCATTTTTAATAGTTAACAATATTCCTTTAATTTCAATTGCAAAATTAGATGCAATTTTGATATTTATAAAAAATCAAATCTATATAGGGGATATTATGGGAAAACTAAATTATGTATATTGTTTATTAGTGATATTAATTTTTAATGAATGCGCAGGAATGAGAAAAGCAAGTATTGATCGAAAAAAAGAGCTGCTTGAGGAGATGAAAAGGCGGCTGAGTGTTGAATCAAGCTCTGATGAAGAGGAGAGCGCAAGCTTCATTGATCAATCTGTAGACTTATCTGATGATGAAGGGGTGCCTGATATTCCAGTTTTGAATCCTATTTTGCATCAAGAAAGCGATGTTGATTCTCAGGGTGAAGAAAATCAATCTCAGGTTTCTGAAACGAAGAATGATGTTAGCTCGTATTTCATTAAAAATCTAAATTGCGAAAGAGTTTGCTTGGCATTTATTGGAATAATGTTTGTGTTTAAAAAATTGTTTGATCACTATACAAAAAGCGATAAAGAATGTATTGACACTGAATAGATTGTGTAATTTCTAATTTGTGATGTTTACTGTTGGCTATCCTGTAAAGATATAGCCTCATAAAAAGCCTTAAAGCTTATTGCTTTTTTAGAACAGATTTGTCAATGTATTGATCAATTACCTGGCTAAGCGAAATGTCTCTTTTCTTGGCTTCTTTAGCTATTAAATAATGTCTTTTGGGTGTGGTTCTATAAGCAATTTGACCTTTGTAATTTTCTTCTTGTATGGGTTCAGGAATCTCTTCATTGTCTTCGAGATACATTTCAAAAGATGCCATCATTGCTTCTTTCATAAGTGTCATGGCTTCTTCTATCGAAGTGGCATCTGTACTGATTCCATGGATCTCATTTAGATGAACAATATATAAGGTTTGGCCGTTTTCTATAGTTGTTTCGATCGTATAAGTCCAGCGTAAATTCATATAATAGTTAATGCTTTTTTTCCCATCCATGAGCTAATAAAATCTCTTGTAAAATTTTAATCTGATAAGGTAAGTTATCAACGTGCTTGTTTATTGATCTCTGAATTTTAGAAGGGGCCATATTTCTATAGCTCCAGTTATAAAATTTAATTTAATTGTTGTTGTTTTGTATAGTTTCTAACAGCTTCACTGACTTTAGGCATTAACCATAAGACTGCAAAGAGATTAAGTGCTAATAAACCAGAATTTACTATATCAATTGAATAAAAAACTATTTGTACGTTAAATAACGATCCAAAGAATGCAGCTGCTGCATATAAAACACCAAACAACCATTTCCAACGATTACCAGTTAAATACGCCTAGCATCCTAGTCTAATATAGGTATAAGAAACAAGAACCTCAATACCCAAAATATCATTTATGTTGAACTAAGTGTTAGGTCTGTTTGCATTTGGTACGAACTATGTGTTATGTCGAGTTAACATATAGTTCTTATTTAACGAGATTTCATGGCTTATAAAAGATTTTCTGGAGAAAATTAATAGAAGAAGCTTAGTAATAAAAAATACAATTCGGCTTAAGAAGGCCGATAAATAGGGCAAAAAATTGTCTTGCAAAAAGCTATAAAAGAGTTCATTTATTGTTTTTAAAAGCTTAATTCAGGTATGCTTTTACATAGATTAACGAAAATTGGAGGATTTATAATGACAAAGAGATTAATGCTTTTTTTACTTACTCTATTAAGCACTAGTTTGAGCCAAATTCAAGGAATGAATGAGCAGCTTCTGAAAACGCCCGGTGGATTTGTAATTTCGGGTAAAACTCATAGACCTCCAGAGAGATATCAATCAGATATATTACAACCAGATGTATCTCCCTTAAGACTAAAATTCCCACAACATTTTAATGAAGCTGATTTGAGGAAAAGATTAATGCAAGCTCTTGAACGTCAAGATTTTGATACTTTTAAGAAAATAATGCGATCTAATAATGTAGATATAAATACCAAGAGAGATTCCAGCAAACCATCAGGTTATGCCTTTTCTACTATTTTTGGTGAAGTTATTGAAGACGCATTAAAGAATAGAAATTTTAAATTAGTTGAATATTTACTCAAGCATGGAGCTAATGTAAATAGCCCTAGCATTCTAGATTTAACTCCTTTAAAGATGGCGGTTATAGAGCTACAAGCTTTGAAACCAGAAGATAATCAGTTTTTATTAAACTTTATTAGTTTATTGCTTGATTCTGGGGCAATAATAGATGAAGAATCGTTACAACTTGTCGTGAGAAAAAGTCTTGAGTCTCCTTTTTATAGAGATGTACTAGAAGTATTTATAAATCATATGAGCTTAATATAGGCATGATGAGGTTGTACTCAAATGATAAAGATGTTGATTCAATGCGAGAACAATCGAAAAAGGCTAAAGATAAAATTTTGAATTTATTAAATTAATAAGAAACAGAAGGGGGCTATAGTTTCGTATAGCCCCAGTTTTAAAATTTAATTTAGTTGTTGTTGTTTCGTATAATTTCTAACAGCTTCACTGACTTTAGGCATTAACCATAAGATTGCAAAGAGGTTAAGTGCTAATAAACCAGCATTTACTATATCAATTGAATCAAAAACAATTTGAACTTTAGCTAATGATCCAAAGAATGCAGCTGCTGCATATAAAACGCCAAATAACCATTTCCAACGATTACCGGTTAAATACGCCCAGCATTCTTGTCCAATATAGGTATAAGAAACAAGAACCCCAATACCAAATGCTACCGATAATGTTGCAATAATTTGGCTTGCAAATCTACCGTATAAGGTTTGATACGCAGCAGTGGTTAAGCTGATACTTGTCAAATCACTATTCCATACACCAGTTACCACTATCAAGAGAGCGAGCACAAAGCATACTAAATAGTTGCTTATAAAAGCAGATACCATTGACAAGATACCATTCTCAACAGGATTTTTGCTGCCGGTTGATCCGAAGAATACTGCTGCAGTTCCAAGACCAATTTCTGTTGCGTTTACTGGTCTAGACATCCCATATCTGATAGCAGATTGAATTGTTGTACCGATAATTGCACCTTTTACCGCTTGCGGATCGAATGCACTGGTAACTATTATTCTTAAGGCGTTAAGTAAATTTGGCGCATGATAAATAAGCAATAACAAAGCCGAAACGAAGAACAAGCCAACTTTTACTGGTACTATAGCTTCAGAAAATTTAACTATTCTTTTTGCACCACCACATAAGATATACACAACAAAAGCAGTCAAAATAGCAGCTATTATATAAGGATCTAGATTTACTAAATTTCTGATACCAGTGGTTACTGAATTTGCTTGCATTGCATTACCGCTTGTGAAACTTAGTAATAAACAAAAGAACGCATAAAATGCAGGCAATACTGCGCCGCCCGGCACTCTTTTTAGGTAGGCCATTGGTCCACCAGTGGTTATAGAAGAACCACCTTTATCGAAGGCGTTACTTAAATACACTTCACAAAATCTTATCGGAAGTTCAAAAAAACCTAATACAAATATCCAGAATGCAGCGCCAGGTCCACCTTCATGAACTGCTGTTGCCATACCGGCTAAACTTCCATTTCCTATACTGGTGCTTAAAGCATTAATAAATGCTTGGAATGGACTCATGTCAGCATTAGCATTGGTATTTTTCTCGCGTGGAGCTAACACTAGTTGCCATGATTTTAAAAAATAGCGTACTTGTATAAAGTTAAGTGAGATGGTAGCTACTATTGCGACAAAAACAAAGAAAATGATGAGTGGCCAACTCCAAAGAACATCATTTAGGTATTTAACATAATAACTTAGATTGTCTTGCATAAATTTCCTTCTTAAGTTTATTGGCTTAAAATTTGTTTAGTTCTTTTGCTTTTTCTATCAATTCGTTAAGGGGTATCCCATTCTGCTGGACTCCTTCAAGAGTTCTTAAACTCACCGTATTATTTTCGACCTCTTTTTTCCCGATCACTAGCATCCAGGGTACTCGCTCGCCTTGTGCCGATTTAATTTTAGCATTAATTGGGTCAGATGATTCATTAATTTGTACTCTGATACCTGATTGTGACAGTTCTTGAGCTACCTGTTCAGCATATGGTTTTTGGTCATCTGTTATTGTTAAAATCTTTGCCTGAATCGGTGCAATCCAGAATGGCAAGTCGCCTTTATAATGTTCAAGAATGATAGCGAAAAATCTTTCTAGAGATCCATAAATTGCTTGATGTATAACAACCGGACGTTCAAAGGTACCTTGCGGTGTTACATAGTTGAGATCGAAATTTTCTGGTTGAAAAAAGTCAACTTGTACAGTACCGCATTGCCATTTTCGTTTCAGCGAATCCTGTATTTTGATATCGATTTTTGGGCCATAGAATGCTCCTTCGCCTTCTTGAATAGAATAAGGCATGTCAAATTTATCGAGCGCATTCTTTAAAGCTCTTATAGCTTTTTCCCACATTTCATCTGAGCCCATTGCTTTGGCTGGCTTAGTTGATAAACCAAGTTCTATTTCCGGAAAATTAAATTTTTTAGAAACTTGGAACACGATATTTAAAATAACGGTTATCTCTTCTTCTAGCTGGTTAAGCGTGCAAAAAATATGCGCGTCATCTTGAGTGAATGCTCGTACTCTGAAGAGTCCATGAAGAGCGCCGGAGAGTTCATGTCTATGAACCAAGCCGAATTCTGCTAATTTTAAAGGCAGCTCTCTATATGAACGTGGTCTTGTATTAAAAACTATAAATGAACCAGGGCAGTTCATAGGCTTTACTGCATACGATTGCTCATCGACACAAGTAAAGTACATGTTTTCTTTGTAATATGCATAATGGCCAGAACGATGCCACAGTTGATCGCTTAATAGTATGGGAGTTCCGATTTCTTGGTAATTGTTTTCTCGGTGAAGTTTTCTCATATAATCGATTAAAATATTAAGAACTCTTTTCCCTTTAGGATGATAAAACGGGAATCCAACACCTTCATCATGAAATGAAAACAAATCTAATTGTTTTCCTAATCTTCTATGGTCAAACTTGATCAACTCTTCACGAGCTTTTTCGGATTCTTCCATCTCTTGTTGCGAGTAATAAGCGGTACCATGAACTCTTTGTAATGCTTTGCCTTCTCTATCTGCTCGCCAATAAGCACCAGAAAGTCCTGTTAGCTTAAAATGTTGAATGCCGCCAGTTGATTCAAGATGGCCACCTTTGCATAAATCCCTGAATTCACCCTGAATGGACAATCCTACTGTTTCATCGGGAATGAGATCTATGAGCTCAAGCTTAAAGGGATTGTCTTTGAATATTAGGCGAGCTTCTTCTTTTGCAATCTGCTTGTGTTCAATAGGCAAATTTCGTTTAGAAATCTCATGCATCTTAGCTTCAACTTTTGGAAGATCTTCTTCTTTTAAATTTTTAGTAGGTAAAATATCATAGAAAAAACCTTCTTCAGTAGCTGGTCCAATTGTTAATTGTGTGTCAGGATAGAGCTCTAAAATTGCATGTGCAGCCAAATGGGCAGCAGAATGTCGTAACACCTTTAAATCTTTTTGTTCCATGAGGAATCCTTGTTAAATAATTATTAAAACTCATCAAGCGAAATTAATCACTAATCTAGCTTCTATGAGATAATAGTTGAGTAAAATTTTATAATAAATATCAGAAATACTAAAATATAGATAGGGCTAAGCCCCGGTAGTAGCGCAGGCGCCAGTACAACAGGTACTGTTGTTAAGAATATAAGAGAAGTTTTTGGTATCCCTACAGCTGGCGCTGTTGGCACTAATTGTTGAAGATTTAAAGTTTGTGAAACTTAAATGCTTGGAGGATTCTATAAAATTAATGTTCATAAGTTGCCCTTAGGCATGGTTTTAATGATATATACAACATAAGCATAGCCTAAAATAAAATATTTTCAAAATCAATAAACTGATAGACAACAAATCTGCTCAATGATTAGGATTTGACTTTTAATGCTAATTTTAAATTTACATAATAATACATCTATGATTGACCTGAGTATCATAGAAAGCAGATGATTCATAGAGCTCGTCTTTTAATAGTTGAATTATTTTGATTGCATTGCGCTTTTTAAATTCTTCTCTTTTAGGTGAATCATAAGAACGCCATTTTGCTAACAGTAATTGTGCATAAGATAAATGAGTTCTGGTATGCCATGTTAAATTAATATCCGCGCCATTATTTATTAAATGCTTAACGGATTTATCATGGGCAAATCTTATAGCTAATAGCAAAGGGGTTTGTCCGCTTTCATCCGGAGCATCTATTAAATGAGAGATGTCCAATGTATGTTGTTCTGCTAAGTTAACAATGATCTCTATATTATTATTGACCGCTGCATAGTGCATTATTGTTTTGTCAGCGTTGGTTTTTAGATTGAGCAAATAATCCCAATAAGAATCAGGTTCAGATTGTCTTAAATGTAATAGCATCTGTAGTATATCTGGGTTGGTGCAGTTGCTCATTATATGCATAAAGAATGTTACTGAGGTATTATTTATTTCATCTTCTAATTTGGGAAGCAAACCGTTGAATGCAAGTAGTCGGCATAAATCAAGATCATTCACTATTGCATTAACTGCTATTTTTTCAAGAGCTAATTTGGTTTCCGAATCATTGGTATTCAACTTTTCCGGGGAAGTTAATATGGTTACCAATAAGTTCATTTTTTCAATATCTAATGAACCGAAAGCATTATAACAAACTTTAAGGATGCTGAAGCTGTCTAGTGCCGAAATTATGGTTTTAGAATTATTGGTAAAGCTATCAGAGTTGATTAGTTTATAAAGTAATGACCTATGATTTTCAATTAAGGAGTTATCTTTTTTTAGTTTTTTTGCACTATAATACGTTTTTAAGTCGGCAATTGGATTACCATCATAATCCTTGCGCATCATTTTATCTATTGTTTTTTCTAGTTTTTTAATATGGTTATCAACTGATTCAATGGCTTTTATGTAATCTTTGGACTCGGAATTTATGTTTGCCGATTCACTATTATTCCCATTTTGCAGTATGTTTCTGGCGCATATTAATTTCAAGCTTTGAATTTCTTTATAGCGGGGTTTTTCTTCTTCCATTGCCACGCTATTTATTGTTGCTGCAGCAAATAGTATCATTGCGCAACTTTTTAATGTAAACATCTGTACCCCCAAATTAGTATCAATCGCTTAGATTTTTAGATGTGTTTTTGTTGTTAATAGAATTAATTCTTTATTTGATTTTAAAATAATTATAATAACAAGATATGCAAAGATCAAACTCGTATTTTTTGCGAATTGCATATTAGGCGCTTGGCCTTAATTTTAAAAAATTTCAATTTGATGAATAAGTTTAACAAACTATTGCATTCTATTTAGGGGTTTAATTTAATTTTGACTAGCTTAAGATTTTTCATAAGCAGAAATTGCTAAGTAAGTTGAAAAGATGAGTTTTATACCTTATTAAGAGCTTATACGAAAAGTAAATAATAGATGAGGGCCTTGAGTTTATCGGCTATAATAGCCGTTGAACCAAAACAAAAAAGGCCCTCATCTATATGATACCAGATATTTTATGGGATGAAATAAGTAAACTTATTCTTAAAAAAGAAAACAATATTGGACGACCTCGAATGTGTCTAAGAAAAACATTATACAAATTATTTGTGTTTGCTGTGAATGAGCGGAATAATTTTAGCAAAGGCGTATGTTTTGGCAATGATTATACGTCAAAACAATCTTGCAATGGCAATGGCGATGACGTAGTATCTTCTTATAGAATAATGATTTAAGATATTTATGCCTAGCAGAACTATCAGTGAGTTTAGGGGTATTTAGTCTTGGATTTAGCTCTTTCATATTTCTATAGCCTTTGTTAAACTAATTTTGTCTTGCTAACTAAAAAAATTCTCTAGGTATTTCATGAAAAATTTGCCAATAGGTATCAGTGATTTTAAGTATTTAATTGACCAGAATTATTATTACGTTGATAAATCACTTTTCATTAAAGAAATAATCGAAACATCTGGCCAAGTGCTATTGATTGCTCGGCCAAGAAGATTTGGTAAAACGCTTAATCTTTCAATGTTAAAATATTTTTTTGAAAAAAATAATGGCGACACAAATTATCTTTTTAAAAATACCAACATAGAACATTATGAGAAATTTAAAGAATACCATAATCAATATCCTGTTATATTTTTAACATTTAAGGATATAAAAGCAGATAATTGGCAAGATGCTTATCAACAGTTTGTTTCGGTTATATCTAAGGAATTTGCACGTCGTTCAGCGGTAATTAATCAAGAGATTGGTAGTTATCAATTAGCCGGTTTTTTGGAAATTCTTGAAAAGCGAGGATCAAAGGCATCTTATGAAAATAGCTTGTTATTGTTAACAGAAATCTTATCTCGGTGTTATAAAAAAACGTTATAGTATTAATCGATGAATATGATTCGCCGGTCCATACAGCTTATGGTTTGGGTTATTACAAGGAGATGATTAACTTTGTGCGCTCTCTTCTATCCGCTGCTCTTAAAGATAATCCTTACCTGCAAAAAGGAGTTTTAACAGGTATTTTGCGCATTGCCAAAGAAAGCATTTTTTCAGATCTTAATAATTTAGCAGTTTATACTATTGTAGATCTAAAATTTCAAGATAAGTTTGGCTTTACTCAAAATGAAGTTAACTTCATTTTGAACGATTATAAGCTTTATGATAAATCTTCAGAAATTCAACAGTGGTATAATGGCTATCAATTTGGTGAAACCACTATTTATAATCCATGGTCCTTGATTTCATGTATTGAGAATCAAGGAATAATTAGACCATATTGGGTAAATACCAGTAGCAATTTATTAGTTAAGCAGTTGCTTTTTAAGGCTGACCGTTCAGTTAAATCTAAACTAGAGCTATTACTTTCTGATCAATCGATAAGAGAACGAATTGACGATGCTGTTGTATTTCAAGATTTTGAAAAACAAGAAGCTGCTCTTTGGGCTCTTCTCTTATTTACTGGTTATTTAACCTACGCTAAAAAAGAACTCATCGAGGGAATCATTTATGGTGATTTGGTTATTCCGAACAAAGAAATTAATATTGTTTATACCGATCTTATTGCGAGCATTTTTCAAAGTACATTGCCTTCAGATAAAATTAAGCGCTTAGCTGAATCTTTAATAACGGGCAATATTCAAAATTTTGCTGAGCTTCTTCAGGAATTTATCATCAATAGCATAAGTGTATTTGATTTGCCATCTAATGAACCAGAGAAAAGCTACCACTTGTTTATTTTAGGGTTGCTGTCAATTTTTCAAGGTAAGTATCAAGTAAAATCTAATCGTGAGAGTGGTTATGGTAGATATGATATTATGCTCATTCCAAATAACCAAAATGATTTAGGTATTGTTATCGAGTTTAAAAAAACCTTACTTGAAGACAATAATGATTTAGAGCTGGCAGCGAAAAGAGCCTTAGAGCAAATTAAGCAGAAACATTATGCTCAAGAACTGCGAAGCTTAGGTATTAAAGAGATTAAAGGGATAGGCATAGCTTTCTTAGGTAAAAAGCTATTAATCGAATCCGAAAATTTATAGCCTAAATCTTAAATTCTTACAATACACTTTAAAGAATAAAATCTAAACAAGAAACCTACACCATCAATGGTATACTTTGTTCCCACTTAAAAATGTTTAACGGATCATACTTATTTTTAATCTGAACCAGCTGTGGTACATTTGTGCCATAATAGACATTTAAAAAGGTATTACCCAATTCATAATCTACCAAGTTTGCATAGGAATAAGGGGAAGTAAATGGTTCTAACGCATTATAAATCGAATTTATCGACGCTAGTGCCTCTATTGTTTGATCTTGATGATCCCAGTATAAAAAGAAGAATATCCATGCAAAGGCCGAGCGTGGGAAATAGGCGCTGTTACCGTTTAGCAGCGCTCCGCCACCAGAACCCAATTCAAAATAAAATAAATAGGGTGCTTGTTGTGCCTGCAATAGATCCAAATAGGTTATAATTTCGGCTACGGCAGCATTTGGAAGCGGTGCAAATATAAATTTGGATCGTGCTTTTGAAAATGGTTGAGTATATGAACTAGCCGCTTGTTGAGCGCACTGTAAATAGGTGCCTGTCGTGACAGTTACCATCGGTGAAAATGGACCGAACGGTGTTTGCCATTCAGTAAATGAACCACCGCTAGATTTTAATGCCACAACAGATAATCTTGGTTGCCCATTTTGATATCTAAATGCAAGTTCTGAGGTAATTTCGTTTGGTAATGTTGTGATCCACGATTGCCATGCTTGGACAATTGCAGGAATTTGTGCTGGATCCCAATTAAAAATAAGTTTTACAAAAGTTGCTTCAGGAATGTACTGCATTTTAAATGTAATCCCTAGCACTACCCCATAAGACCCGTTACCGGCGCCACAAAGAGCATAAAATAAATCGGCATATTGATTTGTTGCGGTTACTTCAATAATCTCTGAATTTGCATTTACCATGGTAATGCTTTTAATGCTATCACAAGTTAGCCCAAAATGTCTTGCAAGTAATCCTAATCCACCACCAAGGGCTAAGCCAATTCCTCCAACTGATGCACAAGTTCCGGTAGGAATTGCAAAGTTATAGTACCCAAGTTTCTGAATTACTTCGCCAAGAACGGCGCCTGCACCAATGCATACTTCTTGTGTTGCCACATTAAGGTCAATCGATCTAAAATTGGTTAAATCTAAAATATAACCGTTTGATAATGAACCTGGTCCATAACAATGGCCCCCAGATTTCAGAGAAAATTCTAAATTGTATTTTTTGAAAATGGAAATTACATAGGCTACTTGCTCTGCGCATTCAGGTCTTATAATTGCATGAGGAAAAAAGTTAAAGCGCTTATTATAATTTAAGCGTGCAGTGTTATAAGCACAAAGTTGGGTAGGATAAATAGCATAAGGCAAATCATAAAGTTCCGATGGAATTTCTTGCGTAAGCAGGCACATGTTTTGGTTTGTGTAGATTTGGCAGAGCGTATTATTTGTACACACATTTCTTACACATGGTGAACCATATTTTTTTCTAGAGCGCTACTAAGACAATTTTTATCAGCACAGTAGCTTGTAAAAAGTTGTCCCCAAAAAAGAATAAAAACAAGTAATTTAATTTTCATAGATACCATTCAATAATTAACTTTTATGTCATGTTAAACAGAAGAGTTAAAAAAAAGAAATATAAAAGAACTTTAATTAGAAAAACACGAATAAGTTTAATAATTTGACACTTTTGTGTGTTTGTGTAAAATATAAGTTACATGCTGTAATTCTATTAATGGGGTTAAAGTGAAAAAAGGGGGAAGTTTTATGAAAAAAATACAATTTATTCTATTGATGTTGTTTATGGGATCTATGGCAACCATGAATCCGATGATTGATTCAGGGTCTGATGAAGAAACTGCGTATCGAGAAGTAAGCAGCGCGAGTTTAGAAGCTCAAAGAGTAGTGCTCGCTGATTTTGAACTTACTGGCGAATCGAAAAATCAAGGAACTAAACGGAAAAGAAATGATTTAGATCAACATTTGAATGAAAATGATGAAAGTAATGATAGCTCATTTAAGCAACAGCGATTAGAAGAAGCCGCTTCAGGCTGGTCAATTTTTCCGATAGAAATCCAATTTTTGATACTTTCTTTCTTATTCGATAAGAAAGAGATAAGTAAAGCTTCAACTAATCTTGATGCGTTTTATAATTTACTAAGTCAGTATACAGTATTGAATCGTGTAAGTCATAGTATGCAAGATCTGCTATCTGATGAATTTTGTGGCAAAAATGTTTTTAACGTCCAACATTTGGCACAAAATAAAAACTTAGCTAATAAACTCTTTTTAAGAGCTGCTCAAAAAGGAAATATCGGTATGCTTCGGTCTCTGTTCAGTGTTGTTGATGTATCTAAATATAAAGATAATAGAAAGTTACTACTGTCGGCTATTGGCTATGGAAAACCTGAATTTTGTCGATACCTTATTGATCAAGGCATGTTTGATGATGTAGAAAATAAGCCACTTATATTTGCTATTATTTTACAGGATAGAGATGCTGTTAAAGCTTTGATAAAAAAGGGCAAAAAAAAAGGTATGCTGTTTGGGCAATATACAGAATCTATGGTTGCCGCAGCAGTAGGAAATCTTGAAATTTTTAAGCTATTCTCTCCGTACAATCATCGAGGAGCAACTTGTGAAGTTGGGGGCTATTGGACTACCAGCCTTCAATGCGCAGCACGAAATGGCCATAAAAAAATAGTTTCTCTCTTGTTTGATGTTGAAAATGATTATGATGATGCATATACTCATGATTACGATCAATGCGCTGCTCTAATAAAAGGTGCTAGTCATGGTCATTTGGAAGTGGTTAAGTTTGTATTATCTAAAGTAGACGTTGAGTCAACCTTATTTTCTAAAGAATATACTGCTCTAGCAAAAGCTTGTAAGCATGGTCATCTTACTATGGTAAAATATTTGCTAAAAAAAGGAGCTCTACCCAATCAAAAAATATATGCGCACGGGAATGATATTGAATGTGCTTTAACCTATGCTTGCCAAGCTGGTGATAGAGAAATAGTACACTATTTGATAGACCATAATGCTAAAGTTAATTTAACAACATCTTGGCCTTCTTTAATGGTGGCGATCACTAGTGGCGATAGAGAAATGGCCGACTTGCTAGTAGATAGCGGAGCCAATATAAATGTAACAGCTTACTGTGGTAGAACTCCTCTCATGCAAGCTGTTACATGTGGTAATTTGGAAATGGTTAAATGGTTGGTATCTTTAGGTGCGCTGGTGAATTGTGTCGAAAGGGTAAAAATTAAAATTAATGTTAATGAATCCCACACAGCATTAGACATTGCGATAAAAAATAGTAGTGATGAGATATGCGAATTCTTGTTAGAGCATGGTGCAAAGAGATATAGCGAACTTAGCGAAACTGCATCTTGATCCAATCTAGCAAAAGATATTAAGAACTTTGTATGGGGTATTGTAATATAACTTTATCACTATTTTGTTTATGTTTTTAAATCAAGAATAAAAGTATAATCTAAACCAACATGGTTGAGATACCGAAATCGTTTAGCAGCATAGTTTAATACCCATTGAGTATAGCCGTTTACAGGAAGTTTAAAACTTTTAAATTCAAGATCAACTACATATTTTTTGTCGGATTTGTTTTCAAGTAAAATATTGCCTGGATCCGAGAAATCATCATATCCTATACCAGATTTAATGCCGATATCATTTACACTAGAGCTATGCCAAGAGGCGATAGGAATGCCTGCAATTTTCTCGAAATATATAAGGCCATTTTCCAGAGAGTTAGCGATTGGAAATAGTTCATTGCTGAATGATAGATTGATTTTTATAGAATTTGGATCTTGCGCAACAATTATATAATTTGGAACACCATACTCGGCTTGTAATTGTTCAGATTCGCTTATCTTGTTTTTTAGGTAATCTGCGCCCCAAATTCTGGTAAGATCGTTTATTGGTCTATTAAAATACTTGTCCTTAATTTTTTCAAATTCATCTTTAGAAAATATTAAACCATTCTTCTTCATAGTTACAAATTTTTCTTTGAGCGTCTGCTTCATTTCTTCTAGCGTCATGATGTAATTAATGCCACCATATGAGGCTTCGGGCTCCTCTTTGATTTGGTTAAAGTGATCTTCAAATTCGATATAGTCTTCAAGTAGTTTTTGATACTGTATTTTAAAATCAATACTCTCTGGTCGTGGAGGCACAAATTTTCTTTGCAGTCTCTGTTTAATGAGCTCATGTGCAGTAATCTCTGCGAGCTGTTCGGGGATCGTTTTGTCTGTCTTCTGATTCATTGAATAAATAGATGAGCTATAGATTGCAATACCTATTAACGCAAAAGAAATTAATTTTTTGATAACCTTGATATCCATTGAACCTCCAGAAAATTTCAAGGGCAGTTAAAGTTGCTCTTAATGATAATGATACTAAAAGTGTCTAATATAATGCAATGACAAAGGCATTTCTTCTATCTGGTAAGAGTCTTCCGCTGAGAAAAATCACCACAATAGTCCTGCAGATTTTTTGGCTGAGGGTTAGTATCGGTATGATCATTAATTCAATTCATAGAGGAGAATGAAATGATTAAGAAAAACTTAGGAGTTTTATTCTACGTCGCCAGGATGTTCCGCCCGGCTTCTTCGAATGCTTAATACATAAAACTCCTTGAAGGGTTGTTTTTTAAAAAAATATGCTAAAACTCTATCGATTAATTTGAAGAAATGGTATTGCTAAATGAGTTTTGCTATTAGAGTTAATCAATTGACTGGAATAGTAGTAAGATTTGCAAAAAATTATTTAATTAATAACAATAAAATCACCCCTTTTCGCGAGGATTCTAATATGTTCAAAATGAGACAGTTCAACAAATTATTATTAATGCTATCGATCTTTGGGATAGCTAGAGCCCACAGCTCAGATTATTTATCTCAAGCGTTAGAGCTTGTTTATGAAGATGAAAAGGTGTCCAAAGAATTAAGCTTAATAAGAGATTCTGGCTCCGATTTTGCCTATGTTCCTGAATCAGTAGCACAAGCGGTTTTTAATTTAACCAAAATTCTAACAAAAGAATATTATAGTGAAGCATATCGAAGAGCATATGATAGATTACAACAAAATCATCGAACGGTTGAATATAATACAATTACTTGTGCAGTAGGAAATGCTCTTTCTATTTTAAAGCACTATGAGCATAATTCTGCTGAAAATGAGCTTTATAAAAAAATGCTAAAAGAGTTTAGCGATTATCAGAATGCTTTAACTAATAATGACGCTAAATTTAGCGTTGGTCCTGAACAGACAATTAGAGGTCATTCAAAAAAATGCCAAACTTTTTGCAAATTATTTGTCAAACAATGTCTAGACGCTGGATGTATTAATGCCGGCAATATAGTGGCTGGAAATGTAGAAATTACGGGAGACCTTATCGTTAATGGTCAAGTAGTAAATGGCTGTATTTGCCCTACACTGTTTACAGGAGCTACCGGAACTACTGGTGCCACTGGAACTACTGGTGCTACCGGGCCCACTGGACCAGCAAATGGGCCAACTGGAGCTACAGGTGCAACGGGATCTACTGGATTTACTGGTAACACGGGGCCATGCTGTACAGGTGCAACCGGTCCTACGGGATTGCAAGGTTTGATTGGTGCTACTGGATTTACTGGTAACACTGGACCATGCTGCACGGGTGCAACCGGTCCTACAGGTATTGCTGGTGCTGCCGGAGCTGTTGGTGCTCCTGGATCTGTTGGTGCTACTGGTCCAACAGGATTTACTGGTGCCCCTGGATCTGTTGGTACAATAGGTCTAGCAGAATTTGTACAGCTTATTCAGGTTCCAAATGACTCTGTTCCACCAGGACAAGCGTTTTCATTCGACACCCAAGTTTTAAATAATATTCCTGGTTTGGTTACCTCGCCTGGACCTTCAGCTATAGGAACCGCCTTCACTTTTGGTGTAGCGGGTACTTACATACTAGATTATGAAATGAGTTTGCTGCATGCAGGATCGGTAGCTCTTTGGACGGGACCAGCAGTAGGATCATTAGCGATAGATAACAATACCATTGCAGGATCTTCCACTGCAACTACCTGGATACATGGACGGTCAATTGTTACCGTTGGTGATTCACCAGTAGTTGTTATAGTTAGTTCTGTTGTTGGTACAGCTGTTGTTACACAGGCTGGGAGTGCGGAACCGTACGAGATTCGTCTTACCGTTATTAAAGCTTAATAAACCTTAAATTTATCCGTGACGATAGAAATACTATCGTCACGAGATTTAGAAATGTTGCTAAAGTTGGAAGATTTTTTTTGAGTATTTTTTCTAGTAGGTTAAGATAGTTCTAAACAGAAACAAACAAATAGCAGAGCAGAATTAAGTATGAGTAAAATTTTAGCACTAGATTTAGGTGATCAGTGGGTAGGAATAGCAATTTCAGATGCAATTAGATTTTTTGCACGGCCTCTTGAGACAGCAAAATTGCCTGACCTTGAACAACATTTAGCTAAACTCCTTGAAAAAGAAAAAATCGAGGAAGTTATCATAGGTAATCCTCTGACTATGAAAGGCTTAAAAAGCATTCAGACCCAAAAAGTTCAGGATTACAAAAAAGAGTTAGAGGCTAAATTTCCCCATATAAAATTTATCCTCTGGGATGAGCGATTGAGTAGCAAGCGTGCTGAGTCGGTGAGAAGCTCCAAAACCAAGGACGAAAAGATAAAATCTCATTCAATTGCAGCTGCTTTTATTTTAGATTCTTATTTATCATATCTTAAATTTCAAGCTTCAGTTTTAGACTGAATTTTTTTGTGTAAAAATTATACCGCTTTTTGTTGACAAGCGAGTTGCAATTGCTTTAAGGTTGCAATTAGTAAGGGATCTTTAAAAAAAGGAGTCTAGTAATGAAGTGTACAAAATGCTCCGGTCTAATGGTATCTCAATCTTTCTTTGACCAGTTTTTAAATTTTGATGGATGGAAATGTTTAAATTGTGGTAAAATTATAACCATTAAGGAAAAAACAATAGAATTTGATAATTTTAGCATTTTTTATCAACAACAGAAGTGCAATAATAAC
>Ga0335394_10000924_pt1 | contig 32457 bp, 20 predicted proteins | sample MAT03_FD_205741 | JGI IMG/M metagenome (GOLD analysis project Ga0335394, IMG submission 205741) | Freshwater microbial communities from Lake Fryxell liftoff mats and glacier meltwater in Antarctica - MAT-03 (spades assembly) (version 2) ...
TTCGTCCCTCAAACTTCGCTCGCTGCGGTTTCCTGCCAAAATGGCATCGCGGTTCGTGGGTCGTCTTCTTCGCTCTGCTTGCTGAATATTTCGCAAGCTCATTTCGCGTAAGCACTTACGTTCGATTAATCCTGCTCGGCACACGGGTTGCTAATTGTGGGTCGCATCGTAGGCGAAGCTGCCAAAACGCATTGCTTTGCCTCCTGCCAAACCGCACCGCACAACCCCGCACAACCAGCCAGATGGTGGCCGCCTCTCCCGGCGGTTTCTTAAGAGACCCGCCCGATGTGGCGGCAACACTCCCGCCCGCTGCCTGACTGAATCACTCGCGTATTACTGACTCAATTGCTTATTGACGAACCCTCGAACCGGAGGAGCTGACTGTGGCAAAGCAGATGATCTTTGAAGATGAAGCCCGACAGGCCCTGGCTGCCGGCATCGCCAAATTGGCGCGTGCCGTACGTAGCACACTCGGCCCCCGTGGCCGCAACGCGGTGCTCGACAAGGGATGGGGCTCTCCCAAGGTCACCAAAGACGGTGTGACTGTGGCCGAGGACATTGAACTGGACTGCCCGTACGAGAACCTGGGTTGCCAGCTCGTGAAGGAAGCGGCCAGCAAGACCAACGACGTGGCCGGCGACGGCACCACGACGGCCACCGTGCTGGCCGAGGCCATCTATAAGGAAGGCCTGAAGATGATTGCCGCCGGGGCTGACCCGATGGCTCTCTCGCGCGGTATTGCCAAGGCGGTCGACGCGGTGACGGAAGGTCTGAAGAAGATCGCCACACCGATCGACCCCAAGAGCAAGAAGGAGATCATGCAGGTCGCCACCATCGCAGGGAACAACGACCCGACGATCGGCGAAGTGCTGGCCGAAGCCTTTCTGAAGGTCGGCAAAGACGGCGTCATCACCGTCGAAGAAGGCAAGCAGACCGAGACCTACGTCGAAGTGGTCGAAGGGATGCAGTTCGATCGCGGCTATCTGTCGCCGCACTTTGTCACGGACCAGGACAACCAGACGGTTGAGCTGGAAAACCCGTACATCTTGATCTACGAAGAGAAGATCTCGAACGTCAAGTCGCTGGTCCCGCTGCTCGAGGCCGTGAGCAAGGGCAATCGCCCGCTGCTGATCATTGCCGAGGACGTTGAGGCCGACGCCCTGGCCACGCTGGTGGTCAACAAGCTCCGCGGCATTCTGAGCGTCTGTGCCGTCAAGGCCCCGGGCTACGGCGATCGCCGCAAGGCCATGATGGGCGACATTGCTGTCGTCACCAAGGGCACGGCCATCTTCAAGGACCTGGGCATCAAGCTCGAGAGCGTTCAGCTCAAGGACCTGGGAACTGCCAAGAAGGTGGAGATCGACGCCGAGAACACGACCATCGTGAAGGGCGCCGGCAAGAAGGAAGAGATCGAAGGCCGCTGTGCTCAGATCCGTACCGAGATCGAGAACACCGAGAGCGAGTACGATCGCGAGAAGTTGCAGGAGCGGCTGGCCAAGCTGGCTGGCGGCGTCGCCCAGATCAACTGCGGTGCTGCGACCGAGACCGAGATGCGGGAGCGCAAGGCCCTGATCGAGGACGCCAAGGCCGCGACGCACGCTGCTTTGGAAGAGGGCGTGGTCGCTGGTGGCGGCGTGGCTCTGATCCGCTGCGAGAAGCACATTGACGCCTTGAAGCTGTCCGATGACGAGCAGCTGGGCGCCAAGATCATCAAGAACGTGCTCGACTATCCGCTGCGTGCCATCGCCGAGAACGCCGGCCTGGAAGGGGCGGTCGTGGTGAACAAGGTTCGCAAGCAAAAGGGTAAGAACGACGGCTACGACGCTGACAAGAATATCTACACCGACCTGATGGCAGCCGGCGTGGTCGACCCGACCAAGGTCGTTCGCACCGCCCTGCAGAACGCGGCCAGCGTTGCTTCGCTGTTGCTCACCACGGAGTCGCTGATCTGCGACATCCCGAAGGAAGAGGACGATCACGACGACCACTCCCACGGCGGCGATCACGCCATGCACGGCCCGATGGGCGGCATGGGTGGGATGGGCGGCATGGGTGGCATGGGCGGCATGATGTAGGCCGCTGTTTCCCGCGGTGAAAATGAAATCAAATTTCAAATCTCAAATTTGAGATCTCAGATTTGAGATTGAGAACTACCAAAACTTCCATCCAATAAGTTAAGGAACTGAACCCATGAAGCTGAACCCTCTCGATGACCGCGTGGTGATTGAACCGATGGCTGCCGAAGAGCGGACCGCTGGCGGCATCGTGCTGCCGGACACCGCCAAAGAGAAGCCCCAGCGCGGCAAGGTGATCTCGGTCGGCCCCGGCCGGTTGATGGACTCGGGCGAGCGCGGGAAGTTGTCGGTCGCTGTCGGCGACAGCGTGATCTACGGCAAGTACTCCGGCACCGAGATCGAGATCGACGGCAAGGACGTGAAGATCCTTCGCGAGACCGACATCCTGGCCAAGGTTCTGTAATTGTGGTGCAGGCGTCTCGCCTGCATGAACAACCATTCGCGCGGCCCGGCAGGCGAGACGCCTGCACCACCAACGGGCCGCGAACCACCCCCACGCACGAATCAATAAACTCCAGAGGAGTGTTCACTCTATGCCGGCGAAACAACTGCTGTTCGATGACCGGGCTCGCGACAAGATGCTTCGCGGCGTCGAGAAGCTGGCCAACGCGGTCGCGGTCACGATGGGCCCCACGGGCCGCAACGTAATCATCAACAAGAGCTTTGGCGGCCCCACGGTCACCAAAGACGGCGTCACGGTCTCCAAGGAGATCGAGCTCGAAGATCCGTTCGAGAACATGGGCGCCAAGCTCGTGAACGAAGTGGCCGACAAGACCTCGGACATTGCCGGCGACGGCACCACCACGGCCACCGTGCTGGCCCGGGCGATCTTCAAGGAAGGCATTCGCAACATTGCGGCCGGCTCGAACCCCACGGCCGTGCGTCGCGGCATCGAGAAGGCCACCGAAGCGGCGGTCGAGGCCCTGAAGGCCATGGCCAAGCCCGTTTCGAGCAAGGAAGAGATCGCCCAGATCGGCACGATCAGCGCCAACAGCGATCGTGAGATCGGCAATCTGATGGCCGACGCCATGGAGAAGGTCGGCAAAGACGGCGTCATCACCGTCGAAGAGGGCAAGGGGACCGAGACCACGCTGGAGCTGGTCGAGGGGATGCAGTTCGACAAGGGCTACTTGTCGCCGTACTTCATCAACAACCCCGCCGAGATGAGCTGCGATCTCGAGAACGCCCTGATTCTGATTCACGAGAAGAAGATCTCGAGCCTGCGCGACCTGATCCCCATCCTGGAGAAGGTCAGTCAGTCGAGCAAGCCGCTGTTGATCATCGCCGAGGACGTCGATGGCGAAGCCCTGACCACGTTGGTGGTGAACAAGCTCCGCGGCGTGCTGAACATCTGCGCCGTCAAGGCGCCGGGCTTCGGCGACCGCCGCAAGGCCATGCTCGGCGACATCGCCGTGCTGACCGGCGGCACGCTGATCAGCGAAGACCTGGGCCTGAAGCTCGAGAACCTCGGCCTGGAGCACCTGGGCAAGGTCAAGACCGTCAAGAGCGACAAGAACAACACCACCCTGATCCAGGGGGGCGGCAAGCCGGACGAGATCAAGGCCCGCATTCAGCAGATCCGCAATCAGCTGGAAGCGACCGAGAGCACCTACGACCGCGAGAAGTTCCAGGAGCGTCTGGCCAAGATGACGGGCGGAGTCGCCATCATCTCGGTCGGGGCCGCGACCGAAGCCGACATGAAGCAGAAGAAGGCCCGCGTCGAAGACACGCTGCACGCCACGCGTGCCGCAGTCGAAGAAGGCATTCTGCCCGGGGGTGGTGTGGCTCTGCTCCGCTGCGAAGCGGCCATCGACAAAGCCATGAAGAGCGCCAAGGGCGATGAGTCGATCGGCATCAACATCGTGCGTCATGCGGTCTCGTACCCCATGAAGCAGATCGTGGATAACTGCGGTCTTGACGGGGCCGTGATCGTGGACGAGGTCCGCGAGAAGAGCGGCAACATCGGTTACGACGCCAACAAGAACGAGTACGTCGACATGCTGAAGGCCGGCATCATCGATCCGCTCAAGGTGGTCCGTTCGGCTCTGTCGAACGCGGCCAGCATTGCCGGACTGATGCTGACGACCGAGGCTTTGGTGACGAACCTCGATAAGGAAGACAAGGAACGCAACAAGGTCGAAGGAAGCGTCCGCTAATCGCGGATCGCATTTCAAGAACCTTGACTGCGTAGAATAGTATGCCATGCGAGCGAGCCACTGTGATGCAGTGGCTCGCGTCGCGCTGGGACACGAGAGATTGAGATATCCAATCTGGGTCTCGAGCGATAGGCTTCCAGAGGTAGTGAAAGCTGTGGGCCCTTCCGTAGGAAGGACGGGCATGTCCAAACCTTGAGCCGCCCGCCTCGGGCGGTAGTAAAAGCCAATGTCGACCATGGCGGGAAAACGCGACTATTACGAGGTCCTTGGCGTGGAGCGTGATGCTACCGCCAAGAAGATCGCCGACGCTTATCGAAAGCTGGCGATGAAGTATCACCCGGACCGCAACCCCGGGGATGAAGAGACCGTGGTTCGCTTCAAAGAGGCCGCCGAGGCATTTGAAGTCCTGAACGACAGCGACAAGCGGGCCCGCTACGACCGCTTCGGTCATGCCGGCGTGAATCAGGGCGGAGGCCCGCAGTTCAGCGATCTGAACGACATCTTTTCGGCCTTCGGCGACATCTTCGGCGACGGGCCCTTCAGCGAGCTGTTCGGCGGCGGAGGTCGGCGCGGCGGAGGTCGGCGCGTTCATCGTGGCGGCGACGTGCAGTGCGAGCTGACCCTGGACCTGTTCGAGGCGGCCCGCGGTGCCACCAAGACAATCAAGATCAAACGCCACGCCAAGTGCGAGACCTGCCAAGGGTCTGGCGCCAAGTCGGGCTCCAAGCCCGAAAAGTGCCAGTACTGCAATGGCGCGGGCCAGGTGATTCAGTCCTCGGGCTTCTTCCGCGTGCAGACGACCTGCCCGGCCTGCAAAGGCCAAGGTTTCGTCATCAAAGATCCCTGCCGCGACTGTCGCGGCGGCGGGTTCCTGGACACCACGGTCGACAAGGAAGTGCCCGTGCCGGCCGGCATGGACAATGGCATGGGGATCCGGCTGACCGGCGAGGGGCATCCCAGTCCCGACGGTGGTCCGCCCGGCGATTGCATCTGTCAGATCCATGTGAAGGAGCACCCGCTCTTCCAGCGCGATGGCCAGAACCTGATCTGCCGCATCCCGATCAGCTATAGCCAGGCTGCGTTGGGGGCGAAGATTGAAGTCCCCACGCTGGATGGCAAAGAGGAGCTCGATATCCCGCACGGGACGCAGTCGAGCGAAGAGTTCAAGATGCGGGGCAAGGGGATGCCCGACCCGCGCGGCCGTCGTCGCGGCGACCTGCTGGTACGCGTGACGATTGAAACTCCCAAGAAGCTGACCAAGAAGCAGGAAGAACTGCTGCGGCAGTTGGCCGAAGAAGAGCACGCCCATATCAGTCCGCACCGCAAGAGCTTCTTCGAGAAGCTGAAAGACTACTTCGTTCCCGAAGACACGACGACCCAGTCCAAGGACTAGCATCGTGATCGATCCCACCAACATGGACCCCGCCGAGAACATGGGCAATCCCACCGATCCTGCTTCGCACACCGACGAATCATCCGACTCGTCGACGGTTCCTTTTTCCACAGATAATGCCATGGCCGAGATTGAGACGCTGAAGTCCCGCGCGGCCGACCTGGAAGACCGGAACCTGCGATTGCAGGCCGAACTGGAGAACACCCGGCGTCGCGCGCAGCGCGAAGTGGCCGAGGCACTCCGGTACGCGTCGTTGCCACTGGCCCGCGATATCCTGCCGGTGCTCGACAATGTGAACCGGGGAATTCAGGCGGCCGGCAACCCGCAGGCTGACGCCAGCAGTTTTATCGAAGGGATGAAGCTGGTGGCCCAGCAGATGGAGCGCACCCTGACGCAGCACGGCGTAACCAAGATCAATTCGCAAGGCGCCGTCTTCGATCCGCATCTACACCAGGCCATGATGCAGCAGCCCAACGAAGCCCCGGCGATGACGATCATTCAAGAGTTCGCCCCCGGATATCAGTTGCACGATCGCGTGGTGCGTCCCAGTCAGGTCGTCGTGTCGTCCGGTCCGCCGCAGAGTTCATAACCGCTACGAGAAATCGACATGCCGACTTACGACTACGTGTGCGACGCCTGTGGGCACAAGTTCGAGCTCTTTCAATCGATGAAAGACGAGCCCGAGAAGAAGTGCCCCGCCTGCAAGAAGAAGAAGCTCCGTCGGTTGTTTGGCGCCGGGGCCGGCATCATTTTCAAGGGCTCGGGTTTCTATACCACCGATTACCGCAGCGACAACTACAAAGCCAGGGCCGACGCCGACAAGCCCAAGGCCGAGGGGAGTTCGTCCAGCGATTCAAAGAGCAGCAAGAGCGAGAGTTCGAGTTCCTCAAGTTCTTCGGGTTCTTCCAGCAAAGACTCGGGCTCGAAGGGGAGTTCCTCGAAAGGCTCCGACGGCTGAATAAGGGCCGCCTTATGCCCCGCGTACCGCGCTGCCCCATCTGCGAATCGCCGGCCGATCCGGTCAGCAATCGCTCCTTTCCGTTCTGCAGCCCCCGCTGCCGACAGATCGATCTGAATCGTTGGCTGCTGGAAGGCTATTCGATCACCAGCTTCAAGCCGATCGACGAAGATGAGGAAGATCCCGGTCCGCAACCGGAGACGTTTGAGGAAGACGACGAATAGACGGTGAGTGGGGACGATCACCGGATCATTTCCTCCTGAGCCCCATTCATGGGGCTTTCTCGGCGCAGCCGTCTTAGACCCGTGCTTTAGCACGGGTATCGGGGCCACGACCACCTCCCCCGTTTCTCCCTGCCGCTTGAGCCCCATTCATGGGGCTTCTCGCTCCTGGCTTGAGCCAACGGAATTCTCTTTGACGACGACGATCGGGTGGCAATAAACGATCACATTCTTACCAGGGGGAAACCATGTCCAAGGTCTATAGCGAACTGCATGTCCATATCGTCTGGCACACGAAGGACAGTCTGCCACTCTTGAATTCCGAAGTCGAGAAACTTGCTCATGACTCGTTGCGAGCGCGCTGTGTCGAAGAGCCAGGGGTGTTCGTACATGAAATCGGTGGCATCGAAACCCACGTCCATCTCTGTATCACGTATCCTCCGACGCTGACGCTCAGCAATTTCATAGGACAGTTGAAAGGCCGATCCTCGCACGAAGTGAACAACCGCAGCGGTCGACGACAAGCGGAACTCCAGTGGCAAACCGGCTATGGAGTGGTGAGCTTTGGCACGGGCGACCTCGATTGGGTGAAAAAATACGTCAAGAACCAGCGCGTGCATCACCAGGGCGAGTCGGCTCAGGACCGTTTGGAGCGGATCACGCAGTTTGACGCCTAAGGAAGGGCGATTGGCTCAAGCCAGGAGCGAGAAGCCCCATGAATGGGGCTCAACAGGACGAATAATGGCGGGTGAGGTCATGGCCGCGGAACCCGTGCTAAAGCACGGGCCTAGGACGGCTTCGCCGAAGAAGCCCCATGAATGGGGCTCAACAGGACATGAATGGTGGAGGTCATGGCTGCGAAACCCGTGCTAAAGCACGGGTCGAAGACGGCTGCGCCGAAGAAGCCCCATGAATGGGGCTCAAGAGGACAGTAACTACATTAGCTCAAGTCTCGCCCGCGTAATGGCTTGCGATGCCTGCGGCCTTTTCTTTCTCGCACCTGCGGGCTAAATCGGTTCCTCTGCGACAATACTCCCTGGATAGAGTGTCGCAATCTCCCCCGCCCGCGAGCTGCCTCGGATGGAACGCCAGCGTCACGATCGCTTTGCCGGGCTGTTCGTCCGCAATCAAAATCGGGTCTACCGCTATCTGCTCACGCTGGTTCCCAATCGCTCCGATGCCGAGGAGCTTTTTCAGCAGACCAACCTGACCCTGTGGGAGACCTGGGAGCGCTTTGAGCCCCAGGTGACCGAGGCCGGCGAGACCATTTCCGCTCAGGCGGCTGAGGATCAGTTTGTCCGCTGGGCCTGCGGCATCGCCCATAATCATGTTCGCAACTTTGTACGCAAGAAGCAGACGCATCAGTTGCTGGTCGACGAGAGCGTGCTCGAGCATCTTGGCGAGTGGCGTCTGGCGAACGAAGACCTGCTGGAGAATCGCCGCGAAGCCTTGAGCGGATGCCTGGAGAAGCTGCCGACTGCCTGGCGGACGCTGGTCGAGCGGATCTATGCCGGAGCCGACACCGTGCAAGGGGCCGCGGCCGCCAGCCAGCAGACGCCCAACGCCGTGTACAAGACACTGAATCGCATTCGGGCGGCGCTTTATGACTGCATCAACCAGCGGTTGACTGCGGAGGGGACGATATGAGCGAATCTCAGGGGAAGCCAGCGAACGAAGAACTGCGGGCCTTGATCGACGCGGCGCTTAACGGCACCGCGTCGCCTGGTGAGGCCGCGCGGCTCAATACGTTTCTGGCCGATGACGAGGCGGCCCGGGCGTTCTATGTCTCCTACGTCGACCTGCATGCCGAGTTGGCCTGGCAATTGCGATCGGGCTTGCCCGACGTGCTGCCGATGTGCCCGCCCGCCAAGCCCGGCCCCGCACCGTCGCGCTGGGGCTGGCGGCGCTTCGGGCTGTTGGGCGTGGCCGCCGCGATTCTGTTGGCCGTGTTCACCGGGCAGGACCTGGCGCCCCCTCCGATCGAAGCTCCCAAGTTGGCGGCAAGCACTGTCGCGACGCTGACCCGCATCGAGGGGATCCTGCGGTTCGACGAGTCGGACTCGCGGCTGTCGGTTGGCACACCGCTGGCCGCGCGGCGAGTGTTCCTGGATCAAGGGCTGGCCGAAATCACGTTCGGCGATGGCGCGGTGCTGGTGCTGGAAGGTCCGGCGCAACTTGAACTGAAGAGCGCCTCGCGCGGGTTCCTGCACTCAGGCCGAGCGGTGGCGCAGGTGCCGCCGAAGGCCGTCGGCTTTGTGCTGGAAACGGCCCGGGCGGATGTGCTCGACTTGGGGACGGAGTTCGGCGTGAGTGTCGATGGCGCCGGCGACACGCTAGTGCAGGTCTTCGACGGGGTCGTCGTCACCGACTTCAAAGATGGCAAGCCTAGTGCCGAAGGGCGACGTCTCACGGCGGGACAAGCCGTGGGGATTGCCGCGCCGGCCGGATCGGCGCCGCGTGATCTGCCGTTCGCCCGCGAGCGTTTCATTCGCCGGTTTCCGGTTGCGAAGGAACGGGGCAAAGACTGGTATCGCCCTTACAACCGCAGCCGCTACGACACGGTGCATGTGGTCCCCGCGCCGCGCGGATTGAAGATCGATGGCGACTTGAGCGACTGGGATCACTCGGGCCGATTCGAAAGCGCCTGCGATCAGCCGTTCGCCGAGCACTACTATGTCGCCGGTACGATGATGTACGACGACCAGAATCTCTACATCGGCGCGCACGTGGGCGATCCTTCGCCGATGGAGAGTTCCTTCGATCCGCACGTCGAACCTCGCCAGACCTGGTCGGGAGGCAGCTTGCAGGTGCGGCTCTGTACCGACCCGGTGCAATCGTGGCCGCTGACGTTTGAGCATGGTATGGCCCGCGATGGCAAGAAGCGGGTCTACACACCGGCCGATGTGAGTGAACATCTCGTTCACTTGACGATCACCTATTACCAGCCTCGCCAAGAGGCCTGTCTGCACATCGACTATGGCATGGACTACCACGGCACCCTCGTTAATCCGCCCGGCTACCGCGGGGTGTATCGCAAAGATGCCGACGGACAGGGTTATACGCTGGAGTATGCGATTCCCTGGAAGCTGTTGAGTCGGGGAGACAACCCGCCCAAGGCTGGCGAAACACTGGCGACCACGTGGGACCTGCACTGGAGCGAGCAAGAAGGCCGCTCCTGGCGCGGCCACCTGGTGGAGATCAGCAATCCCGACTTGGAAGGTTGGACGTTCATTCGGTCTTCGCTATGGGGCAAGGCGAAGCTGCACTCGAAGGGGAACCTGCCGCCAGGGACTGTAACGCTTTCTCCGGCCAGATGGTGAAACCGTTTGTGATTCGGAAGCAAGTTAGTCCACCGATGACGCCGTAACAAAAGAAAGCTCTCCGAATGCTGTCTCGACTTTCGCTTTGCTCCGCGCTGTTGACGTGTCTGTTCACCTCGGCTGTCCGCGCTGAGTCTTCAGCCAGCTTTGCGGAGTTCGATCGTCGCGCGCAAGAAGGGGACCGCTTGAGCGTGGTCTTCTTCGGCGCTTCGCTGACCTGGGGCGCGAATGCCAGCGATCCGCAGCTCACCAGCTTTCGGGCGGTGATCGGTGATCGGCTGGTGGCCAAGTATCCCAAGGCGCGATTCAAATTCTGGGATGCGGCCATCGGCGGCACGGGCTCGCAACTGGGGCTCTTTCGTCTGGAGCGAGACTGCTTGAAGCGGAAGCCGGATCTGGTGTTTCTAGATTTCTCGGCCAACGACGACATCCACTCGGCCACGCCCGAGACGCTGGCTTCGTACGAGGCCATTGTGCGGAGACTGGTGAATCAGGGCATCCCCGTGGTGCAGGTCGTCTTTCCGTTCAAGTGGAACGTCGAAGCGGGAAAGCTGGATGACTTCAAACGCCGCGACGCGCACCATGCGATCAGCAAGGCCTACAACACGCCGATTGGTGACGCGATTGAACTGGCTCAGCGCCGCGTGCGAGAAAAGACCACCACGCTGGCCGAGTTGTGGCCCGCGGACGGAGTTCACCCCGGCGACGCGGGCTATGTGCTGTTTGCCGACGCGGCCTGGGATGCCTTTCAGGCGGCCGTCGAGAAGAAGCAGGTTTGCCAATCGCCCGAGAAGATGCTGAATGCCGACACGTACATGACCGCGTCGCGAACGCGGATCTCGGCGCTCGCTCCGCTGCCGACTGGCTGGCGGACAAGTTCGCCGAATCTGGTCTCGGCTTACTTCGACATGTTGATGTCGCGCTGGCTGGATGACGAGGTGGTGACGCAGTTCCCCAAGGTCGACGCGAGCAAGAACGACGCGGCCCCGCCTGTGATTGGCCGCTTGCGTTTTCGCTTCACGGGCAGCATGGCGATGCTGTTTGGCGAGTCCACGCCCACCAGCGGCAAGTTTCGCGCCTACATTGATGGCAAGCTGGTAGAGAAAAAATCCAGTGACGGCAAGAGCACTCAGACCGAGTTCGACGCCGGCAATCTGGGACGCATCTTGAAAGGCAACACGCACCTGGCGCTGGCGATTGCCGAAGGATTGGATCCCACCGTGGAGCATACGCTGGAGATCGAGCCCGTGTTGCTGCCCGAGCAAGAGCTTCGAATTGAAAGCCTTTGCGTCGCGGGCGGTAAGGCCAAGGTTGCTGTCGCGCGCGAGTAAATGAAAAGACGCGATCGACAGTAACGATCGCGTATGAGCTGACAAGTGAAGGTGAACCTGAGGCACTCGCGATGCGAGCGCGTCAGTCGTGAGTTGCGTGTCCCTGCCCTCCCCTTGCCTTTGAAGGCTCCCCGCCCATGCGACGCATCCTCTCACTCGCTCTGCTTGGCTCGCTGCTAGCCGCAACACCCGTCTTCGCGACCGAGACCGAGAACCTTGGCCTGCGGGTGGTTCCCGCCCCCGGCGCGGTGACCATCGATGGCAAGCACGACGACTGGGATCTCTCAGGCGGGGTGCTGGTTTGCGGCGACGCCGAGAATCTGCGCGAGAAACTGGGCGTGTGGTTTCATGCGATGTACGACGACAAGAACGTCTACATCCTGGCGCGCTGGCTGGACGAAACACCGCTCAATAATCCGGGCAGCTCGCGCGGCGACTACGGCTTTCAAGGGGACTGCCTGCAGTTCCGCACGATCACCGAAGCCGGCACGCCCAAAGAGCGCGGACAGCACTTCACCGCCTGGCGCGACCGCGACGGGGTCAGCGTGGTGAAGATCGAGCAGGGGACGCAGTTTAAAGAGGGAGTCGTCGAGAACGCCATCAAAGACGGCGCGCAGCAGGGCTTTGCCGTTAACGCGGATAAGAAGGGCTACTCGCAAGAGATTGCCATTCCCTGGAAGCTGCTGGTTCGTGACGGAGTGGTGCTGAAGGCAGGCGACAAGTTCACGTTGACCGTCGAGCCCAACTACACGATCGGTATTGCCGGCCGCTTGAGCTTGAAGGACCTCTTCAAGCCCGGGGTCACACCCGACCGTGTCTTTACGTTCATGGCCAGCCAGCACTGGGGGCCCGCCTATCTCGAGCCGCAGGGGAATCTGACCCCCAAGCCGATCCGCCTGGCTGATGGCCGCGAGTTCCCCATGAAGATCGAAGCCGGCCTGCCGGTCGTCGACTGGAAGGGGCTGATCAAGACGAAAACCCGCCAGGGCTTCAAGACGATCGCCTTCAACATGCCCGAGGATGGTTACGTTTCGCTGAACATCTTCGCCGCCGATGGAACGGTCGCGCGGCAATTGCTCTCGTGCGAGTTCCTGACCAAAGGCAAGCACGAGATCCCCTGGGACGGCCTGGGGACGCTCAACTGGCGCACACCGGGGCAGCCCGTCGCGCCGGGCGAGTACACCTGGGAGGCGATCTGGCACAGGGGCATCGGCCTGCGACTGGTCGGTTGGGCCGCCAACTCGGGATCGTCTCCCTGGGACGGTCGGACGTTGCAAGACAACTGGGGCGGAGATCACGGTATTCCGGCTTCCATCGCTGCCGACAGCAAGAAGGTCTATCTCGGCTGGAGCGGTGCCGAAGCGGGCAAAGCCCTGCTGGCCTGCGATCTGAAGGGCTCGATCCAATGGAAGAACAGTCGGGCGGGCATGGCCGGCGCCGAGTTGATCGCCATCGACGGCGACACGCTCTACGCGCAGCACTGGGGCGGAGATCTCTATCGACTCGAAACCGCCAAGGGGGGCTATACCAACTGGAAGGGGACCGAGTCGACCGACATCTTCATCAAGACCCTGTGGGGTGATGAAAAGGGAATGCCGGAGAAGGCGGACGCCATCGACGCCCGCGACGGCAAAGTCTATCTGGCCTTTACCAAGGCCAATCTCGTGGTCGTCCTGGACGGTCAGACTGGCAAGCTCCTCAAGCGGCACACGATCCCTTCGCCCGGCGATGTGAAGGCCACTGGCCCTTCGCGCGTGCTGGTCTCTTCCGAAGGCAAAACGGTCCTGGCCCTCGATCCCGAGAGCGGCAAGACGACCCCGTTCCTGTCGGGGCTGAAAGAGGCCAAGGCCCTGGCGACCGACGCAGTCGGCCGCATCTATGTCGGCCTGGGCGACCCCGACAACCAGGTGCATGTCTTCGACGCCGAAGGCAAGCCGGTACAGAAGATCGGACGTGCCGGCGGCCGCGCGCTACTGGGCAAGTGGAACCCCGACGGGCTTCGTTTCATCGCCGACATGGCGGTCGATGCCGAAGGCAAGCTGTGGGTGGCCGAGGCCGACATCAGCCCCAAGCGATTTAGTGTCTGGGACACCAAGACCGGCGCGTTCGTGAAGGAGCTGTTCGGCCCCACCACCTACGGAGCGTTGGGCGGGGCGATCAATCCCCTCGACCCCAGCTTGATGGTCGGCCAAGGCTGCGAGTGGAAGATCGATCCCAAGACAGGGCGCGACACCTGCCTGGGCGTGATCCACCGTGAAGGGATGGAGAACGCCCGCTTCGGCGTCGGCAAGGATGGCAAGCTGTACTTGGCAGTGGCGACCCGCTGGACCTTCGACCTGGGCCCCCTGCACATCTACGAACGGCTGGGCGACGCCGACTACAAGCTCCGCGCCACGGTTTTCTACACCGATGCCGACGGCAAGGAAGCTCCTCCTCCGGCGCACGGCCAGACCGGAGGCGCCAAGAAGACCGCGTACTGGTGCGACGAAAATGGCGACAGCCAGCGGCAGCCGAACGAGATCACCTTGACCGACGGCCTGATCCGTCTGAGCGGCTGGTATATGCCGATGAATCCTGACCTTTCGTTCTATACCGCGAAAGGCAAGTTCGCGGTCACGGGCTACAGCTCCTGCGGCGCGCCGAAGTACGACCTGGCCCATCCCGGCAAGTTGCCCCAGCCCGACTTCGGCCCCGTGGGCCAGTTGGGCTCCATCGATGGCAAGTACCTGCTCAGCGATGGCCCCTACGGCGTCGACAACGGGCAGTTCGTCTGCCACGACATCGCCAGTGGCAAGGTGAAGTGGACCTATCCCGACAACTTCATCGGCGTGCATGGCTCGCACAAAGCGGTCCCGCCCGAGACCGGCATGGTCCGCGGTTCCTTCGGCCCGTGCGGCGCGGCCAAGCTCCCGGAGCCGCTCGGCAACGTGTGGATCGTCCCCACCAACTGTGGTGAGTGGCACGTGCTGACCGAGAAGGGCTACTACCTCACCAAGCTCTTCCAGGGCGACTCGCTCAAAGTGAACTGGCCCGAGGTGGCCTCGCCAGGTGCGATCCTGGACAACATCCCGCCGGGCCTTGGTGGCGAAGACTTCGGCGGCTCCGTCGCGCAAGCGAAGGATGGCAAGCTCTACCTGCAGGCGGGCAAGACCGGCTTCTGGAATGTCGAAGTCGTAGGGCTGGACGCCGTGCAGGCGATCCCGGGCGGCAAGCTCTCGATCGGCGAGGCCGACGTGCAAACCGCCGGCAAGTTCCGCGAGGGCTACCTCCAGGAACAGGCCGCCAACCGCAAGGCGATCGTTCGCAAGCAAACGCCCACCTTCACGGGCGACCTGAAGAAGGACTTTGCCAAGAGCGACGAGATCAAGTTCCAGAAGGCGGACGAAGCGGCCGTAATCGCCCATGCCGCCTGGGACGACGAGAAGCTCTATCTGGGATGGGAAGTCAAAGACGCGACCCCGTGGAAGAACGCCGCCAGTGATCCCGCGCAGATGTACATCGGCGGCGACACAGTCGACTTTCAACTGGCCACCGATCCGGCGGCGGCCAAAGACCGCAAAGAAGACGCAGCCGGCGATCTGCGGCTCTCGATCGGCAACTTTGAAGGCAAACCGACGGCTGTGCTCTATCGCAAAGTCTCGACCGTGAAGAAGCCCAAGGTCTTCAGCTCCGGCGTGGTGAAGGAATACGCGGTCGACTACGTCGAAGTGCTGACGAACGTGGAGATCAAAGTCACGCCGCGCGATAAGGCCTATGTGGTCGAAGCGGCCGTACCGTTGGCCGTAATGGGGCTGAAGCCGCCCGCTGCCGACCTGACGCTGCGCGGCGACTTTGGCGTTACGCATGGCGACGCGGCCGGCCAGCGCACCCGGCTGAGAAGCTACTGGAGCAACCAGCATACGGGCATTGTGGACGACGCGGTCTTCGAATTGAAGTTGGAACCCGCGAACTGGGGAGAGATCAACTTCCAGCCGTAGGCGAGCCAAACTTCGGGCTGATCCCTGACCCCTGATCCCTTTTTCTCCCCTCCCCCCGAGCCCTCACCCTCCCATGCCTCTCCCCAACGTTTCCCGACGTGCCCTGCTCGCCTCTGCGGGTCTTGCTATGCTGGCCGAAGTCGCCAGCGGGCAAGAGAACCCGGGCGAGGCGGTGGCCGACCGCACGACCACGATCAAGATCACCCGCGTCACGCCGCTTCCTGGCGGGACCAAGGTCTTCGTCAAGATCGAGACCAACCACGGCGTCACCGGATACGGCGAGATCACCGGTCTCGACCCCAAAGTGGCTGCAGCGCTGGTCACGTCGCTGTTCGAACTGCTGAAGGACGAGAACCCCACGCGTATCGAGCACCTGTGGCAGAAGATCTATCGCTCGCATCGCGACATGCGAGGCGGGCCGTTCATGGTCCACTGCCTGAGCGCCATCGACATGGCCCTGTGGGACATCGCGGGCAAGCTGTGGGGCGTGCCCGTCTATCGGCTGCTCGGCGGTCCCTGCCGTGACAAGATCCGCTGCTATCCGAATGCCAAGGCCTATAAGCAGGCGCCCGGCGGGCCCTATCCGTTTGCAGGCACGCCCAAGGACATCGAGAACCTGGTCGAGCGCATCGCCGACGGCCGCAGAAAGGTCGGCCCCGACGGCACCATGATCTTCGACGCCCACTGCTGCATTCCGCCCGCCACACTCATTCAGCTGGCCGGCGCGATCCAACCGTACGACATCCTCTTCATGGAAGAGGTCGCCGTGCCGGGCAACATTGAAGTCTTCAAGCGGCTTAAGGAGCAGATCCGTATTCCGCTGGCCACCGGCGAGCGCGACCGGACCATCTGGGAGATGCTCCCTTACCTGCAAGAGCGCTGCATCGACATCCTGCAGCCCGACTGCGGCCACACCGGCGGCATCAGCCAGATGCGCAAGATCGCTGCGCTGGCCGAGGCCTATCACGTACCGCTGGCCCCGCACTGCACCATGAGCTTCCTGGGACTGACCGCCAGCCTGCATGCCGTGGCGGCGACTCCGCTGTTCCTGATTCAAGAAGCCTACACCGACGGACACGCGATGCCGCTGAGCGTGGTCAAGAAGAGCTGGGAAGTCGGCGCCGATGGCTACGCCTCGCTGCCGCAAGGCCCTGGCCTGGGGGTGGAAATCGACGAAGGGGAGTTGGCCAAGGTGGCTGCCGACCCCAAGAAGCAGTACCGCTGGCCGGTGGTAAAGCACAAGGACGGCAGCGTCGCGGATTATTGAGCCGCGCTAAAGAGCGAAGTTGAGAGAAGTGAAAACGGATCGCACCAGGACATCTGAAATCTCAGATTTGAGATTTGAAATTTGAGATCGGGAGAGAAGCACACCATGGCCCATCAATACACCAGTCTCCGTACCGCGGCCGCCCTCTGCATGGCCCTGGCATGTGCCGGAACAGTTGTTGGCCGCGCCGCGGAGCCGTTGGCCCCGGCCTTTGCCACCGCCGATCTCGATCTGCCGAACTGCGCATCGTTTGCCAACGGCAAGACGCTGCCGGCGGACGAGCGGACGCTGATCTCGGTGCTGGGTCTCTACGGCAAGGCCGACTCGAAGAACTGGAAGGGGGGCGAGGCCCCCAAAGAAGGCCCGGCCGTGGCGATCCGCTATCGCGTGGCCTTCAAGCGGCCCGTGACCATTGGCTCGCTGCTGATCGACGCCGACGGGCAGGACCTCTCGGTGGCGGTGCTCAAGCCGACGGCCGCGTATCCCGGCGATCCCGAAAAGGCCGACCAGTGGGAGCCGCTCACGTTCCCGCCGCGGCAATCGGGCGCCAAGACTGCCACGCTCGCCAAGGCCCTCGACACGCGGGCGGTCCTTGTCACCGAGCGTCTGCAGCATCGCCACTCGTGGCTTAAAGTGTTGCGGCTCTGGTCTGCTCGGCTGCACAACGCGACCCCAGGCGGGCTGGCCTATGCCGACCGCGAGTTCTATCGAGAGCCGGCCGACTTCTCGTCTCCTTTCACGTTTCACGCCGCGTACGTGACGACTGGCGAGGCCTCGTGGAAGAGCGCCGGCAAAGACAAGACGGGGCGGATCAGCTCGCCGCCGATCAACGACATCAATCCCTCGTGGTTCATGCTCGCGTGGGATTCTCCCCGCACGCTGCGCGGACTGTGGCTCGAGTCGAATCTTCAGAAGTACGAACTCGAAACCTACATCGGCCCAGCCGGTCTCAACCCGCGCGCGGGCACCGACGCCGAGTGGAAGCCGCTCGAGCCATTCACTCAACTCGATCACAAGGGGAAGTGGATCGATTTCGCGCCGATCACCACGCGCGGCATCCGCATTCGCATCTTGAAGACCGGAGAGCCGCAAGTCGCCGAGATCCGCGGACTGCACGCGCTCACGGATTTGGGGGACAAGCCGACGCCCGCTGAAAGTCCCGCTTCGCTCCGCGACGCGCTGACTCCCAAACAGATCGCGGTCACTCTGCCGGAAGACGGCCAGCTGACCTTGGTGGTCGACGGTCCCGAGGGCAGGCGGATCCGCAATGTGATCGACCGCACGGCGCATGCGGCCGGCAAGCAATCGATCGCCTGGGATCTGAAGGACGAGAACGGCCGGTACGTCATGCCTGGGACCTATCGCTGGAAGGGCGTGGCCCATCCTCCGCTCGAACTGGCCTATCAAGTAACGGCCTATCCGAACGTGGCCAAACACGCACCCGAGAACGCCCCCTGGCTCACCAACCACCACGGCCCCGATGGCTGGCTGGCCGACCACACGCCGCCGGTGTCGGTGGCCGCCGTGGGGGATCGTGTCTACCTGGGAGCCACGACCGCCGAGTCGGGCGTATCGTTCATCGCCTGCGATCTGGCGGGCAAGAAGCAGTGGGGGCATCACTCGTTCGCGGCCTGGACCGGACCGCGGTTCCTGGCCGGCGATGGCCGCACGATCTTCGCGGGGGCGCGCACCCACAACGGCTCCACCGACGACGTGTGGAGCGTCGACGCCGAGTCCCATCAGGTAAAGAGCTTTTTGAGTCTTCCGTCCGAAGCGCTCCGCAAACGGGGCATGCGCGGGCTGGCTGCACGCGGCGATGAGTTGGCCCTGTCGGTCAAGGCCGACGAGTCGTGGCTGGCCGGTACGGCCGCGGCCCAGGACGTGGATCTGGAGAACTGCGTGCCGATGTACGCACCCAAGCGTAAGGTGCCGCAAGGAAGCCCGCCCGACCCTCGCGGCGACTTTTTGCGGCTTTGCCGACTGGCTTGGCCTCCCCCGGGTAGCTCGGCCGGCAATAATTCGCTGGTCTGGCTCAAGTCCGAGCGAGGAACCGACAACGAGCTGCACTTGGTTGTCGCCTTCCATCGGCCGATTCCGCTGGGGAGCATCGCCCTGAGCGCCCCGCCGATCAAGGACGTGCGGATGAAGCTCTCGGTGCAGAAGCCGGGGGCCAAGTATCCGCCGAATGCGGCCGATCCGGCGCAGTGGATGCCGCTGGGCACACCGACCACGCCCGCGTGGGATGTCGTGGCCGCTCCGGAAGGGACGATCACCCGCGCCCTGCGGATCTCGTTTGCTCGCGGCACTGCGGGCAACGACGAGGACGATCCGCTCGGCGGGCTGCTCAATCCAAACAAGAAGGAAGTCCCGCCCGATCCGCTCGACGTCGACAACGTCGGCAAGAAGCCCAAGAGCGAGAATCAGGGAGCAGGCTGGTTTGGGCAACTCGAAGGGATCAAGCTGCTCCGACGTCGCTTTGAGAATAAGTTGCCGCAAGCGGCGATCCGCGTGAACAGCGGCAAGGTGAAGGACGGCATCTGGGACGCCGAGCGAACTGCGCCGCTGACCGATGCGGACCCTGGCGTTTACGTGATGGAGTGGAAAGAGCCGCAGTCGTTGCGCGGCTTGGCCATTCGCGAGATCGACGGCCGACTGACCAAGATCGACGTCTATGAAGGCCCCGAAGGTATTGAGCCCGCGTTGGCCGGCGATGTCGGCTGGACCGAGGTCGCGCAGTACGTGCAGCCGCGACGCGACTGGTACAACCCCAGCGAGACGCAGAATCACGACGCCCGCTACCTGGATGGCTACGTCGACTTTGGCCGCGAAGTGAAGACCCGCGCGGTTCGCCTGCGGGTCGTGCAGCAATGGGCCGACAAGGGAGATCGCGGAACCGAAGGGGCCCGCGTCGATCAGGGCGGGCAGACGATCGAGCCGGCCCGCTGCCATATCTATGGAGTCTTGCCGCTGGCCTACCTGGGCGGCGAGCCGCCGGTCGACTCGGGCGTGACGGAGCGGATTGAGTTCTACGGCGTGGCCGACGGCAAGCTGCGTCGCGAGATCGCCGTCACCCTGCCGGGCGAGATCGCCTATCACCCGAGCGGCGATTTGTACGCGATCAGCGGCGCGACGATCGTGCGCGTCGATCCGGCCGGCAAGAGCCACACCACGCTGGTCTCGGATCTGATCGCGCCGACCGATTTCGCCTTCGACAAGCAAGGCCAGCTCTACGTCTTCGACGCGGGCAAAGAACGCAAGCAGATCCGCGTCTACGACAAGAGCGGCAGCTTCCTGCGATCGATTGGAACGGCCGGCGGCTTTCAGGCCGGTGCCTGGGATGCCACGCGGTTGGGCCAGGTCTCGGCGGTCGATATCGACTCGCAAGGGCAGCTTTGGGTCGTCGAGAGCCAGTTTCTGCCCAAGCGCGTCACGGTCTGGTCGACCGAGGGCAAGCTGATCCGCGAGCTGCTGGGGAACACCGGCTACGGCGGAGGCGGCGTGCTCGATCCGCAGGACAAGACGCGGCTCGTCTATGGCCCGCTCGAGTTCGCGATCGATTGGGAAAAGGGAACGACCGAACTGAAGAATCTGACCTGGCAGGGCTCGACCCCGGCAGGCGAAGTGCCGATCCGCATCGGCAAGCAACTGTACTTCGTCACTCGCCCCGAGTTCGCGGAGATGCCGGTGGGCATCGTCTACAAGTATGAAGCCGGCAAGCTGAAGCTCGCGGCGGCCGTGGGGCAGGCGGCCGCCTTCGAACCCCTGAAGCAAGCCTCGGTGCTTGCCAAGATCGGCAACCAGTCGTTGCCCGAGCGTCGCTTCCGCTGGAGCGACATCAACGGAGACGGCGAAGTTCAGGCCGAAGAGGTCGTGCTGTCGCCAGAGAAGCAGCCGCGCGGCGTGACCCCGTTCAGTTCCGACCTGGGCATTCAGGCCGGCACACGGCGCTATGTGGTGAAAGAGATTCTGGCCAACGGCACGCCGGTCTATGAGGAGCAGGAGTTCCCCAAGCTCGAAGGACGGACCTTCATGCGACTGGCCGACGGCAACTTCTATCGTCTGGGAACCGAGCGCGAGCGCGAAGCGGTCCTTTCGCCCGAAGGTGTCGTGATCTGGAGTCACGCCTGCGAAGGGAACGGGGTACACAGCCTGTACTCGGCGACTCCTTGGCGACCGGATCAGGTCGTGGCGCAGTTTGGTCTGATCGGCCAGTTCGGCAGTTCGACCGACAAGAGCAAGAACCCGCTGGGCGAGCTCCTGGTGTTCCACGGCAATGCCGGCGGTTGGAACGTCTGGACGGCGGACGGGTTGTTGATCGGCCCCATCTTCCATGACCAGCGCGACGGGGTGGCTCGCCCGTGGAGCATGCGCGATCACGCCCGCGGTGCAACGCTGGCGAACGTGACGGCCGGGCAGGAGCACTTCACCGGCTATGTTTGCCGCAGCGAAGACGGCAAGATCCGCGTGGTGGCCGGTCACAACCATGTCAGCGTGCTCGAAGTCGCAGGCCTGGACCGCGCGGTCCGGCTGGAAGGGGAAATCGAAGTCACCGCCGAAGATCTGAAGAAGGCCCAGGCCTGGGAACAGGCCAAGCAAAAGGCCGACGTTTACGCCCGATCGCCGGTGCTGGAGGCCTTCCGCCTGAAGGAAGCCCCCACGATCGACGGCGATCTGGGAGACTGGAAGCTTCCGTCGGCGGCCAAGATCGAAGCCGGCAGCAAGAGCCGAGGGGCGGAGTTCCGCATGGGATACGATTCCAAAAACCTGTACCTGGCCTACACGGTCGATGGGCTGGGGCCGATGAAGAACAACGGCGTCGACTTCGAGCGGCTCTTCAAAACCGGGGCCAGCGTCGATCTGCAGATCGGCGTCGACTCGGCCGCGGCCGACGATCGCGCCATGCCGGTCGCGGGAGATGTACGCGTGTTGCTGACCTTTGCGGGCGAGAAGCCGCAACCGTATGCGGTAGCCTATCGCTCGGTCGTTCCGGGCACGCCTGAGGCGAAAGCCTGGAAGGTCGTCTCGCCGGTGGGCGAAGTCTCGTTCGATCGGGTCGAGCGGCTGGAGCAGGTGCAACTCGCCCGACAGGGGGCCAGCGACAAGTACACCGTCGAAGCGGCCATCCCGTTGGCATCGCTGGGTCTGAAGCCTGCCCCGGGGGTGCGACTGAAGCTCGACTGGGGCGTGTTGGTCGCCGGACCCGATGGCAACGAAGTGCTGCGTCGCATCTACTGGTCGAATCAGGCCACGTCGATCGTGGCCGATGCCCCCAGCGAAGCGCGTCTTCATCCGAATCTGTGGGGGCATGTTCTCTTTCAAGGGGAGCGCAAAAGCGCCGAGGACCGCCTGGATGCGCTGGACGGAATCGATCCGCTCAAGCCCGCCAGCAAGCCGGGCAAGGAACTTGAAGACCTGCTGGACGCGCCCAAATCGAAGTAGCAGTCACAAAGTGCCAGCATGCGTCGCAGGCGTGAAGTTTTTCTTCCCGCCTGCGATTTGCTAAGGTGATGAGGTAGCACCGCGCGGTCTTTGCCGGCCGCAGCTTCACCTCGCCCCCTTCGCAGGAGTCCTGCATGGCTCGTATCTTCTCGCTCGTAGCGCTGGTTTCGCTCTCGCTTGCATCGCTGGCCTGGGCTGCCACGCCCGGCGAATGGCCGCAATGGCGCGGCCCCAACCGCGACGGGGTTTCGACCGAGACCGGTCTGCTGAAGTCGTGGAGCGAAGAAGGCCCCAAGCTCGCCTGGAAGGCCAGCGGACTGGGCGGCGGGTTTGCCTCGGTGGCGATTGCCAACGGCAAGATCTACACCATGGGGAACCGCAAGAAGGATCAGTACCTGATCGCCCTGGACCTGGACGGCGGCAAAGAACTGTGGGCCACCAAGGTCTGTTCGGGTGATCGCGAGGGTTCGCGCTCCACGCCCACCGTGGATGGCTCGCTGGTCTTTACGATTGGCTCGCAAGGCGACTTGCTGGCGGCCGACGCCGAGAAGGGGACCGAACTGTGGCGCAAGAGCTTCGCCAACGACTTTGGCGGCAAGATGATGTCGGGCTGGGGCTACTGCGAGTCTCCGCTGATCGATGGCGACCGGCTGATCTGCACGCCCGGCGCCAAGGACGCGGCCATGGTCGCCCTGGATAAAAAGACGGGCGAAGTGATCTGGAAGTGCGGCATCCCTGAGATGGGCAAGAGCGGCAAGGACGGGGCGGGCTATTCCTCGATCATGGTGGCCGAGGTGGGCGGCATTAAGCAGTACGTGCAGTTGATCGGCCGGGGCGTGATCGGCGTCTCTGCCAAGGACGGCACGTTCCTGTGGGGCTACAACCGCATCGCCAACGGCACGGCCAATATTCCCACGCCCATCGTGCGCGGCGAGTACGTCTTTTGCTCCACGGGCTATGGCACCGGCGCAGCGCTGCTCAAGCTGACACCCGACGCCGGGGGGATCAAGGCCGAAGAGGTCTACTTCAAAGAGGCCAAGGAGTTGCAGAACCATCACGGCGGCATGGTGCTGGTTGGCGATTATCTGTACGGCGGACACGGCCACAACAATGGCTTTCCGATCTGCATGGATTTCAAAACGGGCAAGATCGCCTGGTCGCAGGGGCGCGGCCCCGGGACAGGCTCGGCCGCGGTGGCCTATGCTGATGGGAACCTTTACTTTCGCTACGAGAACGGCCTGATGGCCCTGATCGGCGCGAGCCCCGAAGGCTACGAACTGCACGGCTCGTTCAAGATCCCCGATGCGAAGAACCCGAGTTGGCCCCACCCGGTGATCGCCGGTGGCAAGCTGTACCTGCGCGAGCAGGATGCGCTGCTGTGCTATGACTTGAAGTGAGGCGTCATCCCTTGTGGTGCAGGCGACCCGCCTGCTTGCCCCGCCAGGAACGTCGACGACTTCTCCGGGGGCCAGCAGGCGGGACGCCTGCACCACAAGATCACAGGCTCTCCGTTCCGCCTTCGAACTGAGCGGCAGGGCGCTAGCCGCCGGTAGTACAAGGTTGGGAGAATTCGTTCCGATTGGATCTAGGCTGACGGGAGAATCCACCACGCACGCGGGGCGTAAAGCACTACCTCGGGCTACCGGCGGCTAGTCTAGTGCTAAAAACGCTAATTCCGTTCCGCCAGAATGTGCTAGCACATCTCGTTCGCGTCATCGTAAACCCAATAAAACAGTCCGCTCGCGCCGCGATTCGGCTAACTTTGCTAGCAGGAATTGCGGAACGGAATTAGCGTTTTCAGCACTAGCCGCCGGTAGCCCCTGTGACAACGCAGATTCTCCGGCGGCCAGCGCCTTGCCGCTCACCGAACCACTGCCGACCGATAAAACCCCATCTGCGTGAGACACTCCACCTAGAGCAAGTCCATACCGGCAACAAGTTGCCGGTGGCTTACGGCGCGGCGCTGGGCTACAGTCTCAGAAACACGGAGTTTGTTTTCCCCTCAAATTCGTGTCAAACCCAAAGTTTTGCCATGAGAACTCTCCAGTTCCTACCGCCCGCCATTACGATTCTGTTCGTCGCGGGCTGCGCGCCCGAGGCAGCGCCGCCGGTGACCACCGTGCCCCCTGACCCGACGGCAGTCGCCCGCGAGGAATCGAGCGGCCACACCAAGCCGGTCCCCTTCACGGCATCCACGAACGTCGCCCCGGTCGATCGACCGAAGCTGACGTTGGCTGAAGCCCGCAATGGCTTCGTCAGCAAGCTGATTCCGGGCGAACCTCCCCAGGGCGAAGTTGCCACACCTCCGTCGGCCCTTTTCAAACTGGTCGCGTACGAGGCCCCCATGGGCAAGCTGGCCGCTTACTTAAGTCCCGACCCGGGGGACGGCAAGAAGCATCCCGCGATCATCTGGCTTCTCGGAGGGAGCAGTAATTCGATCGGCGACGTGTGGTCGAAGTCGGATCGCGAAAACGATCAGTCGGCCAGCGCCTATCGCGAAGCGGGGTTGGTGATGATGTATCCCGCGCTGCGCGGAGGGAATGCAGGCTCAGGAACCAAGGAAGCCTTCTTGGGCGAAGTCGACGATGTCCTGGCCGCCGCCGACTTTCTGAGCAAGCAGAGTTATGTGGATCCCGATCGAGTCTACCTGGGAGGCCACAGCACGGGCGGAACGCTGGCGATTCTGGTTGCGGCCGCGTCTCCCCGATTCCGAGCAGTCTTTTCTTTCGGGCCGATCGACAATGTCGAGCGTTACGGGCCCGCCTACCTTCCCTTCGACAGGGCAATCCGCAAGGAGCTGGAACTTCGTTCGCCGATTCACTGGCTTCACACGATTGAATGTCCGGTGTTTGTTTTCGAAGGGGCCAAGGGAAACGCCGACGCACTGAAGGAGATGTCGGCAACCTCAAAGAATGCCAACCTTCGCTTCTTCCTGGTTCGGAAGGCCAATCACTTCAATCTGTTGGCCCCGCTCAATGAGCGGATCGCGCGCAAGATCCTGGAGGACACGGGGCCCAAGACGAACCTGACCTTCAAGTCAGAAGACTTCGACGGGATTGCAAACTAGTCGCTCGCTGCAGAGATGACTTTGCCAGCTGGCCCGTGGGGCCAGCAGCGCAAACTCCAGCGACTGCGAGAGTCTCGATTCTGGGTGGAGCTTTGGGACGGAATCTTCTGGCTTCAGCGGTGGGCCGCGCTCCACGCAGCCTTGCCCTACGAATTGCATCTCTTTCCTGCCTGCCTTCCTCCAATTCTGCTAGCACGCGCTGCCCTAGTCGCTTCCGGCAGGTCGAGTTAAGATGCACGCATGCTAAGGTATTGGACCGCCGGCGAATCGCACGGCAAGACACTGATTGCCCTCATCGACGGCTTTCCCGCGGGGGTTGAACTCGAAACCGACTCCATCGACGTCGAGCTGCGCCGACGCCAGGGAGGCTACGGCCGGGGCGGCCGTATGAAGATCGAGACCGACCAGGTCGAGTTGCTCACGGGCATCTGGAAGAACACCACGCTGGGCAGCCCCATCGCCCTGCAGGTCATCAACAAAGACTACAAGCTCGAGCGGCTCCAGGACCTGGAACGCCCCCGCCCCGGCCACGGCGATCTCTCCGGGGCCATCAAGTATCTGGGCTCGATGCGCGGAATTCTGGAACGGGCCAGCGCCCGCGAGACCACCGTCCGCGTCGCCGCCGGCGCCGTCGCCAAGCAACTGCTGCGCGAGTTCGGCATCACGGCCTTCGGCTACGTCGCCGAACTGGGCGGAGTGAAGATCGAACCCAAGCCCGGCACCCTGGCCGAGCAGCAAGCCGTGCGCGACGCCAGCGATCTGTACACGCTCAACCCCGATCAAGACATCGCGATCCGGGCGATGATCGACCAGTGCGGCAAAGATGGCGACACCTTGGGCGGAGTGCTGGAAGTCCGCGTCGAGGGGCTCCCCTTCGGCCTGGGCACGCACGCCCAATGGGACCGCAAGCTCGACGGCCGCCTGGCGCAGGCCGTGATGGCCGTGCAGGCGATCAAGGGGGTCGAGATCGGCATGGGCTTTGAAGCGGCCCGCCTGCGCGGCTCGCAGGTACACGATCCGATTCACTACGACGCATCCGCCAAGGAGACGACCACGCTGGGCTACACGCGCCCGACCAACAACGCGGGCGGACTGGAAGCCGGCATGACCAACGGTCAACCGCTGGTGATCCGCGCGGCCAAGAAGCCGATCAGCACCCTCCGCAAAGCGCTCGACAGCATCAACCTCGAGACGAAAGAATCGCAGGCCGCCAACTACGAGCGCAGCGATGTCTGCGCCGTGCCGGCCGCCAGTGTGATCATTGAGAATGTGGTGGCCTTTGAAGTGGCCGCGGCGCTGATCGAGAAGTTCGGCGGCGACAGCCTGGTTGAGATGAAGGCCCGGTATGAGCTGTTCTTGAAGATGGCGCGAGAAAGATGATCTGGGGATTTGAGATTAGAAATCTGAGATTTGAGATGTCCCCTGCAGAAGCTGACTTCATTGCGTAGCGGATTCGAGTGCTCGCCGGACAAACGCCAAACACCTGCATCTCAAATTTCAAATTTCAAATCTGAGATCTGCCTTCGGACACGCCTTCTAACCGAATCAACCCAACCCTCCAAAGCGAGTGAGGAACACGGATGTTCCCGACCACCGACCGCACCCGCCGCCATCTGGGCGTTGCCCTGTTCTTCACCCTGTGCATCTTCCCCACGCTGGCCGTGTTGGGAGGAAGCCTGTGGCTGGCGCGCCCCGCCCACGTCGAAGACTGCCAGCGCGAACTCTCGCGCCGGCTTGGCCTGGCCGTCAAGCTTGAGCAGGTCACCTACCCGCTCCCCGGCGTCACGCTGCTGGCGGGTTTCACCGTGGCCGACCCCGAAACCGGCGAACAGCTCCTCAGCACCCGCCTGCTGGAAGTTCACAAGAACGGCAACACCTGGCACGTGAAAGCTGAACAGCCTGAGGTCCCCGCCGGCGCGGTCGTGCGGCTGCGCGACTGGCTGGATCGTCTGCTTCGTTCGCCCGAGGCCGATCATCCCCGCGTCGTGCTGGTCGCGGGCGATGTCACCTTCCACGACGGCGACCATTCTCAGACCTTCACGGATGTCTCCGGCTGGTACGAACCACTCCCGGCCGGGGCCCGCGCCGGCGCGCGATTCCGGCTGGCCGGCGAAGCCGATGCCGAACTGGCCAGCGTCGAACTGACGCGCAACCGCCAGACCTCTCCCCCGGCGACGCGGATCGAACTCAAGGCGCCAACCCCGCTCCCCTGCGAGTTCGTCGGCGCAGGAGCCGACTGGAAGCAGTGGGTCGGCGGCGGCAGCACCTTCCGTGGGCTGTTGATCTGGACCAACTCGGGCCAAGGTTGGGAAGCCGACATTCGCGGACTGCTCTCCGGCGTCGATCTCTATCGGCTCGTGTCGGGGCGCTTTCCGCATCAGCTCAGCGGGCTGTCGGATGTGGCGCTCACGCGGGTTCGCATCCGCGATGGAAGACTGGAAGAAGCCGAGGGGCAGCTCGCCGCCGGGCCGGGCGTGGTCAGCGGTTCGCTCTTGATCGCCCTGGCCGAATCGCTCGGCATGCCGCTGGCCGAGGACTCGCCCGCCCTGCATCCTGCCGGACGCGAACCGGCCGCCGGAGCACTCGCCTGGCCCTCGCCCGACCAGATCTTTCAGTACGAGCAACTGTCTCTCAAGTTCAAAGCGGCCGCCCGTCAGCTCGACCTCCGCGGGGGGATCCCTCAGTCGCCTGGCGTTGTGTTTCTGGCGCCGCGCGGCCCGCTACTGCGGGAGCCGGCCAACGTGCAGCCCGTCACGGGGCTGGTTCGAGCGCTGGTCCCCTCGAATGGGGTCGAGGTGCCTCTGACCCGCGAAACGGATTTACTATTGGGACTGTTGCCTGTCGGCAAAACCACGGTTGCCAGCCCCATGCCTCCCGCCGGGACGAACCGGCTGCGCGTGACGCCTGAGTAGTCGGCTGGGCCGCTTTCACTCTGTGCGAGGGGCATGCATCGCCGATTACCTATAATTACACGCGTCATGTTAACATGACCGAGGACTAGCTTGGCTCCGGCGGCGCTTGTAAGATAAACACTTACCGAGCTGTTCCAGCCCGCCCCCCCGCCTTGCGTCCACCTTCTGAGGAGACGTCCGCATGAGTTCTCGCCCCGAAAGTGCATCCACTTCACGTCGCGATTTCCTGAAGGCCTCGACTGCTGTTGCCATGACGGGGGCCTTGGCCTCGCAGTTGAGCATCGCCCGCAGCGCTCACGCAGCCGGCGACGATGTGCTTCGCGTGGGTCTGGTTGGCTGCGGCGGCCGTGGGTCAGGCGCCGCGGCCAACGCCCTGGCGGCCGATCCGAACGTGAAGCTGGTAGCGCTGGGCGATGCCTTTGCGGACCGCCTGGAGCAGAGCCTGAACAACCTCAAGGGGCAGGCCGCGATCGGCGAGCGCGTCGATGTGCCCGCCGAACGGCGATTTGTCGGCTTCGATGCTTACAAGCAGGTGATCGAGTGCTCGGACGTTGTGCTGCTTTGCACGCCGCCCCATTTCCGACCGATGCAGCTCAAGGCAGCCATCGAGGCGGGCAAGCATGTGTTCTGCGAGAAGCCCGTGGCGGTCGACGCGCCGGGCGTCCGCTCAGTCCTGGCCACCGCCGCCGAAGCCAAGCGGAAGGGGTTGGCAATCGTCAATGGACTCTGCTGGCGCTACGACTATGGCATGCGCGAAACCTTCGGCCAGATTCACAACGGCACCATCGGCGACATCGTCACGCTGCAGTGTACCTATGACACCGGCACGCTCTGGAAGTGGGAGCGCAAGGAAGCCTGGAGCGACATGGAGTACCAGCTTCGCAATTGGCTGTACTACACCTGGCTCTCGGGCGATTTCAACACCGAACAGCACGTCCATTCGCTCGACAAGATGGCCTGGGCCATGAAGGACGAACCGCCCGTCAGCGCCATCGGCGTCGGCGGCCGTCAGCAGCGGATCGAGCCGATCTATGGCAACATCTACGACCACTTCAGCATCACCTACGAATATGCCAACGGGGTGAAGTGCTTCGCCCAATGCCGCCAGATGGACGGCTGCGCCAACGACGTCACCGATCACGTCTATGGCACGAAGGGCAAGGTCGACGTGATGAAGCACGACATCAAGGGCGAGACCGCCTGGCGATTCAAGGGGAAGAAGGGGAACATGTACCAGACCGAGCACGAGGAGCTTTTTAAAGGCATTCGCTCGGGCAACCCGCTCAACAACGGCGACTACATGGCCAAGAGTTCGATGATGGCCATTATGGGCCGCATGGCCGCCTACACCGGCCAGAAGATCACCTGGGAGCAGGCCATGAACTCGACCGAGGATCTCTCGCCTGCCAAGTACGAGTGGGGCCCGATGCCGACCCCGGCGGTGGCGATTCCCGGACGGACGCGGTTCGCGTAGCTCGCTTCTCAGACCAGACGCGGCACACGGGCACGGTTTACGCTGTGCCCGTGTTCGTTTCGAAAGCCAAAGAGGGACAGCAAAGGTCCTTGGGGCCCGAAACACACCGGGAACTTTCCTTTTCTTTCGCTCGTCTTTCCCTAAGAAACCGGCCAGCCGGACGTTCTTCAGGCAGGAAGGGCATTTCCGGTTGCGGCAAGGGGATGAGCATGCGTGCTACGTTCGTATCGCTGATGGGACTCGCCTTGGGGCTAAGTTTGCTGCACTGGCAGTCCCACGCCCACTTCAACCAGCCCGTCGCAGCCCCCCAGGCGTTGACCGAAGACCAGGAAAAAATCGCACGGACACGAGCGACCGTAGGTTCTGGCAAGCTCGAAGTTCCCGAACATTGGACCCCGGAAGATTGCCACGCCGAGCTGATCGCGCTGGCAACTTGCCCCAAAGCGCGACCGCTCCCCGAAGTCGATACGATCCGCACGCTCATCTTCACGCGGGTGGGTCCCGTAGTCATGGATATGCGGGTGCTTGTGGCGGGGCAAACCATCGCCGAGCGCCGCAAGCCGATGATCGACGCGTTGCTGGCCGATGCCGACACCCACCGCACTGGCCGCTCGACCTGGGCCGAAGCCATCGCCAATCTGAACTTCGGCCAGCAGCGGCTCCGCTCGTTTCTCAGTGGTCCCGGACGATTCGATCCGCCACGACGTCGAAGGACTGCCGTGGAATGCGATCTGAACAGCGATGGCATCATGGATCGCATCGAGGCCGAACGACTTTGGAAGTACGAGTTCGCGCCGCTGGGGGTCTCGTACCAGGCCCCCAGTCGCGTGAAGGTGTTTGACCTCATGAAATGGCTCGACGTCGACGGCAATGGAGCCCTTTCTTCCGAGGAGATCGCGCAATCCGCCGCCAGACTGTTGCGGCGCGATGCCAGCGGCAACGAGTACCTGGAGGAGGGCGAATGCGAACCGCTCCCGCAGTCCCGAGCCGAGTGTCCTGACTGTTGCGTGCGTCGTTTCGAGGAGAATCTAGTGTGCATTTCCCATGAGGAAGAAATCTACTGCAAGGCCTTCAATGTGATTCCCCAAGCGCTTCCGGAGTGGCCGGAATGGAAGCAGCATGCCGGTGCGTTGCCCGCGCTGCTGGGGAAGGAGCCGGACTGGCGCAAGGTTGCTGCCGCATTCAAAGGGATGCCCTCGCATCTGACGTTCGATTTGGATTTTCCCGCCGACAACGCCGTGGCGCCCCGTTACTTACTCAAGTCGGCGCCGGCCTACATCGCACGCTGCGTTCAGCAGATGCCCGACGGGCGGACGGAGCTGCGGTTCCCAGGTGTCACCGTCTTGATGGACTCGATAACCCTCCATCCACGACTCAGTGCGAACGCGGGACGATGGACCGTGGAGCGATACGATCGCGACGGCAACGGCTATCTCGACGCGAGCGAAGTGGACGAAAAGGACTCTTACGGCATGATCAATTTCGATCGCAACCGCGATGGCAAGGCCACGGTCGAGGAGATCGACGCCTGCCTTGCCTGGATGTCCACGCCCTTGGAATCGCAGGTCTGCCTGGTCGCCGGCAACAGCGCTACACCGCTCTTCGCAGCGCTGGATCTGAATCACGACAACGCCTTGAGCCTTCGCGAAATGCACCAGGCGCCCCAGCATCTTCGCGCCTTGGATCGCAACGGGAATGGCGATTTGTCCGCGGCCGAGATCCCTGTCCTGGTCGGTCTGACGATTGGCCGGGGAGACTCCATTCACCCGTGGACGAAATCGCCAGAGAAGACGAAGGCCAACGGGGACTGGTTCTCGAAGATGGATCGCAACGGCGACGGCGACGTTTCCCCGCGTGAGTTTCTCGGCTCGCGCCAGCAGTTCGATAAGCTCGACCGGGACCGCGATGGGCTACTCGACCGTCGCGAGGCCGCCCAGGCTAGCCGTTCCGAGTAGCCGACGGCCAGATTCCGGAGCGGCGCCGCTATGGAAATATAAGTCTAATAAACACCTGACCTGGGTCTTTATTTGTGGTATACTGCGGTAAGGCAGAAGGGGCGGCGCCCTAGGACAGCCTGGGGCGTTGGGGCTTCGGACAAAATGCGGACGGGCGACAACGTTCACCGGGGAATATCGAGGTCCTTCGCGAGCACCTAGAAAACGGTAGGGTCAGTAACTCCTCGGGCTGAAACTCCGCCCCGGCGCTGCATCGCGCCCTGAAGGGGCGCCCTAGGACAGCCTGGGGCGCAGCCCCAGGTAGACGTAGCCAATAACGCTTCCGCCCCCTTGGCGTCTGCTGCGGCGAAGCCGCAGCAGACGCCAAGGGGTGAACACGAATAGGGATCGCAGACCTGGGGCTGCGCCCCAGGCTATCTTAGTGCGCCCCGTTGGGGCTTCGGACAAAATGCAGACGGGCGATAACCAACCCGAAGACTTGCGCGCCCCCCGGGGCGCCCGCGCCCCCTGGGACTTCCGCGCCCCAACTCGAAAAGCTACACCGCGGCCGGCGACAGTGGATTTCAACCCGAAGACTTGCGCGCCCCCCGGGGCGCCCGCGCCCCCTGGGACTTCCGCGCCCCAACTCGAAAAGTTACACCGCAGCCCGCGACAGTGGATTTCAACCCGAAGACTTGCGCGCCCCCCGGGGCGCCTGCGCCCCCTGGGACATCCGCGCCCCAACTCGAAAAGTTACACCGCCCTACAATGGCGAGAACAGCCGGATGATTCGGGGCCGATTCATCAAAAATGGCCTTCCCAGCCCTCAAGAGGTAGAATGCCAGTAGTCCTCGCGTAGTTGTTTACCGCCCATTTGGGCTGGCGCTATCGGTTTGTAGTGGGTAGTGTAACGCCATCATGGATGGCGAAGCG
>Ga0335394_10000926_pt1 | contig 32444 bp, 29 predicted proteins | sample MAT03_FD_205741 | JGI IMG/M metagenome (GOLD analysis project Ga0335394, IMG submission 205741) | Freshwater microbial communities from Lake Fryxell liftoff mats and glacier meltwater in Antarctica - MAT-03 (spades assembly) (version 2) ...
ATTCCGGCACTGGTTTTCCCTATCCGTATGATTCTTCAGAATATAACATGTATAATATGAATCTATCTGTGATTGATCAGCCCGATAGTTTAGGAAGTGCCTGCGATTTTCAACCCTGGAGTTTTTATCTTGGCGGAAAGAGAACTTATGTTGGACTTCCCAACAACCCCGATTACGATTTACCCGCCCTCGCCGGCAGCCCATGCGACACAATCGTTGGAATAGGCGAAATTCCAATATTAAATTCAGCAACAATTCACGTGTTCTACCACTCAGCATGGGAAAAAGCTTTCATAAACGCCTCCGGTCTGAAAGCCAAAACAGGAATGTTGATAGTCTATGACATACAGGGGAAAGTGATTTATTCAGAACCCATGCGAATTCAAAACGGGTATTATACTAAAGACTTATCCTTGAGTGAAACTGCTGAAGGTACTTATGTAGTAGTTGTGCAGACGGAGGAGGAGCAATTGGTGAAGAAGTTTGTAGTAGAGTGAGTATTCAAAGAGAAAAGCAAATGACAGCAACCAGATAATCCTAAGCATTGCTCGCAATTTTTATTCAAACGGCTCAGCAATTGCATTGGTGAACTCTCCTTTAAACCTTAGATCATTATAAAAATCCTGCTCAGGCAAATAGTATATTTTGAATCCTTTATCAAAATATGCACGAAGTGTTTTCTGTTCGGCGTAATAAACAAATTTCACCATTGGATTTTTAGCAGCTAAAGAAAAATATTTTAATTCATTCTCCCACCAGCCGGCAATAATCAGGGTTTTTTCATTTGTAGCTTCAAGTTTTTTTACAACACTCTCTGCATATTCTATTTTTTGCTTTCTCTTGGTATCATCAGCAACTACAATTCCCGATAGCATATCAATTGAAACAGGTGTATTTCTTATTGTCGTTCGAATGGCAAGTGCAGAAGCTTTGCTTCCCCGCAAAGGGTTATCCAAATTAATTCCTATAAAAAAGGAGGAAACAATCATCGCTAACGCAAAAGTCCAAATTAACTTTCTGGAAAGGAAAATTGAAAAGCAGATAATTATAAATGGCACCATTGGTAAAACAAAGGCCGATTTTTGAGGAATTTTTAAAAAGGAATAAGTGTATAATGTTATCGCCACACCACATAGGATAATTATAGGAAAGTATTTATGTCTATCCGATATAGTCATCTGCTTCCATTTTAAAAGACTAGCTACCGATGCTAATGCGACCGATGCAAAACCAATCACCCCCCAGGCACCTACTGTTCCCTTGTAAATATTTTTTAGAAGTGGGGGATAAGGAAAGTATTCGTAATAGGTGAAAAAGGATGTTCCGTAAATATATAATGCAGGAAGAAAGCAGATGAGTGCTACCGCGGATGTGATTGATCCAAGAACGATTGCATTCCGCAAAGATTTGTGCTGAAAATAAATTAGCAACGCAAATGGAACCACCATAGCACCCGCAGTAATTCTGAATCCGCATGCAATTCCTAATAAAATGGCTGCTAATACAAATTTTCTACTTACAACAAAATACAATGCTATTAGCACCAACGACAACGCCCACGTGTAATCCATTATGTTGGTGCTGTTGATGTAAAATACCGGCACAAAAGCTAATGCAATACCTGCAGGAATTACATTTCGTATGTTCCACAAACGTAAGGTGAGCATGAAAAATAATACACCTATTGAAGAAACAATTGCCGTTAGCAGATTTAATACCCACGATGGATAATCCCACATCAGCGAAAGCAAATATTCCTGCACAGGATGACCGGGTAATCGGGACACTTCGTAAATGCCTGTGAGTGAAATATTACGGGCAACCAATATTAATCCCCAGGCATCTTCCTCAGAACCATAACCTGAAAAAAGAAAGGGGATCCTCGAAATTAAAATAACAAGGGCAACAAGAACCAACGACTTGTTGTTTTCCTTCCGAAGAATCATCAGCTTGTAGGTTTTGCGCCTATTGTCTCAACAGCCTTTAAATAGGTTTTGTCGACGTTTAGCAGGATCGGATAAAACCCCTCGTTTTTAAATAGCTGACGTGATATAAATGCTTTTAACTGATTTTTAAGATACGGCGCCGCATCGTTAATTTCAGTTTCGTTTTTCTTAATGTTTTTAGCAACTGCTGCTCTCACAAATGTATCATACATAACACGATCAACATTAAAATTTTTCGCAAAATCATCAAAGGACTTATAAATTTTTAATAAATCTGCACGTTTGTCATCAACAAAATTGTAAGAGAATTCACTGATTAGTCCTGTGTTGATGGTCTCAATTAAGAAGGTATTATTGCGACCCGTAGTATCGATAGGCACAAAAATATCGGGCATGATGCCACCACCGCCATAAACAATTTTGCCTCCCGGAGTTTTAAATTTTAATGAATCAGGAAAATGTATAGAGTCGGCCGTTAGTAATTCGTTGTGATCAAATCGTGAATTGAGTTCGTTGTTGTATTCATCGTACCCTTCCTTGTATGGTTTTTGAATGCTTCTTCCCGTAGGAGTGTAGTATCGTGCAATAGTAAGACGCAATGCCGATCCATCGGGCAATATAGTTTGCTCTTGTACCAGCCCTTTTCCAAAACTTCGTCTGCCTATAATAGTTCCACGATCCCAATCCTGCAAAGCACCTGCAAGAATTTCAGAAGCCGAAGCGGAGCCCTCATCAACAAGCACCACTACTTTTGCATTTTCAAATTCTCCTATGTCGGTTGCTTCATAACTGGTTCGCGGCCGCGACTTCCCTTCGGTATAAACCACAGTTTTTTTATCAGCTAAAAATTCATCGGCAAGTTTAGTTGCCGCATCTAAATATCCTCCCGGATTTCCTCTGAGATCGATAATCAACTGGGTCATGCCCTTCTTTTTCATGGCAACAGATGCCAGCATAAATTCATCGTATGTGGTAGCGGCAAAACGACTGATTTTAAAATAGCCCGTGCTGTCGTTTACCATGAAAGATGCATCGAGAGAATAAATTGGAATTTTACCGCGCGTGATAGTGAAAGATAAAGGTTTTGGTACCCCGCGACGCAATATTTTTACATCTACTTTAGTGCCTCCCGGCCCACGGAGTTTTTGCATGACTTCAGAATTGGTAATATTTATCCCCGCTACAACGGTATCTTCTACCTCTACAATTCTATCGCCTGCTTTAATTCCAACACTCTCCGAAGGTCCTCCCGAAATTGCAGAAACAACAAGTATTGTATCCGACTGCAAATGAAATTCGACACCAATGCCTTCAAAATTTCCTTCCAGTGGCTCATTTGCCGATTTTAAATCTTCGGCCGGAATGTATGCCGAATGCGGATCGAGAGATTGCAACATTTTTTCAATGGATACATTCACTAATGCATTTTTGTCAACAGTGTCAACATATTCCTGCTGAATGTAACTCAACACATCCGAAAATTTATTGAACTGATTGGTGTTGGGCGCAAAGATAGATCGTTCACGAATGAAGGGCACATTGAGCATGTTGCCCAAATATAATCCGGCGGCCAGCACTACGGCAAATAAAAGTGGCAGGTAATAATTTCTTTTAACGGGTTTTTCGTTTTCCATATTCAATAATCCCTTAACAACTCAGGGTTGAGGTTGGTATTGCTTAACTTCTACATTAAAACGACGGAGAAATTCCACGCCCTCATCAATGTCAATTCCTTTATACTTTGCATACGATTCAAAAAATAGTACTTTACGGATGCCGGTTGTGAAAATAACTCTCGCACAGGCAAGACACGGCGACAAAGTAACATAGAGTGTGGCCCCTTCAATCAGCGAATTATTCTTGGCAGCATATAAAATGGCATTTTCTTCGGCATGTATCGCCAGCGAACAACCACCTTTTCTATCTCGGGCGCATCCTTGTTCGGGCCATTCCTGGTCGCAGTTATGGGTTCCCGCCGGTGGACCATTATACCCCAATGAAATAATACGGGTGTCTTGAGTAAGTACTGCACCCACTTTAATTTTAACGCAATGTGATTTGAGAGCCAGCTTCTGAGCCAGTTCCATGTAAATATCGTCGAATGAGGGGCTTTTCATAATTTGAGAGGTCAAAGATAACAACCAATTTGGGATTGCGCATTGGTTTTATAAATAGTCTGATAATGAAAATGATATAACGCATTTTTAGTTGAAAAGTTTTGTTTTATTACCTGCCGGCACATCCAAATGTACACGGAGGTGTGTTGAATAAAAAAGAGGATTTAACTGAGCTTTATGGTGATTTTCTCTTTTGGGAATGATAAAATTTTATGATTTTGTCTCTATTAAATTTTGAAAACTTTTTATCTCCATAAAGTGGAATAATCATCTTTCACTTATGAAAAGTAAATTCCGGGTGGAAGATGTTGGCATGAAAGGCTGGTGTTTCCGTTTTCCGCTTCGTGTAAAACAATCTTTTCAATTTACCCATATTTTAACAAACCACTATTACGCGTTAGCTGAATATTTCCTGCCGGTTCAAATCCTTCAAAATCTATTTTAATCTGGTATCTGATACTTTGAGCCATTAAGAAAGTTGTGTTAATAAGCGTAAATCAATAGATAGAAACTTCATTAAAAATTGGTTTATGCAAAAGTAAACAACCTCGGATTGCATTGATTAACAATTATATGTACAATTATTGTTGCACTTTTTAGCTTTGCGGAAAGCGGAAGAAATTTCGGTTCAAATACTTGTTAATATGTTTAATGCGGTTGGTTATCTGAATAGGTTAAGTTATTTACATTAGTAAAAAATATAGACGATGAAAAGAGCATTTATTAGTTTGGTTATTGCATTGGCATTTATGGGAATTTATTCAAATTCTTTGGCACAATGCGCCATCGATTCTACTCAAACCGCTGCCGGGATTTACCCCGACACGCTTCCTGTGGCAACAGCAGGATTGCCATACACCGTAGATGTAACATTTGTGATGCTCACCGATACGCTTGGTCTGACTATAAATAATTACCAAATCGCAAATGTGGTTGGTTTGCCAATTGGCATTTCATGGCAGTGTAATAATTTTGCGAATGGATGCAATTACGATCCTGCCACTTCAATTTATGGATGTGTTGCTTTAACAGGTACTCCGGTAATTCCGGGAAGTTATGTTATGACGGTAACCGTTATAGCAGATGTGCAGTTAGTAGGACAACAGAGTATAGATTTTGATGTGCCATTTACGGTGGATCCGGGAACAGTTTCTAACCCCGGTTTCAGCATGCAAAATTCACTTGGGTGTGCACCTTTAACTGTAGACTTCACCAACAACAATCCGGGACAACTTGCATATTTATGGGATTTCGGTAATGGCTTACAAAGTGTATTGGAAAATCCTCCACCACAAACCTATACTGTTCCCGGCACTTATGTGGTAACTCAAACAGTCACGCCAAACCTAACACCATCCTGGTATCTTACCAATGTAACTGTTTCATCGATACCCGATAATTTTGGAGGATTCATCGATGTTCCTGACATGTATTTTCTTTTATACGATTCAATGGGAGTAGAGGTGTACGATTCCCGACCTGCCGTAAACAATACGCAACCTCCTGTTTCGTGGGTAACACCAAATATCCCTTTGATCGATGGAAATTATGTACTCCATGTTTGGGATGAAGATGGTGGATTGTTTGGAGCCGATGACGATTTGGGTGAAATATCCTTCGCCGGAAACGGAACATCCGGAACGGCAACAGGAACGGTGAGTGGTGCATCGGGAACACTAACGGTCGATTATACCATTTTTCAAACACCGGTTGTTCCTTTGGTGGCATCAGATACTATTTACGTGTATGCAGCACCTCCGGTACCGGTTATAACTGCATCAGGTCCGTTAACAATTTGCGAAGACGATACTCTTGTTTTAAGTATTGATGACACAATTAATCAGGTGCAATGGTACGATACCACCGGTATTCTGGCGGGTGCAACCTTTAGCGATTATATTCCTGTTACAAGTGGAACTTATTCGGCAGTAGTTAAGTCGCCCGATGGCTGCACAGCAAGTTCGTTACCCACAATTGTTACCATTAATCCATTACCTATTAAACCTACATTTTTTGTAGTTGGAAATGTATTTACAACAGGAGTAACAGGATTAAATCTTCAATGGTATTTTAACAGTGCAATACTTCCCGGCGCAACCGGAAATTCTATTACAGCAACTGCAAATGGAACTTATCAGTTGTGTGCAACGGATGTGAACGGTTGCGAAAATTGTTCCGATACCCTCGCTTATGTGGGAGTAGGAATAGCCGAATATACAACCGGTGGATTTCAATTGTATCCAAATCCTTCGGATGGAAGGTTTACGGTTTTGTTTAGCACTGCCATAAATCGTAAATTAACCATTTTTGATGCGGTTGGAAAATTGATTGAATCAAAAGATCTGGAAGCGACAATCAGGTATTCACATGTAAATAATTTAAAATCAGGAATATATGTGATTGTGATAGAGGAAAACGGGATACCTTATCGAACCAGGTTGGTAGTTCGATAATAAGGCATTTCGATATGGGTGAAAATCCTTAAAACTAGCTGAATAATGGCTATTTGGGTAGGAATTTGAATGTATTTCAACCGAAAATCGCTTCGCACTGTAACTAATTTTGTTAAATATTAGTTCCACTAAGATTAAAGAAACCTTTATACAATCATGGAAAGGAAAATTCCCACCAATCCCCCTGTTATGAAAATTGACAGGCACAAGAATTTGTCGCAAGCTGAGCTTATTAATGAATATGTTTCGAAAAGAAAGCCTGTAATTTTGACTGAAGCAGCATTGCCATGGAAGGCAATGGAAAAATGGACACCGGAATTCTTTAAAAATAATTATGGGCATATTGAAAGATCGGTAAATGGGAAAAAAATTAAAATGGCCGATCAAATGGAGATGCTTTTTAATTCTACTGCCGAAAATCCAGCACCATACCCATATAATTTTAATATGGAAAATATTTTTCCGGAGCTTATCAACGACACATTACCAAGATTGATATATGGAAAAGCAGACCGCATACTTAATTCAATGATGCCTAAAGCACTTATACAAAGAACGCAGGTACATGAATTATTTTTTGGCGGTTGTGGTGGAGTATTCCCGTTGCATTTTGATGAGTTATTTATGCACACGCAGATTACACAAATTTATGGCAGAAAAGAATTTTATATGTTTCCGCCTGATCAGGAGAAATTTTTATACCCTGATGAAACTCATTTTAAAAGATCCAGGATAACTAATATTTTTAATGTGGATATTGAAAAATTTCCATTGTTTACACAATCTACACCTGTTGTTGAAATGCTCAGTCATGGAGAAACACTTTTTTTTCCTAACCGTTGGTGGCATACTACTTTGATGCCCGGACCTTCAATCACCTATGGTAGTTCGCATTTAAATAAGCATAACTGGGATTTGTTTCTTTCCGACTATTACAATTATTTTAAGAAAACAATGCCTTTAAAATCGGCTGCATTATATACGTACGGAAAAGTGTTAGGGAAGGTAATGGATGTACGTGAGTCTATAAGTTAATTTTCTGGTTGGCATTTCATTTTAAGTTAAAAACCAGCTTTAAAATAAAGCATATGTTGTAAATTACGATCTATAATTGAAACTTTGAGTATCCGTTATTCCGTACAAAGGTTGATAGTTTTATTGTTGCAATATGCTATTTAAATAAATTATCCGGAGCAACAAAACAATATTCTTATCTATGAAAGTCATTAAAAATCTAATAAAACGTACTCTTCAGGTTGATCCGTATTCTCGCGTCACCCCATTAAATAGTCTCATGTATGTGGGGTCGGTTAAACACGGATACTATATACCAAAGAATTATTTAAACAGTAATTCTGTTTGCTACTGTGTAGGTGCAGGTGAGGATATTTCTTTTGATGTAGAATTGGTGCGCCTCTTTGGATCCAAAGTATTCATCATCGATCCTATGCCTTATGCCCGGGAACATTATCAAAAGCTGATGGATCTCACTAATAAAGGAGAAGATTTTACAATTGATAAAGGTAAGTTTGAATATACTTATAAAACAAGAAAAGAAGATTTTAATAAACTAACTTATCTTGAATTAGGTATTTGGAATGAAAAGAAAATAGTCAAATTTTATGACCCGGCCAAAGAAAATTATGCAGGACATTCAATAATAAACTTGCAGGCTACAGAAACATACATAGAGGCTTCGGTTGATCGGCTTGTGAATATAATGAAGGAACACAAGCATAAGTCCATTGATTTGCTGAAGCTTGAAATTGAAGGATCTGAATATACGGTTATCGACACCATTGCTGAAGACAAACCGGATATTAAAATTATTTGTGTGGAATTTGATGAGTTCTTTCATGCTAAGGACTCAAAATATTTATGGAACATCAAACGATCGGCCGACCAACTGTTAAAGATCGGATACAAAATTGCTCACACCACCCATCAGTATAAACGAACTTTTATACAGCAAGATCTTTTTAAAGAACTGAAGATGCAAGAATAAGAAATTGCACTTATTTTTTTGGCGAATAGGGTTGATGATTACATTGATAGTTCATCAGGTTTTGAGAGATATCCTAAATTTAATTTTCATAAATTACTTAAATCAGGAATCACTACCCGTTTTCTACCTTGATAGATCACTTTTCCTTTTGCTTCAAATGAATTTATAACTTCAGTCACTGTTTGCCTGGAAGCAGCAATGTAATCGGCAATTTCCTGATGAGTGAGCAGCATATCCATTTCAGCTTTGTTACCTTCAATTGTTCCTGAATAGCTGGCATAGCGTTTAAAAAAATCGGCCACTCTTGTGATCACATCTTTAAAAACCAAATCCGAGTATTTGTTTCTGAACGAAAGTAGCTTATCGTCCATATATGAATTATATTTAGTTGATAATTCAGGATGTTGATTCAGCACCTGATTAAATTTATCGACTTCAAAACTACAGATCCTTGCTGTTTCACTAAGCACTTTTGCATATTCACCGGAAGTTCGGGTGATTTATTATTGGACAGGGTTAGATGGACAAATATGTCGTGCGTGGTTAAAATTTCAGTAATTATTTCTTTGCCCGATTCATCAGTAGAGCATATTTTTAGTGTTCCGTCCTTAATTGTTTAAAGGCGTTTCACCTCAGAATCCGAAAAAAAATAAGATCGCCCTTGTTTCCTGCCTTAAAATTGGAAATTATGCACAAATTTGATATGTCCGCATCCGAAAGAATATCAAAAAGGTCATGGTTCCGAAGGTGCCAGAATTGGGTGGGGTTGGTCATGGGTATAATTATAACATAAAATTACAATAAAATCGTATAAATCCATCTTTTTTTATACTTTTGCAGCCCTTCTATGGTTTTCTCATAGTTAGGGAAATTGCCCGGATGGCGGAATTGGTAGACGCGCTGGTCTCAAACACCTGTGCCTTCACTGGCATGCCGGTTCGACTCCGGCTCCGGGTACGAACATTAAATTAAACCCTTTGTAAACTAATTGTTTACCAAGGGTTTTTTTATTATGGGGCACTAAGTGGGATAAATGCCTCCAAGGAGGTTATTTATATTTTTCAAGTTCGATTTTTATAAACGCCTCTTGAATATTTTTGGGTGGCCATTTATCAAATTCATGTAAATAATTATGAATTTGGAAATATTTTATTTTTGTTGTTTTGAACTTATTGAATAAAATTTCATCAATATCGTAAATTACAGAAAGTTGATAACTATCATTTCCTCATGCAGAAACTTTAACTTCTCTTTCTAAAATAATTTTTGAACTGTCTTCAAAAAAGATCATTGCCCCTCTTCCCATAAACTCTTCATATAATACATTCTGTGGTGTCACAAATATACCTATTTGATAGTAGGCTGCCTTAGTAGAGTCGAATGGTATATACTTCTGTAAAATTATTTGACTTCCCTCGTTGTAATATTTTATAACGTAACATTCATTGATTGGATTCTGGATTTTTTTAATATTTGACCATATGAAAGTTATGAGTAAAAAATTAGTATTACTAATATTATGGTAGAAACTATATTTTTCATGCTTTTTTATTGAATTGTGGAATGCAATATTAATTTAATTATTAATAAAAACACTAAAATTCAAAGATCGGAGCTCTCAGAAAGAAATAATTTGACAAGTTAACATACATTCTGTAGAGTTTTGATAAACCTACCTATTTGACTGGTAAATAAATCCCCTAAATTCAGCTCTTGGTACATTTACAACAAATGCAATTCGGGAAGGACAATTCTCGATCTTCGGTAAATGGTAAATGTTCAATGTATCATCAACTCATTATCATTTCTCATCCACAACTAATTTTTTTATCCATGTTTTATTTCCGTCTGAGACTTTTAGAAAGTAAAGTCCATTCTGTAGATTGGAAATATCAATGGAATCATCTTGTTTAGATAGAAAAGTGGTTGATAGCTCTTGCCCTAACGCATTATAAATGGTAATCGAAATAGTATTTGTACTATTCCATTTTAAATTCAATTTGTCTTTAGCCGGATTTGGATAGAGTACAATTTCTTTTTTAAAATTATTTTCTACAATTGAGGTAAAGACATTGCAGTTTAAAGGTGCGGGCAAAGGACATTGACCAACACCCCAAAAACACCAGTCAACAAAACCAAGATACTCAACCGAGCAATCATCATTCACTTTAAATTTCCACCTTCTATAGGCATCACATCCATCAAAACAGTCTTGATACTCGTAATCAAAATCATAATATAATGTATTCCCAATTTTGCTGAATGATATTTTTCCGGCAACACCTATAAGGCTATTTTGCTCTGCAGCAAGTACACCGGTTACCATTTCAATGCTATCTATTAATGCATAATTATTCCAGGAAGAATCCACTGATAACACAGCATAATTGCCAATTGACCAATTATAAAAGTTAGTGATTGTTAAACTATATTTGGTAACAATAGAATCCATGAGTGGATCGCCGGTAATGGTAATTAAATTTTGCCATGCGTTTGTCCATGCATAATTGGTATCCACTTTTACAAGAAAGCCATCATAAGCACCAAATCCGGAAAACGGATTCAGATTATGAACACAATACAGATTAAAAACAGAGTCTCTTTCTAATATTGAGGTCGCATTAAAAATAGCTGCTAGTCCGTTGGAAATTGTATCTATATATGCCTGTGGCACTTTGACCATAATGGTATCGGGGCTTTGAAGTTCGAAAAGTCTTTGTGCAGCCAGTTGTGTAATATCCCGGTGGTACTCACTTGCCAACAACGGTGGGATAGCACAATTTGATGGAACTTGTGCATAAGTGGAATTGAAAAATGAAACAAGCACTAATAGCAACAGGATTTTTTTCATGATTTATAATGTTTATCGCTTTAGACCAAGATGTGAAAATAGGCAAAAACGCTGCCTCGTGGTATTAATTTAATTACTTTCAGCTTGATTGGATTGAAAATGAGTTCAGTATGCATTCAAAAAATATGGGCGGCAGGGGACTAAAAACGCAATTAATAAGTCATCCTAAAATGATGGGTTTCTTCAGGTAACTGAAGAATGCTTTTTGGTCGATGCTCATACTAACTAAATGAGCGCGGTTTTCAACATTTTGGTGTTCAGGCTGGCTGTGGTCGCAGGTAGTCTTTAAATATTTCGATGCCGATATAGCAATAGGTGATTATCGAATCATTAAACTCCAACAATGTAAACGATTCTTTGCAGGCAATGATTGTGGTTATTGAAAATACCGTTTTGAAGAGTTCTTATGCCGCCTCGCCGGGAGCAAATAGTGAAACGGAGTACAAATATGTGATGCGAAAAATGATTCCTGATGCATCCGGTACGAAGTTGTTCAATAAAAATTCAGGCGGCCAGGATCAGCTGACTTATGACTGGAATTTGCAGAATATTAAGAACCTGAGTGAGTTGAGAGTTGTTGCATTTGTTCAAAATATTTCAACCCGTGAAATTTATCAGTCAGCGATATTTACGCCTACTATTCTTACTGCTATTCCAAATGATGCAGCCACTTCAAAAGAATTTTTTCCTTTTCCTAATCCTGCGAAAAATTCCATTTCAATTAACAACTTAGATGAAAGCGGAACATTGAAATTATTAAATGGCCAGGGAAAAATTGTTTGGTCGCATCAATTAAATGCAACAGATATCTCAGTTGAAATTGATGTTAGAAATATTTCACGAGGGATTTATGTTTTGATGTATTCCGGAGAAAGTACCAACAGATTTGCAAAAGTAGTATTGGATTAATGATGAATGATGAATAGAATTTCAGATTCTCACAAAAACGGATATTAATATTTGTGTTTCCCAACAGTCCAACCTTTTTTTGAAAGGTACTTTTCACCTGATTCCACAGCACCTTTTTCCATCTCGGTGCCCATTGAATCGTTCCATCTGTTGAGGAAACCAAACAGACTAACAACACCCAAAATTTCCACAATCTCTCCGTCATTCCAATGCCTTCTCAATTCATTGGATAATGCATCATCCACCTGATTAGGAATCGAAGAAGCTGCTAAAGCAAAATCGAGCGCGGCCTTTTCAGCAGCATTAAACGCAGGATGATTCCGGTATTCCCAAATATGCTCCATTTTTTCCTGTTCGGCACCATATCTTTCGGCAGCCCTGATGGTATGCGCCTGACAATACCTGCAGCCGGCAGCGAGACTTGAAATATACCCAATGAGTCTTTTAAGAGAACTCGTAACTCTTCCTTTATTTTCCATAACAGCCTTGTTTAAGTTAATGAAGGCATGAGCTATATCAGGACGCAACTGCATGGTTAATACACTGTTAGGACAAAACCCGAGCGTTTCATTAAAGAATGTGATCAGACCCAGAAGTTCCGGGTCCTCTTCGGGTGAAATTGGTAATACCAGCGGTTTTTCCATTTAAATTGAGGTTTTATTGAAGTGCTAAAGTACATATTGGGAGTCATTTGCAATACCGAATAACAGGATGCCTTTTTAATTTTTATGAGCCGGCTGTTTTTAAACTCATCGGTTGAAAAGTTTTTTAACGGAATGTTAAGCACCTATTGTTTTGCTCAATGTAAAGTTTTACCTTTAAACAAATAAAAGATTCAGATTTGAAGAGACCTAATTAGATCAGACATTCAGAGATTCAGACTCGCAAGATTGCAGTTTATCAATACCTCACCTTTTAACCACTTTAGTATGATAAAAAAAATTACTTGCTCGATTATATTATTTATTTTTCTTGTGGCTTCCTCCACAAATGTTTTTTCTCAAACCACCATTATCAGTTCTACCGGTGCCGGCGGATTTGAAACCGGAGCAACTTTTGCACTCAACGGCTGGACCGAAGTGAACACCCCTCCGCTTCAAACGAATCAGTGGTTTTGCGGTACTGCTGCAACTGGATTTACCGGAGCTCGATGTGCTTACGTTGGAACAGCCTCAACAAACAATACCTACAATGTTAGCACTATTTCGGTATCGCATTTTTACCGAGATGTAACTTTTCCTGCAGGTCAACCCAACATCACATTGAGTTTTAGTTGGAAAGGATTTGGAGAAGGAAGTTACGATTACATGAGAGTTTTTTTGGTGCCAACCACAACTGCAATCACGGCAGGAACCTTGTTGACAACCGGGCAGGTAGGAGGAGATTTTAATCTCTTTTCAACATGGCAAACGACAACTCTTTCAATTCCATGTGCAGCGGTAGGAACAACACAACGTTTGGTTTTTTCATGGAGAAATGATGGCAGTATCGGGACAAATCCTGCAGCAGCAGTTGATAATATTTCTTTGGTATCCAATACTACTGCAACATGTACCTCTTTACTTGGAACAGGAGTGATAAATGTTGCAACATTACCCTATAACTCCGGGGCAGGTACCACCTGTGGACAAGGAAACAATCTCATTGCATCCAACACAACTGTTTGCGGAGGTACCAATTACCTTACCGGAGAAGATGTTGTTTGGGTATTTACTCCCACCACTACCGGTGCAGTAAGTTTTAATCTGAGTGCACCTACAGCTTCGTTCACAGGACTAATGCTTTATTCCGGGTGCCCCGTGAATGCTTGTTCTGGTCCTGTGGCAACTTGCATTGCGTTTGCTCAGGATTTTTCGGGTGATAAATCTTTTTGTGCTAACTTAACTGCCGGAATCACTTATTATCTGGTACTTGATTCGTGGTCGACACCCTTCTGTAATGCCTACAGCAATCTCTCCATTATACCGGTGGTTGGAAGCACTTGTGCCTCACTGTTAGGAACAGGTGTTGTAAATGTTGCCACCTTACCATACAACTCAGGTGTAGGAACAACATGCGGACAAATTAATAATCTCACACCTACCAACATGTCTACTTGCGGTAGTTCCAATTATCTGACCGGTGAGGATCGTGTGTGGGTTTTTACCCCGGCAACATCGGGTCAGGTAAACATTAGCCTCAGCGCACCTGCTGCATCTTATACTGCATTAATGTTGTATTCAGGTTGTCCGGTAGGAACCTGCGGACCCGGCACCGGAAATTGTGTAGCGTTTGCTCAGGATTATTTGGGAGATAAAGCGCTTTGTATAAATGTAACCGCAGGAACTACCTATTATTTGGTTTTAGATTCTTATGCTTCTCCTGCATGTAACAGTTATAACAATGTTTCAATTTCTGCAGTTACTACTGGAAATGCAGGCGCCACATGTGCCTCTGCCGTTAGTATCCCATCGCTGCCTTATGCAGTATCGGGACACACAACAGCATGTATGGGCGATGACTATTCTAATTTAACTCCCGGCATTTGTAACGGACCTTTTGCCTATGGAGAAGATAAAGTATATGAATTTACGGTTTCATCATTTCAATGCATCGGAATTTCAATTTCAGGAGCTACCACTAACGATGTGAGTTATTCGGTTTATATGGGTTGTCCCGGTGCCGGTGGTGTTTGTGTTGGTTTTGCAGGTGGTGCTAATCTGGGAACACTTTCAGGCTCGGTAAATTTACCTGCTGCCGGAACTTATTATCTGATTATTGATACGCGAAATCCTAGTAACATTGTAACGTATAACCTTACCGTTAGTTCGTATGGTGCAGGCGCACCCAATGATCGTCCTTTTCAGGCACAAGCCATACCATTCAATATTCCAATTGCGGGAAATAATAATTGCTCCGGCGGCCTTGATGAACCTGCACTTCAGCCTGCATGTTTTGAGCCGGCAGGAATTAATACCATGAACTCTGTCTGGTTTTCATTCACCGCTCCCGCATCTGGTTGTGTGCGCATGAGAACAACTCTTGGTACTTTATCAAATACTCAAATTGCTGTGTATGGTCCTGTAGTAGGAACTGTGGCAGCAGGGGCAGGAAACACTTTGTCATTGGTGGGTTGTAGTCAGGATATGCCCCCATGTGGATTTAATACCTATCCCACATCATTGCTTTATTTAACAGGATTGTCGGTAGGAGCAACATATTATATCATGGTTGATGGTTATGCTAGTCAGACCGGTTCCTTCACACTTTTTTTGATGGATGCCGGAGCAGGGTGTTCCATCCCTCTTCCACCTACACCGGGTCAGGATTGTGATTTGGCATTTCCGGTATGCAAAACTAACATCTATGTTGCCAACCCGGGGCCGCAGGCTGTTGGTTCCAATTGTGAGTTTTCATCATTTACAAATTGTCTTGCTTCCGGTGAGCGCGGTTCATACTGGTATAAAATTAATATTGTTGCCAATGGGTTTTTAGAATTTAATATTGTTCCAAACGATTGGGCCGGTGTTCCATCAACAACAGCTACAGATTATGATTTTGCAGTATGGCGTACAAAAACTGCAGGTGCCCCTGGTCCTGCCAACTGTTCCAACCTGGGAACAGTTCCTCCTGTTTCGTGCAATTATAGTTTTCTGGGAGTGACCGGTTGTTTCAGTGCTGTTAGTGGAGTTGCACCAGCGGCTTATCCCGGATTTGGTGCAGCTTACCAACAACGAATACCCGTAACAGCAGGTGATGAATATTTATTGAACGTTAGTAATTTTACCAATAGCACTTCCGGGTTTGCACTTAATTTTTCAGCAGGATCTCCCATTGCAACAGTTCCGCCGGCGGGAGGCACACTTGTTTGGACAGGCACCGTTAGCACTGACTGGTACAACCCTGAAAACTGGGGGGGATGTGCAGCGCCAACTTGTGTTTTTAATGTGTCGATTCCATCCACTCCGGTAAACCAGCCTTCTGTTACAGGACTCACCGCTGTATGCGGAAGCATTGATATAACGGTTGGTGCCACACTAACGTTGCAGGCAGGTGCGCAGTTTAAGGTTTGTAAAGATTTAGTCAATAACGGCACCATCAATGCATTGGCAAATTCTACCATTATCATGCAAAGTGATTCTGTAGTGCAGAATCAAAGTATGGCCGGAGCACTAGCCGGTGTTAGTAAATTGTGGAATCTTACCATTAACAAACCCAATACACTTGGAGGGAATACAGTAACTCTCGTTAACGATCTTGATGTAGCAGGAAATTTTGTCGTCTGCTCCGGTGCACCTTGGTTGGGAGGAACATTTAATGCCGCAGGAAGAAATCATAAAGTAGCAGGAAATTTTACTGTTCATTTTTCATCATTACCATATGGAATTTATAATCCTGCTACAACTTTGGAGTTTAATGGAGCAGGTGTGCAAAATTATTTTAATCGCGGAGCTCTTGCAGGAGTGATGATGAATCACACAGGCCCGGGCGTTATACTTGGTAACAGCGGTGCCATTGACTGGATGACAGTTGGCGGTACGCTTACACTCAATCAGGGACGAATTATTACGGCGGCAAACAGAGTAAATGTGATTAATAATTTGGCGGCTGCGGTTTCAACCGGAAACATAAGTAGTTTTGTTGAAGGAAATTTGAAGCGCACTTTTGCAGCTTCCGGAGGGTTGTATGATTTTCCTGTTGGAACAGCAGCAAAAGGATACCAGCGAATCAATTTTAATTTTGGAGTATCTAACGATCGAACCAACGCAACGGTATCATTTAATAATACACCTCCTGCAACGCCGGTTCCTTTTCTCGGACCTGAATGTACGAGTGCTTTGTACGACCAGACTCCATTGAACCACGGTTATTGGCAATCAGAACCAATTCCTTCAACTGGTACAGCTCCATACACAGTTACTGCTTACAACAGTAGTTTTACAAATCCTCAAACAGGCTATACCGTTATGTACAAGAGCGGTGCAGGTATGTGGGGACTCACAGGTAGTTGTGTGCCGGCCTCGATAATTGGGGCAGTTCAGCGATCTGCTGTTTCCACAATGGGAGCATTTTCACAATATGGCATTGCTCAGTCGTTAACTCCTCTTCCTGTTGAACTGTTATATCTGACCGCCGAACCTCAAAAAAATTCTATACTTGTTAAGTGGGCCACTGCAAGTGAAACAATCAACAAGGGATTTGAAATTCAGCGGAGTGAAAACCCTCCGGAGTTTAAAGCTGTAGGATGGATGCCAGGTTATGGTACCACCAATGTTACTCAGGAATATAAATTTAACGACACCGATGTTGAGAAAAATGTGCCTTACTATTACCGGTTAAAACAGATTGATAATAACGGACAGTTTGAGTTTTCGGAAACTGTGATGGCATTGCTGACAAGTAAAGGATATTCATTCTTGGTGCTTCCAAATCCATACATTAATTCAACAAACTTGTCTGTCACCCTTTCTGAAGATGCTGATGTAGTTATTGAGATTTTGTCGGCAGTAGGCCAATTAATCACGGTACCTGTTAAGCAAAGACTCACTGCCGGCTCCTATCTTTATGAGTTTGGAGCATCAAAGTATGGATGGTCTAAAGGAGTGTACCTGGCCAGGATTACCATTAATCAGGAAACCTCTTTTATCCGGCTGATAGAGCTAGATTGATGTATGCGGTTGATAGATAGGTAGTTGCTTTGATTTTCGGCAGTAATTTTTGAAATCGAAGGCTTTAGCTGAGTTTAGAGATTCGGATGGGAATAGGATGGATATGTTTTCATATAGTATTGATAATTAAGTCTATATAATTCAATAAATGGAGTCTATTCCTTTTTCAGCACCCCCTTTTGAACCCTTCATTTTTTCAGGAATTCTATTTTGAGATGAAGGGGAAATTTTGTTACTTTGCAGCCCCTTAGAAAAAACCAATATGGCCAGGCAAGTTAAAATATTCTCAGGAACCACTTCACGATACATGGCTGAACAGATCGCGGAGTGTTATGGCTCGCCATTAGGGGACGTAACCGTCAGCCGGTTTAGTGATGGTGAAATTTCACCATTTTTTGAAGAAAGTGTGAGAGGTTGTGATGTCTTTATTATTCAATCTACCTTTTCACCGATCGACAATCTGTTTGAATTGCTATTATTAATTGATGCTGCCAAAAGAGCATCAGCACATTATATTACTGCTGTAATTCCATATTTTGGATATGCCAGATCCGACAGAAAAGATAAGCCACGGGTAGCGATCGCTTCAAAACTGGTGGCTAATTTGTTAACTGCTGCAGGTGTAACCAGAGTGATGACGATGGATCTTCATGCTCCACAGATTCAGGGATTCTTTGATGTACCTGTTGATCATATGGACGCATCCACCATTTTTGTTCCATACATCAAAAGCATGGGACTTGAAGACTTGATTATAGCGGCCCCTGACATGGGTGGCGTGCATCGGGCAAGAGAATATGCCAAGTATTTCAGTGTAGACATGGTCATCTGTGATAAACATCGCAAACGTGCCAACGAAATTGAAAGCATGACCGTAATTGGTAATGTGGAAAATAAAAATGTGGTGTTGGTGGATGATATTGTTGATACGGCAGGTACACTTTCAAAAGCCGCTCAATTGATCATGGATAGAGGTGCCAAAAGTGTAAGGGCATTTTGTACACATCCTGTTTTGTCGGGAAGAGCTTATGAGCGTGTTGAAGAATCGGTATTAACAGAACTCATCGTTTGTGATACTATTCCACTTAAAAGACATTCACCAAAAATAACTGCATTACCTACCGGAGAATTGTTTGCAAAAGCAATTCATAAAGTATATGCATACGAATCAATCAGTCCACTATTTGTTAAAGCTTAATACTAATTATTGTCATGAAATCATTTGAATTATCGGGAACCAAAAGAGAAGGTCTCACCAAACAAGACACTAAAAAACTCAGAGATGCCGGAATGGTGCCTTGTGTTATTTATGGAGGAGAATCCAACATCCATTTCTCTGCTCCCATTCTATCCTTCAGAAGTTTGGTTTACACACCTGATGTGTTCACTGTAAAGATCAATGTTGATGGTAAAACCCACAATGCGATCATGCAGGAAATCCAATTCCATCCTATTTCCGATAAGCTATTGCATATCGACTTCATTGAGATCAATGAAGATAAAAAAGTGGTGATAGATGTCCCTGTTAAAATTGCAGGAACCTCTGAAGGCCAGAGACAAGGTGGAAAGTTGCTTAATAAAGTTAGAAAACTGAAAATTAAGGCGCTTCCATCAAATCTTCCGGATGCAGTGGATATTGATATCACTCCATTGACAATCGGTCAATCGGTGCGCGTTTCTGATCTTAAATTAGAGGGTGTTGAATTTTTAGATTCTGCCAGCAATATCATTGTTGGTATTCGTACCACCAGAAATGTTGTTGAAACGCCTGCTGAAGCTGCCAAAGCTGCTGCTCCTGCGGCTGCTAAACCGGTTGCTGCCAAACCGGCCGCAAAATAATTTACTGAATCTTGAAATTCCTGGTGGTTGGGTTGGGAAACCCGGGCGCTGAATACGCTCACACAAGGCATAACATAGGCTTCGACGTGGTGGATCATTTGGTCAATCACGCCGAAGTTTTTTTTTCTACAGAACGGTATGGTGATATTGCCCGTGTTAAAATAAGAGGAAAGCAAGTTCTATTTTTAAAGCCTAACACTTACATGAATTTAAGTGGTAAAGCGGTGAATTACTGGATGCAAATCGAACATATCCCAATTGAAAATATTTTGGTTGTTACCGATGATATTGCATTGCCTTCAAGTACCATTCGCATTCGGTTAAAGGGCAGTGATGGAGGCCACAATGGATTAAAAAGTATCAATGAAATATTGAATACTACTAATTATGCCCGATTACGTTTTGGGGTGGGCAACAACTTCCATAAAGGTCAACAAGCTGATTATGTGCTTAGTGCATGGCCCGTGGAAGAGCAAAAACTAGTTCAAGAGCGTATTATTCTTTCTGCCGATGCCATTCGGACCTTTGTTGCTGCTGGACCGGTTTTGGCTATGAATCAGTTCAATACAAAATCTAAAGAAGAATAAAACCACATCATTTTCGGTTATATTTAAAAAGCGATGGCAGGATTGTTGATATAAACTTAAGGTGAACTTATAAAAAATATTTCTATGTTAAAGATTTACATCCTCGCCTTCATTTGTTGTTTGTTTCAAATAAAAGCCAATTCTCAAAATTTGGTTATTTCTACCGGTTTCGATAATTATGCCGGTACTGTTGCAACGGTCCCGGTAGGTTGGTATATTTCGTGGAATACCTCCAATTCTTTTTACACCTCCACAGGAAATTATGGCTTGGCGGCACCCTCTTATAAATTTGGTAACGACAGTGATATTGTTGTTGCACCGTGGACTGCAATTGCCAAAGATTCAATTTCTCTTTTTGTAAGAGGTAATGGAACTCCTTTTTCTCCGGCAAACGAACTTCAGTTTTTTCAAAGTCAGGACAGCATTACATGGACACAGGTTGCGGTGATCGATTCGTTACCTACAACAGGAACAACAATTGGCGTTAATCTGAATGGTGATCCTTATCTCAAATTATTGTACCGTAAACAATCTGCAGGCGGCAACCTTGCTATTGATGATATTCAAATATATTCACTTGCTACAAATGTTGTTCAAGTAAAAGATGAAATCAAAATAAAACTTTTCCCTTCACCTTCTACCGGAATGATTTTTATTAAGTTACCTGAAAACCAAAAGTTGCCATCAATTGAGATTTATGACCTTCTGGGGAATCGAATTAATAACATTTTTGTTGAGAAGAAAGAAAATGGACTTTATGGTCTTGATTTTACTGGAAAAAGGAGTGGGTTTTATTTTGTCAAAATACAGTTTGATGGAAAGTTATTTACAAAACGAATAACCATACAACAATAAAAAAAAGTCCCGAAATTTCGGGACTTTTTTTTATCAAAAATCATTATGCCGTTTTAATAAACTTCAATACAACTCTGATAGCAGCAAATCAAAACTACACAGCAGACATCAACTCCCTGTAATTGACTTTTTCATCAATAGTGTTCCGAAGCATATCAATCGAAATGCGTTCCTGAGTCATTGTATCACGATAACGAATAGTTACCGTGTTGTCTACTAGCGTTTGGTGGTCAACCGTTATGCAGAAAGGAGTTCCAATTGCATCCTGGCGGCGGTAACGTTTGCCGATAGAATCTTTCTCATCGTACTGGCACAGGTAATCAAATTTTAAACGGTCAATAATTTCTCGGGCTTTTTCAGGAAGGCCGTCTTTTTTAACGAGCGGTAGTATCGCAGCCTTAATTGGAGCAAGAAATGCAGGGATATTTAAAACCACCCTTTCAGAACCATCTTCCAGCTTTTCCTCTTTGTAGGCCTGCGTCATAACGGCAAGGAACATACGATCTAATCCGATGGAAGTTTCTACAACATAAGGTACATAACTCTCGTTAAGTTCGGGATCAAAATATTGTAATTTTTTACCTGAAAAAGTTTCATGTGCTTTTAAATCAAAATCGGTTCGTGAATGAATTCCTTCGAGTTCTTTGAAGCCAAATGGGAATTCAAATTCTATATCACAGGCCGCATTGGCATAGTGGGCAAGTTTTAAATGATCATGAAAGCGGTGTTTTCCTAAAGGGAATCCTAATGAACGGTGCCATTTTAATCGTGCTTCTTTCCAGTAATGGTACCATTCCATCTCTGTTCCGGGCTTAACGAAAAACTGCATTTCCATTTGTTCGAATTCACGCATGCGAAATATGAATTGTCGCGCAACAATTTCATTACGGAAAGCTTTGCCGGTTTGTGCGATGCCAAAAGGAATTTTCATTCTTCCCGTTTTCTGCACGTTGAGGAAATTTACAAAAATTCCCTGTGCAGTTTCCGGACGAAGATAGAGCGTACTTGCATCTTCACTAACAGATCCCATTTGTGTGGAAAACATCAGATTAAACTGACGCACTTCCGTCCAGTTTCGCGTTCCCGAAACGGGACAAACAATTTCAAGATCGATTATCAATTCACGAATGGCAGTCATGTCACCTGCATCCATGCCGGTTTTAAAACGCTCGTTAATAGCATCAATTTTTTTTTGATTCTCAACAACACGTGGATTGGTTGAACGGAATTGTTGTTCATCAAAAGTATCACCAAATCGTTCACGTGCTTTATTAACTTCCTTATCTATTTTTGCCTCAATCTTTGAAACATGATCTTCAATGAGAACATCAGCACGATATCTTTTTTTGGAATCTTTATTATCGATGAGTGGATCATTAAATGCATCTACATGGCCGGAAGCTTTCCAGGTAGTTGGATGCATAAATATGGCCGAATCAATGCCTACAATATTTTCATGCATCTGCACCATAGATTTCCACCAGTAGTCACGTATATTTTTTTTCAGTTCCGAACCATACTGACCATAATCGTATACGGCACTTAGTCCGTCATAAATTTCACTCGATTGAAATATAAACCCATATTCTTTGCAATGGGAAACCAGGTTTTTAAACAGGTCGTCGTTATTTGTTGCCATGTTGCAAAGATACAAATAGGAATGAGTTTTGAAAATGATTGATTATCAGGTAGAAATAAAGAAATTATTCAAATTAATCAATGGGCCTGCATCCGGAAAGGAGGATAATTGGATAATTGGGGAATGGAGGAATGGGATACTGAAGGAATTATTTAATGGGTCTGTTTGTTGCAGTCAGAGGAGTTTTTCAATTATTTTAATAAGGAATTAGTTGAATTAGTTGAATTAGTAGGTTTAACCTTAACAAGTGTAAGGATATAATAAATTACACAAGGGAATTAATAAATTTGGCCATCCCGATATCTACATAATACAAATATTTTAACGAAATATGTTTTCAAAAAACATGTTGTTCACTTCACAACCAATTTCCTAACAACGGGTTTTTTGGAAGATGTTATAAAAACAGAACAAAAATAAAAGCCACTTTTTAGTGAAGAAATGTCGAAAGGTAAAATCGGCGAAAATATAGTTTTGCAAACTTTTCCTGTTACATCACATATGATGATTTTTTCGATGTTAGCTGCTTCTAAATTTTTAATCCACACTTTGTCATTTGCAGGAGTAGGATAGATATCGATACCTTCGACAAGATTTGTTTCCTGTAAGGAACTTGTTCCACAAAATACTTCATTCAGCTTAGCCCATAAGTCATCATCAAAAGTAGAAAGTGCAAAAAGCGGAGGCCCGGCACTTTCTCCCATACGGATCACCGTTAGTCCCAAAGAAGGCACCACATAAATTTTCTGATCATTTTTACCTAAGGCCGCAACCATATCATTTGGCGCATTGGGAATAAGGTTGCCCTGAAAAACAATCTGAAAACCCGGAAGCATATAGGAACCTTTGCCATTGAGCCACCAGAGATAGCCATAGGATGGATTCATAGTTTGTGATGTGTTGAGCATCTGGTTGAAGTAGGTAGTGTCGCTAAGAATAGGATTGTTGTTCCAGCTTCCAAGCGCCTGTACCAACAATCCAAACCTAGCCATTGATCGTGGGGTGCTGTAAAAAACATGATCCAGCCAACCTCCCGTGATACCCGTTTGAAAAGTAAGTTTCGAAAATGTGTATTGGTTCCATGTTTGACCCGACGCACTTTCAATTACATCGTGCACCAAATGATAGGGAGCATTGTGATAGGCCCAACGTGTTCCGGGAGCAGCAATGCAATTCAAACAAGTTGGATCTGTGCAATCGGGATCAATTACACCGTCATCCAAACCTGATGTCATGGAAAGTTGATCTACTATTTTAATTTTTTCTTCATCAGCAAAAATGCAACTAGTCCAGCCTGAGCCAAGATAATTTGCCACTGTGTCGTTAATATTCAGTATCCCATCTTCCTGAGCCACTCCGGCAAGAAAAGCTGTAAGCGATTTTCCGGCAGAGGCCCAATACCAGATGCTATCGCTGGTGAATGTTCCGAAATATCTTTCAATGGCAATGTGACCATCTTTTAAAACAATAAATGCTTTGGTGTTTTTATCTTCCAGAAACTGTGTCAGCGTATCAATCTGATTAGTACACCATCCAAGTGAAGCAGGTGAAACAGTATCCCAAACGGCCCCCGAAACAGGAGGAAAGTACAGCGTCTGAGCCCTTGCCCTCAAAGGTAAGAAACAACTTAAAAAAATGAAAATTAATAGTGCGATTGTTGATTTCATATAAAACAAAACAGGCTATATAGACTTTTGTTTTGCTACAAGGTTTAATGCCAGCCTAACGCCCCCCCCCGCAAAAATCACCACCGAATCAACAATCGAATCAACAAAACAATCAACCACCTAATTAACTATTGAATCCACAATCGAATCACAACAGAATAACTTAATTATTTAAACAAGAAAATTTTTATCTAGCGCCCCATAACTTTGGAACGCCTTTACGAAATTCAAATTTGTAGGCGATCTCAAAATTGATATAGCTGTAAGCATCCTTTTCAGAGGGATTGCCACGACGGCTCGTTGCAGGTCCGGGATAGCCACTGTTTCCAAATCCTGTCGGGTCAGATACATAAAGTGCAATTTCTTGTTTGATAGGATCACCTGGAAAATTCTCGTTAATTTGAGCATAGGTAGGGTAAACGTTACTTACATCATCCAAAAAATCGGTGAAGAACATGTAATAGCCTATTTCAGTAGAGAAAGTAACTTTTTTTGATATACCATAACGTATTCCAATACCCATTGGGATACCCATATTAACAAATTTATAAGCAGATTTATTTCCCGATTCTCCTTTGTAACTTGCTCCTTCAGTGTACCAGTTGGCAAGCTCGGTCTCGTATTCGCCATCTTTTTCAATTATGGCTCCTCCTGATTGAGGACCTTCATAGGCCGCATCGCGAATAGTACCATCGGGCCAGAAGAAATAGCGGTTGTTTATGTCGGCTTCACCACGGAAAAGATCTGCTTTTGGTTTACCATAATAAACACCAACTCCTGTAAAAAGAAATAATGCAGCATTTTGTTTGTATAACGGTATGCGCGGATTGGAAAATAATGTATAAGTAACGTGAACTGCTGTTCCAAATAAATCATTTCTGAAACTAATACCGCGTCCATAATTCTTCAACTCAAATCCGCTTCTTCCACCGATCGGTTTTGTTTCATCATATTGTAAACGGTTCCACGACAGTCGAACTTCTACAGAAAGTGGTCGGTACAAATTGCCCGAGAATCCGGATGATCCTAAGAAGTTTCTGAATGTAATTGCAGCCCCCGGTTGGGTTGAACGTGTTTGAATCCAGGTTTCATTTCCCAGGTCACCAAAATAATTAGTGATGCCTCCGGAGAATCCCATTTCAAATGACCGTTGTGAAAGTGCCGGTGTAAAAAAGAATAACAGGACGGCAATGGTGAGTAGTTGTCTTTTCATGAATTGACGATTTATATTGTAATAACTTACTCTAAAGTAGTTAATGGCAGCCTCTTTCCAAACATTTTACAGCTACATTTATCGACAAACTTAAAAATCAGACTAAAGTATGAATGAAAAACATAGGTAAAAAATTGATTAACAGCCAATTGTATTCCCTGAGTGAAAATGTAATTTTAGATTGAAAAAGGAGTTTTGAACGAATTTCTGATGCTAAATTCCTCTTCAATCAAGAAGTGACATCGTATATTTGAGCGAATGAGGAGAATTCCAATCCTGATGACCAGGAATAATGATTGTTGGTTTCGGATATTTCTTATCGATATTTTTCAAAGACTTCTTCCAACTGAACACATTAGCATCGGAAAGATTACCCAGGGTTTTTGACTCCGTACTTTTTATAAGACAGCCACCATATAAAATTTGATCGTCCTTAAACCAAATCACAATGTTATCGGAAGTATGGCCAATCCCGGGATAATAAGTTTCCATCAAAATGCCTCCAACATTGTATCAATCAGAACAACACCATCATGGGTTACCACATACATTCCATTGGCCGGGAGAGCTGTGTTGTTATAATTTTGCCATGTAGTGTAGATATAAAAATTTCCTTTTAAATGAGAAATTTTCAGTCGTGAATTATTTTCCTGGGCAATGGAAATATTTGATATGCAACAAAAAAATATCAATTGAATTAAGAATTTGAACATATAATTAAGATGATTGCTATCTTAAAATAACAAGCTTCTGATATAAAGAACTTTCTTTACTTCGTAATTCTACAATATAGTTTCCATGACGGTAATCGGAGGAAAGAATTGGAATTTTATTTATTCCTCTTTGAATGTTGATTATATTTGATTGATACAATTGTCTTCCTTCCATCGAATAAATAAATACTTCTGCTTGTGAAAAATGAGATGCTTCAATGATTAACTCGCCCTCATTCTGCAATGGATTTGGTGAGATGGTGAAAGAGTTGAAGTTGTTTTTTTCATCAAGTGAGCCACCAAGATACCAGTAGGTGCAGGAATCCTGATAAAAAAAGGAGACGCCGTTATTCAGAGCTGTTGAATGTGCACAGGAATCGAAGTAAACTTTTTGTGAATTGTGTTCAAAGCATGTGAGTTGTTGATAAAAGTCACGAACAATATTATCATTACAAAAAAACGTAAACAAACCTCCTTGTGAATTTCCGGACTTAGTGTATACCAGATGTCCGGGGTGTCCTGTACTTTCAATCCATTGTAAAGACATTGCAGATGGTGCATTGTAATTGTTAAGATAGAACACCCTTCTGTTTACTGAGTTCAGCATTACATTTGATATGCTATCGAGTTGAAAGTATCCGGTAACAAAATAATTTGAGCCAAACAGAAAATCAAGATATATACTATCGCCCGGCAGCATCGAAAAATCATAAATCAACTCTTCAGGAGAAAAAATATTATCTATAAAATACACTTTCTTTGAGGCAGTATCTTCTCTTAAATAGCCGAACATGCAATCGTTAAATGGATTGCCATATTCCTGTTGAAGCAATTTTTTATAAGATGTAGAATTTATAACGGTATCGCCTATAGTTGATAGTGTATTTGAAATTCCGGCCCAATTTCCGTACATGCAATTTTGTTGAACTGCTGCTTGTTGTCGCACAGGAATAATATTAAATACATAATACCAGGTATTTGAAACACTGTCCAGCATTGGCACATAATTTTGTGCTTTGGCTTCTGATAAGGAAATGCAAATGATGATGCCAAGTAGGATTTTTTTCATGATATATGATTTTATGGAACTATAAAAATTTATTTCTAAATTAATGAAGATTTATGAAAGCACCAAATTAGTTACTTTTCATTCAGGGTTTTTCATAATAGGCCTTCAGTGTCAAGCCTTTACCGGTTAAAGTGAGGAGGGTGTTGACGAAGCTTTTGAGGTATTTCATCAACACATTTTTATTCATTAATTGGCGCAATTGTTCATCTTTTGAAGCTGCTGACCTTTTTTCGGGAGGTTTTCCTGCACTGTTTTCGGCTCGTGTCAGACTTATTCCCGTTGTAAGAAGTTTAGTTCTTTTAAATCCTGTTTTTAAAAGTACATTGTTCAGCGTTGTTGGAGTGTAGTAGCTGAGATGTTCGGGATATTCGATAATGTTGTAAGCATCTTTGTATTTGTATCTGAGGTAGCAGTTGAAATTGGGAGTGGTGAGATAAAGCAATCCTCCGGATCTTAATAGCGAATTTATATTTGAAAGTTCAGGAAGCGGATTGTTTATGTGTTCGAGTACTTCAGAGGAATAAACAATATCAAATCGGAGATCACCAAAGTCTGCTGGATTGAGTACTCCTTGTTTCATTATGATTCCTTTGTTGGTACAAATTTTTACGGCTTGTTCAGAATATTCAGTACCATAAACGACCCACCCTCTTTTTTTGGCTGTTTCAAGGAACCAACCTTGTCCACATCCTACATCAAGCAGTAAATTATTTTTTCGATATTTTTCAAATTCATCCAGCAATTTATTGAAAGAATCTATAGTTATTGGTGACAGGTATTGTTGATCGCCATAAGAATACATTCCATAATGAGCCTGTAATTCAGCAAGCGTAGGAACGCGAATCATGAAAATAAATCCACATTGTTTGCATTGGCAAAGCTGGTGTTTTTCATAACCTTTAAGGGCTGCAAGGTTGGGACTATTACAAATGAGACACTTTTGATGCATAATGTTATTTTGAAATTTTGTAAGAAAATGATAGACATTCCATCACAAATATAGGAATCTTTATCTTTGTACGAAATTTAGATGTCTGGTAATTAATAACCCCGCTTAATGAATATATTTAACAGTATACAATACATATTTCTTTTTACAGTCTTATTTATTGGCTGTACCGGTACGCCGCCGCCTGGAAAGCCTGAAAGCATACAAGTTTCACGATCCAACATAAATACTCTGGATTTAATTTATACCAATCATGCTAAATGCCGAATGGATTGTCGTGAAGTATCGAGAAACGAAGTTGTTGAAATTATTGTCGGGAACAAAATTAATGTGAAGAAATCGGACTATAATAACAGGCCATGCCCTACTTTAGCATACGAAGGGCGCAGTTCCGACGGACAGTTGCTTAGAGTTGTGGTCGCAGATTGCGAACCCAAAGATAAAGTAGTAACAGTAATTGATCTGGAAACAGATTTTAAATGTAATTGTTACTAGAAAAGGGATATTTGGTTAGTGGGTTGATGGGTTGGTTGGATAGTGGGATAGTTGGTTAGTGAGATAGTTGGTTCGTAGAATAGTGGGGACACTACCCCTTAAAATTATGTCATTTTTCCAGAGTTTTAGAGTGAATTGAGTTCGGCTTTTATTTTTTTTGTCAAGCCTGCCACTACCTGATCGTACGAATGATCGATCCATTCTTTTAATAGTTTTTTGCTTACACTTCCATCAATAACAACGGTGTTCCACATTTTTTTACTCATGTGATATCCCGGTTGTACGCTTGGATACTGCTCACGGAGTTCAATAGCTTTTTCAGGGTCGCACTTGAGATTGATACTGTCGGGTTCACTCAGACTCGTAAGACAAAACATTTTCCCCATCACCTTAAACACCAATATATCTTCATCAAATGGAAATGCATCGGTCGTTCCTTTTTTAGAGAGGCAGTATTCGCGGAGGTCTTCTATGTTCATGTTAATTTCCGGGATTATAATTTTGATTTGAAAGATTCAGAAATTATTTTATTCTCCAAATTTGAGATGACTCTTTTACTTTTCTTTCAAACTATACAACACCGGCTTGGATGGGCTGGCATCATTTTCGAGAGCTGTTATTTGTATGTTTAAAAGATAATGTCCATCTATAATTTTATCATCAACAAAAATTAATTCAGTGATAGTGCAGTCGAGACGAGTGGCTGTTGGATAATTCCAGAAAGAGTGATGCGCAAGTAATTTTCCATCATCTTTTTCGCGGTCAACTGATGGCAAATCCAGCAGCAAATGTTTTATTCCTCTTGCAACTAACCATGCAGCAGCATCATGATGTAAATAGGGCGGGTTGGTGTTGGAATAGTGAAAAGTTTGTTTTTCGGACCGGTTGGGTAATGTTCTGATAATAATGGCTTGCGTGTTATTGTATCTGCAAAGAGATTCCAGTTGTGATTTTGTAATAACATGATCATCATTAATTTGTTCCGGAGTTACTGAAATTAGTTCGGCAAAGAACATAAATTGTTTCAGATGCTGATTGAGTGAATAATTTTCCTTACTGATATGTCCAACCGATTCGGTATGTGTGCCATTCCCATGCGGGTTTAAAAATACATTTCTAAAATTCACACTTCCTCCCCGGTTTACATCGCCTACCCATTCGCCCATCACCACAGGTTCAATTTTTACCGGCTCACAGTACCATGCATTTACATTGTTATCGCCGGCTTTTAAAGGAATAGAAATGTCAATAGGTTTAGAAAAATCAACTTCGTACTTTTTTCCTTGTTGTTCGATGGTTGCTATCATGACGGAAAATTAGTAAAATAAATTTGAATTTTTTAAAATTGCGGGAGTTAAACAACAAAGGCTTTCGCAGAGATGCGGTCGGCAATGAGTTTGCCCGACAAGGTAAGAAGGTATTTATCACCCTGTATTTCAACAGCTCCCGATTCAACATGCTCATGAATCTGGAGTAAAAAATCGGACAAATAATTTTCGCCAAAATGGGATTTTATGTATTCAGTGCTCACTCCCCATTGGGTACGCAAACCCGTCATGATGTACTCGTTGTATTGGTTTTGGAGAGTAAGTATTTCGACTTCTGCGGGAATTTCATTTAATTGAATGGCTTTTGTATAGGCAGCATTTGATGAGACATTCCATTGTCTTGAAATTCCGTTGTATGAATGTGCCGAAGGCCCGATACCAAGGTAAGGAGTGTTTTTCCAATAGCTGCTGTTATGCTGCGAATAAAAACCGGGTTTACCAAAATTGGATATTTCGTAGTGATCAAATCCATGTTGGGTTGCCATTTTTATTAATATTTTAAAATGACTTATGGAGCGTTCCTCATCTACCGGTTGAACCTGTCCTTCACGGATGAGTTTATCAAGAGCAGTTCGTTTTTCAATGGTGAGATTGTAGCATGATAAATGGTTCACCGGAAGTGCAAGTGCCTGTTCAATATTCTTTATCCATCTTTCATCACTCATCCCGGGTACACCATAAATTAAATCGATGGTGATGTTACTAAATCCTGCCTCAGCAGCAGCAACAACAGATTTAATAGCCATTTCAGCAGTGTGAGCCCTGTTCATCAAAATTAAATCCTCTTCAAAAAACGATTGAACGCCAATACTCAGCCGATTTACAGGAGTTTTTTTAAGCTCTTGTAGTTTATCAAAAGTGAGATCATCCGGATTTGCTTCGAGAGTGATTTCAGCGTCCGGAGAAATCCGGTAATGTTTTTCAATCTGCTGAAATATTTTTTCTAAATGAGATGCACTTAATAATGAAGGTGTTCCGCCACCGAAATAAATTGTGTTAAGTATCGGCCTGTGAACATCTGCTTCTAGGTAATTTTTTCGCAATTCAATTTCCTTAATTATAGCAGCAACTACTTTATCAATCTTCTGGTGATTCACCGAAAAGTGAAAATCACAATAGGAGCAAGCTTTTCGACAGAATGGAATGTGTATATACATGTAACGAATTACGAATGCCTTCGGCTACGAATCTACGAATCTACGAATGCCTTCGGCTACGATTCTACGATTCTGCGAATCTACGAATGCCTTCGGCTACGATTCTGCGAATCTACGAATGCCTTTGGCTACGATTCTGCGAATGCCTTCGGCTACGATTCTGCGAATCTACGAATGCCTTCGGCTACGATTCTACGATTCTGCGAATCTACGAATGCCTTCGGCTACGATTCTACGATTCTGCGAATCTACGAATGCCTTCGGCTACGATTCTGCGAATGCCTTCGGCTACGAATCTACGAATCTACGAATGCCTTCGGCTACGATTCTACGATTCTGCGAATCTACGAATGCCTTCGGCTACGAATCTACGAATGCCTTCGGCTACGATTCTGCGAATCTACGAATGCCTTCGGCTACGATTCTACGAATAAAATTGTCGCCTGCAATCATAAAATATTCCTCAGAATCAACCATTGAATCAACCATCGAATCAACCATTGAATTACACCATTGAATCAACCATTGAATTACTACTTTGGCAATACTATTCTGAAGGTAGTTCCTTTATTCAATTCGGAGCTTTTTACAAAAATATGACCTCCGTGATACTCTTCTACAATACGTTTTGAAAGTGAAAGACCAAGTCCCCAACCACGACTTTTTGATGTATAACCCGGTTTGAAAACAGTTTTGAATTTTGATTTTTGAATACCCTTTCCCGAATCACTGATATCGATATAAACAAATTGCTGCTGATCGGTAATATTAATTGTAATGGCTCCTTCACCGGTCATGGCATCAACGGCATTCTTAAAAATATTTTCAAGTACCCATTCGAACAAAGGAATATTCATGGGTGCAAAAACTTCATGACTGATAGCGTTTTTGAGAGTGAAACTTACTCTTGATGATGAGCGGCTTTGTATGTAGTTCATAGAATTTTGTACCACATCGGTCACATTCTCTTTCTTTAGGGAAGGAGCAGAACCAATTTTCGAAAA
>Ga0335394_10000927_pt1 | contig 32444 bp, 29 predicted proteins | sample MAT03_FD_205741 | JGI IMG/M metagenome (GOLD analysis project Ga0335394, IMG submission 205741) | Freshwater microbial communities from Lake Fryxell liftoff mats and glacier meltwater in Antarctica - MAT-03 (spades assembly) (version 2) ...
CGATCGCCGCCTTTTGCTGGCCACATTCCTGGGTCTGGTCACATACTATCTGCACGGGGGACTCAATAATTTCTTGGATACCGATAAGGCCTCTGTGCCTTTCTGGGCATTTACCGCGTTGATCGTGCTGTTGGATATCCGACACCGAAGAACAGGGTCGGGTGTGGAGAACGACGCGTTGGAAGTAGGTTGAAGCGAGCCGCTCCGCTACTTGAAACGGCACGTCAGTACCGCAATGTCATCCAAGTAGGGTTGCCCGTTCCGGTGCCCATCGAATGCGGATACCAGTGCCTCGTTGATGGCTTTCGAACTCGAACTCCCCATACTGTTAAGGATCTCCGCCACGGGTGCCGTTTCGAAAGCGATCCCGACCTCGTTCTCCTGTTCAACCAGGCCATCAGTGTAGCACAGCAAGGTGCTGTTGGCGGGCAATTCCACTTCGCCGCTCCGTAGAAAGGGGAGGGTGGGCATCATGCCCAAGGCGATGCACCCTTCGCGCATGGGGGTAATGCCCGATGCATGGTGCAACAAAGGGTCGTTGTGCCCCGCATTCACGTATTGCATCCGCCGTGTCCGCAGGTCGATCAGGCCGATGAACAAGGTGATGAAGCGTTCGCCACGGGCGTTGGCCTGCACCTTCGCATTCAGCTCGGTGACCAACTGTTTCAAGTCCGTGGCGCGTGGTACCAAGGCGTTCAGGTTCGCTTGGAAGTTGCTCATCAACAAGGCGGCTGCGATCCCTTTTCCGCTCACATCGGCCACGCACGCCACGTACCGGTCATTGCCCAACGGGATCAGGTCGTAGTAGTCGCCGCCTACTTCGCTATGCGGTTGGTACCAGCCAGCTGCATCGATCAGTTCCGTGTGCGGCAGGTCGGCAGGGATCAGCATGCTTTGCATTTCGGCGGCAAGTTCCAACTCGCGCTTGCTGCGCACTTGGGCCAATTCCTGCTGTGCCAAGCGCCGGTTCTCCAAGGCCACCACGATCAAATTGGTCAAGGTCTGGATGAAGTTCAGGTGCTTCACCGTGGGGCTCATGCCTTGCTCGTCCTCATCGATGTCGCCGAGCAACAAGAAGGCCAATGCCTTGCCCCGGTGGTAAACGGGGATCGCCACATCGAACGCACCCAAGCTGCCCGTGCTTTCCGATCCGATCACTTGGATGTCCGTGAAACTGCCCACCGCTTTGTCGATGTCCATCACCACGCTGTCCAGATCATTCCCGAAGGCGATTATCCGCTGCCAACCATCCGTTCGCTCGAACAACATCAACCGGGTGATGCCAAGATCTTCGCGGATGATGCGTTCGTACAGCGCCAACAAGGCTTCGCGATCCTCCGTGTTGTTGATCGCTTTGGTCACATCCAACAAGGCCTTCAACTGGAACTCCTTCAGGTCCAATCTTTCGATGATGCGTTCCAAACGGGCCATCAGTCCCTGAGCTTCTTTTCCGCAATGCTGCGGAAGAGTTCCGGTAGTTTGCCGATCAAGGCCACTTCGCGCATCTTCTGTTTCCATTCACCGGCAGGGCTGCCGAAGTAGGTGCGGCCTCCTTCCAGCGAACCGATGAGGCCGCTTTGGCCCAGAACCGTGGCACCTTTGCCGATGGTCACCTTGCTGGGCACGCCCACTTGGCCCCAGAGTGTCACGTTGTCCTCGATCACTACGGCCCCGCTGATGCCCACGTGAGAGGCGATGAGGCAATGTTTGCCGATCAACGTATCGTGCCCCACCTGCACGTGGTTGTCCAACTTGGTGCCTTGTCCGATCCGGGTATCCGCACTGAGACCGCGATCGATCGTACACAAGGCGCCGATCTCCACATCGTCCTCGATCACTACGCAGCCGCCGGGCACCATCTTGTCGTAGCCGTTGGGGCGCTTCTTGTAGTAGAAAGGGTCGGAGCCGATCACCGTATTCGCATGGATGATAACCCGGTCGCCGATGGTGGTGTTCTCATACAACACCACACCGGCCATGATCCTGCAACCTGCACCGATCTTCACTTTGTGGCCGACCACAACACTCGGATGTACCTCGGTTCCTTCACCAATGGAAGCTACTGAACCCGACCAGCCGAGCAACGGGTTGAAGTAGCGTACCAACTTGTTGTAATCCAGACAAGGATCTTCGCTGATGATGATGGCCTTGCCTTCCGGAACCTCCACATCCTTGTTGATCAAGATCGTGGTGGCCGCACTGTTCAGGGCCTTGTTGTAGTACTTCTCATGGTCCACGTACACCAGATCGCCTGCTTGCACACGATTGATCTCGTTGAGGCCGGTTACGAGCCGCGTACTGTTGCCCTTGGCTTTAATACCAAGCAGTTCGGCGATATGGGCAGCGGTTTGTGGGGGATCCAAGTGCATGGGGAGGAACTTGGTCAAAGGTAATCGGAGGGATCTTGCACTATGCCCGTGCCGCACTCCACTTAGTGCTTCTGCCAATTCAGGTTGAAGATGGTTTCCGCGGTGCTGCCTTGTCCACTCGTGCGAACGCGATGTGCGGGGTCTTGATCTGGAACCGGATTCGTCCGGTGTTGGCTGGATGTGACGACCCTGTCCGTTCGCCTCAGCATGAATACCGTTTCGGATGCCACCATGGCCGGAGTGATCAGGAAATTCAAAGCGAAAAGCAAAGCTCCGAAACGCAAGGTGAGCATGGGCGGTAAGGACTTGATCAACTGGATGGAGCCCAGCAGGATCGCCGGGTAGGCCATGCACATCAACCGAGTGGTGTCGTAGGCTACGAGAAGCAGGCTGCCCGATCCGGCAACGATGAGTAGAATGAGCACCGCTTGGGCATGGTCCCCTTTCCGGATCGAAAGCACGAGTGCCGCCAAGGGAATGATCCAGTAAAGCCGGAAGGCGAGAAAGATCCCCCAAAGTGTGGGCAGGAACCCTCTGATCTGGCTTCGTATGTTCGTGATGGTGAGATAGTACGAAACCTGTAAGGTGCTGGGGTCCGATGCGCTTGCCCATGCGCGATAACACACGTAAGGCAGCATGGACACCAGCAACCAACCCAGGAACACCAGCGGGGTGCGCAGGTCCCTTTTCTGCATCCATCGGTAGTGGATAGCTGCCGGCAACAAGGCCAGCGCAGATTCGTGGCTGGCAACGGCGAGCGCCATGAACAAAGCGGCCAAGGGATGGGAAACTCCGGGAATGAAACAGAAGAGAACACAGAAATAAGCGACCGCATCCACATACCCCGGGGCCATGAACGGGATGAAGGTGGTACACGAGAATGCCACGGAACTGGCCACTAATGTGGCGTGGATCCAGGACCCACTTGCTCGTTGGCCGACGTGTTGTACACGAATGACGAACAGCAGTAGAAAGGCCCACGGTACAAGAAAGAATAGTGGACCTCGAAGATGGAGGATGTAGCCGATCAAGGGCGCCAGGATCCGCAGCCGCATCCAATTCGGATGATCCATATCGAACGGCGCATTGGACAATTTCGCATGATAAACGCCCAGAAATGCCGGTTCAAACGATGGGCCGATGTAGATCGCCGCAAGAACGAACAACAGGGTCCCAAAAAGGATGGAAGTGAGGACATCCCGGTGGTCTGATCCGATCTTCTGCCACAGCACGTTACGGTCCTTCATAGGGTGATAAAGGTCCGTTATTTCAGTACCATGGATGATCTGTTTCTGTCCTGATCCTAGGCGCATGTAGAAGAATGCACCAAAGAAGACCGAGACGGTCCATTCCGACCTGCATGCCTTTCATGAACTCTCACTCCTTAACCCAAACAACAGAATGCACATCGGGTCCTGATCGGATCTGGACCAAGTAAGGGCCTGCTGATAGGTCTGAAAGGTCAAGGATCGTACGTGCATCGCGGAGGGTGCCGGTAGTGATAAGGCTTCCGCGTGCATCGAATACTGCAAATTCTGAGCGTGTCGCTCTTTGACAAAACGCCTGTGAATGAGCTGCTTACAAAATGCAAGCAGTCAAGCAAAGAAAAGGAAAATTGTAAACAGCTGGAAATCAACTACATTTAAGTGGACGCTAGTGGCTCTACGTATTGGATGTGTGGATCTGCCGAAGTTAGTTCTCACCAAGAAGATGCTGCCATTTCGTGGAACGTTGTCTCGTGCGCACAAATGAAGAAACCCCGTCACCTGAAAACAGATGACGGGGTTTCGTTAAGCCGTGCACTTCCTACTTCTTCACACGGTCCATGTACGTGCCGTTCTCGGTATCGATGCGGATCACAGTGCCGATCTCCACGAAGCTGGGTACGCTTACCTCCGCACCGGTCGCAACCGTCGCGGCTTTCATCACCTTGTTGCTCGTATCGCCTTTCACAGCGTTCTCGGTGTAGGTCACTTCCAGTTCCACCACTTTGGGTGCGCTGGCCATGATCGCGTTCTCACTCTCAAAGCCTACTTGCACCACCATCTCTTCCTTCATGAAACGCAGGCTCTCCCCGAACAGTTCAACCGGAATGTACTTCTGTTCGAAGCTTGTCTGGTCCATGCACACCAGGTTCTCTCCTTCGCGGTAGAGATATTGCAATTCGTGTACTTCCACCCGCAAAACTTCGATCACCTCCCCACTGCGGAACCGGTGTTCGTTGATCTTGCCGTTGCGCAGGTTACGCATCTTGCCCTGGTAGAAAGCACGCAGGTTGCCGGGTGTGCGGTGTTGCCATTCCATCATCTGGCAGATGTCGCCATTGAAACGGATGTAGGTGCCTATGCTGATGTCTGAAGTCGTAGCCATGCTTGCGTAATGATCGTTATTCAAGGGCCGGGCTTGCCGGAAAGTGCCGCGAATGTAGCGGTTCGGGGAGCAATTGGATCCACGAAGCAATTGAAAGAGCAACCGCGTCAAGCTACCGGCAGCCCTCCACTAGGGTGTTGTGGGTTGGCTTGCTGAAAGGATCTCCACGGAAAGGTCATCCACCAAGGCGGGCACTTCACCGGTGTTCCAGACATAGACCTTCAGCTTTCTGCCGGGGCCCGGCTGGACTTCACGTTCGATCACCACACGCCACCATTCCTGTTCATCGAAGAGCATCTCCTGCACATCCACAGCTTCCCAGGTTATGGCACCAAGGTCGTCCTCAACGGCAATGGCGAGAACGAGTTCCGCATCCTTCGGCGCACGCACCCACGCCGAGCCGCGTACGTGGAATGGGGCGGATAAGCTGTCCAGCGAACGCACGTATGTGGGCGAGAATGCCTCGGCAATTAGCAACTGCGAATGTTTGCCCGAATGGGCCAAGCTATCGGTCCGCTTGCTTGGATCCCATTCCCAATTTGCACTGGACGTCTCCATGTCCAATACCGAAACGGTCGCGGTATCCCTATCGGTGTCCACTTTCCCGAAAAGACCGAAGGCGTTCTTCACATCGGCCTCGTCGGAAAGTGCGGTCAATTCCCATTCGATCGGTAGTTCGTTCGACACCATGGCCATTTCGCTGCACTGGAACCGGATCGCGACCACTTCTTGCTCGATGCTCAAATGCTCCGGATGTTGAATGAAGGGCGATACCCAGATACCTTCGACGGCCAGGTCCGGTACAATGCGGTAACGCAACGTACGCCCGTCCGCCATGCGATACAGAACGGAGTACACGGCATCCTTGTACACGAAGTCCTTCAATGCTCGCCAAACAGTGCCTCGCACGTCGACCTTGGCCCGGAGTATCCCGTTCTCAGCCTTGGGAACTTCGATCCAGGTATCCCAGCTTTCGACGGACGAACCCACGGTCCTTGTTTCTCCCAGCTGATGTTCCGCCGTGCGTTCGAGAACGGCTACGCGGTCGGTTCCGGCGGTCCATTTGTACTGATCCAGGATCGCCAGTATCGTTTGCGGCTCGTCGTTCAGTAGGTATCGGTCGTCCACGCTGCCCATGCGACCACCCCATTGATCGGCATTGAATTCCCAGAGGATCCTCTCCGCGCCATAGCGGTTCCGGAAGAATTCCGCATTGCGGCCATCCAGCCAAGGCGTGTAGCTCGCGTAGCTCTGGAGCACAGGACGTGGTTTCCATTGAAGGCCGTTCGCGGGGATGTAGCTGAACTCCCACGGGTAGACATCGACGGTCCCGGAATTCAACCGATCCACCAGCTCGTTCGGCAGTCGTTGAACAGCCAGGTTGCGCTTCGATACGTCCATTGCACGTTGTGTCATGTCATCACGATCGAAGGCCCATGCATGGAAACGTTGTACGCCGAATGGGACCACTACGAACTCCGCATACCCAACGGTGCTGGCCAATGCCCTGTAGCCAAGTGTTAGTATGGCAGCGATCGCGAGCACCGCCGTGGGCCGTGGCGATCTCCACACCAACAACAACAGACCAAAGAAAAGCGCCATGAAAATGAATAGACCACGGGCATGGGGGATGTCCTCGCGGGTCATGCCATGTTTCCAAGAGGCGAACAAGGCCAGACTAAAAAGCGCATAAACGTATCGCACGCGGCCGGTCCTGTATGCGATCGGCAAAGCGACGAACAATACGATGGCCACACCCAGAACGAACCAGTCGTTCGCAGGATGCAATCCGGTCGCTGCCGAGGAAGCACGGGCCAATTCGAATAGCCCTCGATAGTATGTGCCGAAACCAACGAGGCTCCCGAACAGCACGAACCGCAGAACGATCGCGCCCAGGACGAACCCGCAGAGGGTGATGCCCACCGTTCGCCAAGCACGCCTTTTCCAAAGCAGGATCGCTGCATGGGCAAAGAGCAATGTGCAGGCGATGATGCCCACCCCTGCGCGCACATGCAAGGCGATCAACGCGGCGAGCACCGCAACGATCAGCCAAGCCAAGGATCGCGATGTCCAGTGCATCATCAACCCGGCGGCGACAATGCCCACCAACTGCATTTGGGGTTGAACGATCACACCGAGCACTGCCGCAAGCAGGAAGTGCCAGGCGAAACGATCCGGGTCCGGGTCGAGCGACAGCAAAACGAAGAAGAAGGTCCAGAGGATCGTGATCGTCCAGAGAAAGGCAGCATCCAGATCACCGCCCAACGCTTGCGGGTTCATCAAAAAGGCCAGTGGCCCGTGCGGAAAAATGATGTGGCTCGCTTGGTCCAGACCCGTACTGTAGAAGTGGTTGAAGGCCCATGCCAAGGAATTATCCACTCCCACGGCACTAACGATATCGAAATTCGGGAACACGAGTACGACCAACAGAAAAGCCGCAGCCGAACGATAGGCGATGGAGCGAAACTCTGTGCTCTTCATACCGTGGGAAGTGGATCCATGGAGACCTTGAACCGATCCACCTCGATCTGCTCCGTACACAGGTCGTACTCTACCGCCTGCCGGTTGCTGGCGATCAGCAACGTGCGACCTTCAAGATGTGTTTGCAGCAGGATCCGGTACCAAGCAATGGCATCGCTGTCCAAGTTGCTGGCGGGTTCGTCCAGCAGCAGGAGCGGAGTGTCGCTCAGGATCGCCAAGGCCAGTTTCAACCGCTGTTTCATGCCGCTGCTGAAATGCAAAACTGGCTTTTCCAAGGCTTGTTCCAAGTAGGCGATACGTGCCACGTCCCCCAAGGATATACCTTTCCGCAGAGACTTGAAGCGCGCATGGAAATCGATCGTTTGGCGCAAAGAAAGGTCTTCGTACAAACCCAAGTATGGTGCCGCAATGGAAACGTGGCGATACACTTCTTCCTGTGGAAGGACCCGTTCCCCCAGCCGGTGTTCTATAGTGCCGCCCGTGGGAATGATCGCACCGCCGATCACCTGCAACAAGGTGCTCTTCCCGCTGCCGTTGGGACCTAGGATCGCTGTTCTACTGCCTGCGGAAAGGGATAAGGTGACCCCTTGGAACACCACCTCTCTACCGAAGGACTTGGCGATGTGCTGTAAGCGGATCTCCATGGATGAACTCTGGGCCGCACCTTCAAACTAGATGCATTCCGGCAAGGAACACTATTCCGACAAACCCCGCATGATCCCCTTCGGACTGTTGCGGATGAAATCCAGGATCTGGCCACGTTCCGGACTGCGGGGTAACAGTTGTTCCACGTTCTGCACGGCACGGTCCACGTTGTTCGTGCGGACGAAGATCTCGCGGTACACATCTTCGATACGCGCCACTTCGGCATCAGTATACCCGCGACGGCGCAAGCCTACCACGTTCACTCCCACATAGCTCAGTGGTTCACGTGCGGCCTTCACGAAGGGTGGCACGTTCTTGCGCACCAACGAGGCTCCCGCCACGAAGCTGTGCGCACCGATGTGGATGAATTGCTGCACGGCCACGTTCCCTTCAAGGATCGCCCAGTCATCAATGGTCACGTGGCCCGCCAGGTTCACGCTGTTGGCGATCACCACATTGTTGCCCACGGCGCAGTCGTGTGCCAAATGCACGTAGGCCATCAGCAAGCTGTCCTTGCCCACGGTGGTCTTTTCCCGGTCCGCTGTGCCGCGATTGATCGTAACACACTCGCGTATCGTGCTTCCGTCGCCGACTTCCGCCGTGGTCTTTTCGCCAGCGAATTTGAGGTCCTGCGGGATCGCACTGATCACGGCACCGGGAAAGATCCGGCACTTCTTGCCTATACGGGCACCGTCCATCAACACCGCATTGGGTCCGATCCAGCTGCCCTCACCGACTTCCACATCACCGTAGATCGCGGCAAATGGCTCAACGGTCACATCCTTGCCCAATTTGGCATCGGGGTGGACGTATGCCAATTTGGAGATGCTCATCGGTTCACCGTGCTGGCTTTCGGTTCGGGGATCTCCGTGACCACTTCGCTGGCCATCTTCACGAGTGGCGCCTTGTCCTTCACGATCTGCGCCATCATTTCGGCCTCCACTGCGAGTTGGTTGCCCACGTAGCCTTTGCCCCGCATGTGTACCAGGCCACGCCGGATCGGCGAGGCCAGTTCCAAATGAAAGACGATGGTGTCACCAGGGATCACTTTGCGACGGTAGCGGATGCCGTCGGTCTTCAAGAAGTAGGTCGTGTAATTCTCCGGATCGGGAACACGGCTCAGGGCAAAGATGCCTCCTACTTGGGCCATGGCTTCCACCTGCAGTACGCCCGGCATCACGGGGTTTCCGGGGAAGTGGCCGGTGAATTGCGGCTCGTTCATCGTTACGTTCTTCACGCCGATGATGGTGGTGTCGTCCATGCTCATCACCTTGTCCACCAACAGGAACGGGTAACGGTGCGGCAGCATTTTCTCGATCTGTTGGATATCGAACAATGGCGGCTTGTTCAGGTCCAAGTATTTCACCGGGTTCTTCTCTTCGTCCCGGATGCGCTCCTTGATGCGCTTGGCGAAGCTGGTGTTGCCGAAGTGACCCGGACGTGCAGCAAGGATATGTCCCTTGATCGGGCGACCCACCAATGCCAAGTCGCCGATGATATCCAACAGTTTGTGGCGTGCCGGTTCGTTGAAGAACTTGAGGTCCGTGGTGTTGAGCACCCCGTTCCTGCGGATCTCCACCTTGTGGTATTCACGACCGATCACTTTGGCCAATTCCTTCAGTTGGTCTTCCGTGGTGCCTTCGCGATCCTCCAGTACGATCGCATTGTTCAGATCGCCGCCCTTGATCAGACCGGCTTTGGCGAGCTGTTCCAATTCACGCAGGAATACGAAGGTGCGGCACGGGGCGATCTCAGCCTTGAATTCGCCGCTGTTGTACATGCTTGCGTGCTGGGTGCCCAACACCGGACTGTTGTAGTCCACCATCACCGTCAACCGGAATTCGCCGCCGGGGGTGGGTACGCCCAGGATCTCGGTGCCGCGCTCTTCGGTCTCGAAGTAGATCGGCTCTTTCAGCACGAACCAGTTGCGGGGCGCATCCTGCTGCACCAAGCCGGCTTTCTCAATGGCCTCCACAAAGGGCACTGCACTGCCGTCCATGATCGGTAGTTCAGGGCCGCTCACCTGCAAAAGGCAATTGTCCACACCCAAGGCGTACAGCGCGGAGAGGACGTGCTCGGTGGTGTTCACCGTTACCTCGCCCTTGCCCAAGGTGGTGCCGCGGGCGGTGCTCACCACCAGGTCCGCATCGGCATCAATGATGGGTTCGCCCTCCAGGTCGGTCCGTTGGAATTTGTAGCCGTGGCCTACCGGAGCGGGCCGCAAGGTCAATGTTGAGGGCTCGCCGGTATGCAGGCCTACGCCCTTTAATACGGTGCTGCCTTTAAGGGTGTGCTGGAAGTCGTTCATACTGGATCGGCGAGGTGGGGTTGTACTTGCCACCGCGCTCTAGGCCCGGCGAAGGTAGAATTTGGGACGGTTCCCGGTAAAGGAAGAATGGGTTTCGGGTCGTAACCAGATAAAGAGGAACCGTGAATGGACGTGAATGAACGGAAATAAATGCGGATCCCATTCCCGTTCATCCACATCCATTTTGATCGAAGATCTGATCGAAGAATGGAGTCGTGGCATCCCAATTTGACAACAGTGTCGTTTTGTGACCATTACAGGAAAAGGAGTTCACTTTATCCTCAATGACCCGTGAAAACGCACATTTCGTGCGGATGAAGAGTGTCGTTGGACCACCTTAGGAACTCCCCTTCCGCAACTCCGCCACCTCCTTTTCCAACGCGTCAATGCGCTTTTGCAAGGCGGGCAGGTTGCGGTACACGACGTAACTGCGGTCGTACAGACTTTTCTTATAGGCCGGGCTGCCTTGCACCTTTTCGCCGTCGGCCAAGTTGCTGATGACACCGCTTTGGGCCGCGATGAGCACCCTGTCGCCAATGACCAAATGACCGGATATGCCCACCTGCCCACCGATCTGGCAATGGTTGCCGATCTTGGTGCTGCCCGCAACGCCTGCCTGCGATACCACAACGTTGTGCCTCCCGATGTCCGCGTTGTGGCCTACCTGTACCAAGTTGTCCAATTTGGTGCCGCTACGGATGATGGTGTGGCCAATGGTGGCACGATCCACGGTGCTGTTGGCACCGATCTCCACGTGGTCTTCCAGGATCACATGGCCCACTTGCGGCATCTTCTCGTAACTGCCATCGGCGCGTGGCACGAAACCGAAGCCGTCGGCACCGATCACCGCCCCGCTGTGGATCACACAGTGCTCGCCGATCTGCGTTTGGTGGTAGATCTTAACGCCGGCATGGATCCGGGTTCCCTTGCCGATCTTGCTGTTATCGCCGATGTAGCAATTGGGGAAGATCTTCACGCCATCACCCAGTTCCACGTTGTCGCCCACGTAGCTGAACGCACCGATGTAAACGTCCTTGCCGAAGCGCGCTTTCGGACTGACGTAGCTGGGTTGTTCAAAGCCCTTCTTCTCGTACTGCAACTCGTGGTTCCGCTCCAGCAAGTGGGTGAAGGCCATGCGCGCATCCGCCACGCGGATCAAGGTCAAGGTCCTGGGCAACGCACGTGCCGGTGCGAAGTCCTTGTTAACAATGGCGATCGTAGCCTTGGTGGTGTATATGAATTCGGTGTACCGCGCATTGGCCAGAAAGGTTAGTGTGCCGCTGCGGGCTTCTTCGATCTTGGCCAGATCGTTCACGAGCACTTGCGGATCGCCATCCACCACGCCCTCCAAAAGGTCGGCTATCTGTTCTGCGGTGAATTGCATGGCCGTTCCTGTCTATTGTCCTAGCGGCACGCTGACCTGCACTTGGTCCCACTTCAACGTTAAGGCAGCCGGAGTGCCTTCCACCGTAATGGTGAACTGTTCCACTGGGCTTGCCAAACTTTCCACGGGCACTTCCACCTTTGCCACGTCGGCAACGGGATCCCGTTGGGCCTCTCCGTCGTAGTTCACGCCCCAGGGGTACATTTTACTGTTCAAGATCACCGTCCATGATCGGATCTCCGGGATCGTCCACAACGTGTATGTACCCCCTGCCAAATCTGCGCCGCCCAAGGTGATCGGTTTGTCGATCATCAGGGTGGTGGCCTCGTTCGCCCCCGTGCGCCACACTTTTCCATAGGGCACCAGTTCACCGAAGATCACACGACCTTTTTTCGAGGGACGACTGTAATCAACTACGATGTTCACACCATTATGGACGAAGGTCACTTTCTCCTCCGGACTGGCCTTTTTGGTCTGGCTCTTCATGTACACGAAGCCCATGTAGCCAAGTACGGCAAGTACGGCGGCACCTATCAAGAGTCCTTTGAGGAATTTGGGCATGGTGGTGGTGTTGGCAGGCGAAGGTAGGGGTACGTAGAGAAGCGGCCCACCAGTGGGAATGGACAAGTGCTAACCGGGTAAACCTTAAAACCTCCTTGGCGGTGGGTGCGTTAACAGCCTGCAATGAAGGGTTTGCCGCTGTTGTTGGAAACTTCCGTCCGATCTCCTTGCCCTTCGTCACAAAGGCAGCGTACCTTGCAGTTAGCTCCGAACCTTCAAATGACCAATACCATGATCAGGACTATCGTATTGTTCACCGCCCTCTTCGCCCTAAGCAGCTATGGGTTTGCCCAGAGCTCGCCGGCCGCCCAGAGTACCGCAGTTTTGCAAAGCTGCTTGCTGGGTACCGGCCCCAGCATGTGGAGTTCGCTCAAATTAACGACCGACCAGATGGAGCGCGCTCGCAGGATCCAAGAAGCCTGTAAGGAGGAATGCGCCGCAGCTGGTGTAAAACACCGTAATGACGGGGTCTCCGCGGCCGATGGATCCACCATCATCTCCGAGCTTAAGAACGTGCTCACTTCGGAGCAGTACAGCGCATGGCTAGCGTATTGTGCAGGCCACACTGCGGATCCTGAGGTGAAGTAGTTCCTCGCCTTGCTGTCTCGCCATTCCATCGGAGCGCTTTACCTTTCAGCCCATGTACAGGACTTGCATGGGTGTGGTGGCCATCGCGCTGCTGTTTGGTAGCTGCAAGAAGGAGGTGAAGGAATACACCGTGAGCTTGGAGGCGCGTTGTTACGATTGCATCGTTACCTACGCCGCTGGTCCATCCCGCGGACGGATCGACACGCTGTTCGGGGTGGTGGAAGGTTCCGATACCTTTCCCGTTACAGGGCAGTACCAAGTGATCGCAAAAGCGGATGACAACCTCTTCTTCCGCGCCTGCCGCATCTATCCCGACACCAGCTTTGGAGCGATCGAACTGCGCGCCAGTGGCGAAGTACAGGATATCAACACCAACGTGGGTTTGGACGAGGCCTGCGCCACCATCAACCAGGTGGTGCAGGTGCGGTAGCGCCTACGGCTAAGCCGCAGTCTGTGCGGACGACCTATGGCCCTGCCAGCCGCCTTACCGGGAAATGGCGTGGTGTTCCAGACCCACCGCCAGCAAGGTAACCGGCAAAAAGGTCCGCAACGAAATGGTTAGAGGCTCCCCTACGTTCTCATTGGGCGTTCGCGGGGATCGCAGCTTCGAAAGAACTTGGATCATGGTGCTGTAATGGAGCGTTCAGCAACGTTCGATAATGCACAGTGATCCTTTCCAGGGTATTCCCGCATCTTATTGAACGCCCGGTGTTGATCCTCGCAAGGCTTGGTTACCAATGGGTTCTGTTCGCCGGGTCGGGACCGCATGGGCCGGCCGGTCAGCACCCGCTCTTTTCTTTCCGGAAGAGGGGCAACTATCGCAGCAATTGCGCGTCTTCTGGTTGAAACAACTCGTAACAATGTTCTCCTTCCTCCGTCGTACATCATCGCTCGCCTTGGTGATCTTCCTTTACGCCCTCCTCCTGGTCTTCGCTTGGGTGGTCGTGAAGAACCCGATCTGATCCAACGCGCTGCGGCCGCAACGGCTGCTTGGGGCCCGCCCCCAAGGACACCCTATTTCGTAACCCGCTAGTTGCTGCTGTTGGTGCTATTCCCCGCACGAAAGATCCGTTGCGATCAGGAAATGCCGACCTCAGGGCTCTGATGCACACCACTCAGTGGGTTGATCGATCGTGCCCTGCATTGGCGAAGCATATCCTTCGATCCTTGCCCTAGGGTCCAGCATTGTTCTTGCGCATTCGGACCGCCTCAATTCAATTGAGTGTTCCACCCATCGACAAGGAACAACCCTAACCCAAGGAGAGGTCCAACGCCTGGGGAGGTAGAATAATGGCGGAGAGACCGCGTTACAGGACCACGATCATGTTGCGGGAACGCCTAGTGTCATTTCGAGACCCGGCAACAGTTTGAAATGAACTTCGCAAGCGGCGTCCTTCACGCTTTGGGACTACCCCCGTTGGGTCTTCTTTCATCGCTGTTTGCATTCTATGTTCATGCTTCGATCATCCTTGGCAAGTTCCCGGTTTATGGCAACCCCGACCCAAAGACCCTTGCTATCTATGCCTTCTATGCACCATTGGTCCATGGCACCGGTGCGCTCTGGTTGTACAGCATGCCTGTTTGGCTGATCTTGTCCATAGGCTACGCTACCAGCGCGATCATGAACAGGAGATCGGTCTCTTGGAAGCCGCTTGTAAAGGTCACCCTCATTCACCTCTTGGCCATTGCGCTCTTCCTCTCCCCAATTGCTGAGTGGTTCGCTGACTAGATGGCCTCTCTCCATTGAGGTAGCTAACGAACAACGGCGGGAAGTAGTCTCTCCGCCGTTGATCACATGAGCGCTATGCGGCCTACTTCTTCTTGGGCTCGGCGGGCGGTGGCATCAGGCCCAGCTGCGTCATCATCTTGGCCTCCTCCATATAGCCCCAATGCTCTGCGGCCTTGCCGTTCGCGAAACGGATCACGTCGCAACCCATTACGTCCATGGTCTTGCCGGTGGCGGGCATTTCGCCCCAGGGTCCCGAATTGGTGCCGGTGATATGGATCTGGAAGTACGTGCGATCACCCTTGGTGGCCATGCCCAGGATCTCCTGCTTGACATCGGGAAAGGCTGTGTGGTACATGGCCAACAGGTCCTTTACACTTTGCACGCCGGTGGTCTTTATCGAGGGGTCCATCTGATGGTCCACGAAGTCGGCGGTCATCAGGTCTTCGATGCCCTCCATGTTGTTGCTGTTGAACCGATCGTTGATCGCGTTCACCATCGCCTCTTGGGCCTGGGCCATACTATCGGCCTTCATCATTTCCGTGTGCATCGCTGCCATCGGATCATTGTGCTCGGTGCGCTCATGCTCGGCACTTTCGCATGCTGCGAACAAGAGGATGCCCGCGAGCGGAAGAGAACTCAGTAGTGTACGCATGGTGTTTTGGGTTTAGAATGAAGTGGAAATTTAACAACAGAATGGCTTTGTACAGTTTCCATTGGAATGCCTCCGCGTTCTCCTCTGCCCTAATTGAACAAACGCAATTCACCAAAAGGTATGACACTGCTCTTCGCTCATGGACCGGCACATCGATACATCGCGAACAGGGCCTTCCGCCGTTTGCGGGGAACCTGCGGAATTTTTGCAATGCATCAGGTATGACCGTACCGGGTCAGGCAGAAGAACTTCCCCACCTGGTGTAGCGGTCCCACCCCACCGTGGTGTGGCTGATGAAGCTCAGGATGATCAGAACCGGAACCGAACCCCAGTTCCACCTTGCAGGAAGAACAGGAACGGATCGTCAAAGACCTCCATATAAACGGTGCCGTCCACGAAGAGGGATACTGGCGCTTTTGGGAAGGTGTACTCCACGCCCAATACAGCATCCACCCCTGCATCCAAACTGCTTACGCGCTCATCTTCCACATAGATCCAGTCGTTATCGTTCGGTAGTTTGTAGCGGTAGCTGAACCGATAGCTCGCCATTCGCAGTTGTGCCCCGAAACCGTAGTACCAGCTAAACCCATTCGCTTTGCCTATGGGGTTTTGCACGAGGTAGTGCAATTGCAACGCTACGGGCACCGAACGGCCGTAAGAGATGAATTCGTGCTTGTCATATTTGAAGTCGCGGCGATCATACCACCGTTGGTATTCCTTGTTATAGAAGGAGTTACCGGTAAAGAACAGGCTACGTCCTACGCTTACTTCGAAGGCCTTATTGCTCCAATAATGTTTCACGGTCAAGCCGCTGGGGTCGCCCAACCGGAACCCGATGCCCCAGTCCTGTGCGGCTGCAGAAGTGGGAATTAGAAGTAATGCTAGAGCGATGAACGTGATCGAATGACGCATGGTCCTGAATGTTTGATGTCCACTTGGCAAATGACATGCCCCGGATGCCCCACTGTGTATAAATGGCAAATTGCCCATTGATCCGTCCTCAAAGTGACAGTTGAGAGCGATGCGGCTTTGGATATTTTTGACATAGCAGTAGAGAGCGGGTCGGCCTTAGTTCCAGGGCCTGTTGAGGCGCACCCAGGATTTGGCCCTCTGCCCACTACCGGAATGGGGAGATCCAGCCCGATCATTCCACAACTGTCCAGCAAGCGCCCCATGCTGCTCCTGCTTCCGTGCTGGGATCGCTCTGGCATGATGCTCGCCAAAGCCTCAACGAATAATTAAACTTTTATCATGAGCGCCTTGAACACCACCGCTGAGTCCACTATTACGCACGTTGCCCTCGTTTTGGGACTAACTTCATTAGCGATGTTGTGTGCTATAACCCTTTCCGCGCAGGAAACCACTACAACGACGTCAAAGACTACCACTACAAGCGATGTAGGCGCAGGCGCTAACGGCATGACGGCCGCTTTCGGAGTGAAAGGCGGTGTGAACTGGAGCACCCTTTATGTGAACGAGGCGAAGGATGTGAACTTGCGGTTGGGTGGACATTTTGGCTTCTTTGCGCGTGTGGCCCCTACTGGCGGTTTGGGCATACAAGTTGAGGCCTTGTATGACCAGAAGGGTGCGACGTTCACACGCTCTTATGCGACGATAGACCAACGCACCATTTATAAGTTCGATTACATCAGCGTTCCGATCCTGATCACCGTACCATTGGGTACCGTGTTTGAACTCCACGCCGGGGGCTATGGTGCCGCATTGATCGTGAGTGAACGGAAATATGAAGGGGACGTAGCCAATTTCACCAACGACCTCGGTGACGCCAAATTCCGATCTTTCGACTATGGCCTATGCGGTGGAGCAGCGATCAACTTCGACCGTGTACAGATCGGTGCCCGTTACAACCACGGGTTGAACAAACTGGCCAATAGCCAAGATACCCAGTATTTGTTGGGCAATTCAAAGAATGCCAGCTTCCAAGCCTATGTGGGCGTGGCCATTGGGAAGAGCAAGTGAACTGGCCTAGTTGCGAGGGACGATCCCACATGTTCCGTCATTCATCCAAACACCACTGTCGCTCTAGGATAGCGCAAAGACCGGATAGTGACAGTGCGTTACTCCCAGATCCGTAAATTGATCCATCATCCTTTGCTGGCTCTTGGTCCGAAAACACTGCGAAAGGGTCTATTCCGCCAACAGAATTGATCTAAAACTGCTGAGACACACTTCGTAGTTCCCGAAAATATCTGCTCTTTTCACAATGTTCCATACCGCTCGAACTTTCCACGCAAACGAACGTTGCGAGGCCGGTTCAGGCTTGGGATCTGAGCCAACTGGGTAACCGTCACCAACGGATCATCTGCCCGTGTTCGCGATCTTGTTCCGCGGGCGCTCCATCCACGCGCGTGCCTCGGCCTCGTTGTCGGATACCAGCACACGTTGCAACCGCGGGAAGAACTTGAACTACACATGGGTGAGCCGCTCGATCAACGTGAACTTCGCCACGATGGCGGTGGCGATGATCCGGCCCATGATACGGTCTGCGTCGGCATGGTCGGTCCGCATGCTTTCCATGCTGAGATCCGAGTCCTCAGGTATGATGGTGAGCGTGGCGTAAGGCAGAGTGCCCATGATGGTGCGGCGCATGGCCCGCACCTCGGCCACATCCTCGAGAATGAAGACAGTGCCCGGCTTGCAGTGGATCTCGAGAAGTTGGGTGCTCACGTGTAAAAGAGTGGCGATTCTCCGGGAGTTTGCAATGCACTGCGGCTTTCTGGGGAACGCTGTTCAATTGAGGTAAGCCTTTTCATCCCGACCTTAGCACCATGGCCAAGACAGAACGAAGCGTTACTGCCGTATTGGACGGTGCGCCCTATGCTACACGCATCACCAGCCGTGGGTTGGAGCTGATCTCCGATGAACCTGCGGAACACGGGGGCACCGATCAGGGCATGCGGCCGCACGAATTGTTGTTGGGTGCCTTGGCAAGTTGCACGGCGATCACGCTGCGCATGTATGCGGACCGCAAAGGATGGAACGTGCCGCGCATCGGTATCACGGTGAGCATGGACCGCATGCAAGAAGGTGCCAAGGTGGAAACGGAAATGACCATTGCAGTAGACCTTCCGGCCGATCTGCCGAGCGAACAACGGGAACGGTTGGTGCAGATCGCCAAAGCTTGTCCGGTGCACCGTACCTTGGAGAACCCCATCCGTTTGAAAGCAGTTCTAACATGAGCAAGGAACACACCTACACCAACGGCGAAGTCACCATTGTTTGGAAGCAGGACCTGTGCATACACAGCACGAATTGTTGGAAGGGCCTTGGTGACGTGTTCAAACCAGGAGAACGGCCGTGGATCGTTCCGTAAGGTGCGACCACACAGCAGATCATTGCCCAGATCGACAAGTGCCCCAGCGGCGCGTTGAGCTACAGAATGAATGCAGCTACAATAGAGGCTGGCGACGAAGTGTCTCCGACCGTGTGCGAGATCACCACCAATGGTCCGCTATTGGTGAAAGGTGATGTCGTGGTGAAACACGCCGATGGCCGCGAGGAGAAGCGCGAAAAGGTAACCGCGTTCTGTAGGTGTGGTGGTTCGGCGAACAAGCCGTACTGCGATGGATCACACCGCAAGAACGGGTTTCTGGATCATGCCGAATAACGGCTGGTTTTAAGCTTGGGCCAACGTTGATCGCAAATTTGCCCTTTGGAACATCGGATCCTCTCTTGCTCGTCACTGTACTGCGCCTTATGCACCGTATTTTAGCCGCATGCGTTACCTGACCCTTTGCAGCCTTGCCCTGCTGCCATTGCTGGGCCTAGCCCAACGAGGGAATAAGAATGCGGCGAAGCAAACCCCGGTCCTTTTAAATAGGGATTCGCTGATCGGCGTAGCAGAGGTAGCGACCAGCACAGGATATTGGGACCTTGCTACAGAAGCATATTCCAAGGCCATATGGATGCAGGATGACAAAGGGACACGCCTTGCGATGGCGAACGTTTACCTACTGCAAGGTGATACGGCACAGTATTGCACGTTCGTACCTACTTCCGGCGATGACCGCTTGGCAGAGAAGTTATTCTACCAAGCCCATTGCACACGTGAGGATAGTGTGTCTTTTGCGGCAACTGGGCTGGACCCGGCTGCCTTTCCGCGCAGTGCTGCAGTCAAAACCACGTGGTATCGGTCAGGCAACAAAACGCATTACAAGGTGTATGACGTAGACGCTGAAGTGCAGGTGAGCTTGACCATTTCGGCGACGGACACCGTGTATGGAGATTTGAAGGATCTACCCGAATTTCCAGAAGGTGAGACGGCACTGTTCAAATTCATTGGGGCCATCATCCGGTATCCGAACATCGCGCAGGACAGCGCTGTACAAGGCACAGTGTATATCACCTTCGTGGTCGGAAAGGATGGTGCCGTGGAAAACGTGAAAGTTTTACGCGGCATTCACTACAGTTTGGACGAAGAGAGCTTGCGTGTGGTGAGCAACATGCCTGCCTGGAAGCCGGGAATGTACATGGGTGAACCGGTTCGGACTTCCTACAACTTACCGATGCGGTTCACGCTGAGGTAGGTCCATCGCGCCCGCTTGAACGACATAACTACAGCGCCTGCAATGCACTTTCGTAGATCACGAAAGTGCCTCCGCTCTTGACCTTGAGCCAGCCCAGTCGAACACCTCCGTTGCCATCAAGCATTGCAATACCAATGTACACCACTTGAAATGATGGCAGAACAAAGCACTGCCTATTGACGATCCTGTTGATGGTGTAAGGAGGTTCATGTGTTTGGACCGATCCATATGCATTGGACGCAGACAGCTTAACCGCTTCCGAATAAAATTGATCCGTTGTGGTAAGCAGATCGCCACTGTTGGACCAACGGACTTTAGTAACGTTAGGCGTGGTACTGTTGAACGTGTCCGTAAGCGCCAATCGCTCGCACGAATACGTCCGCTGTATAAGTGTCGCGCTTAAAGTATCGTTGTGGACGAAATTCGTATCGTTTAGTTGCAGCCCGTGAATAGTGGCATTCGCATGCTGCGGGATCAAGTTGCTGAAGCTCTGGGCCCCGTATCCGAGAGAGATCGAAAGCGTGAGCCGGATCTGGAAGTCTATCGTTCCATCAGCATCAAGGTCCATTTCGTGGATCACCGTTCCCTCTGCCAGGTTCTGAAGAACAACCGAGTCATTGTCGATCAACATGTTGTCGGTCAAGCCGAATTCGATCGTGTCACCGAGGTTGAATTCCGATACATCGGTCGGCCCTTCATTGACAGGAGGGACATCAGGCATGTTGTCCTTCTTGCACGAACTGATCAGGATGATCGCAGCGAATAGTAGAACGCAGTAGGTCTTCATCTGTGGTGTTCTTAATTCAAATATACAGAGGATCCCGTCTCCGAATAGTTGCGAATTCTCCGTCGGCTACATCCAATTCGTGAGCCCATGTCCTCATGGATCAACCCGCAAGCCAAGATATTGCCCGAGAATGCCTTGGTCTGCGCGATGACCTTCACGGAGAAGCTACTGAATGGATTGGTGCATTAAGTTCCATTTGTCGAGTGTTTGAACCTTGGACCATCGCTATTGCATCCGCCTCAATACTAATGGCCGAATGACCACAGCTAACACCATAAGCCCCACGATCACGAACAACGGAATGGGCCGGTGCTGGAATTGTTGCATGGACGATGTAACGATGGCCGCACCACAGGCGATGGCACCCAGCAGGCAGGCCCAGCGGTACTTCACTTTCTCATGGAAGGCGATGGCGTTGACCACACCGAAGGTCACCAAAAAGATCAGGCTGGCGGCATCGACCAAGGTGCTCAGTGAACCCAGTGCTGCGAGTGCCGCTGCGACTCCTGCTATGATGAGCACCGCAACGTAGGGTACTTCGGCATCGTTCTCTTTGCCGACTATTTGGGGCAGGCCATGCTCTTTGGTCACGGTTCGCATAAGCCGTGCTGTGGAGAACAAGGTCGCGTTGATGGCCGAGCCGGTGGAGAATACCGCCGCAATGGTGACGATGATGAGACCGGCGGTGCCCAATGCTTTTTGGCCCGCGATGGCCAAGGCCACTTCCTTCTTTTCGATCAACGTTCCGGCACCCACGAGCATGGTGGCGCCCAAGGTGACGAGGATGTAGATCACGATCACCGAGAGCACAGCCGCGATCGTCGCTCGAGGCAGCGTCTTCTTCGGCTGGTCGATCTCCTCATAGTCATAGGAGAGCAATTGGAAACCCTCGTAAGCCATGAAGATGGTAGCGGCCCCTACGATGGCACCGGTCCACGCACCCGGTTCGATGCCTGCGGTCAATTCCTCCGCATCCCATTGCGCCAGCCCGAACACCGCCAACCCCAGCAACACGAACACCTTGCCCCATACGGTGATGATCTCCACGCGGGATGCATCGCCCACACCCCGCATGTTCACCCAGGCCAATGCGGCTATCACGCAAAAGGCCAGCACGCGAGGAACCCACGCACCGCCGTGCACCACATGGGCCACATAGTGCCCGAAGGTGAAGGCATAGACCGAGATGGTAAGGACGTACCCGAGCACAAGGATCCAAGAGAGGCTCGCAGCCGTGCCCCGCATATGTTCCTGGTTCAGAAAGGTGAACGAACCACCGCTCTTTTCATACTTCACGGACAGCTGGCCATAGCTGTGGGCGCTGATCAATGCGATGATGCCGGCAATGACGAAACTGAGCCAAGCCCATTGACCGGCGGTACCCACCACAACACCCAAAACCGAAAAGATGCCACCGCCCACCATGCCGCCCACGGCCATGGACCACGTGGCGTTGTATCCGAATTTGTCCTTCTTCTTACCCATCTATGCGGAAAGGCTTTCGGTCCCTTGGATATTTCGGGTCAATACATCGTATTCGCATTTGCAGCCTTCGCCGGGATCCGTTGGATCGCATCCCAATGTTCGCAGATCTTGCCGTGAGTATCGAAGCGAAAGAAATCCATGGTCACGTACTGGTCATTGCCCGGCCATACCTGATGTGTGTGCAGGGCGACCAGGTCACCTTCAGCAATGCTGCGGATGAAGTCGATCGTCTTTTCGGGATACTCCTTTTGCATGCGGGTGAAGTAGTCGATGAAGCCCCGCAGCCCATCCGCGACATGCGGGTTGTGCTGTATGTATTCTTTCCCCACATACAATTCGATTGCCTTTGCAGGGTTGCCTTCATAGGCCATCCTGTAAAAAGCGATCGCGTGTTCCTTGTTCGTTGCTGGATCCATTTCCTTCAAACCGTCAATTTCTACTCCTCGATCAGCGAAAGAATATTCCCGGAAGGGTCCTTGAACCACGCGATGTTGGGGCCTTGGCCCACAGCCGCTCCACGCAGAACGCCTTTTAGGTCGGTCTTGAAACCCTGCATGTCGTAATGCTCGAACGTTGATCCTTTCGCCACCAATGCATCAATGGCCGCATCAATATCCTTCACCTTGAAGTTGAGCACCGTGAACGTGGCAGGCGTATGGCCAGCAGCCTTCGGATAGATCAAGATCGGGTTGCCACCTGCTACATGCAATGCGATCAGTCCCATGTCCTCATCGGTTACGCGCAAGCCCAAGGTTTCACCATAGAATGCCTTGGCCTCTGCAATGTCCTTCACCGAAAAGCCACTGAATGCGGTCGTTCCATCGAGTTGCATGTGTTCTGCTTTAGTTTGTGCCGGTCAAGAATATCAAGTCAAGCTCATTCCGCGTACCAATCCACCAATTGTACGTCGATCTTTGGATCGCCTTCATTCACCAATTTCTTGAAAAGGGCCACATCGCTGAACCCATCCTTACCGCGGTAGTGGTAGGGGTACACCACTTTGGGGTGAAAGGCGAGCACACCGCTTGCCGCTTGTTGTTCCGTCATGGTGTAGGGTAGGTTCATGCACACGAAGGCCACGTCGATGTTGGTGAGCGCACGCATCTCAGGGATGTCCTCGGTGTCGCCACTGATGTAGATGCGTTGGTTCCCGAAGGTGAGAACGTAGCCGTTGCCGCGTCCTTTCGGGTGGCGCGGATCGTTCGGGTCGGGCATGTTGTACATCGGGATCGCTCCTATGCCAATGCCGAATTCCTCCCCGCGTTCGCCATTCGCCAGAACAGTGCAACGTGCCTTTAGGTCATCCGGCAGTTGGTCCATAACGGCCTGCGGTGCCACGATCTTGGCCTTGGAAAGATCGAGCCCGTGCAAGGTGGCGGGGTCCATGTGGTCGCCGTGGATGTCGGTGATCAACACCAACTCCGGTGCGGGGTAGGCCTTGTAGCGTTCTGCACCGTCGTGCGGATCCACCAATACGGTGTGGCCGTTCCAAACAAGCGCCATGGCGGAATGATGGATCGGGTGGATGGACACAGATGTTTCTGGCATGTTGGTCACTGAAGGTGCAGGTACATTCATTTCATTGGACGAAGTGGTCGAAGAACAGGCCACGACGAGGAGGGGGAGCATGAGAAGGGTGCGCATAGGTCGAAGGTATAGCGATCTTCTTCGCATTCGCAGATCAAATTTGGGCTTTATGACCGGGCCAACATCACGTGCCGAAAGCATAACAATGCGGTGATCCTGGGCCAATATGGGCGGGATACGTTTGCACCATGAAATTGGAAATGGCTTGGCTACTTCTGCCGCTGTTCGCAGCCTGCACCAAGGGACCGGAGCCAGCTGTAGATCACACGAACCAAGACCCCTTCATCGGAACACTGGTGATCAATGAGGTGGTTGCGGAGAAGTCCAATACACTTGGTGAGTTCGGTGAATCGGCGGATCGGTTCGAGCTGTACAACACGGGGACCAAGGACCTGTTGCTGAAGGAAGGAGAGTGGTTCGTTTCCGACGCCGGACCCGACGACCCGAAGAAATTCCTATTGCCTGAAACACTGGTGCCCGCGCACACTGCATTGGTGGTGTGGTGCGATAAGGTGGACGATACGAGCGTGGGCATCCATACCAATTTCGCCCTGTCGGCGAGCGGTGAACACATCGTGCTCTACCACCAGGCAGGAGGCGTTGGAACGGTGATCGATGAAGTGGTCTTCAAGAAGGACGGCATGCCCGGACCGGTATGCGCGCGGTACCCGGATGGTGATGGGGATCGGGTCGTGCCCAAGAAGTCCACACCGGGCGAAACGAACGAACCAGCCCGATACGCCGCAATGGAATGAATGCTACACGATGCTGTTGGTTGGACCATGGCGAGCCGGATAGGGAAGAAATTCCCTGTCCGGAAACAGCATTCCGGGATAATGGATAGGGTATGACCATGCAGAGCAAGGAGAAACGGGATGTGGAGCTGGTCGTGATCTCCGATGTCCATTTGGGCACCTATGGTTGCCGAGCTGAGGAACTGTTGAACTACCTGCGCACCGTGCGACCGCGCAAGCTGGTGCTGAACGGCGACATCGTGGACATCTGGCAGTTCAGCAAAAGCTACTTCCCCGCTTCGCACATGAAGGTGATCATGTACATCACCAAACTGCTTACCCGAGGCACGGAGGTGTACTACATCACCGGTAACCACGACGAGCTCTTGCGGAAGTTCGAAGGCTTCAGCATCGGCGGCCTCAAGGTGGTGAACAAATTGGTGCTTGATCTGCATGGCGAACCGGCCTGGTTCTTCCACGGCGACGTGTTCGATGTGACCATGGAACACTCCAAGTGGCTCGCGAAGTTGGGCGGTAAGGGCTACGACCTGCTGATCATGATCAACACCGTGGTCAATTGGTTCGGAAAACGGTTCGGTACCGGACGCATCTCCCTTTCCAAACGGATCAAGGACAGTGTGAAAAGCGCCGTGAAGCACATCAATGATTTCGAAGGTACGGTCACGGATATCGCGATGCAGAGCGGCTACCGTTACGTGGTCTGCGGCCACATACACCACCCGACCTTGAAGCACGTGTACGGCAACGACGGTCGCTCGGTGTTCTACCTCAACTCCGGTGATTGGGTGGAGAACCTCACCGCGTTGGAATATCAGGACGGTGCATGGGACATCTACAAATATGCCGATGATCCCATTGCACAAAGGATCGCGGACGAGCATTCGGAGGATGCCGTGGACCTGGCCAAAATGGACCACACGAGCAGTGTGTTGTTCACCGCGATGCGTGCGGAGTTCGCCTTGAAGTGAGCTGCGCCTCGGGATCCACGTTCACGTTGATGGATCCTTCACCGGAGCGTTGCGGAAAGCATCGTCACAGCTTGTGGACCTCACGCTTCGTGATGTAGTTGTTCGCCTGCGCCGTAGCGGTCACCTCCAGGTTGTTGATGCACACGTGCGCAGGTTGGTTGACCGCGAAGAAGATCAGTTGCGCGATATCATCCCCGTTCAACGGCGTCATGCCTTCGTACACCTTCTTCGCCTTGTCCGCATCGCCGTGGAAGCGCACCAAGCTGAATTCCGTTTCCGCCAAGCCGGGGGAGACCTGCGTCACTTTAATGCCGTGCGGCAGAAGGTCCAACCGCATGGCCTTGCTCAAAGCATCCACCGCATGTTTGCTGGCACAGTACACGTTGCCTTGCGGGTACACCTCGCGCCCGGCGGTGCTGCCGAGGTTGATGATGTGCCCACTGCTCCGCGCGATCATTCCCGGCATCACCGTGCGGCTCACGTACAGCAAGCCCTTCACGTTAGTGTCCAGCATCGCTTCCCAATCCTCCAGCTTGCCGTCCTGGATCGGATCACGGCCCATGGCCAAGCCCGCATTGTTCACCAGCACATCGATCGTGGACCATTCCTCCGGTAGGCTACCGATGGCGTGTTCCACCGCGTTCGGGTCCCGCACGTCGAAGCGCAAGGCATGGACCACGGTATCTCCTTCAATGGTCCCGTACAAGCCTTCGAGCTCGCGCTTCAACGTTTCCAACCGGTCGCGCCGCCGTCCGGTAATGATCACGCGCCAACCGTTTGCGGCGAAAAGGCGGGCGGTGGCTTCGCCGAACCCGCTGGTGGAACCGGTAATGAGAATGGTACGTGGGGTGCTCATGGTGCAAAGGAAAGAAGGCCAAAGGCAACGCCGGGTTCAGGTCTCTGCCATCAAGCGCACGGTCCATCACGGAACACATGGGTTGATCTTATCTGATCTCGATCACCGGATCACAAAGTATTCGTTCAGACCATTTCTTGATCAGCCGAGCTACCAGCAAGCGCCGCATCAACATCGACGGCCTAACGTTTCGCGGCTTGGCGATGTGGCGGAGATCGAAGCACAAAATTTCAATTTTGTACTAAAGTTCAACTGAAAAACTGAACTCGAATTTAGCCCAACCCGCCATATTGCCAAACCGGTGTGTGTGCATTCGCCTTATTCACTATTTCAAAATTCATTCTGCAAAGAAGGATGCAGCAAAAGGGTTGTCTACAAGCCAAAGCCAAATGCCCTCGGTATTCTTCCGCATTATATGTGCCGAAGCTCCTCGCATTGTAACTGGGTTTCCTTGTGGATCTGTAGCTGTCATAGTCCACTTGTCCAAACGATAGATCAAGTCTTTACCGACTGGTGAATTCTTGTGCTTATAAATTTTAATGTCAGGTTTCATATTGCATAAATTAGCAACCACCTTTTCTATATTTTGAAGTCCACTAATTGCATTTCCGTCCTTGTCCATATAAACTGCTTCTTGGTCAAAGCAAGTCATAGCATTTTCTAAATTCCCCTCACGGATGCAATTCATAAAATACTCATCTGCCTCATCCGGGTTTGTCCTGTCAAGATCTTGTTCCATTTCTTTTTCTGTTTATTCGGGTTATGGGCTGTTCAAAGGTGACGCCTAACGTTTTGGCGGTTGGCGAAGAAGCGGATTTCGAAGCACTAAACTGTCTGCCAGCACTGAACTTGATACGAAGCTCAAAGCTTCGTTTAAGCACTGAGCCCGCTTTTTTGCCAAACGCCTGTTAGCACTTTGCCCTTCTTTTCTGTCGTGTTTACTTGTTATCATTACGTGTCTGTATTGGTGCGTTGGCTTGGTGGCTCTTTTGGATTTTTTAGCTCGGCTTTGTGCGGTTGCAAAAAATGTAAATGTGCCATCAAATGCGTTGGTACTTGTTTAATATCTTTCTAAAAATCGTCTTTGTCTTTCCCAGTCTGCGTGTTTCAACGAATGTTCAATTTGTTCGTTTATGTGCCTTTTGATTGGAATTAAATCTATACCTACGTCAGACCTTTCAACAACTGAAATAATGTTTCTCCAGTCTGCTGCTTCAATGTCGCCAATGTTTACATCTCCCGAATATGTTCCGCCATTTCCTCGCCACCAAATTTTAGAAAAAATATTCTTGTCTTGCGTAAGAGATAAAAACAATAAAAGAATATCATCAAACAATACTCGCATAGAGTGTCTAGCTATGTCAATCACAATATTCATTTTTCCATAACTATTAAAATTAGTTCTTACGTAATTAAGAAGAAATTTATTTGCTTTTTCTTTTTGTTCAGTTTGTAGATTTCTGAAGAATGCATTACAAAAATGGTCACCAATACCCAAATATGGTTCCTTTTCAAACACCAAGTCGAAAACATTTGCTAAGACGTTTTCTATTCTTTCAACTTGCCAAACAAATTCAAGACGTTTGTGGTCTCCTGAAATGCCGAATTGTTTTGCGTCATATAGACTGTTTATGTATTCAATTAGAAAGTTTGAATCCTTTTTGAGGATATTCAACATTCCTTTGCCTTCAAAGTCAAAGTGGTTGTGAATTTTGTCTTGTTGTATGTATGCTTTTTTTATGAGTTCAATATCATCCCCTATTTGGTCAAAGTGTTCGCTAAAAAAATCCATCCATACTTGTAATCTCGTTCCGTCTTTTTCATTTTTTTCAACTATAGTTTTTAAAATGATTTGAAATAAGTTTGGTTCAATTGCCAAAAACCTTTTCAATCGGTCAAAGTGAATAGTGTATGAATCATTCATATTACTAACGGTATGCAATAGTGATTTAACATATTTTGAAGTCAGGAGAGAATCGTCAAGATAATCGTAGAAAGCAAGTTCCCATAATGCTTTATGAATAAAATCCTTTTGTTGTATTATGTTCCAAACAATTTCAGCTTTCTGACTTTCATTTAAATGATTTCTTAAAACCACTCTTGGAATGTAGTTTACTTCATTATTATTTTCTATAACAACCTTAAATAACTCACAACCGACCTGAACATTTTTTGTAAAGTTTTCATCAATTACGTGGTCAAGGGTTGTATTGTAATTCCATCCATTTTTTGTGAGTTTCTTTAAATAAACAAAAGTGCTGTAAAATTCTTTTACTTGCTCTTTATCATTAAAAACAAACGAGCCTCTTATTTCTGCTTCTTTAAGCTTTTCATATTCTCTGTAATCATCAAATTCATACATCTCTTTATCACGGAATCTGTCCCAGTCAATCTTTAGAAAGGTTTCGTATGTGCTATTTTTAAACTTGTTAAGTAGGTCAGAAAATGAAGAATGCGAAACTGCGTTCCTTTTGCACCATCTTACTTGGTCTTGAACATACTTACAATGCTCAAATGAATTCGGTGAAAGTTGTTCTTCAATAATTTTTACAAGCATTGGAACATCATATTGCATCACATCTTTTGAGACATCAGGATGTATGTGAGAATAACTCTGTAATAATTCAAATGATTTATCGGGGTTTAATGGAAAGTTATTTTGAACTGCGTCCCAAACGTTTTTGCGAAATATCTGAATTGTTGGTGAGTTAGGAACAGGATATTGATACATATAGAAAGACATTTTTCTTCCTCCTTTTGTGTGATGAAAACTAAAGCCTAAAAAGGTTTTTGCTAACTCATAAAATATTGTTGAAAGAAACTTGTCTTTTGCATTTATCCCATCAATAAGGATTTTAAAAAGTATCTTTTGCCTATCGAAGTTAGTTTGTTCATCATCTACATCAAAAGTCATACTCTCTCGAATTTTGTGAATCAATTCAGGCAAATGTTCAGGAGCTTTCCTAGTATATTCAAATGCTAATTGAAGGGCATCTTTCAATTTGTGTTGGAAACGGAAAAACTCTCCAATTAACTCTGTTACATCATTTTTGCTGTATGAAAAGGTATTGTTTTCATAAGTTACATTGTAAGTGTCTGTTTGTGTTTCGGGTAAAGCTTGAGTTAGATTGTAAACAAATTCTAAAGTTTCATCTGGTAAGTAAAACCAAAAAGTAGTAAGAAACTTATACGATTTTTCTTCATCTGATTTATTTATCTTCCAATAGTTTTGCAAAAAGGGTTTTAGCTTGCCCATTACTTTTGGATAGCCAAAAGTATTGTTTGCTGGAATGACACTATCCTTAAACCTAACGGCATTGTTTTCAAAATACTTACTCAACAAAGTTTCAAATGACAATAAATTGTCTTTGATGAATGCTTTATAGAAGAAAAACGTTGAAAGATTTTGTTCAGGGATTTTTACGTGTTCAAATTGGATTTCTACCAATTCAAGTTTGTCTAGCTTGTCAATTGCATCAATGAATGTTGAATATTCAAGTCCAAAATCATTAAGAATAGAACTTGTGATTTCTTTGTTTTTGTAAGGAATAGTATAAAAAAAAGAAATTACTCCAAGGCATTTTATATTGAAGTTGTTTGCAAATTCTCCATCATCAGTTACAAAAGTCGTGAAGTAGTTTTCAAACAAATCGGATACATCGTGGAGTGCATAAATATTTTGTTCAGCCTTAGCTAGTAAAGCTGTCATAATGGCAATACGTGGATTTCCGTCTGCAATACGGACGATTTCTTTATGATAAGTCGGATTGAGAATTTCAAACGGGCGGGCTTTTATTATCTCAATAATTTGCTCGTCTGTAAATTTTGCCAAGTCAATTCTCTTAGGTAAAAACTCTTGACATAGTATCCCAATTTCTTGAAAAGCATAATCTCTAACTGTAATTATTACTTTGAGCTTTCCTTTTCTTGTTGCTTTATAGAATCCTGTAATTTGGCTGAAAGCATCTATTCTGTTTGCGTCATCAACAAAAAGTATATAATCCTTGTCGGTATCAAAATATTGATATAAGTCGTCAAGTAAAGTGTGATGTTTATATGAAACACAATAAGAAGCATAAGACAAGTTCTCAGATAGGAAACTTTTAATTCCTTCAAGAGCTAATTTTGTTTTACCAATTCCTGGCGCACCAGTTAAAATTATAAAATCATGGAGGGAAATATTTTGCTTTAACTCTTGAAGTTCTTTTTCTCTATGTAAGAAGGTATTGTTTAAAGGTGTTGCAATTCCTTTTGATGCTCTGCCGTATTCTTCAATAAACTTTTCAATTGAAACAATTTGTCCTGTGTCTAATGGCAAACCTAAATATTCGTGAGTAAGGTCTCTATGGTTAAGGTGTAATTCTATTCCTAAGGCATCAAGTGTGTAAACCGTTAATAAAATTCGGGTACTCGATAAAAGGTCTTTCAAAGATTTAATTTCTGTTGTTGATAAATTGAAATTTACGCAAAGAATAATCTCAGAGATTTGTTTTAGCGGAATCCCTGTTTTCTTAGCATCAATACATTTTTTAATATCCTCTTGCAATTTTGAAACTCCTGCTGAAATATTTGTTGAATATTCAACAAATATGTATTTACCACTTGGTAGAAGTAAAAAAGTGTCAGGCGTTCCTTTTACGGTTTTTTGTTTACCCGATTGACTGCCTGTTCTTGAAAATGCAGAATAATTTGAATTTCGTAAAGCAAGAAAGCTATCGCACAAGTTCTGAAATGCAGCTTGATTGATAGATGAAAGTCCGTTTTCTATTGCCTGAAGTCTGCTCATTTATTTACAATAAATTTTGTAATTCTTTACGAATCATTTCTTGAAGTTCTGTGTAATTGCGATAAACCAAAAAACGCTTTGATTTTATATCAATTGGAAGTTTATCAGGTTCACTTGATATTAAAATTACAGGTTTATCTAAAGCTTGTGCAATACCTAATTCATAAAGAACGTTTGGATTTCTTCCATTTACGTTTGCTATTATTAAATTAGCTTTAACAATTAGTTTCAGCATTTCTGGAAAAATATCTCCCTTGATATAATTCTCATCTCCCCTGTAAGCATTAAAACCACTTTGTGTACAAGCCTCTCTGATTACCTTGTAATCTTCAGAATAGTTGTCGTGAAATGGGGTAAGTATAAAAACAAGTCTGTTGTCAATCAACAAATCATTTTCTGTAATTCCGTTAGCCTTTAAAAAGTCAGAAAAGTAGGTTTGTCTGCTATTAGTGATAGGTGTACTATTTCCTATGTATTCATTTCGTAAAAGTAAATGGTTTACATCTCTCCATCGTTCTTCATTTAATATAAGTCTGTCATTCAGATTATAGATTTGCTTTTCTATTGAATTTCTTATACTCTCCAATACAGCTTTGTTTTGCTCGGAGTCATATTTAGATTTTTTAAGTCTGTAATAAAACAGAAATGTAATTGTGACAATGATTACACTTACTAATGCAATCAAAAGCATCGGTATGTTAGAAATGTCGTTCATTATTTTTGATTTGAATTAGTTTCAGAATTGTTCATTATTACTTCTTTTTCTTCTGTTTCCATTATCAAGCTTACTGACTTGTTTATTGCAAAACCAGATAAAATAAGATTCAACACAAGAAAAAGAATCCACCACTTGGTTCCTTTGAGGAACTGGTCTATACAAACTCTCCACAACAAGACATTCAAAATAGTTACTGCGAATCCAATAAAACAGTAAAATAATCCAGTTGTTTGGTTGTCAACTTTAGCAATCGTAAATGCTACCACGAATGAAAGAGATAGTAAAACAATATCAACGGGTAGTTCGCAAATTGCTTGAATAGTCGCAGGCAAATCATATTTTCTTCCTATAAGTAACTTTAATAGAAAGCTTATTAAAAGTAATACAGTTGGGAGTATTATTTGTAAATGTTCCATTTATTTTGATTGATTTGTTATTCCTAATATTTTACTAATCTGTTGTCGTGTGGTGGGTGTGCTAGGGTGCAGTAGGGTAAAATTAAATGTGCTGCAAAAGCTTTGTCTTGTGTGATGGCTTGCAGCTCTTTTAATTTTATGAAGCGTTGGTGTTGTGTCTATCATTTTTCTGTTCATTTATTTTCAGTCGTGTCGGTCTTTTAGGGTGACCGCTAACGTTTTGGAGATTGGCGAAGAAGCGGATTTCGAAGCACTAAACTGTCTGCCAGCACTGAACTTGATACGAAGCACAAAACTTCATTTAAGTACTGAACCCGCTTTTTTTCCAAACGCCTGTTACCAGCTGGGCTTTCTGTCTATTGTCCGTTCATCTTAATTTCACTCCTTCTTTTTCAAGTTTGTCTGCTCCAGGTAATACTCCAAAACTTCCAATTTTTCTTATCGCCAATTTA
>Ga0335394_10000929_pt1 | contig 32436 bp, 36 predicted proteins | sample MAT03_FD_205741 | JGI IMG/M metagenome (GOLD analysis project Ga0335394, IMG submission 205741) | Freshwater microbial communities from Lake Fryxell liftoff mats and glacier meltwater in Antarctica - MAT-03 (spades assembly) (version 2) ...
CTTACGCATCATACCCCGGTTTATGAAATATTGATTTTTGTAGTAATGGCTGCCATATTAATTCCCCTTCACCACCGGCTGGAGCACTGGCTGATACATAAACTGATACACCACCGGCATGGGCACCCCGCAAAAAAAATGAAGGCTGTATAATAAAAAATCGTTCCGGTCATTCCTTTTTCGTCATAAGAAGAAAAAGTAACCGAAACGATTTGTAATAAATTACACTAAATCGCCTTAAATGGGATCCTTAACAGGTTTTTTCTTAGCTGTGTCAGTTGGATCCATTTTCTTTACAGTATCCATAAGAGGTGGCGGATCCATCGGTGTTACTGTCACACTGTCTTGTACCGTTTCTTTTTTATCGCTCTTGCTGTTACAGGCTACAACTGTAAAAGCCAGCAAAAGAAAGCCTAAAAGGATTTGAAAAGCAGGTTTTGGAATCTTGTTGGTCATAATTATTTTAATTTAGGATATAATTGTACGACAAGTATTGAGAAGTACCAAAAAAAAAGCTGATAAACGGCTTTTATAAAGGTCTTCCCTTTTTGTTTCAACTTATTAATCCTTCTTGGGTTTTGCCACAATAAGTTTAAAATAAGTTGCCTTGAATCGGTTGTCAACTATTTGTCCCTGCACTTCTGCCTTTTTTATGGCTTCACAAAAACCATCTTTTGCATGGGCATCGCCATGATTATCAATCGTTGTGCCATCTACAAAATAGGTTTTGCCGTCTATTCGAACAGCCAGGTGGCAGCCTTTACCCTCCATGTGAAACTGACATTCGCCGCAGGATGCTTCTGCTTTTTGTATTTTTTTAGTTGAATCAGGCTGATTAATCGTTAGCCCGGTGTTTTGTGCGCCGGCGTTCAGCATAAAAAAACTGCAAAATGCCAGTATAAACAATGCCTTCATAAAATTTTATTAGAGGTGAACCGAATTTATTTGACATTCCAAAAATAGCCTTTTACTCCGAAAATAATTTAGTCGCCAATCGAACCAGAATGAAAACAGGATGCATAGAGAAATAGCTTACCTTTAATTGAATTCTGGAAGACAATGGCACCTCTTCAACGGATTCAAATCCTCCTTATACTTTCAGATTCAACAATATATTCTACAACCAAACAGTAAACCACTATGGCGGAAACATGGAACAAAAAAGAACGGGAAAAGAAAAAGCAACAAAACAAAAAAGAGAAAGCAGAGAGAAAACAGGAACGTAAAGAGAACTCAAAGGATGGAAAAAGCCTTGATGACATGCTTGCTTACCTGGATGAGAACGGAAACCTGTCTTCGAAACCACCAGATCCAAGAAAAAAAATTGTAGTGAATGTGGAGGACATTGAAATAGGTGTGCCCAAACAACTACCGGTAAACCCTGAAGATCTTATCCGCAAGGGGGTTGTTACTTTTTTTAATAATGAGAAAGGATACGGATTTATAAAAGATATAGAAACACAGGAAAGTGTTTTTGTACATATCAATTCATTGTCAGAAGAAGTAAAAGAACATACGAAAGTTACATTTGAAGTAGAGATGGGCCCCAAAGGTGCCAATGCAGTGAACGTAAATGTTGTTAAGTAAAACTGAACCAGGAGGCTTACTCATTTCAAGGTTATCTGTCTCCAATGATAGCCTTTTTCTTTCTGCGATTCATCCTGCCAGCCCTCGAATACAACTGCCTTGCCATTCTGCATTACCACATAATAATAATCGCCTGCCCCGGCATACCAGCCGCCGCAGGCTGCAATGGCACTGTCAGGAATTTCATAGGTTTTGTACTCTGTTCTCGCAATATCCCCACAGCCATTAATTCTTTTTATTTTTGTTTCCTTACCATCTGCGGATAGCAGCACATCAAAATGCGGTATGCTGAGACTATCCTCTCCTAATTCTTTACAAATCAATTTTACATTACTTGCAGAAACCGCAGGTTTATTAACGACTGCTTTAGTAGTTTCAGTCGGGTCTGTTGCTTCTTTAGCTTTGTCCGACTTGTTGCCACAGCCAGCAAAAAAAGCTGCCAAAAAAAGCATTGTCAAAAAATTTATAGTTGTTTTTTGTTTCATACACAAATTATTAATGAATAATGATTAAGTAAAGAATGAATTGCTCCTTCTTTACTTATTAATATCAGATGTCAAACAGGTGTCTCTTAGCATCTTCATATAAAAAAGCCCTTTTCCCCTTGCAAAATCAATGTTGCATTCAGGAATATTTTCTGGGTTATTGTAATGTTTCAATGCCTTGTCTATACTTTCCTCCCGCAAAAGGTGCAACATCGGGTAAGGAGATCTGTTGGTATAGTTAGCCGCATCATCATCAGTTGAGTCAGCAAATCTATACAAAGGATGAAAACTTGCAACCTGGTAAATCCCTTCGTATCCTTCTTTTTTTAATAATTTTTCCGCAAGTGATACCAGGTTAAGGTATTCATCGAACTGCTGAAATGAACCAGAGAAAATCAGGAAACTGGTTTCTATATTGGTGTCATCATCAAGACGGGCAACTTCCTGCATAAAAGAAGCGAGGCAGGCATTTAAAACCGGACTTGTTTCTACCTGGTAATGTACTTTTTGCTGTTTTACTACATTGGCAGCAAAGGGGCAAAAGTTACAGCCCACCACCACATCATTGATCCATTTTTTTGTTTGTTCAATTATTAGACCGGAGGTAAGCATTTCAGTTGTGTAAATTAAATCATTAAAATATATTTCTGTGAAAAAATACAGTTGCTCTGTATTATCATAGCGGATTGACCGTTCTTCTCATACCCATGTATTGTTTTTTTTGCTTCTTATTAAATTTCTTACCGGAGTACCGTAATAAAGTGCGGGGCATCGTCGCTGCCAGCACTCACTTCATGAATGGGGCTTTCCAGCAACATTTCAATTTGCTTAATGGGCATCCTGTTACATTCAATTGCCAAGGCAAATAGTTGACCCATCTATTGTTTTGCTGTGACAGTAGCAGGCACAAAAGTTCCTTTTATCGAATTTGATTTTTTCTGTGCATTTTTTTTTCATTTACTTTCTTTAGTTGTTGCAAAAAATTATACAGCAAACTTACTTATACCAGTTTATTAGCAAGTGAAGAAACTCGTTACTACAAAAAATGTATAACAAACTATAAAGCCTGTATTTCTCTTTGGTAGTCGTATTGCAGATCCTCATGAAGACCATTTAAAGCTTTATTTATCTTTTTTAATTGGTTCAGATAAATATTGGATAGTACGGGGTTGCTGGTAATGGGCACATTCAACTCTTTCATGCTGGTACAAAAATAAATGAGTACCTCTATTTCTACCTGTGCTAATCCGCTGTACCGGGTGTACTTATTAGCGGTGCGAAGTATTTTTCGTAAAGTCTTTTTTACAAAATAAATATTGCTTTTATTTATGTCGGCAAATTGCAAAGCCATTTCAGCTTTTACACTTTCAATATAGCCGGGAGTATCGTGGGCTTCAAAAAGCAGGTAGGTCAGCAATTCTTTATTCTCCTTTTTAAACCGGGCCAGCCGTAAGCAAAGTTCTGACAGTTTTGAGGGGGAAAGATTTACTAATTCCTGCTTTAATTCGTTGATAGTTGCTGCTTTCATACGCTACCTTATAACTTGTTTCAGTTTGCTAAAATACACCTGCGGCGAATAAGAAGAAAAACTAAAAGCTACCAACATTACCGGCATTTTTTTATTCCTTGCTTCCTTGCTATTTTCACCGCATGCACCCACAATTGCAAACATTATTACAATGCATCAACCTGGAAGAAAAAGAACAGGCACAGCGATATAGTTTAGACCAGCAGCATACTTTAAAACAATTAAAGGCCGAAGGACTGGCATTGCATCCCATCATCGTTACCAGAAGGAACTTTGGCTATGCCGATTATCCTGAAATCAGTTTTAAACTCAGTTTTCCACCGGAAGCCAATATGTTTAAAGACGGCGCCGCCATTGAATGCTTTATGGCTGGTGAAGAACCTGTAAAAGGTGTGCTGATGAGTTTGGATGGCAAAAATGGTGAGTTCCGGTTATTTGCACCCGACTTTCCTGATTGGATAGAAGATAATGGCGTTGGTATCAAGTTAGCTCCTGATACAAGAACTACCAGCATAATGAAAAAAGTGCTGAATGAACTGGAAACTAACAAGTCGTTATTCAGGCTATTTGAACAATTGCATGATGAAGCAATAAAATCAACAGCCCCGTCATCCGGCAAGTACAGCAATACAATTTCTTCCATTAACTTTCGTAACCGGCTGTTAAATGAAAGTCAGCAGCAAGCAGTGGCTGCTATTGCAGAAAATGAAAACATTACTATTGTCCATGGACCACCGGGTACAGGAAAAACAACAACATTAATTGAAGCCATATTTCAATTAATTAAAGCTGGTGAAAAAATATTGGTATCGGCACCCAGCAATACGGCAGTAGATAATATTTCTAAAGGGCTGATTCAACAGGGCATAAAATTGCTGAGAGTTGGTAACACCAGCAAAGTAGATGAAACTATTTTTGCCCATACCCCGGAAGGCAAGCTGGCCAACAGCAAACAACAAAAAGAAATCAAGCAGTTAAAAATAAGGGCAGAAGAGTTTCGCAAAATGGCCCTCAAATACAAACGCAGTTTTGGTAAGGCAGAAAGAGAGCAGCGAAATCTTTTGTTTAAAGAAGTAAAAAACATCCGGACTGAAATAAAAAAACTGCAAGCCTACAACGAAGAGAAACTGTTTGAAGAAGCTGATGTGATTGCCGGCACCCCGATCGGGTTATATGATGCGCATATTAATCGCCTTACCTTTCAAACATTGGTGATTGATGAGGCCGGTCAGTGCATTGAACCGTTGGCCTGGTGTATTTTTCCATTAGCCAATAAGATTGTACTGGCTGGTGACCATTGGCAACTACCTCCCACTGTGCTAAGCCACGAAGCAGCCCGGTTAGGTTTCAACCGTTCTATATTAGAAGCTGCTATTGAAACAGTGCCTGCTGTTTTTCTTCTCAATACACAGTACAGGATGAGAGAAGTGATTGCCGGTTTCAGTAGTAATTATTTTTACAACAGTCTTTTGCTAACTGCCGCACACCTGGGTAATAGCAGCACACATATCACTTTTATTGATACAGCAGGCTCGGGCTACAATGAAGAACGGGGTCCCGACGGCACCAGTTTGCAAAACGAAGGTGAATTACGTATCGTTCAAAAATTGATGGAAACAGAAATGCTTAACCCTGTCACATCAGCACTCATTTCTCCATACGCCGGGCAGGTGGCTGCAGCCAGAGAAATGTTGCCAAAGCAACTTCGTATCAGCACTATTGACAGTTTCCAGGGACAGGAAAAAGAAACCATCATTGTGTCGCTGGTGCGCAGCAATGATGATGGTGATATTGGTTTCTTAAAAGATTACCGTCGCATGAATGTTGCTATTACCCGTGCCAAAGAACAGCTATTTGTAATTGGCGACAGTGCCACCATTGGTGCAGATTCTTTTTACAATACTTTCTTAACCTATATTGAAAAGCAAGGTACTTACAGAACGGTATGGGAATTTGACATGTAAAAAATAAAATATTTTAACCAGTTTTATTATAAATAGCATTATGCAAAAAGCAAAACTTCTCCGGCAATTACGGGATCAGACATATATCAGTCTTAAGAGTTCCCCAGTGCATGGCATTGGCGTATTTGCCATACAACCAATTCCTAAAGGCTGCAGGGATATGTTTTCAAAAGGACCCGGAGAATGGATAAAGATTCCCATTGCAGAAGTAGAAACATTACCTGATCATTCCCGGTCGTTAATAGAAACCTATTGTCTTTTTGATGAAGAGAATTATTTTGTACCCGGGTCTGGCTTTAAAATAATTGACCCGGTTATTTATCTTAATCACTCTTCCAAACCGAATATTATTTCAATCAATGATGGAGAAGAATTTGAAGCGTTGGTTGATATTGCAGCCGGAGAAGAACTGCTTGTTAATTACGGACACCTGGTAGACGGTATGGAATCTTATGAGTAAGCAGCTGAAATAAGCCTTCATCCTTTTATCTCTTTCCGAAGTTGTAGCCATTGCTCTTTTGTAATAGCATACACATAATCCAGTTTGGGAGCTTCGCCATAGTAAGCCATTTCTTCCTCCCCTGTTTTTATGGCTCCCAATTTTTCAATAGAAACCTGTGACCGTTTATTTACGGCTCCGATATAAAATATAACATTATCAACATGCTGAAACGCATGGTCAAGCATTAGTTTTTTCAGCGCATAATTATGTCCTTTTCCCCAATGGCTGCGTACAAAAAAAGTATAGCCAATTGCAATGGTTCCCTTTTCTGCATTGTAATCACTGTAACGGGAGCTTCCGATTATTTCACCCGTTACTGCATCTTTAACCAGGAATGCCCCTCCGGATTCCATAGCCCCTTTAAAATAATTGGTAAATGCGTCCTTTTGATACCTGTTCTTATTGGGATGCTGTTCCCAAATCAATGGGTCGGAGGCAGCCGTATATAATCCTTCAAAGTCCGGTTCCCTCAACGGTTGTGCTATCACCAGGCTATTTTGTAAAATGGATTGGAAATTAAAAGCTGTGCCTGCCATATTAAGATTTATTATAAAAAGAGGCTGTTTACAAATCTAATAACGATATATCTTTCGTAAAATAAAATTATGCTTTCGCACAACGCAAAAGAGAAATTACCCGATACAATAATGATGTTTTATCTTTAGTACACAAATTCTACTGGTGAATAGTTGGCAACCTGCACATACAATTAAAAGCCCTTTTTTAAGCTACAGTCTGAAATTATTGTTTGCATGCCTGTGTTCTTTCGCTTCCAATGCACAAACCTGTCCCGCTAATATTGATTTTGAAAGCGGAACATTTAATGGATGGACCTGTTATACCGGTTCAACTGCTGAAGTGGGTGGTCAAAATGTAATTTCATTATCTCAAAGTGGGCCGGTTACGGGCAGGCATACCATGTACACTTCAGGCCAGGTAAATCAATTAGACCCTTATGGAGATTTTCCTGTAAGCTGTCCTAATGGTAGTGGCCATTCTGTCCGGTTGGGAAATGACCAGCCGGGTACGGAAGCCGAAGGCATCTCTTACGAATTTACCATTCCGGCCAACCGGAGTGCTTATTCACTTATTTATCATTACGCAGTTGTTTTCCAGGATCCTAATCACCAACCCTATCAACAACCGAGGATGGAAATTGAGATTCTGAATGTTACAGACAATACTATTATTGATTGCTCCTCTTTTACTTTTATCCCGAACGGTTCATCGCTTCCCGGTTTTTTTGAATCTCCTATAAGGCTCGATAATACTTCTATCTGGTGCAAAGACTGGTCGGCGGTTTCTATCAACTTAGATGGCCACGCAGGAAAAACGATACGGTTATTCTTTAAAACGGCCGATTGTACTTTCAGAAGACATTTTGGCTACGCTTATATTGATGTTAATACTGAATGCAGTAGTGAGTTTATTGGTGCTACTTATTGCCCCGATGATACTGCTATCACTGTAAGGGCTCCATACGGATACCAGAGTTATACCTGGTATAATAATACATTTACACAGGTACTCGGCTCACAACAAAGAATCAGCTTCACCCCTCCACCTCCGGTAGGTACATCCATTGCTGTAGAATTGGTGCCGTATGATGGCTATGGTTGTCTTGACACCTTGTATGCGCAATTAATAGATACTTTAAATATAAAAGCCAATGCAGGAAATGATATTACATCCTGCAATAACAAGCCTGTACAATTAGGAGTCAATCCCAAACCTGCATGGGTCTATAACTGGAGTCCCGCCGTAGGATTAAGCAACCCAACAATTGCTAATCCATTTGCCAATCCCGGTGCAACGACTGACTATATTCTTACGGTCCGCAATACTGGAGGCGGATGTTTAAATGCTGATACAGTTATTGTGAAGCCATCAATCATTGATACTACAATGCAACTGCTTGGTAAAACCATCTTTTGTGAAGACTTTGGTGATAGTTGCATATTAAGTGTGCCACCGGCATTCAGTATTCAATGGTATAGAAATAATGTTGTAATCCCCGGTGCTATCCAGCCTTTTTATAAGGCTACAAAATCAGGTTCGTATCATGCCATGATTATTAATGCAGATGGATGCAGCCTTGCAACTTCAATACAAGAAGTACTTATTGACAAAGCCAGAACAGGAATTACTTATCCAGTGCAATATGCTGTAACTGGTTTATCGCTACCATTACAGGCCAGGCAATTTGGCTATAGTGCAGTGTGGAGTCCGGCTATAAAATTAGATAACCCGGTAAGTTATACGCCTGTTTTTACCAGTACCACAGATCAATTATATTCTATTGAAATAAAAACTATCACCGGGTGTATAACAACAGACCGGCAGATAGTTAAAATAATTCCGTTTGTTGAAATTTATGTACCTACCGCTTTTACGCCCAACAATGACGGGTTGAATGATTTTTTACGTCCAGCCCTGTTGGGTATTAAAGAGCTTCGCTATTTCAGGGTGTTTAACAGATGGGGGCAGTTAGTATTTGAAACAAAGAGTGAATTACCCGGATGGGATGGAAATTTAAAAGGATTACTTCAAGGCACACAAGCACTGGTGTGGATGGCAGAAGGAACAGGTGTAGATAATAAAGTGTACCGGCGAAAAGGAACAACCACTTTAATAAGATGAAATTTATTGCTGAACGAAATGCCAGCATACGCCGGCCAAATCAATAATAATAACCTCTCTGCCATACGGCTGGTCGATAGGATTACTAAAACGAATCTCCTATTTCTGAACTAATTGTTTGTCGGTTACTTCTTTCCAAAATTCATCTGCATTGCTTACGCCGACACTGATCATAAAATTTTCTGCAAATTCTTTGTTATCATATTTCTGCAAAATAAATTTACACACACCATTTTCAAAACTGATATAATCACCGGCATCCCGGCGAATGGAAAAGCCTAATTCCTGAAACAATTGTTTTGATCCTTCAAAATTGCTGCCTGATGGAACAAAAGGTTGCAAAGAAATAAAGTTCAAACTTGATTTAAATTATTAAAAGCATCTCTAAAAACTTCTATTTTTTATGACATCACCTTTATTCCGATAGCTATCGGAACCTCTCCATCCTTCGACAAGCTCTGGAGAGAGGAAAAGGTAAGTTTTTAGAGATGCCTTTACGTCACTTAATTCTTCCATATAGCCCCTATCCCGGCCTCCCACAATAATTTATTAAGAGCTGGTATATTTTTGTCCAGTATTTCGGTGGCTCTTGTTTCTAACGATGCCCATTCAGCATTCAATTCCTGCAAACGGTCTAAAGAAGGTTTATTTACCCGTGGTATATCGCTTTCGGTTTGGTTGATCAGGAACATATAATTAGCGGTAAACTTATTGGGGAAATTTTCTACATTGTCATAGGCTTTTGATTTTCGTTGTATCATTTCTTCATCCCATGCTTTCATTCGCTCCAGTAGCGTTTGTCCTTCTTTTTTAAGTAATGCAAATTTTTCTCCTGCAGGCAAGTTTGCCAGCAAGGCTTGCAGTTGTCCCTGTTTTTCATAGATAGTATTAATAAGCCGGTGCATTCCAGTAAGTTCCTTTTCCATGCCACTCATTACTGCATCATACTCCTTGTACGTAACTGCATCAGTATTGTATAAAGGATTAGCTAAAATAGCTGCTGAAGTACTGATAGTTTTCGATCCTGCCTTAATAGTAACTGTATATTTGCCTGGTGCTGATTTGTGTCCGCTATAACTACTTTCAATATAGACCCCTGATACACCCGGCATGGTAGCATGGCGCATATCCCACACAAAACGGTTAAGCCCTTTTGCTTTTGAAAGCAACGGCTCAGCCGATGGGCCGCCATCATATTTCTTATACGTACTATCTTTTTTAGAATAAATTGTTCGAACCAGTTTACCAGCCTCATCTTTTATTTCCATGCTGATCTGGTCTGTAGCTTTCAATGCAGGCAGGTGATAATAAATAACCAACCCGGATGCAGGGTTTACTCCACGAAGTTTGTTGGTTCCATCAAAACTTAAATCTGTTTCATCTAACTGGCTGGAGCCATTAACCAGGTATGCATCTTCAGGTTGATATATGGCAAAAGAATCAACAACCTTTTTGTATTGACGAATCAATCCAATATCATCTAATATCCAAAATGACCGGCCGGAAGTAGCAGCAATAAGGTCGCCTTTGTGAATCTTTAAATCTGTAATAGGTGCTACCGGCAAGTTTAATTGAAAGGACACCCATTCTTTACCACCATTCCAGGATAAATAAACACCTGTTTCCGTTCCGGCAAAAAGTAAATCTTTACGTTGGTCGTCTTCTCTTACCACTCTTGTAAATGCTCCAGCAGGAATACCGGCATCAATTTTTATCCATGTTTTACCATAATCTGTAGTTTTATAAAGTCCGGGAGTATGGTCGTTGAATTTATAACGGGTAGTAGCAATATAAGCAGTTGCCTTATCGTGTGGTGAGACTTCAATAGCATTGATTAAACATTCGGCCAACCCTTTAGGTGTTACGTTTTGCCAATTAGTACCGCCATCTTTAGTAAGATATACATAACCATCATCACTTCCTGTCCATATCACGCCTTTCTCATGTGGCGATTCGATGATATAACTCAACGTACCATAATTTTCTGCACCGACGGCTTCGTTGGTATATGGCCCACCACCTTTGCCTTGTTTATCTTTTTCGTTACGGGTAAGATCAGGTGAAGCTTCTGTCCATGTTTTTCCCATATCTCTTGTTCGTAATAAATGTTGTGAGCCATGATAAAATGTACCGGGTTCATGCTTACTCCAGATGATGGGTGCATTCCAGTTGAAACGATATTTATTATCTTTTGCATCTCTTCCCAAATATTGTATTGGTGCCGCCATTATATTGGTACCAGCTTTTGCTTTTGTATCCAATACTTCAATAGTTCCCTGATAACTTCCACCTAATACATAACGGGGGTCATCCGGGTCGAAAGCAAGGAAAGCACTTTCACCACCGGCTGAATATGTCCAACTGGCAGTAGTGATACCACCGGTTCCTAATTCACGGTGTGCGATGGAAACAGAAGTATTGTCCTGTTGTCCACCGTAAATCCGATAAGGAAATTGATTATCTGTATTGATTCGATAAAACTGCGCCGTTGGCATATTACTTTGCGTACTCCATGTTTTTCCATAGTTGACTGATACCGCCGCACCGCCATCATTGGCAATCACCATGTTTTTTGAATTATTGGGATTAATCCATAAGTCGTGATAATCACCATGTGTACCAGAAAGCTTTTCCCAGGTTTTGCCACCGTCAGTGGAACGTAATGCCGGTGCACTTAATACATAGACAGTATTTTCATTTTGCGGGTCGGTAAATACTTCAATATAGTACCAGGCCCGTTGTACCAACTGATGCTCATTCGTTACCAAAGACCAGCTTTTACCAGCATTGTTGGATACAAACAGACCACCTTGCTCTTTCTCAGAATCACTTTCAATCAACGCATATACTTTTTCTGAATTGGACCGGCATACAGCAATAGCCATTTTGCCCAACTCCTTTGGCAGGCCGTCCTGAATTTTTTCCCAATGCTCACCTGAATCAGTTGATTTATATAAGCCGCTCCCAGCACCACCACTAAGCACTTTCCAGGGAAGGCGACCATGCTCCCACATAGCTGCATACAGGATTCGAGGATTATTCATATCTAATGATAATTCAACACCACCTGTTTTATCATCTACATACAATACATTTTTCCAGGTGGCGCCACCATCTGTTGATTTATAAATACCCCGTTGTGATGATTTACTATACAATGCCCCCTGCGCAGCAACATATACAACGTCAGGGTCTTTAGGATGAATAACAATTCTTGAAATATGCTGTGTAAGATCGAGACCTATTTTTTTCCATGTTTTTCCTGCATCGGTAGATTTATATACTCCATCACCATGATGCGTCATAACACCCCGGACTGCATGTTCGCCCATACCTACATACACAACATTGGGGTCACTTTCTGACACTGACACAGCACCCACTGAACCAGTTTTAAAATAGCCGTCAGAAATATTACTCCAAATAGTACCCATATCTTCTGTTTTCCATAGGCCACCACCGGTAGTACCCATATAGTACGTATTGATATTACCCACCACACCAGTTGCAGTGTTGGAACGTCCGCCACGGAAAGGCCCTATACTTCTCCATTTAACAGGTTTGAAAAAGCTTTCAAGAGTATTACTAACAGAATCCTTTTGAGGTTGTGCAGCACTGCTGAGGACTATGGAGAAAAGAAAGCAGGAAAAAAATAGTTGTTTTAGCATATGTAAACCGGTTTTATAACGGAAGATAAATCTTATTTGGATACTTCTTACTTTGTTGAAATGTAGGGAATTAGAAGTTAATTCTATCAAGATAACCTATAAATAATAAAAAATAGTTTCTAAATTGCCTTTTTTTTATTACATTATAACCTTGAAAAAAATTGCTGTCTATAATATTAAGGGCGGTGTTGGCAAAACCACCACTTCAGTAAACCTGGCTTGTATGCTTGCAAAGAGTGGCCTAAGTGTGCTGCTTTGGGATTTAGATCCTCAGGGTGGCAGCAGTTATTTTTTCAATCGCCAGAATCATAATAATAATACCCATGCCCGGTTGTTTGACAGGTATATTACTATTTACGATGTCATTCATTCCACCGACAGCTACCAGATTGATGTGATAAGTAATGATGCTCTTTTCTCCGACCAATTTATGAATAAGTCATCAAGGTTAACCACCGTCAATTTTCTGAATCATGAAATGATAAAGTTAACTTTGGAAGAAGTGGAAGATGATTATGATGTGTGTATTATGGACTGCTCACCCGGTAGGTTCCTGCTGCATGATAATATTTTCCATACAGCCGATTTGCTATTAATTCCCAATATACCGGCACCGTTATCTGTTTATTGTAATAATATGCTGATGGATTCATTGCAGGGAAAAATACCATTACACCAAAAGCTGCTTAGTTTTTACAATATGGTGCAAGCACATAAAAACCTTCATAAACATTATCTTGATAACCGAAAAGATGAGGCTGCCCGCATCCTCTATAATTATATCCCCTTTTATGCTGAAATAGAATCTATCACCCTTAATAAAGAATCCATCTTTCACCAGTTGAAAGAGTTTAAAACCAATATCTACTATGATAAGTTGTGGGGTGAAATATGTGAACGGATGGAATGGCCATCATTAAATATGTCTAAAACAATTGTGATAGACATAAAAGAAGAAACTCCTGTTACCAGTTCGTCTGCACCAACCCATATCGGAGTCCCCTTCATCAGAACCTCTAACGGTTGATTTTATTACATGATTGTATAGACGACCCCGTTTACATTTTGAAAAAGGGTACCTGACTTCAAACCACCCTGAAACATCCGGCTGTCAAAAGAAGAATACCATGCATAATTAAAAGATCCGATACTCTTTATTTTTCCTTTGATAAGTTTATCATCAAAGTTGGAATAATAAGTAAGTGTTGTGTTGGCTACTGATTTCAGCTTACCAACGAAAGCCTCATTATCGTAATTGGAATAATAACTGAACAGGGTATTACCAGCAAATTTTATTTTGCCCCTGAAGGCTATGTTATCATAAATACTATAATAATCCAGCGAAGTCCTTCCTAATGAATTTATCTTACCAGCCTTTTCCGCTGTTTCAGAGGCTCCATAATAAGTAATGTTACAAGTCCCAATGCTTTTTATTTTACCCTTCAAAATAGAATCTGCTTCGGTACCATAATAATCCACTCTTCCCATATAAGGTTGCAGCTTGCCTGGAGTACCATAATATCGTCCTGCTTCTTGCTGGTTTCCCCATTCCAGCACTTTGCCATCATCTGAAATTTTAATAATAATCTGCTGATCGGTAGTAAAAGAAAAGGAAGAAAAGGTGGTTCCTCCTGAAAAAGTGACATAGCTTAACTCCTGTGAATAGGAGAATATAGCAAGAACTAAAAATGACAACAAAACAAAAAACCTTTTCATATTTATTTAATTAGGGTGTAAAGTTATAAAATTCAGGATTAACAGAATAGCCAATCTCTTATTTACCAGCGTTAACCGCAGAGATTAAAAGAACGAAAAAAATATCTATTAGTGGTACATAAAGTGTTAAGGTCTTTAACAAATCGCATTGACCGGTACTTCGGAAGTATCCAAAAACACTCTTTACCAGGAAAATAAAACTTTTAATGGAGCATTTCTTTAAAAACGACTCAATTAGCTGAACTTTAGATAAAACAAGGACGATGAAAATCATACTACTTTTCTACTAAATATTATTGCCATGAACACTTTTGCACAACTGCAACCTTTCACCTCAGGTGTTTTTCATTGGAATGATTTACCTGTAAAAAAAGATAACCAGCGGGAAGGCTGCAAGATTGCGGAAGGCACCACCAATGAATTTGAATATTTTGAAATACATGCCACCACACAACAAAAAGGTGCTGTGGGTATCCGTAATGCAACTGACAAGCCCTGTAGCTATTTTGCTTTTAATATGGAGATGATGTTTCCTATTCCTCTACTTTTACAATTCACAAAATAAAAATCCATGCAAGCAAAAGATTTTGTTTTAATATCTGCCGTTATTACTTTGGTTTATGGTACTGGATGCACCAACAACAATGCAGCACCAACTACAGCCGGCACTAGAGTTGATACCAGTAAAATGCCACCAGTGGAAACTAAAAAGCCAAATTCAAAGTACAAGCCTGCCTTCAACGGGCAAACAAGGATTGGCAGCGTAAAAACTGTTACTCCATTTAAGGTTGATAAAATTGCAGAGAAATTAGGCAACCCCTGGGCTGTTATTCCCCTACCCGATGGCCGGTTACTCATCACCATAAAAAGCGGCTCCATGCAGATACACGATGCCAGTGGTGCATTGGTAAAAAAGATTACAGGATTTCCTGCTGTAGATGCAGGCGGACAAGGTGGAATGCTGGATGTGGCATTGGACCCGGGCTTTTCAAAAAACAAAACTATTTACTGGTCGTATGCAGAAAAATATGGATCAGGCAACCTGATGGCAGTAGCCAAAGGCCAGTTAAATGAGGCAGCCGCAAAAATTGATAACCCAATTGTTATCTTCCGTGCTACTCCTGCACTGAGCAGTGGATTGCATTTCGGATCAAGGTTAGTGTTTGATATAGGCGGTAACCTTTTTGTAAGTACCGGCGAAAGATCAATCCTTGAAGGAAGGGCACAGGCACAATTACTTAATTCCGGTTTGGGAAAGATTTTTAAAATAACAAAAGATGGCAAACCGGCTCCCGGTAATCCATTTTTAAACAAAGGAAATACGATGCCGGAGATATATGCGTATGGCATCCGCAATGCACAAAGTTTGGACATACACCCTGCCACTGGTGAACTATGGGAGGCTGAGTTTGGCCCCCGCGGAGGAGATGAGTTGAATATCATTAAATCAGGCAAAAATTATGGCTGGCCTGTCATTACTTACGGTATTGAATATGGCGGTGATGAAATTGGCGATGCGATACAACAAAAAAACGGGATGGAACAACCAATATATTATTGGGATCCTGTACTGTCTCCTGGTGGTATGGCTTTCTATTCAGGTGCTGCCATTCCAGAATGGAAAAACAATCTATTTATAAGCGGACTCAGTAGCCAGCATATAGCCCGGCTGGTTATTGTAAACAATAAAGTGGCAGGAGAAGAAAGATTACTGGCAGACAAAAATGAACGGTTCCGTGATGTGGCCTATGATAATGGCATGCTCTATGCAGTTACCGATAACGGCAAATTGTACAGGATAAGCAAGAAATAGGTAATGTCATATGTACGAGATTATGAAGATGCTAACATCTTTGCGACTTATCTTGTAGGGTGAAGCAGGTACCCAAAATAGCAATTATCTAAAAGAAGCACTATGAAAAAAGGAATTTTGTTATTGTTAGTTATAACAACCGTTACTGCCAATGCACAAACACTGAAAGATGCACTCTATGGCGGAAAGCTGAAAACAGATTCGGGTACGGTGATAAAGAAAGGTGATGACCTGAGTACAAAAATTGATACCAGCCGGAAGAAACCGGTGGAACCCGAAAAAACTAAGCTGACTGTAGTAACTGTAGATTCTGCTGCTAAGAAAACGACAATCACCAGTGATGTTACTCCTGTGGATAATGCTGCCACAACAAAGGATAATAATAAAATATGGAAACAGTTTATAGATTCGGCCATCAGCACTTTGAATGCAGAAGTAATGACTTCTAAAAAGCTCAAGAAAGGAGAATATTTTATGATGGTTGATTATGCCATTGAGTTGGACGGAAAGATTACCATCAATAATGTGTATCCCACACCGGAGAATAAATTTTTGGAGGAACAGGTAAAAGAAAGGCTCAGTATTGACACACCGCAACTAAGCCCGGTTTTATCAGGCAATGGTAAGCCCCGCCGGGTTAATAAACGACATAATTTTACTTTGGTCAAGAATTAGTTTGCATTTGAAAAAAAGGAAGCCGGGAAGTTGAATACTTACTCAACACTTTCAATCGTATAAGTAGTAGTATTAATAGTAACAGATCCCTCTTTACTTGCCTGTAATAATTTCTGTCCCAATGGCGATTGCGGCGATAAGGCCATCACCATAAGCCCTTCAATAATAGCTTTGCCACCGGCAATGCTTAAAAACAAATAGCCATTATTGGTTTTAACAAGACTACCGGGTACAATAATGGCCGGAGACAACTCAGGATTAATTTTTTTCAGTACGGCTTGCTGCTGTTGTGCCTCTTTCAATTGCTCTCTTACATTTGCCTGTTCTATCTGCAACATGGCTAATGCTGTTTCATGTTTATCACCAGCGGTGCTTTTGGTTTCGTTGGCACCACTTTCTTTTAAATCGGCCAGTATCTTTTGCAGCCCTGCTATTTTATCGTTGATAGCCTGCAGGTAGTGTATGTATATTTTCTGTTTTAATGTCATACTGCTATAAAAGGATAAACGATTCCTCTACTCCTTAGGATGATCGGCCCATATTGTTGTCGCTTCCCAGGTATCAATATCATGTTGCAGTTCTACTATTTTATTTCGTATACCTTTTAATGCACCTGCGCCTAACATTAACCGCACAGGTGGTGTTGCTGACTCTACAACTTTTACAATAGCTTTTACTGCTCTTACCGGATCACCGGGTTGATTACCACTGTAGCCCTTATTGTATTTTGATTGGCATGTGCTGTAGCTGCATAATCATCAATCACAATCTTTGTATTATTCGCAGAACGGCCAGCCCAATCGGTACGGAAACCGCTTGGTGCTATTACTGTTACTTTTATACCCAATGCACCTACTTCTTTTGCCAATGCTTCTGAATAACCGGTAACCGCAAACTTAGTAGCATTATAAAAACCCACACCGGGGAAAGCTACCAATCCGCCTACGGAAGAAATATTAACGATAGGGCCACTGCGCTGTGCCCTCATAATGGGCAGTACTGCATTGGTAACACTGGCAAGGCCAAAGAAATTAATTTCAAACATGCTGCGTATTTCAGCCTCTTCGCTTTCTTCTATAGCACCGAAGTAACCAATACCGGCATTATTAACCAGCACATCAATTCTATTGAATGCTGTCATTGTCTGCTCTACCGCCGCTTTCACTTGTTCAGGTTTGGTTACATCTAACCGTATTGCCACCGCCGTATCAGGATACTTGGTTATCAGGTCTTGTACATCGCCTGTATTGCGGGCTGTTACCGCCACTCTCCCACCGTTTTGCAATACTTCTTGTGCCAGGTGGCGGCCAAAGCCAGTAGAACAACCTGTTATAAACCATACTTTACTCATTGTACTATTTTAAGAATGATAAAAATTAAAATTATTAATTGTTGTTATAAAACGGGTTACGGTAAGGGGAATAAATATTTTTTTTGATTGTTATTATAAAAATGGTTGTAAAAAAGCAAGCTCCGGCAAGCTGGAAAAATAATATTTCAACCCAAATAATCCTATAAATTTATGTACACAAAATTTTAAACAAATGATAAAACAGGCCCTCCTCGGTGAATTTGCTCATGAAGCAGAAAGCACCCGAAAATTGATTAACGCTATTCCTGATTCAGCACTGGACTACCGGCCACAACCTGATTTATGTTCAGTTGGGCAATTAGCATCACATATTGCCGAAGTATATAATTGGTTTGGAGCTACTATTAACCAGGATATATTTGATATGGGCACTTATAAATATGATAAAGGCGATATCAGCAATGCATCAAACATTGTAGCAAAGTTTGAAGAGAATTTTGCCAAAGCAAAACAGGTGTTAGAAAATGCCGATGAAACAACGTTTATGAATATATGGCATATGCAAATGGGCGGACAAGATATTATGCTTCCCATGCCAAAAATACAAGTGATAAGAAGTTTTTTATTTAATCACCTGTATCATCACCGGGGTGAGCTGGTAGCACACTTAAGAGCTTCTGGAAATAAAGTGCCGGGTATGTATGGCCCCACTTATGAAGAGTCGCAAGCTATGATGGCTAATTAGTTTTATTAGTTACTTATTTAAACCCGGTGATATTGAATTACCGGGTTTTTTATACCTGTTAGTTCGACCTTCGCACCATATAGGTGGTTGCCACAAACCCTGCAGGGGCACCATTATGTGGTTTTGTTCTTACTGTACTTCCTACCAATGCGTCGGCCTGATTTACACCATTCGACCATTTAGGTACTATCGTTCCTTTATAATCATATTGCCAGCCGGGAGTGCCAAGTGCAGCAGTTCCCGTACCTACCAAACTGTAACAGGTCACAGTATCCTGGTAGTAATATTTACCTTTAATATTAAGCCCTCGTTTGGGATTATCTGCCCAATACAAAATTCCGGTAATGGAATCCTTGCCAAAAGTTTTAAGTTCCATAATTGCACTGGCGAATTGAAGCCGGTCAAAAGACAATTTCCAGTCCGGGTCGTTTAATAAACTTCGGTAAGTCCAGGAGCCATTAAAAAAACTACCGTCAATACGGCCGGTGGTGTTTTTCTCCAGCCGCTCCTTTTCGTTTATACTTATATGGCCTTTAGTGTTCACATTACTTAAGCAAACCACGAAAATTATAGTAGATAAAAATGGAGCTAAGAAATATCTTTTCATACTGTATATTTAAATAAAGATAAAATTTACTTAGCAGTACTATCAGTTTTTCCCGGATGAGAGTTGAATAATATCCATGACAGATAAATACCAAAACTTTGTTACATTCGTTTCTACCTCATTTGCTTAGAATATGAAATATTTAATGCTTCTTTTGTGCACTGTGTTTTCTTTTGGAATAGCTGCACAAACCAATCTAAAAGAACAATGGGAATCCCTTTTCAATGGTAAAGACCTGACCGGTTGGAAACAACTAAATGGAAAGGCCACTTACCAGGCAAAAGACGGGATGATTGTTGGCACTACAGTTTTTAATGAGCCCAATTCCTTTCTGGCTACAGAAAAAGACTACGGCGATTTTATAATGGAACTGGAATTTAAAGTAGATAGCCCCATGAACTCCGGCATCCAATTCCGCAGCCTCTCCACTCAGGAATACATGAACGGACGGGTGCATGGTTACCAGTTAGAGATTGACCCCTCACCCCGGCAATGGTCTGGCGGAGTGTATGATGAAGCAAGAAGAGGATGGCTCTATCCAATGGAATATAACCCGGCTGCCAAACCTGCTTTTAAAAAAGGGATGTGGAATAAATACAGGTTAGAGTGTATTGGTGCTTCCATCCGCACCTGGGTAAATGGAATAGCTTCTGCCAATGTAATAGATGATCTGACATTGAAAGGATTTATTGCCTTACAGGTTCATTCAATTGGTAAACCAGAAGAAGCAGGGCGGCAAATTCGCTGGCGCAATATCCGTATACAAACAAAAAACCTGAAAGCTTCTCCTCCGGATAAAATTTATGTAGTAAATAATTTGCTTAACAATTTATCAGAACAGGAAAAAGCAAACGGACTTCGATTGTTATGGGATGGTAAAACAACCAATGGCTGGCGGGGTGCTTACAAAGAAAAATTTCCAGAGAACGGATGGGAAATAAAAGACGGTGTGTTAAGTGTGTTGGCATCATCCGGTACAGAATCAACCAACGGTGGTGATATAGTAACGGAAAAAAAATACGGAGCCTTTGAATTACAGTTTGAATTTAAAATAACGGAATCCGCCAACAGCGGTATAAAATATTTTGTAACAGAAAAAGAAAACAACAGCGGCTCTGCTATCGGGCTGGAGTACCAGGTACTGGATGATGATAAACATCCTGATGCAAAACTTGGTTCTATTGGCAACCGTACAATGGCTTCTTTGTATGATTTAATTCCTTCGCTTCAAATTAAGGATGCCAAAAAGAAAATTGGTGAATGGAACCGTGGCCGGTTGATTGTTTATCCTGATAACCGCATCGAACATTGGCTGAATGGATATAAAGTATTGGAATATCAACGTGGCACTCCTTACTTCTATGCACTGGTGGCGAGGAGTAAGTATGAAAAATGGGTCAACTTTGGTATGGCGGCCACCGGGCATATTCTATTGCAAGACCACGGCAATTTTGTTTCGTACCGGAACATCAAAATAAAAGAACTTCGTTAAGGGCATCTCAAAAGCTAATCCTTCCAAGAGTTCTCCAATCAAAAAGAGTTTCTTTTGGTCAACTCTTGGAGGGTTTTTAGAAATACCCTTAATATTTTTTAACCTTCAACTGTTGCGTATGTCAAACTCCCGTCGTTTATTTATCAAGCAGTCTGCAATGGCTGTCACAGGTACCTATTTCGCCGGTATGGGATTAAGTGCAAAGAGCTATGGAAATATCATTGGCGCCAATGACCGGGTAAGAATTGGAGTAGTTGGCTATTCAGACCGCTTTCGCCAGGCTTTACTTCCCAGCTTTTTGAATCATTATAAAGAATTAAATTTTGATATTGTCGCCGTATCCGACCTATGGAAAATAAGACGAGAAGAAGGTGTGGCAGCATTGAAAGACAAAATGGGACATGGTATAACAGCCTGCAACAACAATGATGAATTATATAATCAAAAAGATCTTGATGCTGTTATCATCAGTACTGCCGACTTCCAACATGCTATCCATGCTATTGAAGCAGTAAAAGCAAAGAAAGATGCCTATGTAGAAAAACCTTTTGCAGAAACAATGGAAGATAACCGGGCGGCATTAAAAGCAATAAAAGCATCGAACAATATTGTGCAAATAGGCTCTCAACGAAGAAGTGGTGTTAACTATCAGGCAGCCAATGAATTTATAAAAAGTGGAAAGTTTGGAAATATCACCATGGTTGAATTGAGCTGGAATGTAAACCAACCCGGGCGTTGGAGAAGACCTGTATTGGTAGCACAACTGAAACAGGAAGACACCGATTGGAAACGTTTTCTTATTAATCGCCCGGCTGATAACTGGGATCCAAGAAAATATTTAGAGTATCGTTTGTTCTGGCCCTACTCTTCTGGTATGCCTGGCCAATGGATGTGTCACCAGATAGATACAGTACATTGGTTCACCGATTTAAAACATCCAAGAAGTGTAATAGCCAACGGCGGAATATATATGTGGAAAGATGGCCGTAAAAACTGGGACACCACTACCGCTGTGTTCGACTATGGCCCGGTTAATGACGCTAGTTCTGGTTTCCAGGTAATCTTTAGCTCCCGTATGCACAATGGTGATGAGAAGCCGGCTGAAATTTATTACTCCAATGGTGGTGAACTAAACCTTATCACTAATAAAATTTCTGCTGCAGGAGGTTTACGAAAAAATCATGCTGATGCCATGAATATGCAACCCAATCTTTTACCGGATGTTGACCTTGCCGATGCGTCTGTAAAGGCAGTGGCATCTGCTAATACTGGTGCAGATGTACTTACTTCTGCTCATATGCGCAACTGGATGGAATGTATCAGAAGCCGTAAACAACCTAATGCCCCGGTGGAAGCAGGCTATGCACATTCCGTTGCCAGCATTATGACGAATGCATCTGTAAGAACTGGTTTCAAAGCTACTTTTGATGAAGCTAAACAGGAAGTAATGGCCGGGGGTAAGGTTTTTAAATACTGAACCTGATAAAATAAACTTTATCTATGCCTGTTACTATTGCTTCCTTAGAAGATACACCAGCATTAACAGCACTCATCAACAGTGCTTACCGTGGTGAGGCCTCAAAAAAAGGATGGACAACCGAAGCTGATATAATTGAAGGCAGCCTTCGTACCGATGAATCGAATATAAAGGAGCTGATGTTAGAGCCCGATACAATTTTTCTGAAATACAGTAATGAGAAAAGTGAGATAGAAGGTTGTGTATTTCTGCAAAAGAAAGAAGGCAAATTGTATCTCGGTATGTTAAGTGTTTCACCAGCCGTACAAGCCAAAGGCACCGGCAAACAATTAATGATAGCCGCAGAAGATTATGCCCGGCAACTGGAATGCCCTGCAATATTTATGCAGGTCATTTCTATCCGTTATGAACTGATAGCCTGGTATGAAAGACAAGGCTATCAAAAAACAGGTGAAACAGAGCCTTTCCCAACAGATAACCCCTTCGGCATACCCAAACATCCACTTGAATTTTTGATACTTGAAAAAAGCATATAAGAGTGTATCTTAACAGGACTAAAATTTTGTAATGGCAAAAACACATTTTAAAACGATAATTATCGTCTGGCTCAGCTCAATTATAATCTTAGGGTGTACCAGCAAAAGCAAAGCACAGGAAAAATGGACAGCGGATATGGAGCTCACTACATATAATGGCGGCGGTATGGTTCCGGAAAGCAAAACAGTGACAATCAAAGCTTCGTCCTGTTCTTATATTCACTGGCGGATGCCTAAGGAAGACACCCTCACTTTTCTTTTATCACAGCAGGAACTGGATGCCCTGCTGAAAGAGATGAATACTTTGCATTTTCAAAATATGACTTCATCAGACAAGGGTACTATAACTTATGATAAGCCAACCACTTCAATTGAATTTAAATCGGCGAAGAAAATTCAAACTGTTAGAGACGGTGCCACCGAAAGTGTTGATGGTAGTAATACTTCAAAATTCTTTGACCTTTACAGGCATATCCTGGCATTGGCAGAAAAGAAAACCGGCCAGGCGAATAAAGAAAACTAAGACCCGGATATAAATGGCTTTTGTAGCTTTAAACTACTTCTTTCTATCCAACTGAACTTCTTTCAATTCACTTTTAAACGCTAAATACCAAGAACCAGCAATTAGAAGAAATAAGAGAACAGCAAAAACAATCCTGGAATAAATTTTCTGGCGGTTGGAAAAAATGGGATGATATGACAATGGATTTTCTAAACCCAATGGGACAGGAAATCATTGCCAGCATAAACCCTTCAGGTAGCGATAATATACTGGATATAGCAGCAGGTACCGGTGAACCTGGCCTTACAATAGCTGCTATGCTGAATGGAGGAAAAGTAACCATCACAGATCTTTCAGAAGATATGCTGACCATAGCAACAGAAAATGCTGCTAAAAAAAGTATCAGTAATATCGAAACTATCGCCTGTGATGTTTGCGAACTTCCTTTTGCAGATAATAGTTTTGATGCGATAAGCTGCCGCTTCGGATTTATGTTTTTTCCCGACATGCAATTAGCCGCCAATGAAATGGCAAGAGTCTTGAAACCGGGTGGCAGAATAGCTACCTCAGTTTGGAATGTGCCGGAAAAGAACTTTTGGGTGACCGCCATTATGGGAACAATTAATAAGAATATGGAATTGCCACCACCCCCACCCGGCGCACCGGGTATGTTCCGCTGTGCTAAGCCCGGTCTAATGAAAGAAATATTTGAAAAAGCAGGCTTTCAAAATATTAAAGAAAAAGAGGTTGCTTCTAAACTAAATAGTGGCACAATAAAAACATATTGGAGCATGATGACTGAAATTGGTGCTCCAATTGTAGCAGCATTGAGCAAAGCGGATGATGCAATGAAGCAAAAAATAAAAACTGAAGTGTTAGAACTGGTTAGTCAAAAATATCCCGGACATGTTGCAATAGATGCTGGTGCAATTGTAATTAGTGCCACGAAATAAACCCGTATTACATTCATATGTTCTTTGAATTAGATTTCACGGGCAAATCATTTTACTTTATAACGATTAATTTTATTATCAACTATTCTTCATGCTTATTACAATCAGGCAGGCCACCTAAGAAGATGCTCCGGCTTAGGGAGCTGATAAACTGAAATTTGTATCTTCATCCCATGCAAATCTCCCCTGCCCACATAAAGGATATTCCGGATTTAGTAGCGTTAATCAATAGTGCTTACCGTGGTGAGGCCTCAAAAAAAGGATGGACAACAGAAGCTGATTTGCTGAAAGGTGAATTACGAACAGACATTCCAACACTTACAGAGATAATGAACAGGTTACATGCTGTAATTCTTAAATATACAAGCACCGAAGGAAGTATCACCGGTTCTGTTTTTCTTGAAAAACAGGAACGGGGTTTATACCTCGGTATGTTGTCTGTATCACCGTTGCAACAGGCTGGTGGTGTTGGCAAACAGTTAATGAAAGTTGTGGAGCAATATGCCAAAGAAAATAACTGTCCTTGCATTTTTATGAATGTAATTTCTGTTCGACATGAATTAATTGCCTGGTATGAACGATTAGGTTATCAAAAAACCGGTGAAACAAAACCACTGCCGACCGATACAAAATTTGGTGTGCCAACACAGCCATTGGAATTTATCATAATGGAAAAGAAAGTATAGACAGTATTCCGGGATACTCGATTTCGTTGTGTCAGTCAAAACCATCCTTCACCATCATCCAGAATTTATCTAAAGCAATGATGCGTGCCTTAAAAAAGGAAATGATAGCCGGCCAATCATTTTCATTTAAAATATTTACACCAGGTAACATTTTACCTACCCGGCTGAAGATGTTGCCATCTTGCTCCTGGTAAAACTGCCAATTCCATTCTTCACCTGTTGATTTTTGCAACATTTTTTTTACTTGTCGCAGTTGTTCATAATGCTGTTCCCGCATCAATGAGTCGGGATGTGTTAATTCAATAGCAATGGAGGCATATTTCATATCAGCATCCATCCTGAAATAGATATGCCGGACACCTGTTTTATAATTGAGCCAGTTTATGGTATCACCACCGTCTCCGGTAATGGGCCGCATATAGTGTCCAAAGCTTGTCCAGAATTTTTTTTTGATACGTGATGCCTCTTGTCGTGTGTACATAGCTGCAAATTAAGAATTGGCACAGTTTTAATATTATCAACTCTAAAAATAAATATGAAAAATTGGCTTAAAACTGCGATAGCAGGTTACGCTGGCTGGAAATGGGGTGGTGGATGCCTCGGTTTTATTGCTGTCTTTGTAATTGTATATTTCGTATTGGGGAATGTTAGTTGCTGAAAATATTCCCCATCTTCCGGCAATTGTTCCGATTTATATCAACGGCATGGCTACAGTCAATAGTTAGAACAGGTATTGTGAGAATACCCATTGCAGAAATAGATAACCCCTTTATCTTTCTTTCTGTCGTTTACCTGTTGTAACATTGCAGCATGTTACAACAAATAGCACCTTATTTTGGATACCTTGCTTCTGTACTACTGGCGATAGGTTTGCTCGTCAACAACGATTTAAAATTTCGCTGGTTAAATACAGGTGGAAATGTTGCTTTTATCATCTACGGTGTGGTGCTTGGTGCCGTTCCGATTATTCTTACTAACAGCATCCTTCTGGCCATCAATGCTTTCTATCTCTATAAAATTTACAACCGCAAAGAACATTTTGAACTGCTTGAATTCAGCAATGGTGGTATTATGATTGACCGGTTTCTAACCTTCTATCAAAAAGATATAGTTGTTTACTTTCCGGATTTTAAAAGAGAGCACTTAGAAAGCAAGCTGAATTTTGTTGTGCTCAGGGATTTGGTAATAGCCAATATTTTTAGTGCAAGACTGGATAGCAATGGTGCTGCCGAAGTCATCATCAACTACACGGTACAAAAATACAGAGACTATAAAGTAGGCCGTTTTATTTTCGATAAAGAAAAAAGTCATCTCGTTTCAAAAAGTGTAAAAACTCTTTATTATAAAACGGTGGCCAATAAACGGCATCAGAAATTTCTCTCCGTAATGGGATTTTCTATGCAGGAACTAAATGGTCATCAGTACCTGTGTAAAAATATTAAGGGTATCTCTAAAAACTAATCCCCCCTGGAGTTCTCCACTCAAAAAGAGTTTCTTTTGGTTAACTCATGGAGGGTTTTAAGAGATGCCCTTAAGTAAAATGTTGAAGTCGCTAAAACGATAGCTATTGAATCCGGATAATTCGTAGCACGGTATCCCTTACCGCTCCAAACTGTGAGCTGTACTTAATAGTATAATCACCCGACTGAAAAAACTGGATAATAGGATCCCTGCTTGTATTAATTATACCATTACCAAAGTCCCAGACAGTAGCTGTTGATAGAGGATTAACGGTTCTAAAAACAGCCCCTACGGGTGTGCCGCTGCAACGGTCAAAAAAATAGGAAAAAGATGATTTGTTTGGCGGCGGAGCTGCTTCAATAGAAATAAGTTTGCAAACGGAGTCAACACCGTTTGCACCAGTAGCTTTAAGTTTTAACAAGTAAGTACCATTGAGGTTATAGGTGTGTACAGGATTGGATCCTGTAGAAGTAGTGCCATCCCCAAAATTCCATAAATATCTGTCAGCATTTCTGGAAGTATTTATAAAAGTGACAGCACATGGCGCAGCCACTTCATACCCGGAGATGGAAAAATTGGCATCCACAGCCGTATCAGGTGTATCATTGTTTTTACCACATCCTAAGAATAGTATCAGGATTACTGCAAAAAAAATTTGAAAACTTTTTTTATGTGTATCATTTTGTTATAAACAGCCACATGTAATTCGCCATAAATATTCATTAGCGGTTGGTAAGTTTTGCTTATAGCTCATTTTATAAAATAATATCCCCGCTGTTTATGCACACAAAATTATAACTTATACTGCGATCACAAAGGCTAATTACATTCCGGTAGCCATAGCAACTCTTGCATTACTCTTCCGGGTTTTTGACTTTCCTTTTCCTGAGTTTTGCCGCTGCTCCTCCACCTTAATGTTATGGCGAATTACATCCCAATATTCCTTTCCATACTCCACCAATATCTCTGCCCCGGCAGCAATATCTTTACTTGATTCAATATACACTTTCAGACCCTCTTCTACATATTCAGCATTGTTCCTAATGCCTTTTATACGTTGCAGTCCCCTGGCATCGTTGGCATATCGGGCCAGCACACTGGTACGCCTGCTTGCATCAATTACATGATGGCGTTTTACATAATAGATATATACATTTGCCCCATCATTATCATCTACTTCTTTCCAGGTAGTGATCTTCCCTTTATACTCCACTATCCTGCTACCTTTCGGAATTAATTCTTTTGCAAATAACCCCTTGCCCGCCCCCGGAAGAACCGACTTCTTTATTTCCAATTTCTTTTCAAATAATGCCATACAACTAAAATTATTTTTTTGTAAGAAAGGCGCAAAGATAATGGCAGTGATGGTTTGTAAGTGCAGTCTCCCGTTTTTTCTGCTATCTGTAGTTAGTAAGCAGCAAGCACCTACTTTTGTACTCATTTCCAGTTTGTAAAAAGAAATAGCTTTGAATCGGATTATTCTGTTTTTATTATTGCTGCCAGCCACCGGGTTTTCTCAAAATTTTATTGGCAAAAGCAAGGCACAGGTAAAGAAATATTTACAAAGACAGATTGCAAAGTATGATAGTCTCACTATTTCACTAACCGATAACGATTCTGCTTTGCTTTACTCAATAAAAGCCGGTGAAACTTTACCGGCCGATTTTATTTATGGATTCAACAAATCCCGAAAGTGTCAATCAGAAAGAATTATAGCCGGATGCGACTCCTGTTTTAATAAGTTTCTGAAAAAACTTCTTAGTGAAAAGAAATATGAATGGAAAAAGATCAATGAGAACCAGTATGTATCAAAATATGCTGCCCGAAGAATGATTGAACTACCCCCGCTAAACAACAATTTTTCTTATACAATTCTCAAAACGGACTGGAATAAGGATATGTATAAGTTGCTGACAGGTCACTAAATCAAACATCTCGGCCACCATATTCACCAGGTGCTGGAACTGAAACCTGTTGTCTATCCCTAAATAAAATTATTCCATCAGCCCATCAGCTTTCCACTGCTTAAATACAGCAATAGTGCTATCACTGAGTTTTGCTGGTTTTTTGAATGGCATAAAGCCTATTTCGTTGGGGTTCATTTCAACACGACGGATAATTTCGTCAATATCTGTTTTTACATTAGCAAAGTTATCAAACGGCTTTTTATTACCGCCTTTTGCAGGTATATGACAAGGCGAGCAATAATTCATCATTATCGTAGATACATTAGTAGCATAAGTTGATTTGGGAGGTGCTGTTGCGGTAGCTTTTTTTGCAGAATTACAATTAGCAAATACCAATGCAACTATAGCTATGCCCGATAAAATAAAATATTTCTTCATATTGGTTAAATTAGAAAATGAAAATAAGTAAAAAATCGTCAACTTGAACACTGCTATTATAACGTTCTGATTCTGTCATTGGTTGCTCACTGCACACTCCATTCCGATAACTTTGCCAGACTTATATGCTAACTGCTACAGCCAAAACATATCGCAATGCCTACTCCGGTTTATCCAGGCAAACCTGGCTGCTATCGCTGATAATGCTTATCAACCGCAGCGGTACCATGGTAGTACCGTTTATGTCGCTGTATCTTACCAGTCCCGAAATGGGCTATTCTGTTGGCGATGCAGGTATTGTATTTGGCCTGTTTGGAGCCGGTGCTTTTTGCGGAGCATGGCTCGGTGGCAGGCTAACAGATAAAATTGGGTTTTATCCTGTACAGTTATTTACATTGACCGTTGGCGGCATTTTGTTTATGCTGCTCGGCCAGATGAAGACCTATCCTCTTATTTGCATTTTTACTTTTCTGCTGAGTTTTGTTAATGAAGCATTTCGCCCTGCTAATTCTACTGCCATTGCTTTTTTTAGCAAAGACGAGAACCGGACCAGGTCCTACGCATTAAACAGGCTGGCAATAAATCTTGGTTGGGCAGTGGGTAGTGCCCTTGGTGGTTTCCTGGCAGATATCAATTATGAATTATTGTTTTGGGTAGATGGATTTACCAATATAGGCGCCGCATTGCTAATGTGGGTGGTGTTGAAACCTGTTAGTTACAAAGGTCCGGTAAAGACAACTGTTGATGACCCATTAATACAATCAGCGTATAAGGATAAAACTTACCTGTCCTTTGCCTTTATCACCATGTTATTCGCCTGTTGTTTTTTCCAGATGTTCAACAACCTGCCTCTTTATTTTGAAAAAGACCTTCATTTCTCTACCCCTTTCATTGGCGTATTGATGGCCGCCAACGGCATTATCATCGCCTTAGTAGAAATGGTACTGATTTATAAATTAGAAGGAAAACGAAAAAACATCTTATACATCACCATCGGTGTTGCTATGGTTGGTTTGTCTTTTTTGTTACTGAATATTCCCGGTGCAGCGGTAACTGTTGCTATCAGCATGATTGTGCTGGTAACTTTTGGAGAAATACTTTCTATGCCGTTTATGAACAGTTACTGGATTGCCCGTACCCAACCATCTAACCTGGGGCAATATGCGGCATTATATACTATGGCCTGGTCGGCGGCACAAACACTGGGGCCAATGGGCGGGGCACAGTTAGCAGAACATGCCGGCTTTAATGTGCTTTGGTGGACAGTTGGCGGGTTGTCTATTATTGCTTCACTCTTATTTTGGAGACTTCACCGGAATGGATAAGTTTCCGGCAATTTTGTCAACCAAAAATTATTTTTGTCGCTGTACCTTTGCGGCACATGAAAAAAATGTATTTCGCAGCCATAGTTATTGTTTTTATTGACCAGTCCTGCACACAAAAAGAGATGCTGACCCGTGAAGAAGTAGTGACCGCCATTCAGCGTTTTGATGATGGGTGGAAAAATAAAAAAACCAGCTCTGTTGATTCTGTGTTGTCACCTTCTTATGTTTATTACACACAGTCTGGTGGGGTGTTTGACAGGAAGAGTGTGGTGCAAACAGCCGGTTCCATTGACTATAAATTAGAAACCATGCACAGGGAGCAATTTGATATTAAAATAGAAGGAAACACCGCCGTTGTAAATACTATATGGAATGCAAAAGGTTCCTACTTCAACACTCCGTTTGACGACAGGCAACGCTGTAGTATTACCCTTATTAAAAAGAATGGAAAGGTGGAGATTCTGTCAGAACATTGTACCCCGATTAAGTAGAAGCACAAAACTCTCCAAAAGTTATTAAAGTAAAACTTAGCAAAATAAATATATCAAACTTTTGGAGAGTTGAATTTCTGCAACATCAGCTTAATGCAAAATCAACTGCGGCTGTTGCATGAAGTAAAGTAGTATCAAAAACAGGAACTGGTGTATCCTCCTGTTTTATAAGCATCGGAATTTCAGTGCAACCTAAGATTGCACCTTCCGCACCTTCATCTGCCAATTTATTAATCAGGTCAATAAACATCTGCTTTGTTGGTGATAAAAATTTTCCTTTGCCCAATTCGTTATAAATAGCCTCGTTAACAAACTCAATTCCTTTATCATCAGGGATGATTGTTTCAATACCATGTCCTTCCAGTTTCTTTTTATAAAAATCAAACAGCATAGTGTAACGGGTGCCTAACAAGGCTACTTTCTTCAACCCTTTTTTCTTAATGGCAATTGCCGTTGCATCGGCAATATGAAGTAGCGGAATTTGTACAGCCTCCTGCACCCTTTCTGCAATATGGTGCATTGTATTAGCTCCGAGCAAAACACAATCAGCCCCGGCTCTTTCAATTTTTTGTGCCGCATCGCACATAATTGCAGCTATGGCATCCCAATCACCTTTTTTAGTAAGGGTTACTATTTCTCCATAGTTAACAGAGTACAAAACAATTTTTGCCGCTTCGTTACCGCCAAGCCGCTGGTTTGTTATTTCATTAAAAAGCCGGTAATAATCCAGGGATGAAATCCATGATGTGCCGCCTGCCAATCCTATCGTTTTCATGCAATAAAAATACCGGGATTTGGCCTGATATAACCATCTTAATCAATAAAAGCATCCTTCCTGCACAAAAGACCGTCTGCACAGGTAACAAATCGGAAACACCAATCCCTTACATTTGTCGAAATAAATTTTCATGCAAAGACTATTTACGGCTTTATTGGTTCTGTTAACCGGCTTTTCTGCTCCGGCACAGCAAGGTATTCCACGGCCTAAGCTGGTTGTTGGTATTGTGATAGATCAGATGCGGTGGGACTATTTGTATCGTTACTACGACAGGTATGATGCTAACGGAGGTTTTAAAAGAATGCTGAACCAGGGCTTCTCCTGTGAAAATACATTGGTTCCCTATGCACCTACTGTTACAGCCTGTGGTCATAGTACTATTTATTCAGGCACAGTACCTGCTATTAGTGGTATTACTGGTAATTTCTGGTGGGACAGGGAACAGCAACGTTCCGTTTATTGCACCGAAGATAAATCGGTAAATACGGTAGGAAGTTCATCCACACAAGGAAAGATGAGCCCCAAAAATATGCTGGTAACTACTATCTGCGATGAATTAAGATTGGCTACTAACTTCAAAAGCAAAGTGATTGGTGTGGCTATAAAAGACCGTGGTGGTATTTTAGCTGCCGGTCATAGTGCCAATGCTGCTTACTGGTATGATAACTCGGTTGGCAACTGGATTACTTCTACTTATTATATGAACGAATTACCAAAATGGGTAACTGATTTTAATAATCAAAAAATCGTTGACAAATATTATCAGCAGGGCTGGAATTTGCTCTATCCGCTTGCTTCTTACGTTAACAGCACGACTGATGAAAAATCATACGAAGCAAAAACATTAGGCGGTAATAAATTTCCTTACGATAGTTTGAAAAAATACATTGGCAAAGACTACGGAAAAATTTCTACCACACCAATGGGCAATACCCTCACTACCGAATTTGCCAAAGCTGCTTTAGTGGGCGAACAACTTGGTGCGGATAATATTACCGATTTCCTGGCAATCAGTTTTTCTTCACCGGATTATATCGGACATTCTTACGGCCCCAACTCTATTGAATCGGAAGATGCTTTTTTAAGATTAGATAAAGAACTGGGCAGTTTTTTAGACTTTCTTGACAGTAAAGTTGGTAAAGGCCAGT
>Ga0335394_10000930_pt1 | contig 32424 bp, 23 predicted proteins | sample MAT03_FD_205741 | JGI IMG/M metagenome (GOLD analysis project Ga0335394, IMG submission 205741) | Freshwater microbial communities from Lake Fryxell liftoff mats and glacier meltwater in Antarctica - MAT-03 (spades assembly) (version 2) ...
ATTCCAGATTCAATGTCCGGGCGTGAATTTTGATTTAAGCCATGCCGGAAAAGGAAAATCGCACGGTTGGTTTTTCTTCTCCTGCTACAATACTGAACAAGCCAATACTCTTCTTGAAGTAAATGCCTCACAAAAAGATAAAGATTTTATTTTAGCTGTGAATTGGAAAAAAGCGGAAGAATATCTAAAAGCAGGAAAAGGAAAGAAAATGGCTGTGAGATATGCTCACAATACTTTTGATGAATCAACTCATACGGCCACTTCAGAAATCAGAACCGAAGTTACAGTTCTTGACTCTAAAGAACTTGCGGACATGTGTTATATGATTCCTTGTCCTAAATCACCTCACGGTTGTGATGTGGATCCCACAGGAGAGTATATTGTGGGTAGCGGAAAACTAGCTGCAACCCTGCCGGTATTTAGTTTTACAAAATTACAAAATGCAATTGCCAATAAAGAATTTGATGGCAATTATGATGGAATTCCTGTAGTGAAATATGAATCTGCTTTGTATGGTGAAGTGAAAAAACCGGGTCTGGGACCTCTTCATACCGAATTTGATGGAAAAGGAAATGCTTACACATCATTCTTTGTATCTTCTGAAATTGTGAAATGGAATATCAAAGATTTGAAAGTACTCGACAGAGCTCCAACTTTCTATTCAGTTGGTCACTTATGTATTCCGGGCGGCGACAGCAAAAAACCTTCACCTAAATATTTGATTGCCTACAACAAAATCACAAAAGACAGATATTTACCTACCGGTCCTGAATTATCACAAAGTGCTCAGTTGTTTGATATCAGTGGAGATAAAATGCAGATGATACTTGACTTCCCTACTATTGGCGAGCCACATTATGCACAGGCGTTACCTGCTGAACTTATAAAGGACAAACAAGTAAAAATATTCAAAATCGATGACAATAAACACCCTTATGTTGCCAAAGGAGAAGGAGAATCAAAAGTGGTGAGAGAAGGAAACAAAGTACATGTGTATATGACATCAATCAGATCACATTTTGCACCCGACAATATTGAAGGAATAAAAATCGGTGACGAGGTATATTTCCACGTAACCAACCTTGAACAAGATTGGGATGTACCACATGGATTTGCAGTTAAAGGAGCTTCAAACGCCGAATTGCTGATAATGCCGGGCGAAACATCAACCTTGAAATGGGTCCCTAACAGAGTTGGAATTTTCCCAATGTATTGTACCGATTTCTGTAGCGCACTTCACCAGGAAATGTCGGGTTACATTAGAGTATCTCCGGCTAATAGTAATGTTCCAATAAAATACAGTCTTGGCGAAACTGAGCATGTAGCTTCAGAGTAAGATTTGAATAGTGCCGATTGTCTAAAGGGGGTAGCGGTATAAATCACTACTCCCTTTAGAATTTTAACTTAGAATCAATTCAATATTATGATTAATAAAATTTCAATATTCAGCAAAGTACTGCTATTCATTGGTGCCATTTCATTGGTGATTTCCATATTTGTGCCGATATGGCGAATTGAGTTGGATGCACCTCAGTATCCGGAAGGATTGTTCCTGCAAATTTATTCGAGTAAACTCGGAGGAAACGTAGATATCATTAATGGTCTCAACCATTATATTGGAATGAAAACACTCCATGATGAAGACTTTATTGAATTCACAGTATTACCGTACATAATAGGCTTCTTCGCACTTGCTTCAATATTAGTGATAGCTTTTGGCAGAAAAAAAATGCTGTATGTTCTGTTCACCCTCTTCGTGCTATTCGGCATTTTAGCTATGTATGATTTCTGGCGATGGGAATATGATTACGGGCACAATCTGGATCCAAAAGCTGCCATTATTGTTCCCGGCATGGCTTATCAACCACCCTTGATAGGATTTAAGCAATTACTAAATTTTGGTGCCTACTCCATACCTGATATCGGAGGATGGTTATTTATCACTAGTGGATTACTAATGCTTACAGCCGTAATTTATGAAGTAAGACTGTCAAAGAAAATACAAAGTAAGATTGTTGCTTTAAGCACAATGATATTTATTCTTTTTTCATCTTGTGGCAACATAGAAAAAGACCCAATTATAATTAACAAAGATAATTGCGATTTCTGCAAAATGATGATCACCGATCCCCGGTTTCCGGCTGAGGTGATTACAAAAAAAGGTAGGATTTATAAATTTGATGATGTAGAATGCTTAAAGACTTTTCTCAAAAACAAGAACCAGGAATATGATTCATATTACGTTACCAATTATCTTCCGCCGCACAAATTATATGAAGCGCATCAGTTGTTTTACATTAAAAGCAGCGAAATCCGTAGTCCAATGGGTGGTAACATTGCCGCCTTCACTGACAAACAATCAGCAGAAGAATATGCTGATAAATTCACCGGACAGAACATCGAATGGGAAACTATAATACAATAATATGGTTCTAAAACAATGTATTTTAGTTTTATTATGGAGCAGCTTTTCATTTTCCGTTATTGGTTCTACTATTTATGTAGATAAAAATTCGGAAATAAAAACTATTAAATCTGCAATAGCACTTTCAAAAAACGGGGATACAATTATAGTCAATAAGGGCAATTATCTGGAAGGAAATATTATTGTTAATAAAGAAGTTGTTCTAATTGGCAAAGATCTCCCTGTTTTGGATGGTCAGAAAAAATATGAAATTCTTTCTATCAAAGCCAGCAATGTAACTGTCACAGGCTTTATAGTTCAACGTTCCGGCTTTGCCACTCTTGATGATCCTGGAGCAATAAAAGTGTACGACAGCAGAAATGTGGTTATTACTAATAATCGATTATCCGATAATTTCTTCGGCATCTATTTACAATACTCTAAAAATTGTATAGTAAAAAATAATCATATTGAAGCTTTTGGAATAGAAGAACAACAAATTGGAAATGGAATTCATTGTTGGAAAAGCGATAGTCTGCAAATTATAGGAAATACCATAACAGGTCATCGTGACGGCATCTATTTTGAGTTTGTTACTCATTCTGTAATATGGAAAAACATTGCTTATAAAAACATAAGATATGGATTGCATTTTATGTTCTCTAACAACGATGCTTACATTACCAATATTTTTAGAAATAACGGTGCCGGTGTGGCCGTGATGTTTACCAAAAAGGTAATAATGATTGGAAACATATTCGATGAAAATTGGGGAGATGCAGCGTATGGATTGTTGCTTAAAGAAATATCTGACAGCCATATAATCAATAACAAATTCACTCGCAATACTTCAGGTATCTTCATGGAAGGAACCAACAGAATTGCTGTCGAAAAAAATGAGTTCCTTTCAAATGGATGGGGAATGAAAATTCAGGCAAGCTGTATGGATAATATTATTACCGCAAATAATTTTATAGGTAACACCTTCGACATTTCCACCAATGGTTCTCTCGTTTTGAATACGTTCAACGGAAACTACTGGGATAAATATGAGGGTTACGACCTCAACAAAGATCAAATCGGCGATGTTCCTTATCATCCTATCAGTTTATTTTCCATAATCGTAGAAAATAATCCACCTGCCATGCTTCTTTTCAGAAGTTTTATGATTACCTTACTAGATAAATCTGAGAAAATGATACCTAGTCTTACTCCTGATGAATTTCACGACTCCACACCTCTCATGCGTTCACTTAAACTATGATAGAATTCAAAAATATATCAAAATCATTCGGAAAACTGAAGGTGCTCAATGATGTGAATCTCTCTTGTATCAAAGGAGAGTGTATAGCTCTTATCGGTCCTAACGGATGTGGTAAAACAACATTAATGAAAACGCTTTTAGGTATGGTGATCCCCAACAAGGGAGATATTATTTTTAAAGGTCATACCATCAAAAATCACTTTGAATACAGACAACATATTGGATACATGCCTCAAATAGGAAGGTATCCTGATAACATGACCATAGGGCAGATTGTGAAGATGATAACAAACATTAGAAAACCCCAAATGGAAGTCGACAACTTCCTATATCAGCAATATCATCTCGATTCTATAAGCAACAAACGCATGAGTACTCTTTCGGGAGGTACCACTCAAAAAGTGAGTGCAACACTTGCTTTTCTATTTAATCCTGAGGTACTTATTCTTGATGAACCTACGGCAGGACTGGACCCTCTATCATCTGAAATTTTAAAAGAAAAAATACTTAAGGAAAAAGAAGCAGGAAAATTAATAATCATCACTTCTCACCTCCTCAATGAGCTGGATGACCTGATAACACAACTGATTTATATGCAGGACGGCAAAGTGCTTTTTCACAAAACCATTGATGAAATTAAAACCCAAACAGGTGAAATCAAAATATCCAAAGCGATTGCAGGAATAATGAAATCAGCCATTCTATGAACAGAATTATCAAATACATAGTGTTGGATATTCTTAAGAACAAAATTCTTATTGTTTATACTCTTTTATTAGCATTGTTAACCTGGAGTGTTTTCAGTCTGGAGGATAATACATCAAAAGGACTGCTCACACTCCTCAATGTAATACTTATTAGTGTGCCTTTAGTATCAATTATATTTTCCACCATCTACCTTTACAACAGCAACGAATTCATTGAATTGCTCGTCAGTCAGCCAATAAAGAGAAACAAAATTTATAAAAGTTTATTCATCGGACTTTCAGCAGCCATGGTCGTTTCATTTATGCTTGGAGCCGGCATTCCGGTTTTAATGTATTCTCCTGACAAAACCGGTGCGACAATTGTTTTTGCAGGATGTGTTGTTTCAATCGTATTTGTAGCACTAGCATTTTTGAGTTCTATATTTACAAGGGATAAATCAAAAGGTATAGGCGTGGCAATCATGATCTGGTTGTATTTTTCATTACTCTTCGACGGGCTTGTACTTTTCCTGCTATTCCAGTTTTCGGAGTACCCCATCGAAAAAGCCATGATCATAATAAGTGCTCTCAGTCCCGTAGATCTCGCGCGCATACTAATACTTTTGCAACTGGATATTTCGGTTATGATGGGATATACGGGAGCTATTTTTAAGGATTTTTTTGGAACCACTGAAGGGATTCTAATTACCATGATACTAATGGCTTTATGGATTCTGGTTCCATTCAGGATTGCCATTGCAAAATTCAATAATAAAGATTTGTAATAACTACCATGAATGATATACTAAACAGAAGCGATATAGAATTTCTTATAAATTCATTTTATAATAAGGTACAAAAAGATGAGCTCATTTCGTTTTTCTTTACGGATGTAGTTGCTGTTGATTGGGAAAAACATCTTCCAGTGATGTACAATTTCTGGGAAGGAATTCTATTCTCAACCGGAAATTATGCCGGTAACACCATGCAAAAGCATATCAAATTGCATTTAAAAAATGCAATGCAACCAAAACATTTTGAACGTTGGCTTCAACTATTTACTAAAACGGTGGATGAACATTTTGAGGGCCCAAATGCGATTTTGATCAAACAAAGAGCCTTGAGTATTGCCACGGTCATTCAAATTAAAATATCAACAACAGGACACACACAATAAGGTAATGTAATGGTTAACGGTAACAGTTTTAGAAAATATATTAATTTTTCGTTGTTCAACCTTGTTGTAGTTGCACTTTATGGAGTATTGATGCGATACAAAATCGGTTTTGAGTTTCCATTTCTGGATCAAAAATTTCTTCAGCATGCCCACTCCCACTTTGCCTTTTCAGGTTGGATTACACAAACGCTCATGGTTCTCATGATTTATGTTTTAAATGGTGTCTGTAAAAATATTTCATTAAAAAAATATAAGATCATTCTCAATGCTAACCTTGTTTGTGCCTATGGAATGTTGGTTTCATTTACGTTCACGGGATATGAGCCTATCTCAATAATATTTTCAACACTCTCTTTGTTCGTTTCATTTCTTTTTGCTTATATCTTTATCAAAGACAGTACGGCCTCATCTGTTCAATTAAGTGGTAAAAACTGGTTTACCGCAGCGATACTGTTCAATATACTTTCGGCAGCCGGAACACTAGTATTGGGATATATGATGGCAACAAAAAACCTCAATCAAAACTTATATCTGTCATCTGTTTATTATTATCTTCACTTTCAGTATAATGGGTGGTTCTTTTTTGCATGCATGGGCTTACTAGTACATGCGTTTAGTGCTGCTATTCCGACTTATCGGGAAAATAAAAGTGTATTTAAATTATTCGCCGGGGCGTGCATACCGGCTTATTTCCTTTCTGTACTATTTCTAAATCCACCTATGTGGCTATATACCATTTTGGTGTTTTCGGCATTAGCACAGGCAATAGGTTGGTTTAAATTTCTGCAAACTGCAAACAATCACCGCAAAGAAATTATGCAAAAGACTTCTTTAGTTATGAAGTATCTAATTCTATTCGTAGTAACAGCAGTCACAATTAAGCTTACATTACAACTATTCTCTACCATTCCTGCAATCAGTAAATTGGCCTTTGGCTTCCGCACCATTGTAATAGCCTATCTTCATCTTGTACTGCTGGCCATTTTTTCAACCTTTCTTATAACGTATATTTATGGGTCAGGATTAATTTCGAAAAGCAAATTAACTGTAAGTGCAATATTGATTTTCACCATTGGCATTTTTCTGAACGAACTTCTTCTCTTGATCCAAGGGGTGGCATCTTTTTCATACACACTGATTCCTTTCTCCAATGAGTTACTTTTTGGAATTTCAGTTGTTTTGCTTTTGGGAAGTTTAATACTATTTATGAGTAACCTCAACAAAATAATAAAGAACTTTTAACGGTTTATAATATCCACATCTCCCGATACTCCATTGCATTACATGTAATTGCAAATCAAATATTTATGATTTTTGGGATATTTTTAAATCACAATTCACAAATCATCAATGATCTGTTGTCTTTCATTACCTTTGGTGCTCGCCGACAATTGCGATTATGATAAAACCCAACTGTAACAATTGTATTTCAGAAAATTGCTTTATTAACAAATATGTTGATAGTGAATGGAAGAAAAAAATTAATCAAAATAGGCTCACACAGGGAATAAAAAAAGGTGAAATCATTTTCAGAGAAGGTGATCCGGTAACCGGAATCTATTTTATTTTTAAGGGGAAGGTGAAAGTGTACAATTCAGGCATCCGCAATAAGACCCAAATTGTACGATTTGCCGATTCCGGAAATATTCTTGGGCATAGAGGATTTGGTAAATCAAGGGTGTATCCCATTGGTGCAGCAGCTTTAGAGAATTCAACACTGTGCTTTGTGTCTACTGATATTTTTTTAAATACAATGAACCACAACAGTGCTTTGGCAGTTGAACTGGTTAATTTTTATGCAGATGAATTACGTAGAGCCGAAAATAAATTACGATCGCTTTCGCAGATGACTGTCAAGCAAAAAATTGCAGAAGCAATTCTCACTCTGAGTGAAATTTATGGAGTAGTGAAAGAAAATGATACCGAATTTATCAAAGTTCAACTTTCAAGGCAGGAATACGCTGATATCACAGGAGCCTCGTTGGAAGAAGTGATACGAACGATTTCCCAACTCAGGAAGGAGCAATTCATTTCCATTGAAGGAAAAAAAATTGGTATCATACACCGAGACAAATTGGAAGAAATGCTCAGTGAATTCGGTCCTCTGCGTTTACCCTAATCCTTTAGATTGTTTTTATTCCATGCAACTTGCACAACCATCCCAGATGGCCGGCATGAGTGGCTTCGTGGCGGATAGAATGGATAATTAATGAACGAACCGATTTTTCACCGGCAAATTCAAATCCAATGGTGTTATCGGTATCCAGCAAATCATGATTCAACCGGGCTACATGTGCCACTGCTTTTTCATGCACTGTTTTCATTACATCACGAACTTCATCTATAGGCGGACAATCTTCTTTTGCAGAGGGTACAGAACCTAATCCGAATTGTCTTGCCCACGGAATTTTAATTACCTCACCACCATTCGCCCTCAGCAACAAAAAATTCTGGGTCACCGGCAAATGAGCCATCAGCCAGAAAACTGTATTCAGATGCACACCGTTTGATTCAAATTCCCGGTGAGGATCCACATCCTTTAAAAAACGGAGATAGATATTAGTAAGTTCTCTGGTTTTGTCGACCATATTCGCAAGGACTTCCATTTCGGTTTTCATAGCACTTTAAATTTAACAGTTACAAACATAGCAGAGAATAGCATGAGAAACAAAAAAGGAGCCTGAAAATTGTCAGACTCCCTTTCGATTTTTCCAATAGAATGATTTTACTGGATGGTTAAACGTTTTACCTGTTCCATGCCATCAGCTGATTTAACTTTTACAAGATAAATACCTGCATCAAGTCCTGAAAGGTTTAATTCAAGTGTATTATTATAAATTATTTCGTTGGACAATACTTTGCCTGCGATATCGGTGAGAGTAATTTGGAATTCACCGGTTATTCCAGCCACTTCAACTGTTGCAAAGGAACGTGCAGGATTAGGATAAACAGAAACTCCGAAATTTACTACTCCTGCTATTCTGCAATTGATTGCAACGGCCAAAGAACGTGCAATAGCGGGTCCGCATGAATTGGAAGCCACCACACTAATGCTACCATTTGAGGCGCCCCAGTTCACCACAATATTTCCTGTGCCTTGTCCACTCACTATTGTACAGCTTGCAGGTACTGTCCAGGTATAAGAAGCTCCGGGCTGCGTTACCACACTATAGTTTATATTTTGCTGACCTGTACATACCGAATTAGAACCGGTAATAAGTGTAGGGCGCAAAGGCAACGTAGTAACTCCTCCAAGGCACCTGCTCAATCCTGAGCCACAAGCGTTGTTTGCTGCCACACAAATTGTTCCTGCAGACCCGGAGGTATTGCCGTAATCAACAGTGATGGAATTAGTTCCTTGTCCTGAAATAATTGTGACAAAAGTTGGAACGCTCCAGGTATAGGAAGTTGTGTTAGGAGTAACCGGAACCGTATAAACAACTCCGGTAAGTCCGCACATGTTGCTTACTACTCCTGTCATTGTTCCCGGGCGAGCAGGATTGGATGTTAATGCCAGAGTTCTTAGCACGGAAGATCCACAGTTGTTAATTGCTGCAACTGAAATGGTGCCGCCTGCAAAACCGGTGTTGAATTGCACTGAAATTGCATTGGTGCCCTGACCGGAAATTATTTGCGAGTTCACCGGTATGTTCCAGTTGTACAAAGTAGCACCGGCAACAGCCAAAATTGAGAAGTTTGCTGTGGTTCCTGCACATGCTACCGTAGATGCTTTGGCAATTGTACCCGGTGTACCTGGTTTACTTTTTACGGCAACTGTTCGTGCAGCAGATATAGCACATACATTTGATGCAGTAACTGAAATATTTCCACTTACAAATGCAGACCCAAAATTAATTTCTACGCTATTGGTACCCTGACCGGAAGTTATAGTTGCTCCCGCAGGTACTGTCCAGTTATAAGAAGTTGCCAAAACAGATAACGGTACACTGTATATGCCCGTGGAACTCGCACAAACGCCATTAAATATACCTACCATGGTACCCGGTGTTGAAGGTTTTGAGTAAAACGCTTTACTTCTATTGCTGCTTACACCTTTACAATTACCAGCCTTCACTAAAACCGAACCACTAACGAAATTAGATGCAAAAGAGATGGTTACTGAATTGGTACCTTGTCCGCTAACTATTGAAGAGTTGACAGGTGCCGTCCATGTGTAATATTCTGCATTATTGGAACTAGTGCAAGTGAATGATTGCACGGTTCCTGCGCACGCAAAAGCAGGCCCGGTGATTGTGGCAGGTGCAGAAGGAACAGATGCAAAATAGGGCACGTTGAAACAGGTTGGAGTACTTTGTCCGCATGCATTTACAACACTAACACAAACATTACCCCCTAAATAAGTAGCATCGAAGTCAACAGTGATGGAGTTGGAAGAGGATGTGCCGATAGCACCATTTGGCAGGGTCCATAAATATGAAGTAGCTCCCAATACCGGAGCAACGTTGAACACAACCAATAGCTGATTCCTGCAAGCTCCGGGAGGTCCCGATACAGGTCCGGTTGGATCCGGGGCAACACCGATACTTCCAACAGTTGCGTCGCCAATTAACATACATCCATTTGCATCGGTTACCGTCACAAAATAAGTGCCGGGAGCTAAGTTCTGAATATCACCCGTAGTTGCTCCATTGTTCCACAGGTAAGTATAAGGTTGAGTTCCGCCACTTACCGAAAGACTGACGCTTCCATCGTTATTTCCACACGAAGCATCTGATGATCCAATTCCAAGAGAAATTGCAAGCGGACTATTAATTGAATTAGTTAGAGTAGAGGTACATCCTGCTGCATCGGTAACAACCACAGAATAAAAACCACCGGTAGCATTTAATAAAGCCTGACCGGTACTTCCATTACTCCATGCATACGAAAATGGAGCCGTTCCGCCTGTAACGGTTGTAGTAATACTCCCGGTTCCTCCTGCACATAGTGGATTCGTTACGGTGGCATTCACAACAGGATTGGAAATAGAAACAGTTGTAGAAGCCGTTGCGCTACATCCTAATAAATCGGTTGCAACTACCTGATAAGTTGTGGTTGTTGTGGGAGATGCATTTGTATTTTGAGTGGTGGTGGTAGTCAACCCGGTTGATGGCGACCAGCTATAGGAGATGATAGTATTGGGTGAAAGTGCAATCGACCATTTTCTTAATGTTCCAATATCTTGACTGTAGGGATCGATCACTCTTAAATTCCAGATACCATTAGCAGATCCCGTTAGATTACTAAAAGGTGATTGAGGCAAATAAGTACCAGTAAAAGGCGCTGATGCATTAGTGATAGAAGATCCGGCTGAAGATGTGAAAACAGTATTGATAAAATTATCTCCGCTTCCTCCTACTCCACTGGCAAGAGTTATAACCGATCCATTTGGTGCAACTAAATTTATTACCAGATCAGCAGTGTAAGGATGGATAATTGTATCGATAGTTACAGAAATGATTGATGAAGCATTTAATGCTGTACCGATTGTAATTGGAGATGTGATACCGGTTTGATTGGCATCCGGAATACTGAAATCGGTATTGTTCGTTCCTGAACTACTTCCCGACCCTGCCACAGCGGCAGTAGAAGTTAAAAGTACTGAATTACCCGCACAGATAGCAGCGCCGCCAACGGCCAAAACTGTAGGTGCAGGAAGCACATTCACATTAACAGTTTTTGAACTGCTGCAACCATTAGCATCAGTAACGGTGCAGGAATATACGCCGTTGTTGGCTACTGAACCTCCTGTGATTGATGGGTTGGCAATAGTACTTGAAAATCCCCCCGGCCCCGACCATACAAATGAAGTACCTCCGGTAGCATTGAATTGAATGGTTCCACCTGTGCAGGCATTATTTACTGTAACGTTGGCCGTAGCATTCAACTGAAGTCCTGTTACATTAACAGCATCCCATGCGTTTTTGACTGCAAATGCTTCAGGAGAACAGTTTCCGTAAAGATCGGTGGCCGACTGAAGAGAATAAAATGCAGCATCACTAAATTGTGAACCGGAGGTCAGATAAAAAGTATTATTTCTGTACGCAATCATACGCGCCTTATTCATGGTGATTCCGGTGACATTGTAATTGAAACCTACATCATTTGTGCCAGTACCTCCGGTACATAAAAGGTAATACCAGAAGTTTTGTACTCCGCTATTAATATGTACTCCACCGTTATCACCGGTTCCGGTATACCAATAAGTTCCCAGATAAGTATCGGGATCGCCGGCGGCATTGGGATTATCCATATTACGAAGGGCATCGCCTGCTATTCCGGGAGTATAGCACTGATCCCCCAACTTCCAGTTGGCTGTGCCGGGACGTGCGAAAAAGTCGACGGTGATGCCGAAGATATCACTGAAAGATTCGTTCAATGCACCTGACTGATAAGAATAAACAAGGTTGGAAGAAAAATTAGTAACTCCGTGAGTTAATTCGTGGGCAATTATGTCGAGTTCTGTCAATGGTGAAAAAGTGCTTCCATTACCATCGCCATAAGTCATTTGAGAACCATTCCAAAACGCGTTGTTGTAATTAGTTGAATAATGAACATACGATCTTAGCACCGCTCCCGCATTGTTATAACTGTTCCGGCCATGCACTCCGAAATAATAATCGTAAGTCTCCTGAGTGCCCCAGTGAGCATCCAGCGCAGCATCATCCTGGTTGGTGGTTGTTGTCCACACATTATCGGTATCCGTAAAGTCAACCGCAGCAGCATAGCTTGTACCATTGTTCAAATCATAGGTTTCCACTCCATTGCCTCTCGTTAAATCACGTAAACGGAAACTACCGGGTGCCAATGAATCGGTGGTGAAAGACTGGGTTCCGCTGTACTTCGTATTGCCACTACCGTTAGCGACAAAAGTACAAATTCTGTTTTCCTTAAACATTATACGACCATCTATTGCATTCACATAAATATGATAGCGTTCATGAGGCTGAATGGAGTAAATATCAAATTTCCAGCAAAGCATTGTGGATTGTTTTTTATCATTTGAAATTGAAGGCAATATCACCAGTTCACCTTGCGGAAGAGTTCTTCCATGCGAATGGCCCACTGTGGCTTCCTGTTCGCGATCGCTGGTCTGCCACAGATATACCGAGGCACCAATTTCGTTCAGTGCATTTTGAAGCGCCATGGTTTCATTGATGGCCGGTGATGCTGAAAGTGATAAACGATCATAAAACATTCCGTTTGCAGAAACAATACGTCCATTCTTCTCATGTAAAATGTATTCACCCGTCACCACAGGTACTCCTCTATAATATTGCTGAAACCGATGATGATTCATTCCCAAATCATCCACATCATTTCGCATTAGTTGCCAGGAATCATCCGTTGACGCTTTCAATAAAGAACGGAAGGATTCCATGCCCGAAGAAGCCGGAATGAAACTGCTATTCTCAAAAGAAATAAACAAGGGACTTCCCGACCTTTCGTCCATTCGAACGAGTTGGGCGGAGGCATGAAATTTAGTGGCTTCAGCTCCGGAGAATAATTGAGCCATGGCGGAATGAGAAAGAATCATCATCCCTGCAGCAAGTAGTACTTTACGCATAGAGTAAATATTGGTTAGGTAGGGTTTGAAAAGAGCTTGTTATTGTGGGGCAATGCCAAACTTGATTTCGTAAATTTAAGGATTAGATTAATACTACGCAAGGGGTGCCTTTGGTTGATTGTTTATAACCTGTAAGGGGAAATTTAAGTTAAATTATTGATTTTTAATTCAGTATGGAAATTCTCTCGAAAAAAGGTGTTGATAAAAAAATGCGCAAGCTCCTACAGGGGTTCAGGAAACCCGCCAAGTTCCGACAGGGTTCCGAAATCCCGCCAAGCTCCGACAGGGTTTCGGAACCCTTTCGGAGCTTGCGCGGGTGATGATTAGTAATTTGTTAAAGCATAATTTACTGCTGCATTTGCATTCAAATTTCCATACCCTTTGGTACTATTACGGGAGGGATAAAACTGAGCGGTGTTGGTGAGGCAGGTCATTAACTGAGCCCTGGTCATAGTAGGTTTTGAACTCCACACCAAAGCTGCTATACCGGCGGCTGTGGAGGTTGCGGCTGAACTTCCACCTATATAAGAAGGTGTGACTCCTGATGCAGGCAATGTGAGCGAATTTCTGTTGCTGTTTGCAGTTCTTTCCATGGTGATGGTGTACAACACTTTACTACCATCATGACATGAGGCACATTTGGATCCATTTTCTTTCACTCCGGTAACAGCAGTGCAGGAGCTGTAATTTGCAGGATATATTACTCCCCACCAGCTGGTCCAGCTAAAAGAAGTACCGGCAGCAGCGAGAATTACTTTCCCTAAATTATAGGCATAGTCCGCACCATCTTTCAGTACACCACTTGCAAATGGCGAACCTATGCTCATACTTATTATACGAATACCTGTATTATTTCCCATTTGAATGAGTGCATTTTTTACAGCGGTCTTTTCCGAAGATGCATCTAAAATAACATCCTCACAAGCTCTTATAAAATGAAGATTACTCTCATAAGCAACACCGGTGGTAGCATTTTGATTGTTACGTGGACCGGCAGCCAAACCGCACATACTATTGCCATGTGTGCAGGAATTAAATGCACTGGTTCCAAGAGTGTATCCCGAAGTAACAGTTCTGCCAACATTGGAATCACCGTTATTGAAATTAGATCCCAGCAGCGACTGAGCAGTGCTGATACCGGCATCAATCACACCGATAGTCATGCCTTGACCTTGCGAATTGTTCCAGGCGGCGGGGATGGTATGGTTATTAAAATTCCAAGGCATCAGTGCTCCGGGAGTGATGGTGGTATAATCTGCCGCATTGAGAGCTTGTGTGGACGCCGAACATCCGGAAGCTGCCGCAACGCGCTGTGCATTGGCGGGCCAGTAATCGAGTGGCTCGAGGTAGCGTACATTTTCAAGATTGGAGAGTTGTGTCAAAACATTTTTATCGGTGAGCCGGATGGTGATGATAGGCAAAACCGGATCATCTTCGATAAGAATTTGCTGTAAGGTTACCGGCTGCTGACTATTTTTATTCACCTCAGTAAGAATTAAATCAAGCAGTGCGTCATGAACTTCTTTATAAGCCCCCGACTTAACATTGACTTTATGAATTTTGGTAGAGATGTCTCCTTCGTCGGCAGGCTTGTAGCCAATGGCGAGTGAATGATCATTGTACTGAAGAGCGCTCCACAGAGTTTTAAGATCGACCCACTCCCAATGAAAATCGTTGCGACTTTCAAGCAATCCGATCACGGTTTTATCGAGATCCATTTGAGTGAGGGGGTCACCCTCCGGAACCGGGGCAACGGTTGGTTTTACCTGTAAAGCTCCGGATTTTTCATAGCATAAAAGATCCTCTTGTTTGGTGCAGGCACCCATGCTAATGAGGAAAAAGAGCATGATAACTGATAGTTGTTTTTTCATTTTTATTAGGGTTTAGATGGTTAAAAAAAGGTGAATTAAAAAAAATATGGCAATAAAGATAAAGGACAATTTTCGAAAAATCAAATTTTTATGATTTTTTTAACTTTTGAATAACTATGGGCTGAAAAAGATTTTGGTCTATGGATGGAAGCTTAGAACGAATTTTTAACCGGTTATTTTATTTGAAAGTAGACCGAAAAGTTCAAACCGGCACTCCAAAGGCGCCCGGAGATGGGGAGAATCGGTGATTTTTATGAGTCCGTAAGTGAAGGTGGGTTCAAATTTGACACTAATTTCACTATTTATTCTATAATCAACTCCGGCACTCACACTTGGAGAAACATTAAATTTTCTGAAATCATGTGGTTGATCCGAGGTGATTCTTTCCCTTTCACCATTAGAGTACACATAAATTGCTGATTGTTTTGCTTTGAGGAGGTAGTTAGCCGTGACACCGAGTCCGCCGACAAAACGCAAACGTTTTTGCCCGGTGGTATAATAAATTCTGAGAGGTATGTCAAGGTAATAAAAATTAGAGACAAATCTTATGCTTTTTATAGAACCTACATAGCTATTATCTTGTGTATTATAAACATATCCATATCGTGGATCAATCATATCGCCAAAAAATAAATCATCCGCTTTTTTGGTACTAAAGCCTTTATTTGAAAACATCAAACCTGCTACAACACTAAAATGAGTCGAAGTTGCGTAATTCAAAGTTACTCCACCTGAATAGGCCATCATCGGCTTTTCCAAATCAGAAAATGCATCAACAATATCATCTAAATTGCCATCACCACTATTGTTGAAAATAGTCCGACCGGTTACATCGGGCGAAATATTAATTCCGATAGAAATTTTATTAATGAATGATTTTCCGGCATCCTGACTAAAGAGAACTGTCGGTACAAAAATGGTTAGTACAAGTATCAAAACCCTCATAAAAATAGTGGTTGTTGAGTGCTAAGGTAGCAATTAAGTTGAAATCAACAAAAAAGAGAGATTTTTTTTAATAAGTGATTGCTAATTTTATAATTAAAGTTGGTATTAAAGAAAAAAACACAACGGTTAAATGCCACCATTTCGGAGCAAAGTGACCCTCTGATTCGGGTTAAACTACCCCGGGAAAAAAAACTGCCATTTTGGTATAAGCTGAGCCTAATGGTATTAAATAACGGGCTTTAGACTTGTAAATTCTCAAGGTTCAATTTTAACGACAATTTCGGCAGTAAAACCTCATAAAATATAAGGCATTAAATTACTGCTTCCGTAAATAATTCTAAATCCAGGATTGAGATATTTATAACTGTTAAACATGTCAAAAGTGAATTGTATGCAAAGGAAAATAGCTTTTGGCTATGTTGTTGTTTCGGTTAAGGTATTGTAGAAAAAATTCCCCAATGCAGAATATATTTACACATCAGGGGAAGATAAGAAATTCATGGTAGCATCAAAATATTTTGGCACACTTATTTCAAATATTATCTGCCATAGAAATAAACAAATAAAATCTATTTGGTGAAAAACGATCAGGTAATTCTTGTAAATGAATCCAATTTCCAAAGAGGGATAATGGGGAAAATGGAAGCGCATATAAAAGCGGAGCTTCATCGTGCGTTCTCAATTTTTATTTTTAATTCCAAAGGGGAGTTATTATTACAAAAACGTGCCTTGACAAAATACCATTCGGGCGGACTTTGGACAAATACTTGCTGTGGACATCCGCAACCGAAAGTGAATATGCAAGAGTGTGCACATGAGCGATTAAAAGAAGAAATGGGAATTGACTGTGCTTTTGAATTCGCTTTTGACTTTATATATAAAGCTGACCTTGACAATGGATTGTTTGAGAATGAGTTAGATCATGTATTTGTGGGGCATTATGATGGTATTCCAACATGTAATCCACTTGAAGCATCTCATTGGAAATATGAAAGTTTGAATCGTATTCGAGAAAATGTCAAAGTATTCCCTGAACAATTTACCGTTTGGTTTAAACTTATTTTACCGAAACTTTCAATATACCTCAACAATAAAAATCATGATGAGGACAGAAACTACATTTAGCACAGAGCTAAAATCGAAAACGCTTTTATTTAGCCGAGATACGATTAAATTAATGCGTATTCCATTTTCTTACTTTTTAATGCCGGTTTTCTTTTTTGCACTCAGCCAGGCCAGTAATATAGATTTCAAGAATGCGATCCTTTGTTTTATTATTCTACATCTTTTTGTATATCCTGCAAGCAACGGATATAACAGCTACATGGATAATGATGATGGCAGTATTGGAGGTTTAAAGAATCCTCCCCAACCGACAAAAAAACTATTTTATCTTTCTTTAGTTTTTGATAGCATTGGTTTGCTTCTTTGCTTATTTATAAATATTCAGTTTTTCTTATCAGTATTGGCTTATATACTTGCTTCACGAGCATACAGTTATAAAGGTATAAGGTTAAAAAAATTTCCGATAGCCGGATTTTTGACTGTGGTAATTTTCCAGGGAGCATTTACTTTTTGGATGGTATATAATGCGGTCGGCAGAGAGGCTTTCCCTGTAAACATAGAATCGGGGTTGGTTTTAGCTGCATGTTCATTTTTAATTGGAGGCGTTTACCCGCTAACCCAGATATATCAGCATGAAGCTGATAAAAAAAGTGGAGATATAAGCATTAGTTGTATGTTAGGTTATAATGGAACATTTATTTTCAGCACATTAATGTTTTTATGCGCCAATGCACTATTATTTTTTTATTTCTATTCAAATGGAAAATTTCTAAATTTTTTATTATTTCAGATTTTTTTATTTCCTGTGGTAATTTATTTCATCCGCTGGTTTATGAAAGTTATAAAAGACAAAAAGGAAGCATCATTTGAAAACACAATGAATATGAATTTAATGGCTTCTACTCTTTTGAATATATGTTTCATCGTTCTCTTAATTATTAATTTATTGAAATGAGTACCTTGGTTAACATAGCCACCGCGCTTCCTCCGCATAAATACAAGCAATCTGACTTATCGGGTTTTATGTGTGCTCTGCTTCAGTATCCTGAAGATCAAAAAAGAAAATTAAGACTGATGTATGCTAAAAGCGGAATAGATACACGCTATTCAGCAATACCTGATTTCTCCTCATTGACAGAGGAAAGGGATTTCTTTCCTAAAACCGATGATCTTGAGCCATTTCCTACATTAGAATTCAGAATGGAGTATTTTAATAAAATGGCGCTCCCTCTTTGTATAAAAGCTATTGAACCGTGCATAAAAGAAAAAATCAAAAAGCAACAAATTACGCATCTCATAACTGTTTCCTGCACTGGTTTAGCCGCTCCGGGATTAGACATTGAGATTGTTCAGCATTTACAATTGAGTGAAAACATCAATAGAACTTCTATAAATTTTATGGGCTGCTATGCTGCTATTCATGCTCTTAAACAAGCTGATTATATCTGCAAGAGTGAACCAGATGCTATTGTTGTAATTATTTGTGTGGAGCTTTGCACCATTCATTTTCAAAAAAAGGAAACTTCAGATAACATCACAGCTAATCTTTTATTTGCTGATGGAGCTGCTGCTGCATTGATTGTGTCGGACAGTTACGCTGCGAAAAATAAGATGAATGGCTTTGCAATAAATAAATTTCATTCACAAATTTCATTGAATGGTAAAAATGACATGGCGTGGCAATTAACATCAACGGGTTTTCTAATGACCCTGACTTCCTACATTCCTCAATTGATAGAAAAGGGCTTTAAAACATTTTTTAATACCGCCATACACGCACTCGGACTAACAAAAAAAGATATTACACATTGGGCGATACATCCCGGTGGGAGAAAAATTATTGAAGTAATTCAAAAAGAACTAGAATTGCAAAACAAGGATCTTGAAAGCTCACGCCGTGTGTTGAAAGATTATGGAAATATGTCGTCTCCTACTGTTTTATTCGTATTAAAAGACATTTGGGAAACTAAAATAAATTGGAGCAAAAAAGAAATTATTTTTGGCGCAGCATTTGGCCCAGGACTCACCATGGAATCTGTAATTCTTGAAAATGTTTAAGCAACGATCTTATCAAAAGGAACTTTTAGATGAATCTGACATCCAACAAGAGTTGTTATATCAGAATCTGAAAGAACTCGAATTCATCAATAAATATTTAGGTGGACATTCCATTTCAATAAAAGGATTTAAAGAAGTTGTAGTTGATAAAGTAAAGGTGTACACTATTATTGACATTGGTTGCGGAGGTGGCTATTCTTTGAAAGCCATTTCAAGATGGTCGAAAATCGGAGGTTACAAAATTAATTTGACTGGTATTGATTTAAAGGAAAACTGTATTGAATATGCACAGAATAATTGTAAAGAATATGGTGAAATAAATTTCAGATGCGTCGATTTTAGAAGTGTTTTTTCAACACAGATCCCTATAGATATTGTTCACGCTTCCTTGTTTTGTCACCACTTTAAAGAAAACGAGATTGTTGAATTTGTCAAGTTATGCAACAGCAATAAATCAATATTTGTAATCAATGATCTCGAAAGAAACCCTATCGCTTATTATGCGATTAAGTTCCTAACCAAAATTTTTTCTAAATCCTCCTTAGTAAAAAATGATGCACCAGTATCGGTATTGCGTGGATTCAAAAAAACAGAATGGAACACAATACTTCAAAGTGCAGGAATTAAAAAATATACTATAAAAAATCGCTGGGCATTCCGGCACATGGTTATCGCTTATCCTAATGACTAATAAAATTTTTGATTGTGCCATTATCGGTGGTGGACTGGCAGGATTGACTTTGGCAATTCAGTTAGCGGAAGCAGGGCGTTATGTTATTTTGTTTGAGAAAGGAAAATATCCCTTTCACAAAGTATGTGGCGAATATATTTCTATGGAAAGTTACGATTTTTTGGAACGAATCGGTATTCCACTTTCTACTATGAATCTTCCCATGATAAATGAAGTAAAAATCTCATCTCCAAATGGCAATTTTATTACCCGGCAATTAGATTTAGGCGGATTTGGAATTAGTCGATATACGCTTGATTCAACATTGGCCGAATTAGCTGTACAAAAAGGAGTGGTGCTGTTAGCAGAAACTAAAGTATCGGATATTGTTTTTGAAAATGATACGTTTATTATAAAAGCTGCTCAACAAACATATGAGGCGAAAGTAGCGTGTGGAGCTTATGGCAAACGATCACTTTTGGATAAAAAATCAGAAACTAAGTTGACACCAAAAGGGAAAAACTATATGGCTGTAAAATACCATATAAAACTAAATTTCCCAAATAACCGGATAGAGCTGCACAATTTCAAAGATGGATACTGTGGTGTTTCAAAAGTAGATGGAGATAAATACTGTTTATGCTATTTAACCGCCTCTCAAAACCTTAGAGACAACGGAAATGATATAAAAGTGATGGAGCAGAATGTATTAATGAAGAATCCATTTTTAAGAAAATATTTTTCTGAAGCCATTTTTCTTTATAATCAACCTTTAACCATTTCACAAATTTCGTTCAGTAAAAAAAAAGCAGTAAAAGATCATGTTTTAATGTTGGGAGATTCTGCTGGTAACATAGCCCCGTTGTGCGGCAATGGAATGAGCATGGCTATGCACTCTTCCTTTGTGGCGTTTCAATTAATAAATGAATATTTAGATAAAGCTATATCTCGTGAAGGCCTTGAACGTTTGTATGTTAGACAATGGAATAGTCTTTTTTCGAGTAAAATTAAAACAGGAAAATATATTCAACATCTTTTCGGAAAAGTAACACTGACCAATATTTCTATTGGAATACTAAAAAAGTTGCCTGCGTTGACAGATAGATTGATAGAAATTACACATGGCAAAAAATTTTAAGGTTCAGGTTAGAAGTTTGCTATTTGGTTCTTTAAAATCATTCCATGTAAAAATCAAAGGTAAAGCCTTTACGATTATAGAAAATGCATTGATCATATAAATTTGAAAATAAACTCCATAATTAAAGCATGCAACTGAATCCAAAATCACCCAAATGCTGAAAGCTAAAATAATCGCATTTCGCGCCCAGCGCTCTTTTCTTTTGAATGGATAATATGCAATGAAAGCTAAAAGGATATAGCAGCAGGCAATTGTTGCACCCAGTGGTCCCCAGATAAATGCACGAAAAGGTTCTACTTCACTTGGTATCTCCGGTTGATTCCAAAATATTTTTGCGAGCATTTGGTTATAGGGTACGGAAAAAATATTATTTTCGTATAAGGCGAAAACAATCCCAAATAAAGCAAACAAAATGCTAGTATAGAATAGCCATTGCTGCCAGAATAAAAAAGAAAATGTTTTTTTCATAAGTCAAACCTAGAATGGCAAACTATTATTGCATTTGTATTCTTTTGTAAAGATAAAGGTTAGAATGAAACAAAGTAACATTTATTTCATATTTTATCACGGATAATTACAATCATAGGGGAAAGTCCGCTTTGCAGGAAATATTTTTGATGTTAAAAGCTGCATTAATTTCAATTATTATGATTAATTAATTTCAATTATTATGATTAATTAATTTCAATAATCGATTTATATAAGATGGTCTCTATTCTTGTCGTCCTTGGATTTGTTGGACTCATTTCTGAAATCATTCGAATAACATTTTGGGTGTAATTTTGCTATTTTCAGCATTAGCAGTTGAAATATCCGTATTTGTTAATTATTTCATAGAAATAGCCTTCGGAAGTCATGATGCGTCTGCTTAAAATTTAGCATGGGAAGGATTAGCTTTTCTAATCCCGCTAAGGGGTGGCATCAATCAAAATGAAAACGCACAGCCGCGAAAAGGCCGCTGATGAAGTAATGCACAAAAAAATTAGCGCTCAAGCTAAAAGGCTTGGCGCTATTTTTTTTGGCATTCTGTCAGTCCTTCGGACTACGTTTTCATTTTTACTGGCGGAGAGTTAAGGATTAGCTTCGCTGATCCCGTTGGGGGGGGGCATCAGTAAAAACGTCCCCGCACAGCCGCGAAAAGCGGCTTATGAAAGTCGCAAAAAAAAGAAAGAGCTCAAGCAAAACGGCTTGGCTCTTTCTTTTTTTTACGCCTTTCAGCCCTACGGGCTGCGGGAACGTTTTTACTGGCGGAGAGTTAGGGATTCGAACCCCAGGAGGCTTTAACACCTCAACAGTTTTCAAGACTGCCGCAATCGACCGCTCTGCCAACTCTCCGGGGGCGAAATTACAGAATATCTTCTTACTACCGGAGTGAGGTGCAAAATTTTGTTAAGTGGTTGATAGTTACCTCAAAGGGGTGTTTTTCGTTCCTGAAAAATGACACTATCATGTCAATTTTTCCTATTATTAATTCGTAACTTAGCGGTCTAATTCCATCTACCATGAAAAGGATTTCATTATTGATCCTCTTATCAGTATTTATTTCAGGATCTCCGGCAATTGCAAAAAACTTACAGGCGCTCTTTGCTTTCAAAACCTTTTACTCGCCTGAAAATGGTCCTTATATCGAGACTTACCTCTCAGTGAATGCCAAATCAGTGGTTTACATTAAAAATACCAACGGCAAATTTCAGGGTGCCATCGCAATCAAAGTCACTTACAGCAGTTCCACCGAGGTGGTTCATACCGACAACTACAACCTCCTCAGCCCGGAGGTGGATGATACCTCTAATGTAAAATTTAATTTTCTCGACCTGCAACGGGTTCAACTTCCAAACGGTCAGTATAAAATGGAACTGGTGATTACCGATAAAAATATTCCGGACAAACCGTACAATGTTACTCAAATGATTTCAATTGAGTATTTTAACAACATTGCAGCGGTCTCCGACATTCAATTCCTTGACTCGTATTCAAAATCAGAAACTGAATCGATACTTACAAAAAGTGGTTATGATCTTATACCTTTTGTCGATAATTTCTTCCCATCCTCATCCAAATCACTAAAATTTTACGCAGAAATTTACAACGCGAATAAAATTTTGGATTCATCGGCCTACTTGGTGTTTTATTACATCGAATCGGCTGAGTCTAAAAAAGTGGTAGAAAATTTACAGGGTTTCTCCCGACAAACTCCAAAGCGGGTGAGTGCCATTCTTCGCGAAATTCCTCTGGCCGATCTTCCATCCGGTAACTTTAACCTGGTGGTCGAAATCAGAAATCAGCAAAATGAGGTGATGGCGGTCAATTCGGCATACTTCCAAAGAAGCAATGTTGTGGAGCTTCCTCCCGATGCCAATTTTAAAGATCGTGATGCAACCAATACTTTTGCGAGTTATATCACACATAAAGATACGTTGATAGAATATATTAATTGCCTACACCCTATCGCAAATCCATTGGAAATCACCTTCCTCAATAACCAAATGAAACTTGCGGATGTGAAAATGATGCAACGGTTTTTCTACGATTTCTGGGTGAAAAGAAGTCCGGTAAATCCTGAAAAAGCCTGGATTGATTATTACATAGAAGTGCTTAAAGTAAAACAGGAATATGGCACTCGTATCACTCCGGGTTATGCCACCGACAGAGGTCGTGTATATCTTCAGTACGGACCTCCCAATTCGAACACTAAAAATTATGCTGAACCTAGTGCTTATCCTTATGAAATCTGGCATTACTACAAACTTGAGCATCAGTCGAATCGTAAATTTGTTTTTTATAATCCCGATCTGGTCACCAACGACTTCACTCTGTTACACTCCGACGCTCAGGGTGAAGTTAATAACAACCAATGGCAAATGGTGATTCATAAACGTGATACCCAAACCAACGATTATGATCAGGAAACAAAAGGATCCGATTACTATGGCAACAACGCAGATGAAATTTTTAAAAACCCGAGATAAACAGACCCCATAAACCTGAAAAACCGGTTCCAAAAGTCGATGTGGAGCCGGTTTTTTTATCAATGTAAATTGAACAAATGCTCATTTTTAGTCTGATAAGTTAGAGATACCTGAAAAGAGATGCTTATTTTTGCCGGAATAATCTGAACACAGCTATCCATTGAAGACCGCTATTGTAATCCTTAACTGGAACGGCCGAAAACTATTAGAGCAATTTCTTCCCGGTGTGATTCTCCACAGCGCCCATCTGGCAACCATTATTGTTGCCGATAATGCCTCTTCCGATGATTCCATTAACTACATCCGCAATAAACATCCTACTGTAAAAATCATTAGCAATCCAACTAACGAAGGATTCGCAAAAGGATACAATACAGCACTTCAAAAAGTAGATGCTGAATATTTCCTCCTGCTAAATTCCGATGTGGAGGTTACCGAAGGATGGCTCGATCCGCTCCTAAATTATCTCGATACGCATCCGCAAACCGCCGTTTGTCAACCTAAATTAAGATGGTACCACCATCCAATGCAGTTTGAATATGCCGGCGCATGCGGAGGATACATTGATAAACTGGGTTATCCTTTTTGTCGAGGAAGAATCTTCAGCGAAATTGAAACAGACCTCGGGCAATACGAAGAACCTGTTCAGGTATTTTGGGCCTCCGGTGCGTGTCAATTGGTGAGGTCGTCGGTTTTTAAGGCTGCGGGTGGATTTGATGAAACTTTTTTTGCACACATGGAAGAGATTGATCTCTGCTGGAGAATCCGGAATATGGGTCATGAGATAGTTTGTTTGCCATCGTCGGTGGTGTATCACATGGGTGGTGCCACCTTGCCGAAAAATAATTCGAGAAAAACATATCTCAATTTCCGCAACAACTTATCAATGCTATATAAAAACCTGCCTGCTTCGCGACTTTTTCCTGTGATCATGCTCAGGCTGTTGCTGGATGGAGTTGCCGGTGTCAAATTTCTACTTGAAGGAGGGCCGGGTGATTGCTTTGCTGTAATGAGGGCTCACTTGCATTTTTACTTACGTGTGCTTACCGGAAAACTGAAAAGACCAGATAAGTATGAAGGGAAGATTCATGCTACTATCTACAAAGGTTCCATTGTGTGGGATCGCTACATTCTGAAAAAGAAAAAATTTATAGACCTGCAATTTAATCCGGGAAAAATATAAACTCATGAAAATAATTTGTGTTGGCAGAAATTATTCAGAACACGCCAAAGAACTCAACAATCCGGTTAACGAACAGCCTGTTATATTTTTGAAACCCGAAACGGCACAACTACAGCGCCGACAACCCTTTTTTTTACCGGATTTCTCGAATGAAATTCACCATGAAGCAGAGATAGTGATTAAAATATGCAGGTTGGGGAAAAATATCAGTGAAAAATTTGCTCACAAATATTATGATGAAGTAAGCATTGGTATCGATTTTACCGCCCGCGATCTGCAATCATCATTAAAAGCCAAAGGACTGCCATGGGAACTTGCCAAAGCATTCGATTCATCAGCACCGGTGGGAGAATTTATTCCAAAAAGCGATCTTGAATCCACAACAGCCATTCCCTTTTCACTTAATAAAAATGGTGTAACCGTTCAATCCGGAAACACTTCCGACATGATCTTTAGTATTGATTTCGTCATCTCTTTTGTATCTCAGTACTTCACACTAAAAAAAGGGGACCTTATTTTCACAGGAACTCCAAAAGGCGTTGGGCCGGTAGCGAAAGGTGATATTCTGGAGGGTTTTATTGGCGAAAAACAACTATTAACAGTAAAAGTGAGGTAAAATTCCCTTTTCAACAACAAAGGGTTGAAATAAAAAGGACTTTTATCCTTTAAATTTTATAATTTTATGGTAATATTGTCAATTAGCAGTCTTTAAGGTGATTCAAGGCAAAAATATGTTAAAAAAAATCGTTGTATTTGTATTGTTTTTCTGTTCCAATTTGGCTGCAAATGCCACTCACATTGTAGGCGGTGAATTGTACTATGAATTCAGCGGCGGGAATCAATACAAAATTACTCTCATCGTTTATCGCGATTGCTACAATGGTGTGCCTCCTTTTGATGACCCTGCATTTATTGGGGTTTGGGATGCAAACAATGTGTTGGTGACCACCATTAACATGGCATCATCAAATGACTCGATTGAAATTGAAAATGTAATTAACAACCCCTGTTTTGTTCGACCGGTAGATGTTTGCTACATAAAAAATAAATATGAAAAAACTGTAACACTACCCTTAATTCCCGGAGGTTATCAGCTAGCGTATCAGCGTTGTTGTCGAAATTTTTCAATATTAAATATCGTTAATCCGCTGAATGTTGGAGCAACATTTTATTGCACCATTCCCGGAACACCGGTTATTAACAGCAATCCTGTATTCACTGTATTACCTCCTCCATTTGTATGCGCAGGACTTCCGTTTGTATTTGATCATTCGGCTATTGATAGCGATGGAGATTCGCTGGTTTATGAAATTTGCACACCGTATAATGGGGCCTCACAAAGTGTACCTGTTTTGGATATCTCTTCCATTGGATCCTTTTATCCACCCTTTACCACTGTAATTTACCAACCACCATTCAATACAGCCAACTTGCTTGGTGGAGTTCCATTAACCATCAATCCGCAAACAGGTTTACTCACCGCTACTCCAAATACCATCGGACAATTTGTCATCGGTATTTGTGTAAATGAATACCGAAACGGAGTCTTTTTAAGTAAAACACGGCGCGATTATCAGTTGAATGTGGTTGCCTGCCCTACTCTGGTTGTGGCTGCACTGCAAACACCTGTTTTAACTTGCGGAAGCAACACCGTTCAGTTCACTAACAATAGTTTTGGAGCATCCACTTATCTATGGAACTTTGGTGATCCTACTACCACTGCTGATGTTTCAACTGCGTTTAGTCCTGCTTACACTTATCCTGATACCGGAACATATACCGTTAGCTTGATTGCTTATTCGGCTTTTAATCCGCTTTGTGCAGATACTACTGTAGGAACAGTTACCTTGCTTCCTGATTATGTGGTGGATTTTAATTATTCACTAACACCATGTTCTTACGTAGTTAATTTTACTGATAGCTCCAATTCTGTGAGTGGAGTTACTACAGAATGGCTTTGGAATTTTGGAGATGGTTCCCCTACTTCATTAGTAACAGATCCCGTACATACGTTTCCCGGACCAGGAACCTATGTGGTGACTTTTAGAGGTAAATCGGTGCGAGGTTGTATAAAAACTATCACCAAAACGATAATTATTCCACCTGCACTTACATTATCCGCTTCATCAGGATCGGTGACTTGTTCGGGGTTGTGTACAGGCCAGTCTGCTGCAAATATCATTAATGGAGCAGCGCCCTATACTTTTTTATGGAGCGATCCTTTGGGACAAATTACCTCTACAGCAACAGGGCTTTGTCCGGGCACATATACGGTAACCGTTACCGATTCACTCGGATGCATTGATTCGGCTACGGCAACTATTAATTCTCCTGTTCCTTTAGTTTCATCAACCAGTTCAACCGACGCCTACTGCAATGGTTTGTGTATTGGTACTGCCACCATTTCAGGCTCCGGCGGCACACCTCCTTTAAGTGTGGTGTGGAACGATCCTCAATCGCAAACAACTCTATCGGCCACCGGATTATGTCCCGGAACTTATATAGCAATACTCACTGATATCAATGGGTGTTCAGTTTCAAACAACGCAACGGTGACCTTTTCTAATTTTATTCCACCACTTGAAGCAATAATTTCCGACAGCACCATTTACATTGGAGAATCGGTTAATCTACTTGCTAACACAACAGGTAATTTCACCTATTCATGGACACCTGTTACAGGTATCAGCAATCCGACTATTCAAAATCCTACTGCCAATCCCGTTATCAACACAACCTATTATGTAACCATCACCGATAGCAGCGGATGCAGCAACCTCGATTCTGTTTCGGTAGTTGTGCGTGAAGTTAGTTGTGTGGAACCCGAAATTTTTATTCCTAATGCATTTACACCAAATGGAGATAATAACAACGATAAAGTATACGTTCGTGGCAACACTATTAAGGAATTGGAATTTAAAATATTTGATCGCTGGGGCGAGAAGGTTTTCGAGACGAATGATCCTAAAATAGGCTGGGATGGCTACTACAAAGGTGAAATAGCTAATCCTGCAGTGTATGTGTATTATGTTGAAGCTGTTTGTTTCAATAATGAAAAATTCTTCAAAAAAGGTAATATCACTTTAATACGATAACCATTGATAACTACCTGTGGATATATGAAAATAGTGAGGTTACCTTTGATAAGGTATGCAATTTGTTTGTGCATTTTGCTGCCTGGAATTGTTCATTCTCAGGACATACATTATTCACAGTTTAATGCCAGCCCTCTAAATCTAAATCCTGCCCTGACAGGTATGTTTAACGGTGACCTTCGTTTTGTAGCAAACCACCGCCGTCAATGGAAATCGGTAACTACACCTTACAATACTTTTTCCGGATCGTTTGATATGGGCATAAATGGGTTGTCTGGTTCACGAAACCGTTACAATGCCGGCATACTTATTAACAATGACAAAGCCGGAGATTCAGAACTAAGTTTGTTCCAGGTAGCACTCAATTTATCTGCTATCCGTGCACTTGACAAGGATTCAAAACATTTTCTTGGGGTTGGAATTCAGGCCGGTTATTCGCGACGTTCCATAAATTATTCTTCACTTACCTTCGACGAACAATATACCGGTGATTCATTTGATCCTAATGCAGGGAATTTCGAAACCCTTGCAGGCGGTAATCATGGTTATGGTGATTTTGGTGCCGGCATTTCCTGGAATATGCGCGCTACCGAACGCACACAACTTGGTGCAGGCATTAGTTTTCAGCATATCAATCGTCCGAATGATTCTTTTCTGGGTTCAAAAGTTAAAATGTTTCCAAGAATGCAGCTTAATTTAAATGCCGATTTTGCTGTTGCGGAACGATTTGATCTGGTACCATCAGTATTATACATGTCTCAGGGATCATTTCGCGAGCTAACAGGTGGTACATCGGTTCGATATCGGATTAGTGAATTACCGGGAAGACAATATGCATTTTTACTGGGTGCATGGTTACGAAAGTCCGATGCGTTTATCGCTTCTGCGGGAATTGATTATAATAATTTAAAAGTTGGAGTATCCTACGACTTCAACACATCTGACCTAAACAGAGCCAGTAATGGGAAAGGTGGTTACGAATTATCACTCATCTACATCATCCGTAAAGTAAAACCTATAGGTATTAAGCCTCCCTGCCCCTTATACTAACTTATGAATACATGTAAGAAGGTCCTCATTTTCATGGTGCTGTTTATGGCAGGCTCTAATTTCATATATGGTCAAACGTTAAAGGCATGGCTTTCGGCAGGAGATGAATCAATGGAGAAATTACGGTATGCCGAAGCAATTGAATATTATAACAAGGCTCTTGAATTTGAAACCGAAGATCTTACTGTTTATTATAAAGTAGCAGAGGCATGCCGATTGTACAAAGATTACGAACGCGCCGCCGCCTGGTACGGGAAAATTTTGGTAACCGATCGCGGTGAACGTTTTCCTATGGCCATGTTCCGTTATGCTGAGATGAAAAAATATCTTGGGATGTATGAAGAAGCCGGACGTGTTTATGAACGCTATGCTACCAAATTCCCGAACGATACCTCCTATTTTGGTGTTAAAGCCCGTAAAGAAATTGAAGATTGTAAGTTTGCTGCTGAATTAATTAAAAAAAAGCCGGAGGCAACCACTAAAAATGCGGGTGCACCGGTGAATACGGTCTATTCAGATTTTGGAGCCAGCTTGTTGGATGATACAGTTTTGTATTATTCATCTTTGAGATTTTTATATGAAGGAAGTGCCAAAAAAGAAGACGACTATTATGTTTCGAGAATTTTAATGGCTCAAACATCGAAAGACAAAACTTCACCGCCTGTACCATTGAGCATTCTTTTTAATGATGCACCTACTCATAATTGCAATGTAGCTTTTAGCCCTGATTACCGAATCATGTTTTTTACCCGATGCTCACAATCAGAAGAATTTACTCTTGATTGCACTATTTATTTCAGCAAAAAGGAAAATGGAAGTTGGGGCAAACCTGAGAAGTTGGGGAAGCAAGTAAATATGGATGGCTTTACTGCTACTCATCCTGCTGTTGAAGCTCGTGGAGCCGATGGATATACGTTGTATTTTGTTTCCGACAGACCGGGGAGTTTAGGGAAACTCGATATCTGGAAGAGTGATTTCAATGCAACATTTCAATTTAACGAAGCTGTCAATGCAGGTCCTGTCATTAATACTTTTGATGATGAAATGACTCCATTTTATGACACGCCAAACAGAACGCTATACTTTAGCAGTTATGGTCATTCGGGCCTTGGCGGGATGGATATTTTTAAATCGGTAAACATTAATGGAAATTTTGAAGCTGCCGAAAACATGGGGACAGGTTACAATACCAGTGTGAATGATGTATATTTTACCATTAACAGAGATACAAAAACCGGAACTCTGAGCAGTAACCGCACCGGTTCCATGTTTATACGAAGTAAAACCTGCTGCTACGATATTTATTATCACAAAAAATCAGAACAGGATTCTGCTGCTCCGGTTATTGTAAAAGATACCTCTGTAGTAGTTATTGCATCACCCAAAACTCCCGTTGCAACCGTTGATGAAGTAACTCAACTCGCCACACGCTCCTATTATGATGAGTATTTACCACTGGAGATTTACTTTGACAACGATGAGCCCGACAAGCGTACAATGAATATTAAAACCCGAAAAAATTACGAGACGCTTTATAATGATTATGTTGCAAGAGAAGTTGACTATAAACAAAATTTTGCAGGAACATTAGCCGGTGCTGAAAAAGCTGATGCTGAAAAAAATATCGAAGAGTTTTTTGATAATTCAGTATCAGCATCCTGGAAAACCTTAAATACTTTTTGCAGCAAAGTGGAAACGGCTTTAAAGAAAGGGATAAAAATTGAACTCGAACTAAGAGGAAGAGCCAGCCCGTTAGCGGAGACCAGCTATAATATTAACCTTTCAAAACGACGCATCTCGAGTTTAATTAATTTTATGAGAACCTTTAACAATGGTTCGCTGGATCCCTATTTAACCGATGGCAGTTTGAAAATTACTGAAGTTGCCGCCGGTGAAAATTTAGCCGGTCAGGATATCAGTGACGCTCTTACCGACAAAAGAAATTCTGTATACAACCCCAAAGCAGCCATTGAAAGAAGAATTGAACTTATAAACATCATACTTGTGCAGCCTGAAAATGAAAAATAATGTAAAGAGTATTGGTTTATTCTTACTGTTTTTTATTTACTATCATAACAGTTTTAGTCAGAACTTATGCCCTAATCCCGGGTTCGAACAACTTTCGGGTTGCCCTGTAGGTTCAGGCGAAATAAATCTTGCACAACCCTGGAGTGGTGCAGGAATCGTTCCCGATTTATTTAGTTTTTGTCATGTAAATGGTACTCCTGCAGGTTGTAACGATGTGAGCGTACCTGCTAATTTTGCAGGAAATACAACAGCGCATGGCGGAAGTGCGTACGCAGGGTTTTACACAAAAAGAGGAACAGCCAATCAACGAACTTATTTGCAGGCTCCTTTTACTACACCTCTTGTAAACGGTCAATTATACCGGGTCACAGCATGGTTCCGACGATCGGGTTTTTCAAAATATGCTACCAACCGAATTGGAATTACATTATCTACCAATGCTCTTTCTCAAACAGGCAATCAGTTTATTCCGGTAACACCGCAAGCAGAACTCACCAATGTTATTGCCGATACCGGTTCATGGACTTCATTAACTTCCTATTATGTTGCCGTAGGTGGTGAAGCCTATATCACCATTGGAAATTTCAGGAATGATGCTAACACAACAGCTTTCAATTTCGCAATTCCATCACCGGCATGCACTCAAATGAATACTTCGGCTTTTTATTATGTTGATGATGTTTCAGTAACCACTATTGTAGAACAGCTTAGTGTTATTGGAGATACTGTAATTTGTACCGGACAGTCAACTGCCTTGCAAGGCGTTACCAACACAGCAGGATGGTGGTCGGCATTTGCAACACCTACTGACACATTGCCATCGGTTAATAATGTATTGGGTGTAACACCCGCCGTAACCACTACATACCTGTGGAACGGAATTGAATCTTCGTATAGTGTTACCGTTAGTGTTGTGGATCCTCCCCAATTCACTCTGCCGGCAGACACTATTGTTTGTGAAAGCAAAACTGTATTGCTTGATGCTACTTGCACAGGATGTACTTATATTTGGTCGACTGGTGAAACAACTGCACAAATACAGGCTGCTGACGGCGGCTGGTATGTAGTGTCGGCAAATAATGGTGGTTGTATTGTAAAAGATTCTTTCCTTTTGGATGTCCTCGCTACTCCCGATGTAATTTTAAATCAATCCATTGCTATTTGTCCTGATAATGATGAAAAAACAGTTTTGGATGCCGGTCTTGGCGATTCCTATTTATGGTTGCCCGGAAATGAAACCACGCAAACAATCAT
>Ga0335394_10000933_pt1 | contig 32310 bp, 28 predicted proteins | sample MAT03_FD_205741 | JGI IMG/M metagenome (GOLD analysis project Ga0335394, IMG submission 205741) | Freshwater microbial communities from Lake Fryxell liftoff mats and glacier meltwater in Antarctica - MAT-03 (spades assembly) (version 2) ...
AGGCGGGAATCCACCCCCGCACCTATCGAGCAGATGGATTCCCGCCTGCGCGGGAATGACAGGGAGGCGTCCTATTGATCATGGCTACCGCTATACAAGTGCAGAGCGCTTGCAACACCAGGCTACTTTCTTGGTTCCTCGGATAAAGTACGCAGATCTTGGAGTTAAGATTCGCGCTGCATTTCTGCTGCACGAACTGAGAGCTGTTGGGTGCGATCGCCTCGACGTACAGTGACCTGTAGCGATTGCCCCACTTGACTGCGTTCCATCAGCGACTGAAGCTGATCGGCTGTTGTTACTACTTGACTATCAATTTGAGTAATCACATCTCCTCGTCGTAGACCGCCGCTAGCGGCTGGAGAATTAGGCACAATTCCCATCACCAACGCTCCATTCACTTCTGGCAAAATCACCGTCGAGTTAGGGTCATCGTTATTTTGACGAGCCACGTCGGGTGTTAGCGTTGCAATTTGTACCCCAATATAAGGGTGGGTTACGCGTTCGCCCCGCACGAGCCGTGCCGAAATCTCTTTGGCCTTATTAATGGGAATTGCAAACCCAATTCCCATCGCATTGGCGCGAATTGCCGTGTTAATGCCAATCACCTCGCCCGTGCCGTTCAGCAACGGCCCCCCAGAGTTGCCAGGGTTGATAGCGGCATCAGTTTGAATAAAATCTACTCGTTTATCGGGAATGCCCACCGCCGCACTGGAGCGGTTTAGCGTACTAACAATGCCAAGGGTGACTGTGTTATCTAGCCCCAGCGGGTTGCCCACTGCGATCGCCCAATCCCCCACCTGAATTTGGTCAGAATTACCCAACGGAGCCACAGGCAGGCGATCGCTGCTGCTAATTTTGACCACAGCTAGATCGGTCACTTCATCCACACCGCGCACCTCACCTTCAAAGCGACGACCGTCTTTCAGCGTTACCGTCACCCGATCTGCATTATCGACCACATGGGCATTCGTCAAAATTGTGCCATCAGGATTGTATATAAACCCAGAACCCTGTCCCCGCAGTCGTTCCTCATAGGGGCTTTGCTGCATTCCTTCGCCAAAAAAGCGTCGAAACATGGGGTCGTTAAACATCGGATCAGGGTTGCGCGTTACCGTACGCTCGGTGTCGATTCGCACCACGGCTGGCCCCACCTGGGTTACGGCTGCGGCGATAAAGCTACCGCCTTGCACCGCTGCCGGAGCCGGAGCTGCTGCTACTGTAGGAACTGCCCAAGCGGGTAAACTCGGCAGGGCACTCACCATTAAACACATCCCTAGCACAATGGCAAATCCACGCGCCATCATTCGTCGTATTTCAAGATTCAACCAATCAAATTGCATGGCCTTTACCTACCTGACTGCTTCTGGAAAAAACTACAAGGCTGCATCGGGCACTCCGCTCGATCAGTCTGTCCAGCCTTGTTTGAATACAGAAGTTGACTGAGTTGATTTTAGCGATCGCCTCTCCAAACTGTCAGAGTCGGAATACCGTACGGCAACAGAGCCACCTTCAAATTGCTCTACACTTGGCAATCGGCTTTTGAAGAGATGAGTCTACTAATCTGTTTAGAGACATAAGTAGTTCAACCTAAATAAAAACCAAATTCTAAAACCCTGCGCCGCCCGCTGCGCGGGCGGCGCAGGGTTTTAGGGTTTTATACTTACTTAAGCCCACCTACTTAATCTGTTTAGAGACATACCGGGGGTTTAGGCGTGGGCTAAGATGAGAGAGTCTTCACCCTTACTATTTTCCAATAGGTTCTTCACTGCAGGTTCAGTCTGTTTTTCCTCTTACCTCACTAGAGATCGTCCTTCCATGACCGCAGAGCTATCTCACCCTTCAGACACCGTCACTAGCCAGCAAGACTCTCCGCATCCGCATCACCATCACATTCATAGTGAAGAATCGCTGCGTCAAGTTGTAAATCGCCTCTCTAGAATTGAAGGCCATATTCGCGGCATCAAAGTCATGGTCAAAGAGAGCCGTCCTTGCCCAGATGTCTTGGTGCAAATAGCCGCCGTCAGAGGTGCGCTTGATCGAGTGGCGCGTGTAGTTCTAGATGAACATCTCACCGAATGTGTAGCTCGCGCTGCTCAAGAAGGCAATATCGAAACTGAACTAGCAGCTCTAAAATCCGCTCTCGATCGCTTTTTACCATAAAAATATACTGCCTCATCCAGCGTGAGACGTTATGTGAAACGTGTTCTCAAAGGTTGATTCAGTCTCTCTTCAATGCGCCCCAAATCAACTTTTCAGATAGGTTCTAACCGTCAGGAACTACTGCCTTGGACATCAGCCTACTGATAAACATCCACAGTCTGATTATCAGTAGGCTGAGCCTCGGTGCTCTGAGCGTTAGCATTCTGGGCTAGCTCTTCTCGCAGTACTTCTTCATAAATCTGCGGTAAACTGTCTGACATTGAATTCGATTCAATGCCATAGCCCAAACTTGTCCAAGTAGGAGAGAGAATATACAGCACCTCTGACACCTCCCCCTCTTGCAGCAGTTGTGACAGATTACCTCCCCACGCCTGTGGATCGTTCAACCAGGCATACACCACTTTGTCTTGATACTCTGGCGCAAAGCTGTACTCATGCCACAGCCAAAACCCAAAAGGATTGGGATGATATTTTCTGGCTTGTTCTATCCACGTTGTAGTGATGAATTGATACCGACCTGCCGCCGTGGTGCAGTCGCCCAAATTAGGCCCTGCCACAATGGGAATGCACTGATCAGGATGGTAGGTAAAGTCTTGAAAGCGTTCTCCACCGTAAAGCAGTGAATAGGGCTTGGGATCATTAGATTCGCTGGCGGAGATGGTTCGCATTAAGGCGCGAATATAAGGATCACCGCCGTCCATCGCCAGGGGAGCCAGAGCTATGGAGGATTCTGGTTCAAAAATCCACTGACCATCCAACCCAAATATCTGTTCTACAACGGGTACTGCCATCAGCGCTAACCCTCCGGCCAGTACAACACGAGTCATCGCGCTGGGTCTTATAGTAGGCTCAGCCGCCGGCGCTTCGTCAGATTTTTTGGTGGAAAAGAGAGACACAGGCAAAAGCTCTAATGAAATCTACGAAGGATTACAAAATAATCAACCTGTAGGCTTTTTTTGGAAGTGCTGCGCTCCGCGCGGCACTTCTAAAAAAGATTAGGTTTTATTGTGTACGTAAGCCTAAGCAACCTTGTTAAACAAATCAGCGTAGCTTTGAGCTGGGGCGGTTGCCTCGGTCACAATTTCCACAATTTTATTTTTAGCTTGAGGTAGTGACAGCGCTTCTACACACACCTGCGCGACTTTAACTCGTGGAATTCTGCCATCAAACAACTGGTCTGCCGCAGTCATTACCACTGGGTCAGTGCTGTCATCTTCAGTCAACCCGCCTGGGCGCACAATGGTGTAGCTTAGTCCACTATTTTGCAGGTAGTCTTCTGCTTGCTTTTTCCACACTAGGATAAGCCAGAACAAGTTAAGCGGGTGGAAAAATTTAGAAACACACAGCGAGGTGACCAGTACAAAATGCTCGATCCCTTTTTCTTTAGATACAGTAACTAAATTTTTGGTGCCTTCCAAATCCACTTTGTAAGGCCCAGTCGGATCAAAACTGGGGGCTGCGCCCGTAGCGCAAATCACAACCGTACAGTCTGCGATCGCCTCTCGCACCTGTTGAAGGTTAAGCACATCGCCAACCACCAGATCAACATCTGTAGGGAATAAGGCCTTAGCCGTTTCCAGATTGCGAACCATTGCCCGCACGGGAATATTGCGCTGTACCAGTTCAGTGACCACTCGCCGTCCAGTGCGACCTGTTGCGCCCGCCACAAATGCTTTCATCGGTTTTGCCCCCTGTAAAACTCCCCTGTCAAACAATGCTAAAGATTGCGTACAAAATAAAACCTAATCTTTTTTTTGGCAGTGCCGCGTAGAGCGCGGCACTGCCAAAAAAAGATTAGCAGACGCGATGTACAACCTTAAAATAACCCTCATCCCCTAACCCCTTCTCCCAAAAAGGGAGAAGGAGAACCAAGCCTGCTTTTAGCCCCTCTCCCCTTCTGGGAGAGGGGTTGGGGTGAGGGCATTTCGGAGAAGTTGTACATCGCGTTAGCAGGTTAATTAATTTGTAATCCTAAGCAATGCAGACTCACCAAATTCTATGGTGTCACCAAATTCACGTTCTGCCCCAAAAACCTGAGTCGAGGCATAAAAGTTTCTGATGTATTTAATCGGATGTATTTAATAAGTTGATGGCGATCGCATCTGGAAATCAGATTCTCCGGCACGTAGTCACTCAAGACCTAACGTCAAAGTTTACAGTGGCTAAACCATCACAAAACTCCAACTAAAGCCCCCGTTCTCCGTAGAATTCTCCAAAACCAAGGTAGAAAACCCTCTAACCCCCAAAAGATTCACAAGATTGACACAATCTTTCCGTAGATCAATCATAGTTTCTCTCCATTTGCAGAAGCTATGCTGGGTTCAACCAACGCAAGATAGCCTCAATGCAAAGCTCTTTGTTTGCCGTGAGCTATAGCGTAGGTTAGCCTTAGTAAAGTTTGATTGCAAACATTGGGTATGGCTTTGTCAGTGGTGCCCTGGTTTGTAACAAATCAGTAACTAAGGAGAGCGGAAGCTAAATCGATGGTGTCAATCCTTTATTTTGAATAGGTTTGACCAGCACCAAGCTAGCCTCGAAAGCGCCGGAGTAAGCAGCAACCGATATCAGAAGTAGCGTGTTATGCAGGCAAGTTCAGCTCAAAATCAGTCAACTGGTTTATCCAATTCAGTGTTCGGGGCCACATCTGCCTATATCGATGGGGATGTCAGCGCTGTTGAAGTTATCCCTCAGCAAGAGGTGGAGCCAATTCACTTTCGAGGGCACTACGCCAGTTGTATGGCAATGCAGGCAGATGCTCAAACGGTGATTCACTACTTAAACAATCATCGCGATTGGTTTCATCGCTGTGCTCACCCGATGACGGCTGTATCGTTAGGGGAAAACGGCTACGAACTTACGGTTGGGCGGTTTGGCGCTTTTAACTACGAAGTTGAACCTAAAATTGGGTTGAATCTGCTACCCCAAGACCAAGAGGGTGTCTATCGAATTGAAACAATCCCGATTCCCGGTTATCAAGCACCGGGCTATGAAGTAGATTTTCAAGCGTCGATGCATTTAGTCGAAGCTGAAAAGGTTAACGCGGGAAGTGGTGGATCAAGCTTTAATGTGGCGATTCCTGTAACCAGCGTCGAATGGGAGTTGGATTTGGAAGTAACGATCCAGTTTCCGCGATTTATTCAAGCCTTGCCAAAGGCGTTGATTCAATCTACGGGCGATCGCTTACTCAATCAAATTGTGCGGCAAGCTTCGCGCTGTCTTACACACAAGGTTCAAGAAGACTTTCATACGACCCATAATATTGCGGCAGTCAAAAAGCAGCAGTTTTGGCATCGAAGTTAAGCAACTGTTAATCCTGAGCTAGTAAGTAGTTCAACCTAAATAAAAACCAAATTCTAAAACCCTGCGCCGCCCACACAGCGGGCGGCGCAGGGTTTTAGAATCTTATATTTAATTAAGCCCACCTACTTAATGATTTTTTGAAGCACGGGCAAGTCCACGCTTCAGAAAATCATTACCTCAATGCTGTCACCACAAGATTTAGACAACCTGGTGAGATTTAATACCGCCAAAATTTCTAGACAATTCTCTTAACCCAAAACATTAACGCTAAAGGATTCAGGCTAAACTGCCACTTGCATCCCTTAGCGTTTTGCCGTAGCATCTCATGCGATCGCCCCTTCTCTCTCGGCAACTTCGCAACGTGTTGATTGGGTCTAAACAGCTCGCAATTGCTGAAGCCTGTGTGATTGGTTTGGTGTCTGGCCTAGCCGCCGTACTGTTGAAGCAGGGAATTGGCTTGGTGGGCGGCTGGCGGGTGCAAATGTCTCATCAGTTTGCGGCTGGGTGGGTGCTACCTGTCTTTGGTTTAGTGGGTGGCTGGTTAGCAGGTTTTTTAATAGAACGGCTAGCTCCAGAAGCCGTGGGCAGCGGCATCCCTCAGGTTAAGGCAGCGCTGGCAAATGTGCCGATTACCCTTAACTTGCGTGTAGCTGCGGTAAAGCTGGCCAGTGTAATTTTGGTGGTTGGATCAGGGATGAATCTGGGGCGACAAGGCCCTACTGTGCATATAGGTGCTGCTTTGGCGGCACAGCTCAGCCAGTGGATTCCAGCCTCGCCAGAATATCGTCGTCAGTTAATTGCGGCAGGTACTGCGGCGGGTTTGGCGGCGGGGTTCAATGCCCCAATTGCTGGGGTACTGTTCGTCGTTGAAGAATTTTTGCAAGATTTCTCTGGAATTACCCTGGGAACGGCAATTCTGGCATCTTTTATTGGAGCCGTAGTTTCGCGGCTCTTAGGTGGACGCGGACTCAGCCTCGACCCACTGCTGACAACTTATGAGGCAAGCTTTTCCCTTCAAGATGTACCAGTTTTCTTACTGTTGGGGCTGCTAGCTGGCCTGCTGGGGGCGCTATTTCATCAAGGCATCTTTGCTGGATTAGCCTTCAATCGACAGTTGATGTCTCTGGGCTTACCGGGTCGAATTGGGTTGGCCGGTCTGGTATCGGGGCTAATTGTCACGCAACTGCCGGCCACGTTTCGTGACAACACGGGCTTGCAAGACATGATTAGTACTGGTGCGGCGGCCTGGGATGTAACGCTGCTGGCCTTTGTCGCAAAGTTTTTCCTAACATTATTGGCAGTTGGTTCCGGTGCTCCTGGTGGCATTTTCGCACCATCGCTCGTATTGGGAGCAGCACTGGGGTATTTAGTCGGGACGGGGGCACATCAGTTGGAGCTGTTATTGGGTCTTGCCGAGGGACTTAGTTCCCCAAGTACCTATGCTCTGGCTGGGATGGGAGCTTTTTTTAGCGCGGTGACGCGGGGACCCATTACGGCCATCGTGATTGTGTTTGAGATTGCGGCCAATTTTAATTTGGTGCTGCCGCTAATGATTGGTTCAGTGATTGCTTACCTGGTGTCCTACAACTTGGTTGGGGGGTCAATTTACAACCAATTACTGGCTTGGAATGGTATTCATTTGGATCGACCAGTTCCCAAGGCTGGCTCCTGGCAACATTTGACAGCGGCGATGTTGATGCAACGGCGGGTGCAGACGCTCTCTAGCAATATGACGGTAACGGAGGCAAAGCAAGCGTTTGCGCGATCGCACCATCGGGGTTTTCCGGTGATCGATGAGGGCAGACTGGTGGGTATTGTGACTCAAACTGACTTGGCCGACCCCACTCGTCGTCCGGCATCGGTGGAAGAGGCTACTCTGGCCGACATCATGACACCACAGCCTGTGACGGTTAGACCTCAAGATCGACTAACGCATGTGCTGTTTTTGTTGAATCGGTTTCAGATTAGTCGGTTGCCCGTGACTGACGCACAAAGGCTAGTGGGGATCATTACCCGCGCCGATATCATTCGGGCTGAGGCGGATCAGTTGAGCGGTGAAACAGCGCCACTGGGGCCACGCCCTGAGCCGTCATATGTCGTGTTTCAGACGCGATCGCCTGCAACGGGTCGAGGTCGCTTGCTGTTGCCCCTCAGCAATCCTCAAACGGCACCCGTCTTGCTCAAGTTAGCCGCTGCGATCGCCCGCGATCGCCACTACGAGATCGAACTGCTGTATGTTCATACCGTATCCCGTTCACGGTCTCCGGCTCAGACTCCCGTCCGTACCACTAGTAGCCGCCGATTACTCCGCCAAATTGAGCAGCTAGCACGCCACTGGAAGCTTTCGGTACATACCCAAATTCGGGTGGCTCACGATGCTGCTCAAGCCATTCTGGAGACGATTGAAGAGGGGCATATCGACTTGGTACTCATGGGCTGGAAAGGCAGTACTGGAACCCCAGGGCGGGTGTTTGGCACGGTGGTAGATACCGTCATTCGGCAGGCCATATCTGAGGTTGTGCTGGCCAAGCTTGGGGATACAGAAAGGTTTGAGCATTGGTTGGTGCCAATATCGGGAGGCCCCAATGTGCAGTGCGCTCTGACGTTACTACCAGCTTTGATATCCCTCAGTACCCAGCCAAAAATTAAGATTTGTCAGGTGTTGCCGCCCGACCTGCCTTTGACAGAGACATCCCTGATGCTTAGTGCGGCAGAGAGCTTGAAGCAGCGGAGTGACTGTCCGATTTTAACCAGTCCGGTGTGGGGGGATTCGGTACCAGGAGCCGTCTTACGATTGGCATGGCAAGAACCCTGTGATGTAATCATATTAGGAGCAAGCCGTGAAGGTTTGTTGACTCAGGCCGTGCAGGGCAATATTCCAGAGGCGATCGCCCGTCATAGCGATCGCACCGTGATTTTGGTTCGGGGTGCAATTGTGCCAGAGAGTTGAGAATTGCTTCTATACAAGTAGTTCAACCTAAATAAAAACAAGATTCTAAAAGTCTGCGCCGTCCGCTGCGCGGGCGGCGCAGACTTTTAGGTTTTATATTTAATTACGCCCATCTACTTAGCAGTCCTAAAGGCAGTCCTAAAATAATGTGTGAAAGGGATTGCTATAGTTGAGGATTGTTGAGTAATGCAGAGCGCAAAAGCTGCCCGGAACGGTAGCCTCATAATTTGTAGTGAGTGAAGGAGGTGTAATGCCAGACATCTTCTCCACACCGCGATATTTTCCCAACCCCCTGTGTTAAAACTCCCGACTTCGCTTGCTAAAACCTGGGAGAACCTGAAGCCTCACCTATTATCCGGTTTCAGGGTCGTCGCCTGTACCAGTCTCACCGTGTCGAGTCTGGTCATCGGTGTGAAACATCAGGGCTGGCTACAACCTTTGGAATTGCGCGTTTATGATCGCATGGTGCGCTACCAGCCGGATTCTGGCCTGGACTCGCGATTACTCCTGGTCGAAATTACCGAAGCAGACATTCAAACCTTGAAGCGCTCCACGCCCTCCGATCAAACCGTGGCAGAAGTGCTGGCAAATCTGGAGCGCCATGACCCCCATGTCATTGGGTTAGATCTGTATCGAGACGTTCCCCAAGAACCAGGCAGCGCTCAGTTGGCACCTTATCTAGAGTCTCCCCGGCTAATTTCAATCACTAAGTTGGGCAGTACTGGAAACGATAGTATTCCTGCCCCTCCTCAGGCTCCTGCCAATCGCATTGGCTTCAACGACTTTGTAGTTGATTCAGATGGCGTTATTCGCCGCAACTTGCTGTTTGCTACCACCCCTACCGATACCTATTTTTCGTTCTCTCTGAGACTGGCCTTACATTACCTCAAGGCTTTAGGGATCACGCCTCAACCTAGTGCCATCCAGTCAGACGACATGCAGCTAGGAAACGCGGTTTTTGTCCCACTGCGTACTAATTCAGGGGCTTATCAATCAGTAGACGACAGTGGCTACCAAATTTTGCTGCGTTATCGATCGCGTCGTCCACCTGCCCGCAGCCTGACGTTGACGCAAGTCTTGAATAACCAATTTGATCCGAGCTGGGTGCGGGGCAAAATTGTGTTGATTGGCACCACGGCTGCTAGCGGCAAAGATTTGTTCTACACCCCCTACAGTGCCAGTGAGCAAACCTCTCATCAAATGTCTGGCGTAGTGCTGCATGCCCAGATGGTGAGCCAAATTCTCAGCGCTGCCCTGGATCAACAGCCCCTATTCTGGTTCTGGACAGAGCGGCAAGAGTGGCTATGGATCTGGGGATGGACGCTTGTTAGCGGTGGCTTAGCGTGGTGGTTACGCCATCCGTTGGTGCTAGGAGTAAGCAGTATCGGCGTTTTAGTCTTATTAGGGGGCGCGGGTTTTGTCCTCTTGACCCACCAGGGCTGGGTACCAATCGTGGCTCCGGCGATCGCCTCAATTATGGCGATCGGCACAGTGGTTGCCTACCGAGCACAGCAAGCTCACCGCCAGCAGCAAATGGTGATGACGTTGCTGGGTCAAAACACGTCACCCGAAATTGCAGACGCGCTCTGGCAGTCTCGCGATCGCCTGTTAGAATCGGGCAAATTACCCGGTAAGCGTTTAACTGCAACGATGCTATTCACTGATATTAAAGGCTTCAGTGCGCTTTCTGAAACCATGTCTCCCGAAGCGTTATTGGAATGGCTAAACGAATACCTGGAAGCCATGACTCAGGAGATTCAGCATCACCACGGCATTATCAACAAATTCACGGGTGACGGTCTATTAGCAGTTTTTGGCGTGCCCATGCCTCGTCTAGAATCTCGCGAAGTCGATGAAGATGCCTATCACTCCGTTGCCTGCGCCTTGGCCATGGGACGACGTTTAGAACAACTCAATCAAGATTGGCAGCAGCGCGGTCTGATGTCGGTGCAAATGCGAGTTGGTATTTTCACGGGGCCTGTCGTCGTGGGCAGTTTAGGCGGCAAAGACCGGATGGAGTATGGCGTGATTGGCGATAGCGTCAACACCGCTTCGAGACTAGAAAGCTGCCTTAAGGAGCGTCATATTGATCTCTGTCGCGTATTGATTTCAGAAGAGACACTGGTTCATCTTAAAGGTCGGTTTGTGGTGGAATCATGGGGGTCAATGTCGCTTCGGGGCAAACAGCAATTGGTAGAGGTTTATCGGGTAGTTGGGCATGCGGCTCCCCTTCTGCGCTTAGAAGCCGCTTCGGAAAAGCCGCAATAGACTGATTTGAAGTATGAAATTTTTTGAGAGGGGCGCTCCGCGCCCCTCTCAAAAAAGAAATCATATCCGGATTAAGCAATGCCTGATTCTGAGATAAGGCTAATTTATTGTGTCTATGGGTCACTTATGTGAGACAGAATCCCCTCTTATGTCATAATCAGTAACATAAATTTTAATCTTGAAGCTTTCGCAGCACTTTCGCAGTAATGAGTATTGAGGCAATTGATCCAAAAACTCTAGACCGACATGAGTGCAGTGCCTGCGGTTATATTTATGAGCCGATCAAGGGAGATAGCCAGAATCAAGTTTCGGCTGGTGTGCCCTTTGGAGAGCTACCGCCAGATTGGCGCTGTCCGGTGTGCGGTGCCCGTTCTTCTCGTTTTAGCAATATTGGCCCAGTCGGTAATCCTTCAGGGTTCAAAGAAAATCTGGGCTATGGATTAGGGGTCAACACGCTTACTCCAAATCAAAAAAACCTGCTGATTTTTGGAGCACTGGCGCTGGGATTTCTTTTCTTTATTAGTCTTTATGGATTGCAGTAGTTCTGATGGACATACGTGGCTAGGAATAGCTCATTTATACCTGAAAAGTCTGCTTTTTTAAAAGCTCATTTGATTAGCTGATTGAAGATTCGTTGATATTTCATCTGATTGACACAAAATCCAAATGCACCGAGTTTCTAAGTCTTTGCAAACATCCTGGCAGCGTCTAGTTGTTGTTCTGGTTGCCGTTTTATTCTCGACGGGCTGTGCCCGAACCTTTTTGCCACCTACTAGTTTCAATCCCTGGCAGGTGGTGCCGCTGCCAACTGATGCAACGCTTTCTGATGTTGCTTTTACAGGCGATCGCCAGCATGGGTGGTTAGTTGGCAGAAATGCAACGCTGCTGGAAACCCAAGATGGTGGCAAAAACTGGGAACTTCGCAATTTAGACTTGGGAGATGACCTGTTCTACACCTTCACGTCTGTCAGCTTTTCGGGGGATGAAGGGTGGATCGCAGGGCAGCCCAGCATTTTGCTGCACACGACAGATGCTGGCAAATCTTGGTCACGCATTCCACTGAGCGCACAGTTGCCTGGTTCTCCTAATACGGTTGTAGCGTTGGCTCCTAAATCGGCAGAAATGACGACCGACATTGGAGCGATTTACCAAACTCGCGACAGTGGCAGAAGCTGGCAAGCAATGGTGCAGGAAGCGGTTGGAGTGCTGCGAAATATTGCGCGATCGCCTGATGGTAAGTATCTAGCCGTTTCGGCACGGGGTAATTTTTACTCCACATGGGAACCTGGTCAAGAAGCCTGGGAACAGCACAACCGCACTAGCTCGCGTAGGCTACAGAATATGGGGTTTGGCCAAGATGGGCGGCTCTGGTCTTTGGCGCGAGGTGGTCTGATTCAATTTAGTGAACCGGGCAGCATCGAAGACTGGAGCGAGCAAGTTTCCCCTGAATTTTCTACAAGCTGGGGCTTACTCGATTTAGCATACCGAACACCTAATGAAATTTGGATGGCAGGTGGCAGCGGCAATTTACTTTACAGTGAAGATAGTGGGGCAACCTGGCAGAAAGATCGGGCTGTAGAAAATATTCCATCAAATTTTTACAGAGTGATCTTTATGTCGACGGATCAAGGGTATATCTTGGGGCAAGGTGGCACGTTGTTGCGCTACGACGGTGATGCGTCTGCCAAAGCCACATAAGTAGGTGGGCTTAATTAAATATAAGATTCTAAAAGTCTGCGCCGCCCGCTGTGCGGGCGGCGCAGACTTTTAGAAGTTTGTTTTTATTTAGGTCGAACTACTTACGCTTGGCGTGCTGTTTTGGAATCAAGCTGGTAGGTGCTATAAATTTGTCGCCTTTTCTAGTTCTGCTAGAAGCTGACTTTCAGCAGTCAAAAACGCCTACATAAAGGTTGTGTCTCTGAAAGACTGTTTGCGAGATTCTTGTTATCAAAAGGTGCGAAAGAATATCTTTCGTCCACTCATTTCAGACATCCTCCAAAAGGTTATCTCTCCAAAGGTTGTAAACAAATTGATTCCCGGCTTTTTCTGGATTCTAGGAAGTTTTTAATTTCAAATTAAACAGCTTGTTGAGTCAAAATGATTATCCAACTATATCAATCCCTAATGGGTTGTGAGATGTGGGGTAAGCTGAGTGTGCCCCACATCTCACAACCTGTCTCACAACCCATTTAGGACTGCTGTAGGTGGATAGAATTTTTAATTCAATGCTCCATTTTTTGATGGTTTGTCTAAAAAGAATGGATATAGTGTTTTGCAAAAATATAGGCAGTCCATTTTCTAGAAAAATTCCATATATTGCTTGTGACTCTCTGCTCACTCTCGTATGATAGGGAGTAACGCTATAGCTGTTGTAATGGGAGGAATGTGAATGGCAGGTACTACTGGGGAGCGTCCATTTTCAGACATTGTTACGAGTATTCGTTATTGGGTGATTCACAGTATCACCATTCCAGCGTTATTTGTTGCGGGCTGGCTGTTTGTAAGTACCGGCTTGGCCTATGACATATTTGGAACTCCTCGCCCCAACGAGTATTTCACTCAAGAGCGGCAAGAGGTACCCATCGTTCAAGAGCGGTTTGAGGCAAAGCAGCAAATTAACGAATTTTTGAAGTAAAAAATACGCGACTATGACAAGCAACTCTCCCAATCAACCCGTTTCTTATCCAATTTTTACCGTCCGCTGGTTGGCGGTTCACACTCTTGCTGTTCCCACTATCTTTTTTCTGGGAGCGATCGCCTCAATGCAGTTTATTCACCGCTAGGAGGATCTAAAAATGGAGCGCAACCGTAACCCCAACAGCCAACCTGTTGAACTGAACCGCACCTCGTTATATCTAGGTTTGTTGCTGGTTTTTACACTAGGAATTCTGTTCTCTAGTTACTTCTTCAATTAATTTGCAGTAATTCTGCAACAGGTGGCTATCTTAAAGACTTTGTGGGTAGCGATTGCTACCCACAAAGTACTTCAGAGATTGTCTGGGTCAGACAATCTAAACGTATTGTGTCTTGAGTGAATTTAGGAGATATCAACTATGCAAACTGGCGGCAGAATTCCCCTGTGGATTGTCGGTACAATCGCTGGCCTTGGCGCAATTGCGGTCTTGGGTTTATTTTTCTATGGTTCCTATGCCGGAATCGGTTCCTCGATTTAGAAGTGTTTGATTCAGAGCGACTGCTTCAAAGAATTTTGATTTAAGAAAGTATCGATTTATTGAAGCATTACCACACTAAATATGAGTTCAAGATAGGTAAAAGGGGGTGCAGCAATGTGCCTCTTTTTTCTGTTGTCTTTTTTCTGTTGATTTTAATGGGTCAACTCTAAAATCAAGAGGTATAGCCATAGACGGATTGGTTAGGACGGGGTGCAGGGGTGGAACCCCTGGCTGGGGGCAAAGCCCCCACACCCCCTTTGATCCCAGTGTCCTAACCTTTGTGGCGACAGCTATAAGTAGATGGGCGTAATTAAATATAAAACCTTAAAAGTCTGCGCCGCCCGCTGCGCGGGCGGCGCAGACTTTTAGAATCTTGTTTTTATTTAGGTTGAACTACTTATTGCCCAAAACTCTTAAAAAATTAAACCGAGAAGTATTGTTCCAAACCCATAGCTTTAGGATAGGCAGGATACGATATGAAAATTGGCTTCATTGGAACGGGGCTAATCGGCTTACCGATGGCACAACGGTTGTTGGCGAATCAGGTGGCGCTGACAGTCTATAATCGCACTGCAAGTAAATTAGAACCGCTGCAACAGGCAGGTGCAGTTGTGGCAAATAATGTCAGTGAATTGCTGCAACAGGTGGAGGTGGTGATTACCATGTTGACCGATGCCCAGGCAATTCAGCAGCTTCTATTTTCGGAGGATGCTCGTCCTCATTTAGAGGGTCGTACCATAATCCAGATGGGTACCATTGCGCCAAGCGAGAGTCGGATGTTTCAGCAAGAGTTAGCAGCGATCGCCGCTAACTACCTTGAAGCACCCGTCTTGGGCAGTATTCCTGAAGCAACGGCGGGTCAACTTCAGATAATGGTGGGGGCATCAGCGGAGCAGTTTGAGCAGTGGCAACCCACGTTCCTATATTTGGGTACGCCAATTTTAATTGGTGCAGTTGGCTCTGCGTCGGCATTAAAGCTGTCGCTTAACCAATTGATTTCATCGCTAACCACATCGTTTGCACTGAGTTTGGGGTTTGTGCAGCGCCAAGGGGTAGACGTTGAAACGTTTATGCAAATTCTGCGGCGAAGTGCCCTATACGCCCCCACGTTTGATAAAAAGCTACAGCGTATGGTGGAAAGAAATTTTGATGCCCCCAATTTTCCAACCAAGCATTTGTTGAAAGATACTAATCTGTTTTTAACCGAGGCGATCGCCGCAGGTTTACAGGTTGATAGTGCAGCAGGTGTGAGCAGAATTTTGGAACTGGCTTGCCAGAGTGGGTTAGCCGATGCTGATTACTCAGCGCTGTTTGCGGCAATTAGTCCAGACTCAATTCCAGATACTTTGTGACGCAGGTTCTATGAAGCATTTATCTAGAACAGTTCTACTGGTGTTGTCGGGAGCGGCGATCGCGGTGGGAGTCGGCGCGGCCTTCGGCTCTTGGTTGGGTCGTCAACAAACTCCACGAGTAGTCGCAGAACTACCTATCGGGGCAAGTGTGCTGCCACAAAACACACTGGGCACCATTTCTGTCTCGACTGATTTAGCCCAGTGGCAGCAACTGAGACAATATGGAACTGTTCAAACACGATCGCTACTCGATGGTGCGCTGGTCAAATGGCGCGATCGCCTGCTGACTGCTAATGGCTACGACTATGGACGAGATATTCAACCTTGGGTGGGTGCTGAGGCCACCCTGGCGTTTTTCCCAGAAGACCGCGACACGGCTGAGTCATCAATTGCGCCTGGGCTATCAACCAGCTTGGTCGAAACGTTACCCGCTGCACTGATTCTACCGATCGCTAACCCTGAAGCAGCTCAGTCTTTGGCAAAACCTAGATCTACTGCTAAGCAAACGATTACCACTCAAACGTACAAAGGTGTGTCTTTACATCAAGTAAAAGGGCAAGGCCAGACCGATTATGCCACCACCTTGCTGGACGATAACTTATTTGTCGCAGCCAGCAATCTAGCTGTGCTTCAAAGCGTGGTTGACACCTATCAGGGTGGAGCAGCACTGGCAGCCTTACCAGGCTACCGAGAGGCATTTCGTCAAACAACAGCCGACAATTTGTTTGGGCGGCTCTATGTCAATGCGCCAGCAGCTAAGGCGATCGCCACTGCCGATGCAAGCCAACCCTCACCCATTTTGGGATTAACACCGTTACAGCACAATCAGGGAATGGCCGCCACTGTGACGCTAGCATCTACTGGATTGCAAGTCCGGGGAGTGAATTGGCTGCCGTCCGACAGTCAGATTCGGTACACGGTAGAAAATAATGCCAAAACCATGCCCGATCGGCTTCCTGCTGATGCCCTGCTGATGCTGTCGGGTGGTAACGTTCGGCAAGTTTGGGATGCTTATAGTCACCCGGGGGCGGCCATTAACCCTCGCAATCCGCTTAATCCCAGCGTGCTGCGGGAAGGCTTGAGTAGTACTACCGGGCTAAACCTAGAGCAAAATTTGCTGAGCTGGATGGATGGGGAATTTGCCCTAGCGCTGCTGCCGACACCCCAAGCGGAAGGGAAACAGGCCCTGTCTTTCATGTTTTTGGTACAAACCAGCGATCGCCCGTCTGCTGATGCAGCTCTGGCCAAGTTAGACGGAGTAATGGCAGACCGCTATCGGTTTCAGGTCAGCGCTAGCCAAGTGAGCGGCCAGCCTACCGTCAAATGGACATCTCCCTATGGCTCTCTCAATGTTACCCATGGCTGGCTAGACGACAAAACTGCGTTTTTGATGTTGGGCACAAACGATGTTTCTAAGATCTTGCCTCAGCCAGCGTCGCCATTAAAGACCAGTAAGGCATTTCAATCTGCTGTATTAGCACCAGATCTGGCCGCTAATAACGGGCACTTTTTTCTAGATATTGAGCGGATATTAAACGCTCAAACCACTTTGCCCATACCCAATTTACCCTTGGGTGGAGAGTCGGTTCTGTCTGCGATCCGCACCATTGGTATTACAGCAGCCATCGCAGGCGATCGCACTAGCCGCTACACCCTCAACTTAAACTTGCAACAAACGAGTACCGCCACACCCCTGCCGTTGCCCTCTGCTCAGGCTGAATCCCCAGACTCGTCCCTTAAACCATCTACCGAACCTTCCTCCACTCCTTAAGCGCCCAGTCATTTTTCGCCCGTGCTAAGTAGTCGGGCGTAATTAAGCATAAAACCCTAAAAGTCTGCGCGGGCGGCGCAGACTTTTAGAGGATGTTTTAAAAGTGATCGGTTGTGATTTTAGGTACATAGTGATCCCCCCTAGCCCCCCTACCCTTCGGGAAGCCGCTTCGCGTCTATAAAAAGGGGGAACTGGATTCAAAGTCCCCCTTTTTTCTAGCGCAGCGGCGCGCCAGCGCGGGGATATAGGGGGATCGATACCGTTTTTATACCAGCGACGGGACTTTTAAAACATCCTCTTAGAATCTTGTTTTTATTTAGGTTGAACTACTTAGCAGAGGGAACCGAGTTTATGTAAGATGGCCTACTTGGTAAGGTCTAGGTGTTATCAACTTCTGCTAGTTCATAAATCCGACCGTCCCAATCCTTTACCAAAAAATTGAGTGGCTTATCGCTACGAACTTTGTACTGCGCGCCGCGTGTTTGAATACGCAGCAGCATTTGTTCTAAACAATCGTGGTCAAAGCAAACATGGCGTTGTCTATTTTTTTGCCCTAAACTAGCCCCCACAATCACATGAAGCTGTGTATTCTTACGCAGTTGGTACCACAGTCCATCGGGATTGTTATATTTCTGCATGGTTGGTGACCCTACGCCAGTACCCGATAGATACAGCGGATCGAATCCAGCAGCGCCAATCGTCTGCTCGTAATTGTAGTAATAGTGCAGTGGCACATCGGCTACCGCCAAATCTAGAACACTTTCATAGAACTGCCGTGCTAGCTGTAAATCAGACACCATAATGGTGTAGACCTTGGGAGCACTGGTCAAAAACATCCACATTGCACCTGCGTAGGCCAGCAGCAACAGCACCATAATGCCTTGTGTGGAAAGCAGACTATCTAAGGGCAACGCAGGCAGAAAAGACGCTAAGGTTTGGGGAAGCAGACTCATGAATCTTAATAAGCTGGGCACTAGGATGGGTTCAAGATACCACTAGTGTATCAATTTCCCCCCATTCCTCAAACTTCTGGTCTGGTGGCTCACGTGCGATCGCCTCAAAAGCTACCAGCGTGGGAAGTCCTGAAGTCAATAGACCTTCTGTGTGAATCGTTTTCAAATCGCCCTTGCTGATTCCAGGTATGAATTTATGCGTGGCAAGCCTGTAGAACACCCTGGCCAACGTTTGCGGAAGAGGTGCATTGACGGGTTGCTAATTCAGGTTCTGAGTAGTACTCAACTCGCGGCGCAACCGTAGGGCATGAGCCAAACTAAGCACATCATGCTGCCAGGAGGGCAAGAGCAGCGTCATAACAATTTCTTCTAGGGTGTGAACAATGCCAACTAAGATGGCAATCCAGAGAGCGATACCGCCGGAGTTAAAGCCAAACAGGGAGAGGGTAGCCGCAACCAGGGTAATGCCCCAGAGTTTGGCTGAGTAGGTGTGATAACTTGCGGGTTTGCCATATTTCACCAAATTAACCAGCCACCAAAGGGCTTGAGCTGCGACAACTACTAGCAAGGGCACGCGGAATGCCAGAACAATATCTTGATGTACCCACCAGGCAGCGGCGGCAACACAGACATACAGGGCAACATCTGCCCAACTATCTGCTTGCCGCAGGTTGGCCGTGCTAACACCCAAGCGGCGGGCAATAATGCCGTCGAAGATATCAGAGAGAACGGCGATAATGTAGCCAACCAAAAACCAGCGTGTGACCTGTCCATCAAGGGCATCCCACAATAAGCAGGGGGCGATCGCAAGTCTCAGGAAAACTAGAGTAATTGGAAGCTGAACCATAGCTATTTACGTTTTAACAGATAATAAAAACACAGACGATCAACTTAAACTACCAGTGCCGCATGAGATAGTGAAGAAATAGGTAGTCCTAAATTGGTAAGGATTTTTTGATGGGCGGGCTTCGCCCGCCCATCAAAAAATCCTTACCAATTTAGGACTACCAAAATTTATATTGGTTTGGTTTATGAATTCTGGTTTGGTGTCGGCTCAGTCACAGAATATTGCATCCGGGTTCATTTCGCCGGAAATTCAACCAGAGGTTTGGGCGCGACATTTTGCCGGAGAACCTCTGCGATTGGGCATCCTAGCTTCGGGAAGCGGCACCAATTTTGAAGCGATCGCCCAGGCTATTGCTGCTAAAACCCTCCATGCTCAAGTGCAGGTATTGATCTACAATCAGCCCACGGCAAAAGCTGCTGCTCGTGCCGATCGCTGGGGCATTCCCAGCGTCTTGCTCAACCACCGAGACTTTTCTAACCGCGAAGCCTTAGACAAAGCGATTATTACCACGATGCAACAGCATGGGGTGACGTGGATCATCATGGCAGGTTGGATGCGCGTTGTGACGCAGGTTTTAATCGACGCGTTTCCCGATCGAATCTTGAATTTACATCCCAGTCTGTTACCCAGCTTTCCTGGTGCTAACGCGATTGAGCAAGCCTTAACCGCTGGGGTAAAAGTTACGGGCTGCACCGTCCACTTAGTGAGGTTGGCGGTAGATAGTGGCCCCATTCTTATGCAAGCGGCTGTACCTGTTTTGCCAACTGACACTGCCGATACCCTCCATCAGCGCATTCAGGTGCAAGAGCATTTAATTTTTCCAAAGGCGATCGCGATCGCTGCCCACTCCATTCAGCCCTAGTGTCGCTATTTATAGCTATAGTCAGCGCGGTTAGGACAAGGACATTTTTAGTGGCGCGCAAAGCGCGCCACTAAAAATGTCCTAAATAAAGTAGCTACGGCTATATTAGACCTCCTGCATGAATGCTTTTTTGAGAGCGTGACTCGTTTCCCGGCTGACCGGGAAACGAGTCACGCAGGAGATCTATTTTTCTGCAAAGCGCGCCTTGTAGAAAAATGAATAGCACATGCGAAACACGATTCTCTTCGCGAGATTACATCACCCGTCCCGATGCCGATCGCCGCTGAAACTTGCCGCTACCGGGAGCGCCCAGCCATTCATCGCCGTTAACAACTAGTCGCCCCCGTAAAAATACCTTTTCGACTTTGCCAGTGACAGGCCTGCCTTCGTAGAGGGAGTAGTCGGCATTGGAGTGGTGCGTACTGGCGCTCAGGGTGTGAGATTTGAGCGGGTCAAACAATACCAGGTCGGCATCGCTGCCCACGGCGATCGCTCCTTTTTTGGGAAATAAGCCAAACATCTTGGCGGGAGCAGTAGCAGTCAATTGAACAAAGCGGTTGAGGTTAATTCTGCCTGCATTGACACCGCCGTCAAACAATAGAGGAATGCGGAATTCCACACCGGGAGCACCATTGGGAATTTTCTCGAAATCGTCGCGACCCATTTGCTTCGACTTTTGAATGCCGAAGGGCTGCTCGTTAAAGCAAAAGGGGCAGTGGTCGGTGGAGACAATTTGCAGGTCGTCAAACCGCAGGCCGCGCCATAGTTCGTTCTGGCATTTGTGGGTGCGTAGAGGCGGTGTCATGACAAATTTGGCAGCATCAAAACCGGGGCGATCGTACTCCTCCTCGGTCAGAAACAGGTAGTGGGGGCAGGTTTCCGCAAAAGCTAGAATGCCGCGATCGCGCGCTTGCACCACAGACTCTAGAGCCTCTGCGGCAGAGAGGTGAACGAAGTAAACAGGCATCTCCGCTAGTTCTGCCAGTCGAATGCCGCGATGCGTCGCTTCCCCTTCCATAATGCTGGGGCGAGTGAGGGCGTGGTACTTGGGCGACGTGTTGCCCTGCGCCAGTGCCTCTTCGATCAACACCTGAATCACACCGCCATTTTCGGCGTGCAGATTGATCATGCCGCCGTGGCTGCCCACTTTACGCATGGCGCGAAAAATGTCGGCATCTTCGACCATCAGCACGCCGGGGTAGGCCATGAACATTTTGAAACTAGAGATACCCTCGTTGTTAATCAGGTCGGGCAATTCAGCTAGGGTTTCTGGGGTAACGTGCGTCAGAATGATGTGAAAGCTGTAATCGACACAGCACTGGGATTCTGCTTCGGCCAGTCGGCGATCGAGGGTTTGCTTGGGAGTTTCGCCCTGTTTTTGCAGGGCAAAATCGATGATGGTAGTGGTGCCACCAAAGGCCGCTGAGCGAGTACCCGTTTCAAAAGTATCCACGGTTTGAGCCGCACCCAGGTCAAACTGCATGTGGGTATGCACATCTACCCCGCCTGGAAACACCAGTAATCCTGCCGCCTGATGAACTTCAGCCGCATCTGCTGGAATGTCGCGGGCGATCGCCTCAATTTGCCCATCACGCACCAAAATATCGGCGACATAGTCATCTACAGCGGTGACAATCCGCCCACCCTTAATCAACACATCGGTCACGTTGAACTCTCCTCAAACCACAAGAACACCATCGATATTGTCGATCGTCGCCGGGGTTTTGAGTGTGTGCTTTGGTACTGATGGCGATCAGCTTTCGACTGTAAAAGATGTTGGGCTGTGGATCATAAATTCTTACGCGTGAACCATGAGATATTGACCGTTTCCATTGTATTCACCCTCGCACGTAGCAAACATTGTCCCCAACAGTATTAGGTAGAAACGCCACATCCGGCGGAACTTAGGATAGTCCATGCCGTAATCCAAATGTTTGACACTCTCTTGACTTTCATCAAAACGCCGTACCCAATCCATCGCCGTTTTATGATAGTTCATGCCATTGATGTACCAGTGCTGGACGGTTTTTAGATCTTGATTGTGATTGGGGACAGCATCATAATTCCAATAGCGACCGTGCGGGAAAATGTACTTGTGTGTGAAGCCAGACGAAAAGTTATTAGGAATACGAACGGTAATGATATGAATAAATACCCTACCGTCTTGTTTAACAAGGGATGCCAATTTTTGAAAGGCGTTCGTTAGATTGCCCACATGACAAAAAACACCGATCGAGAGAATCTTATCGAACTTTTCTGAGAACTGAGCGTCGTTCAAATCGCCTTCATGCAAAGTGAATCGGCCTGAACTTAAATAGCTTTCAGGATCTTGCATTTTGCGCCGCATGTAATTGCACTGTTCGTGGCTTAAGTTCAGCCCTGTAAAACGCACATTTGGAAATTTAGAGAGGATGTAGTTAGGTACACAGCCCCAACCACAGCCAAAGTCCAAAATGCGATCGCCATCTTGAATGTCTAATCGCTCAATTACCTGGTCAATCATGTGCCGCTGGGATGCTTCTAGATCAACGGCTCCCCTTTCCCACAACCCCATGCTGTACTTGGGGTAAATTAGCGTCCAATCTCCCAACATTTGATTCAGCATGGCTTGTGGCAAGTCATACTGAACTTTCATCAGTTCTGGCGAACTTTCAGCAATGCGATCGCTCTCGTTTAAGACCCATTCATAGGGTGCCAGTAAACCAGGGGCGTACTTGAACAAACCAGGCATTGATGCGTGAATTATCCCCTGAAGGGCTGAATCTGGTATTTCTAAACCGTTGATATAGGCTTCTGCCAACGCCATCTGAGATGCATTGAAAACCCGCGCCATGCCACGCGTAAGCTTATATTCAAGCTGGTTTTTTTGATTGATCTCTGTCGTTAGAGAGATGTTTTTTGAAATTCCTTGTAGCTCAGGAGTCGTCGTCATACTTAATCTCCATTAGCTGTTAGCAATTAGCAATTAGCTTCTAGAACGCTATGACGCTAGTATAAAGAAAAATTTTTAAATTGATCTTTAAGATTTACATCGAGGGTAGTGGTATTGATGTAAGGATTTTTTGATGGGTGGGCGAAGCCCACCCATCAAAAAATCCTTACTAATTGAGGACTACCAAATCGAGGATTAGCCACACTCTTGATGGTAGTTAGGCACTGCCCAGCAGTTAGCTTATTTGATTGGCGATCGCCACCTCTTAGTATTTTCCGGCTACGCTCTTAGTGAATGTTATTGCTAGTCACCACGCGATCGCTCAACCATGTCTCAACAACTGATTCAACTGCTAGTAAATGGAGTAGCTATCGGTAGCATTGTAGCGCTGGGATCTGTCGGGCTAACGTTGACCTATGGCATTTTGCGGTTGGCCAATTTTGCTCACGGCGACCTAATGACGCTGGGAGCCTATCTAACGCTAACCGCCAACCTGAGTGGGCTAAATCTGGGGCTGTCGCTGTTGGTAGGAATTGCGTTAACGATTGCGGCAGCCCTCTTGACTGAAGTACTGCTGTGGTCACGCCTGCGCGATCGCCGCGTTACTGCTACCACATTGATAATTATCTCAATTGGGCTAGCGCTATTTTTACGTAACGGCATCACATTGCTGTGGGGAGCCGACAATCAAAACTATGATTTACCAATTGCCAGTGCTTTAGACTTTGGCGGCATTAAGATTGCTCAAAGTCGTTTGGTTGTGGTGGGTTTGGCAATTCTGGCGATCGCGGCACTGCACTACTTACTCCAACATACGAAGCTGGGAAAAGCCATGCGCGCCGTTGCAGATAATACTGACCTCGCCCGCGTATCCGGTATTAATGTAGAGCGCGTTGTCATTTGGACATGGGTGCTGGCCGCAGGGTTAACGGCATTAGGCGGCGGCATGTATGGCTTAATTACAGTTGTACGGCCTAATATGGGCTGGTTTTTGATCATCCCTATGTTTGCGTCGGTCATTTTGGGCGGCATTGGTAATCCCTATGGGGCGATCGCTGGAGCCTATGTCATCGGGATCAGTCAAGAACTCAGCACTGTTATCATTCCTTCGGAATATAAACTCGGTGTAGCACTAGTGATGATGACTCTAGTACTGCTATTTCGCCCACAAGGAATTTTTAGAGGAATAGTTTAGGAAACGGATAAAACGTACAGCCGTCTGTAAAGATATGACCATTCGAGTCTTTACAGAAATTTACATGGTTTATCCGAGAAGTAGTTGGAAAAAGAACGAGTAGGAAATCAACCTATTTGACTCCCTACTCGCTGACTGAGAATGTTCATAGCCCTATTTTTTAAACGATGCACGCATCGTTCAAAAAATGGTAGTCCTAAATTGGTAAGGTTTTTTTGATGGGCGGGCTTCGCCCGCCCATCAAAAAAACCTTAGAGGATGTTTTTAAAGTCCCGTCGCTGGTATAAAAACGGTATCGATCCCCTTATATCCCCCTTAGAAAGGGGGACTTTGAATCCAGTTCCCTCTTTTTCAAGGGGGGCTAGGGGGGATCACTATGTACCTAAAATCACAACCGATCACTTTTAAAACATCCTCTTACATCAATACCACTACCCAAAAAATAAGGATGGGTCTGAACTTGTGACTAGGCTCTTGAACTTTTTAGTTACTTGAGAATGCCAAAGTAGTAAGCGGCAACCACAAAGTTAATGCCAAGGAGCAAGAGTGCCCAGCCGGCACGGAACGTATAAGGGGGTTTGCTGGCGGGTTTTACTTTAGAAGTCATAGGGTTTCCTACTCAAATGAATGGGTTCAGGACTTAACCGTGTTTATTATCAACCAATCGGGGACGTACTATGGTGGGTTGCTTGGCAAAACTCAACATAGAGGCAATCAGGTAAGTAGGTCAACCTACATAAAAACCAAATTCTAAAACCCTGCGCCGCCCGCTGTGCGGGCGGCGCAGAGTTTTAGGATCTTATATTTAATTAAGCCTATCTACTTAATGGTCTGGACGTGTTGTTTACTTTGGCGTTGCTTAATCCGGATATGAAATTTTTTTGAGAGGGGCGCTCCGCGCCCCTCTCAAAAAAATTTCATACTTCAAATCAGCAATGCCTTTATTCTGATTAGTTAAAACACGACCTTAAACGACCTCCCGCCTTCAAGTCAAAACTGCACGACTGGCCATTCACCTTTTCGGTAATAGCGTGTCATGTCGTCGAACTTGCGGAGTTCGGCGCGCTGCACCCATAAAGGCTGGAGGGTAGTGGTGTCTAGCCAGTGGTCGTTAAGCTGACTCAGGGTGTCGCTGAGCTGCTCGCGATCTAAATCATCGGGCAGGGTGGCGAAGTAGCCTAACGTGACATGCGCCGTCAGGTAATACTGCTGTTCAATGCCAAGGGCGATTAGCCCTAGGTCTTGATAGATAGCGCGACGCAGCAGCAATACTTGCTCATAGGCACTTTCATTTTTGGGCGCAAGAAAAACCCCAAGAGCGCGGGTCATGACTGTTAGCCCTAATGCCTGCCAGTAAACGGGCTTAATCGTTTGTAGGAGGGGCTGATATTCTTGAAAAATGGCGGCAATGCGATCGCGCAACTGTGACTCAAATTCAGGATTCTCGTCAATGGCGTGCTGAAATGCGCTGTCCCAAATCAGATCTGCCACAGTCATGTGAAAACTTTCTGGGGGCAGCGGCACCAATAAGCCCGCTGGCAACTGTCGCTCGATCTGCTGCTGCAACTGTTGCAATTGTTCATAAAACACCCCACTTTCTAATTCATCCACCCAGGGAGGTGTAATCACGGTGTAGCCAGGAAACGGCATGGGGTCAATCTGACCGTTGATCTGTTGCCGAAACTTAGGAGATGACTGGATATGCTGCACCTGCGACTTACGGGCTTCTGGCAGCGTCATCCGGGCAACCCTGTTGATGTAGACCTGAAGTGTTTCGTCCAAATCGCGATTGCCTCTTTTTTACAGAAATACAGGACTTTTTTGGGGTAATTCAGCAAAGCAGGTGCACAGAAAGGATGTACAGAACGGTGCAACATCTACCCTTACGAATATTTCAGACCTTACAGTTATTTCAGAATAGAGCTGACGCACTAAAACAGTGCAAGAGTTACCATTCCAGAATTATGCAGCACGGGGACGTTGTGAGAGCAACTCCACTGCAAGTCTGAGCTATGAACTGATCCCCTTATTTATCCCCTTACTGTAGCGGGAATTAGGGTACAAAATGTTCTGCCTACGGTAGCAAAAAATCAGCTATAGCCCACGGCAACGCTACAGATAGCGGGTAAGCTGCACGCGGTAGCGGTCTTTTTTGGTGATGGCAATCTCTCCTACATCCAGCCGCCCTTTGCCGCGAATCGCCACCAAGTCGCCTGTTTTGAGCGGGTGGCTGGGCTGGGTAATGTCTTTCCAGTTCACCCGCACATCGCCGCCGCTAATCAAGTCCACCATTTTACCGCGCGACATGGCAAACCCAGCCGAGGCGATCGCATCTAGCCTGAGCGATGCTTCTACCGTCGTCAGCTCTTTTTTCTTGGGTTCACGAATTTTTAGTTCGCTGAGGTCAACTCGGCGGGTTTTAACCGGCACCGATCGCACCTGTACTAGGCTCATCTCTAAAAATTCCACCAGCTCTGGCACCACGATCGCCTGCGCCCCCCGTTCACCCAGCACAATAATGTCGCCCACTTTCTCGCGGACAAGCCCCGCACCCAGCAGCGATCCTAAAAAATCTCGGTGAGATGCTGTGTCAAACAAAAAGTTGCCGTTGATGTCGAGGGCGGCGATCGCCACCTGCGAAGCCTCTAGCGGCAAATCGGTACGGGCGATCGCCACCCGCTGCCGCTCGGCCTGCGGGTAGCCACCCCAGGGCAATAGCTGCACATCGGTAAGGCGGCTAAACATCTGCTGCACCTCTGCTAGCTCTGGCGGCGACAGAAAATCGGTGCAGACCACCTCCCAGGTTTTGATCGCTTGATCGGCCTGGTCAATCACTCGTGCCGCTGCTTCGCGGTTTTCAATTCCTTTCAGCAGGTCTTCTCTGGGGAGCATACGAAAAGATTTAGTGTAAACCTCTATTCTATCGGGTCTGTTAGGTAGGGCTATGCTCACAGTTCTACGCCATAGCAGTTCTCATTTTGAAATCTATTGAGGGATCGCTGCCTAAGACATGGCTATTACAAATCTTTTACGCATTGTTAACCTTTGAATGGGTGGCAACGATTCAGTTCCCATCATCCCGTATAATCATTTTTTACCAATGGATGCAGCCCTTTATTCATTTGGAATGGGATTTCTCCATTTTTTTGTGTCGGTTTTTTGGTAGAGGCGCATCTCTTCAAGAAATCAGTCGCCCTTTTCAAGCCCTTGGGCCACTATAACGATCATGCATTGTCGCGCGGGAACCTGGCTCCCAGCTAACAATCGTGATCAACCAGCAACACACGTTCCTTTAGTAGAGACGCTTTGAAATGACTGTATCGACCCAGGTTCCTTACCTGCTCAGAGCTGCCCGTGGTGAAGCATTAGACCGTCCGCCTGTCTGGATGATGCGGCAAGCAGGACGATACATGAAGTCTTACCGAGATTTGCGCGACAAGTATCCCTCGTTTCGGCAGCGGTCAGAGCAGGTCGATATTGCAGTAGAGATTTCGCTTCAGCCCTGGCGCGCCTTTAGACCCGATGGGGTGATCTTGTTTTCGGATATTTTGACACCGCTGCCCGGAATCGGCATTCCGTTTGACATTATTGAAAGCCGTGGCCCAATTATTGACACGCCTCTGCGGACGCAAGATCAGGTAGATCTGCTGCATGACCTCGATCCAGAGCAGCACTTGAGCTTTGTGGGCGAAATTTTGAAGACGCTGCGGCATGAAGTTGGCAATGATGCCACAGTGCTGGGGTTTGTTGGTGCTCCCTGGACACTGGCTGCCTATGCCATTGAGGGCAAAAGCTCAAAAGATTACACCGTCATCAAGGGGATGGCATTTTCAGAGCCTGCCATGCTGCATCAGATTTTGGGTAAGCTAGCCGACGCGATCGCCATCTACGTCCGCTATCAGATTGACGCTGGCGCTCAAGTGGTGCAAATGTTCGACTCGTGGGCGGGTCATCTCAGCCCTCAAGACTACGACACCTTTGCGTTGCCCTACCAACAGCGCGTGGTACAGCAGGTCAAAGCGACCCACCCCAACACCCCGATGATTCTCTACATCAACGGCAGCGCTGGATTGCTAGAGCGAATGGCGCTGTCTGGAGTGGATATTGTCAGCGTTGACTGGACGGTCGATATGGCAGAAGCGCGCCGCCGTCTGGGTGCCGACATTGGCGTTCAGGGCAACATTGACCCCTGCGTGCTGTTCGGCCCCAAGTCTCTGATCCGCGATCGCATCCTCGAAACCATCCGTAAAGCCGGCAATCAGGGGCATATTCTCAACCTGGGGCATGGGATTCTTCCCGGTACCCCCGAAGACAACGCCGCCTTCTTCTTTGAAACGGCAAAGCAGGCTGACCAACTGCTGGCGATCGCCTAGGGTGCTCTCAAAGCGGCCTGGAAGACTTGATTTTTTGTGCGCCAAGCGCACAAAAAATCAAGTCTTAGTTACAGATTCAATCCTTTACACCCTCTCCTCATGACGCCGAAGCGAATTCTAGTCACGGGTGCGAGTGGCTGTGTTGGCCATTACATTGCCGACACGTTAATTCAACAAACCTCCCACGAGCTATTTTTGCTTGTCCGCGATCCTCAGAAACTTCGGGTTAATTGCGAAGCTCGTGATGGGGTACATGTAATTCAGGGCAACATGCACGATATTGAGCGATTCAGCAAATTGCTCAAAACCATCGACGTGGCCGTATTGACCGCAGCGGTCTGGGGCGGTGCCGCTGAAGTGTTTGATGTCAATGTGGTCAAAACCATCCGGCTGATGAATTTGCTCGACCCAGAGGTCTGTGAGCAGGTAATTTATTTCTCAACGGCCAGCATTTTAGACCAGGACAATCAGCCGCTAAAGCAAGCCCGCGAAATTGGCACCGACTACATTCGCTCCAAATACGACTGCCACCAACGCTTAGCAAAACTGGCGATCGCTCCCCAAATTACGACCGTTTTCCCCACTCTGGTGTTTGGAGGAGACGATACCAAACCTTACTCGCATCTGTCAGCCGATTTGCCCAATATTTCTAAGTGGATCAACTTGGCTCGGTTTTTTAAGCTAGAAGGCAGCTTTCACTTTATCCACGGGCAAGATATCGCCCAGGTAATTGCCCACCTAATCGACCATCCACCCGCCGCAGACGAATCCAGAGAGCTAGTCTTGGGGGGGCATCCCGTCACTGCGAACCAGGCGATCGAAGCAGTCTGCGCCTACCTGGGCAAGCGCATCTACCTGCGGTTTCCTCTGTCTCAGCAGTTAACTAAGGTATTTATCGCCCTGTTTAGAATTCAGATGGCTGCTTGGGATCGGTTTTGCCTTAACTATCGGCATTTCACCTATCGCCACGCCGTTAGCCCCGAAACCTACAATCTGCCCATGCGTTGCCCTACCGTTGCCGATTTGCTCAACGAGCGTGGCATTGCGTCTCGTCGCCTACAAAAGTAACCACCCGACAGCGTTAGGGGCGAAGCATCTGGCCAGTATGTTTCGGTCTTGTTTACTGTGCTAAGTAGGTGGGCTTAATTAAATATAAGATTCTAAAACCCTGCGCCGCCCGCTGTGCGGGCGGCGCAGGGTTTTAGAATTTGGTTTTTATTTAGGTTGAACTACTTAGCCAGATGCTTCGCCCGTACACCAGGGATCTGCTCCTTATGCCTCAAGGATCTATTCAGCATCGACCCATACCAGATAGCAATAAGGAAACGATGCACCCAAGAAGTCTACTCCTTAATGATTCAAGGTAGAGTAAGAGGGCAATCGTGTGGTCTGTCGAGTGTTTGAGGTATAAAGTCTATGCGGATTTTGTTGGTTTACCCTCTGTTTCCCAAGACATTTTGGTCCTACGAAAAGATCCTGGAACTGGTTAACCGCAAAGTGTTGCTGCCCCCGCTGGGTCTCGTCACAGTTGCCGCCATTTTGCCCCAAGAGTGGGAATTTAAACTGGTAGACCGCAACGTGCGCCCCGTTACTGAAGACGAGTGGGCATGGGCTGATCTGGTAATCTTTTCCGCCATGATTGTCCAAAAGCAAGACTTGATCGATCAAATTGGCGAGGCCAAACAGCGCGGTAAGCTGGTTGCCGTGGGCGGGCCATATCCCACTTCCGTCCCCGATGTGCCCCACGATGCGGGAGCAGATTTCTTGATTTTGGATGAGGGCGAAATTACCCTGCCCATGTTTGTTGCGGCGGTGCAGCGCGGTGACAAGCAGGGTGTATTCCGCGCAGGCGATGGCGAACGCCCCGATGTAACGACCACACCTGTCCCCCGCTTTGACCTGCTTGAATTTGATGCCTACGACTCCATGTCAGTTCAGTTCTCCCGTGGATGTCCGTTCCAGTGCGAGTTCTGCGACATTATTGTGCTCTACGGACGCAAGCCCCGCACTAAAACTCCTGAGCAGTTGCTTAAGGAGCTGGACTACCTCTACGCACTAGGCTGGCGGCGCAGCGTGTTTATGGTGGATGACAATTTCATTGGCAACAAACGCAATGTGAAGCTGCTGCTAGAACACCTTAAAATCTGGCAGCAAGAGCACAAGTATCCCTTTAGCCTCAACACTGAAGCATCCGTAGACCTGGCTCAAGACCAGGCTCTGATGGATTTGATGGTGGAGTGCAATTTTAACGCGGTGTTCTTGGGCGTTGAAACCCCCGACGAAGACAGCCTATCGATGACGAAGAAGTTTCAGAATACGCGTGGTTCCTTAGAAGAGGCAGTTGAAGCGATTACTCGCACAGGTCTGCGCGTGATGGCAGGGTTCATTATTGGGTTTGATGGCGAGCAAAAGGGAGCAGGCGATCGCATTGTTCGGTTCGTTGAGCAAACCACCATTCCCACCACCACATTCGCCATGCTGCAAGCTCTGCCCAATACGGCTTTGTGGCACCGACTAGAGCGAGAAGGTCGCCTGCGAGATGGGAAAGACGGCAACATCAACCAGACCACATTGATTAACTTCACCCCCACGCGCCCACTTGAAGATATTGCCCACGAATACGTTGACGCGTTCTGGCGGATTTATGAACCCGTCACCTACCTGGATCGGGTACACCGCCACTTTTTGATGCTGGGAGCGCCCAAGTGCAAGCCCCCCGCCAAAATCCCTAGTTTGGTTGACTTGCGGGCACTGGCGATCGTCTGCTGGCGACAGGGCTTTGTTCGCGAGACTAGGTGGATGTTTTGGCGGCATTTGTGGAGCATTTTGCGGAACAACCCCGCTGTATTCGACCACTACCTGGCCGTCTGCGCCCACAACGAGCACTTTATGGAATATCGTCAGATTGTTAAAGACGAAATTGAGGGGCAGCTTCAGGAGTTTTTGGCAAATGAACCTTGCCAGCAGTCTGTGCCAGTAGCGCCGCCCGTAGAGGCAATGGCACAGTCCGTCTAATATCGCCGTCCGATGTGAATTATTTCCCGGCAAGCCAGAAAATAATTCACATCGGTGTTGCTGATTTCATATATGATTTTTTTTGAAAGGGGCGCGGAATGTCCCTTTCAAAAAAAAATCATACCCAGATTAGGCAATGCCACTAATTCACGTCTTCAGTTGGAGGTAGTGGTATTGATGTAAGGATTTTTTGATGGGCGGGCGAAGCCCGCCCATCAAAAAATCCTTACCAATTTAGGACTACCCAGTTGGAATAGAAGATTTTTTGCAATTGCTTAATGGGTACGCCACAGGCGAAACGGATTGAAGTCTGTTTCGCGATCGTAGTAGTCTTCCTGTTCCTGTTGCTTTAGCCAGCCCGTAATCCAGTAGGTGACAGGTGTAAATAAAATTTCTACACCGCACTTGAACAGATAGTTGGAGACAGCGATCGCCATCAGTACATTACTTGGAACTATACCTGCAAAGGCAATCAGCACAAATAAAGCAGTATCCAGCAGTTGCCCCAGGAATGTAGAGCTAATGGTGCGGAGCCAAAGCCGCCGCCCTTGCGTTAACACCTTCAGCCTTGCCAGCGTCACCGAGTTGGAAAACTCCCCAGCAAAGTAGGCAATTAGACTAGCAATGACAATCCGGGGAGTTTGTCCCAAAATCGCGTCGTAAGCAGCTTGATTGCCCCAATCTGCCGCCGGGGGTAGCGCTCCCACGATCGCCAACGTCACCGACATCACCGCCGCTGCCATAAACCCTAGCCAGATTACCTTTCTGGATCGAGCATAGCCATAGACCTCAGTCAAAATATCGCCAAAAATATAGCTCAACGGGAATAAAATGGTGCCGCCATCAAACGTCAGCGGCCCTAAATTCAAAATTTTTGTAGAGGCGATATTGGAGATTAGCAACACGGCGACAAATAACGCCGTAATGCTGTCCAAGTGCTTGAGCGGTTTAGACATGAGAAGAAGCTTTAGATCACGTGGGAAATACAAAGTCCAACAGATTTGGGTGGAAGGACGGTTTCGCTGCTCTTCCACCTATAGCCATAGTCATAAAGCTTAGGACATGCCAGCGTCATTCCCGCCTGCGCGGGAATGACGCTGGCACCTATCGAGCAGATGGATTCCCGCCTGCGCGGGAATGACAGGGAGGCGTCCTATTG
>Ga0335394_10000934_pt1 | contig 32287 bp, 24 predicted proteins | sample MAT03_FD_205741 | JGI IMG/M metagenome (GOLD analysis project Ga0335394, IMG submission 205741) | Freshwater microbial communities from Lake Fryxell liftoff mats and glacier meltwater in Antarctica - MAT-03 (spades assembly) (version 2) ...
CCGTAAGCGCCTTCGGCGTGCCAGACGCCCCCGAATTTCAGGCCGCTGATGTGCTGCATATCCACGGGCCCCACCCGAACTTCTTCTCCTACCTGGCCCTGCCGAAGCTTACCCAGCGCAAGCCGACGATCTTCACGCTGCATGATATGTGGGCCCTCACAGGCCACTGCGCCGTAAGCTACGACTGCGAGCGCTGGCGCACCGGCTGCGGCAAATGCCCCTACCCCGACGCCACCCCCGCCGTGCGCCACGACGCCACCGCGCTCGATTGGCGGCTCAAGCGCTGGAGCTATGCGCGCTCGCAGTTTCATGTCACCGCGCCAAGCCGCTGGCTCGCCGAGCGCGCCCGCCAGAGCATGCTCGGCCACCTGCCTGTCCACTACTTGCCCCACGGGCTCGATATGGCTGTCTATGAGCCGCTAGATAAAGCCGAGTGTCGCCGCATGCTCCAGCTGCCCGCCGACAAGCTGGTGCTGATGTTTGCCGCCGTGCGCCTGAACCAGCGCTCCAAGGGCGGCGATCTGCTGATCAAGGCGCTGCAGCTGCTGCCCGAGCGCCTGCGCCGCAGGATGGTGCTGCTGCTGCTGGGCGAGAACGCTCAGGAGCTCGCCTGCGCCACAGACATCCCCGTTGTTGGCCTTGGCTACATCGGCAACGACCACATCAAGGCTATCGCTTACTCCGCCGCCGACCTCTATGTCTCCCCGACGCGCGCCGAGGCCTTCGGCCTGACGCTGCTTGAGAGCATGGCCTGCGGCACCCCGCTGGTGACGTTCAATGTGGGTGGCGTCACGGAGACGGTGCGGCCAGGGGAGACTGGCTACCTCGCCCGGCCCGAGGACCCCGAGGATCTGTGCGCCGGGATCACTGCCCTGCTCTACGACGATACAGCACGCCTGCGCGCCGGCGAGCGCTGCCGTGCCATCGCTGTGGCTGAGTATTCGCTTGAACTCCAGGTACAGCGCTATCTTGAGCTGTACGAGCAGGTGGCGGCATGAGGAATGCATGCTGAAACGACTCGTCAGGCGGTTGTGGGCAGTCCGATCACGGCGCGAGCTCTCTATCCTGCTGCGGGCGCCCTTCCTGTTGGCCTGGCGACGCTTCACCGCCACCGCGCCGGGTAAGCGCGTGCGCGCCGAGCTGCGCATGCGCGTGGTAGCGTGGAACACAAGGCACGTCGCCGGGCCGCAGAACGCCCGCGCCGGCCCCGAGCAGCTCGCCGTGGTCTGCCTTGTGCGCGACGGGGCGCCTTTTGTGCGCGACTTTGTGGCCCACTATCGGGCCCTCGGCGCCGCCCAGATCGTGCTGCTCGACAACGGCTCCCGCGACGAGACCCTAGCCCTGGCCCTGGCCCACCCCGACGTAACCGTGCTCAGCTGCCCGCTACCTTACCGCGAGTACAAGAACGAGCTCAAACGCTGCCTGATCCGGCGCTTCGGCCGGCGGCGCTGGTCGCTCTGCGTAGACATCGACGAGCTGTTCGACTACCCCGGCTCCGCCAGGCTGCCACTCGCCGGGCTGCTGCGCTACCTGCGTCACTACGGCTACAACGCCGTGGTGGGGCAGATGCTCGATATGTTCGCCGCAGAGCCGGCTCAGCCGGGCGGCGAGCCTGACGAACGGGGGCTGCGCGAGCGCTTTCCGCTGGCACAGCTGGCGCAGGTGGAGGCCACGCCGTACGAGCGCTACTACGGGCGCGTGAATAGCATCGGCAACCCCGCGATTATGGCCCTGCGCGGTGGGGTGCGCAAGGCCCTTTTCGGCACCGATGTTTACCTCACCAAGCACCCGCTGATCTTTCTGGAGGCGCCGGTGCAGCCGATCACGCCCTCGGCCCACGGCGTGTGCGGCGCGCGCGTTGCCGACCTTAGCTGTGTGCTGTACCACTACAAATTCACCGAGGGCTTCGCCGATCAGGTGCGGCGGGCTGTGGCCGAGGAGAACTACTACCGCAGCTCGATCGAGTACAAGCAGTATCTCGCGGTGCTCGAGTGCGAGCCGGCCCTCAGCTTCGATCTTCCCGGCGCCTGGCCCGTGGCCAGCGCGGACGAGCTGGTGGAGCGCGGCTTCCTGGCTGTCTCCGACCAATATCTGCGCTGGGTCGCCCGAGCAGGCCCGCTGCCGCGGGAGCAGGCATGAGCAGTGACGTACAACTTCTAGTAAGCGTCATTATCCCAACGTATAATGGCGGGTCTACCCTGGGCGAACAGCTCGCGGCCTTGCAGGCGCAGCGCTACACAGGCCCCTGGGAGCTGATCGTGGTCGATAACCGCTCCACAGACAACACGGCGGAGGTTGTGGCCCGCTACAGCGCCGCGCTGCCGCAGCTCCGGCTTGTGGCTGCGTTGGAGCGCCAGGGCCGGGCCTACGCGGTGAATGTAGGGGTGCGGGCGGCGCACGGCGCGCTGTTGCTCTTCTGCGACAGCGACGATGTCGCAGCACCGGGCTGGCTCACGGCCATGGCAGAGGCGCTGCGCCAGCACGCCTTTGTGGCGGGCGCCATGGATCTGGAGCGCCTGAACCCGCCCAACACCCCGCGACCCGATCCGCGCAGCGGCACTCGCCACAAAGCCTTGGGGTTCCTGCCCTACGCCGTCGGGGCGAACATGGGCCTCACACGGGCTGCCTTCGAGGCTGTGGGCGGCTGCGAGGAGCGCAGCGCAAAATGTGAGGATGTAGACCTCTCCTGGCGGCTTCAGCTGGCGGGTTACCAGCTGGCCGATGCGCCCGAGGCAGTGATCGCCTACCGCGCCCGCGCCGATCTCGGCGGCGCCTTTCGCCAGATCGCCGCCTACGCGGCGGCCCACGTCTGGCTGTACCGGAGATTTCAGCCACATGGCATGCCTGGCTCGAACGCGCGTCACGCCCTGGAACGCTACGGGCGGATCATTGGCGGGCTGCCACGTCTGCTGCGGCGCCGCTGGCGCGGGCGCGTCGGCTGGCTGATCGATCTTGCGACAGCTTGGGGGCGCCTGCTCGGCTCGATCCGCTACCGGCGCCTTTATCTGTGAGACTATGCGCGTATGCAGAGCAATGGCCCCGAGGTTGAGTTGAGCGTTGTGATCCCGGCCTATAACGCGGCCCACCTGATTGCAGCCCAGCTCGATGCACTTTCGCACGAGCGGTACGACGCGCCGTGGGAGATCGTGGTGGTCGATAATGGCTCCAGCGACACCACCCCCGCTGTGGTGGAGGCCTTTCGGGTGCGCCTGCCGCAGCTGCGCCTGCTACACGCCAGCGCCCGCCGCAGCCCCGCTCACGCGCGCAACCAGGGTGCCGCCCACGCGCGCGGGCGTTCGCTGGTCTTCGTGGACGCCGATGATCTGATCTGCCCCGGCTGGGTCGCAGCCATCGGCACAGCCCTGCGCCACCACCCCTTCGTCGCCTCGCGCTTCGAGTTCGTCCGCCTGAACCCGCCCTGGCTTGTGCGGGGCCGGGCGAACGGCCAGAGCAGCGGCCTTCAGCAGACAAGCTACCTGCCACACCTGAGCCACGCCGGCGGCAGCGGGCTTGGCGTGCGTCGAGAGTGTCACGAGCTGGTGGGCGGCTTCGACGAGCAGCTGCCTTACCTAGAGGACACGGACTACTGCTTTCGGCTCCAGCTGGCTGGTGTGGCTATGGCCTTCGCCGCCGATGCCATTGTGAGTGTCCGCTATCGCTCCTCGCTGTACAGCACATTTCGCCAGGCGCACAGCTGGGCGCGCTACAATGTCTATCTGGCGCATAAGTATCGCGCCCATGCCGTAACGCTGCCTCCGTCTCAGGCATGGGCGGCCTACAGTCGCCGCTGGCGCGGCCTGCTGCGCCGCTCGCTGCGCCTGCGCCACCGCGAAGATCTCGTCGCCTGGGTTCGTACCTGTGGCTGGCTAATTGGAATCGGGCAGGGCAGCCTCAGCTACCGCTTTCCACCGATCTAGGAAGGAATGCCTATGAACCCCAAGCGCTTGCTGCTACGCGTCTGGCGCGATTTCTGGCTGCGCCGGGGTGATACCAGCCGCCTAGGACGCCTGGCCTTTGCCCTCGGCAGCCTTGCCGCCCTGCCCTACAAGCACCGCGTGGCCCTCGCCCACCGTTACCCCGGCGGCTACATCGCGCCGAGCGCCCAGATCACCCACACCCACCTGCGCTGCGGCCGTCACGTCTTTATTGGCGACGGCGTGGTGATCTACCAGCGCCACGACGCCGGCCCCGTCGAGCTGGGCGATTTCGTGGAGCTGCACCGCGATGTGATCATCGAGAACGGTCGGGGCGGCAGCCTCCAGATCGGCGAGCGCACCGGCGTTCAGGCCGGCTGCCAGTTTTCGGCTAAGCTGGCGCCGATCAGCATCGGTCGGCGCGTCCAGATCGCCCCTGCCTGTGCCTTCTATCCCTATGACCACAGCATGGCCCCCGGCCTCCCGATGATCGACCAGCCACTCACCAGCCGCGGCCCGATTGTGATCGAGGACGATGTCTGGCTTGGCTACGGCGTGGTTGTGCTCTCCGGAGTCCGGATCGGCGCTGGCGCTGTGGTCGGCGCCGGCTCCGTCGTGACGCGCGACCTACCGGCCGGCGCCATAGCGGTCGGCTCGCCGGCCCGCGTGGTCAAGATGCGCGACGAGCTCCCTTCCAATGCCGCCGCCCTCGCCCTCGCGGGCAGCACCTCGCCCACCAAGCTGCCCTGAGCGCAAAGCTGTAACCTACAACCCCTATGCTTCCCCTCGTCACCGTCGCTATTCCTGTGTACAAGCGCCTCGGCTACCTGCCTGGCGCCCTGCGCAGCGTGGCCGCCCAGAGCCACCCGGCCATCGAGCTGATCGTTTCGGATAACGGCGAGAACGGCGAAGCGGTGGATCAGATCGTCGCCGCGCACTATCCGCGCCCGTTCACCGTGCGGCACAACCCGCGCAGCGTGCCGATCATTGCGCACTTCAACCAGCTGATCGCCGCCGCTACCGGCGCCTACTTCGTGCTGCTCTCCGACGACGACGAGCTGAGCCCCAACTTCGTGGCCGCGCTGCTGGCTTTGCTGGAGCGTCACCCCGCCGCCACCGTCGCCCTCGCACGGGTGGAAACCTTCAGCGAGGACGGCGAGCATGTGCTCGCCTCCACCGACGATGGCCCGCCCCCCCCCGAGCTGATGAGCGGGATCGAGCTACTGCGTTCCTGGTGTACCTACCGCCACAAGTTTCTCAGCTTTACCACCAACCTCGCACGTACCGCCGACCTGCGGGCTGTCGGCGGCTACCCCGAGCTCGACAATGGCAATGGCTCCGACAACGCCCTGCTGATCAAGCAGGTGCTGGGGCGGCATGTCGCCTTTAGCCCGCATGCTACCTTCCGCCACCGCATCCACGAAACCAGCTTCGGCAAGGCCGCGCCCATCGCCAGCCTCGCTCTCGCCAGCCGCCAGTTTTTACGCTTCCTCGCCCACGACCCGGCGATGCAGGCGGCACGCCAAGCGCAGCCGGCTGTCTACGCCGAGGCGCGAGCCCTCGCTACGATGATGATCTACGACACGTATCTCGGCCGCTGGCGCGGCATCTACCGCGACCGACTGCCGCGCGGCGAGTGGCTACGCGCCGGCTTCGCGCTGCCGCCCCACCCCGTCTATACGCGCAAAGTCCTCGCCTCCATCGCCTATGCGCTTCCGTTTGTCTCCGCGCTCACCCGGCGCGTGCGCAGCAAGGCTTCATCGTGAAGGTTCTTCATCTCAGCACCAACGACCAAGCCGGCGGCGCCGCACGCGCGGCCTATCGCCTGCATCGCGGCCTACGCGCCATCGGTGTAGACTCGGCAATGCTCTGTGCCACCCGCGACGGCGACGACCCAACAGTGTACGCCCTCGGCAAGCCTGGCAGCACGGCGGCGCGCTGGGGCCGTCGGCTACGCCAGGAGCAGATCGACCGCGCCTTCCGTCCGTACAAGGCCACCCGCCCTGCCGGACTGGAGCCTTTTAGCGACGACCGCAGCCAGTATGGCGCGGAGCTGGCGCGGAAGCTGCCCGCAGCCGACATCATCACGCTGCACTGGGTGGCCCGCATGCTCGACTACGGCACATTCTTTCCAGATGTGCCCCGGCGCACCCCCGTGGTCTGGCGGCTCTCCGATATGAACGCCTTCACCGGCGGCTGCCACTACGATGAGGGGTGCGGGCGCTACCTTGCTGCATGCGGCGCCTGCCCGCAGCTCGGCTCGCACGCCGCGAACGACTTGTCGCAGCGGATCTGGCGCCGCAAGCGCGCCGCCTATGATCAGGTGCCGGCGGGCCGTCTCCAGATCGTCGCGCTGAACCAGTGGATCGCGGGCGAGGTCCGCCGCAGCGCACTGCTCCAGGGCGTCCCGGTGCATGTCATCCCGAATGGGCTCGACACCGACGCCTTCGCCCCGCGCGATCAGGCCTTCGCCCGCCAGGCCCTCGGCCTGAGCCCCGCGGCCCGTGTGGTGCTTTTTGTCGCTGGCACCACCACCAATCGCCGCAAGGGGTTCGCGCCCATGGCGGAGGCGCTGGCCGGGCTGGCCGACCTGCCCGACCTCCAGCTGATCTCGATTGGCAAGGGCGGCGGGCAGCTCGACGCACGCATCCCACATCTTGCCCTTGGACCCCTTAGCCAAGACCGCATGCTTTCTGTGGCCTATAGCGCCGCTGACGTCTTTGTCATTCCATCATTACAAGACAACATGCCGAGCACAGTGCTGGAGTCGCTCGCCTGCGGCACACCTGTGGTCGGCTTCGACGTGGGCGGTGTGGCCGAGATGGTACGGCCAGGAGAGACCGGGCTGCTAGCTCGTGTAGGCGATGTAGACGCGCTGCGCACGGCGCTGCGCCAACTGCTCGGGGACGCTGTGCAGCGCCGTGCGATCGGCGAACGCTGCCGTCAAGTGGCGCTGGCCGAGTACAACCAGACGCTCCAGGCTCGCCGCTACCTGGCCCTGTACGAGGCAATTGTTGACAAAGATGACAGATAATTATCTGGATGACAAGATAGTCATCAGTCACCGTTTGGCATGACATCAGGCTGTAACCTGCGGCAAGTAAAACTATGGACGAACAAGAAACGCATGTTATAGTACTTCCCGATTGTTTAGGGCGCAGCATTGTCTAGCGCCCAGCTTGTGTCGAAGTCATTGGTGCGGGGTCGTAGCGCTGTCGCATGGGCGTACTGTACCTCCAGTAGCGCTTATGCCGGTAGGGCAGACGTTGCCCCCATTATTATGTATGGGGAAAGAGCGCGATGGAATTGAAGAGCTATCTCCGCTTTGTATGGCGCTGGCTCTGGCTGATCGTCCTGCTGGGCGCGATCGCCGGGGTGATCGGGTCGGTCAACGTAAGTCAGAAGACACTCCTCTACGCGTCAACGGCCAAACTCCTTGTGAACCAGGATCAGGGCCGCTTCGCCGCCCCATCGCCCACCCTGGAGGATCTGCGCGCCCGCGAGCGCTTCTCGCTCACGGTCATGGAGGTGATGCAGACGCGCACGGTACTCGCTGAGGTGCTGACAAACCTGGGGCTTGAGCAGGAGCTGCCCCTTGGCACGCTGCTGAGCCGCGTGAGCACCGAGCCTATGCCCGGCACAGAGGTCTTCACCCTTGAGGTGCTAGACACTGACCGCGACCGCGCCAAGCTGCTCACGGCCGAGATCATCCAGGTGTTTCAGCTGCGCGAGCGCGATCTGCTCGATAACCCTTTCGCCCAGGCCTCAAGCCTGATCGTAGTGGAGCAGCCGTTCGCCAGCTGGTCGCCAGTGTCGCCCAATATCGCCCGCGACACCATCCTCGCCGTGGTGATCGGCATCCTGTTGGCGCTGGTGATCGCCTTTCTGCGCGACTACTTCGACGACTCGCTGGGCGGGGGCGGCGATATGGAGCGGCGCCTCGGCACAGCGCCCCTGGCCGAGATCGGCACGATCAAGGGCGCCACACCAGCAGCTCGCTTGATCACTCGCAGCGATCCCTACGCCCCCGACGCCGAGACCTACCGCATGTTCCGCAGCTATGTCGATAGCTTCCCCTCCGAGCAGCCCCTGCACACCCTGGTTGTCACCAGCCCCGACCCGCAGGCTGGTAAAAGCATCACCGCCGCGAACCTGGCTGTGGCTCTCGCGCAGACCGGGCGGCGCGTGGTGCTGGTGGACGCCGACCTACGCAAGCCGAGCCTGCACGACTACTTCGGCCTGAGCAACGACACCGGGCTCAGTACGCTGCTCGCCAGCGAGTCGGCCAGCGTCGGCGCCTACCTGCGGCCTACGGGCGTGGAGCGACTACGCCTGCTTGCCGCCGGACCCACCAGCCTCCAGCCCGCCCAACTCCTTGGCTCCGAGGCCTTCGCCGCCCTGCTGGGTCGGCTGCGCGCCGAGGCCGATCTGATTATCTTTGATACGCCCAGCCTGCTCTCGGTGGTGGACGCCTCGCTGCTGGTTGAGCACGCCGACGCGACACTGCTGGTAGCTCGTGCTACACCTGTGGGTCCGGCCTGGCTGGGTCGCCTGCTGAGCTTCCGGCACGCACCCTCTACGCCGGCGCCGCTGCTCAGCCAGGCCTTCGAGCAGCTCCAGCAGGCTCGTGCCAGCATCCTCGGCGTGCTCCTGAACGACGTGAGCGGCCAGCGCCGCCACGATCTGCGTTACTACAGCAAGCTGCGGCGGCGTCAGACGCCTGTGCGCCCGCGTGTAGCCGAGGGCGAGGCTGAGGGCAAGGTGACGGCGGCGGTCAACCATGGCGCCAGCCCCCTTGCCAGCAAGACAGGGGATTAGCCAATGCAGCGCGTAACGCTTCGCTACGTCGCGCCAGGGCTGCTCAGCGCCGCCTTGCTCCTGTCCGCCTGCGCCATCCAGAGTTCCCCCGAGGGCGCCGAGCCCATTGTCGCGGCCACGTCTGGCACGGTCGCGAGCAGCGCCACCAGCAGCGCCCCGGCGCCAGCCCCCACCGAGATGCGCCTCTCGGACGGCACCGTGATCGCCAACGCCAAGGTCGTTCCGCAGCACGTCATTAATCTTGGCTTCGAGCTCGACGGTATGGTAAGCGAGCTTAACGTGAAGCCCGGCGACACCGTAAGCGTCGGGCAGGTGCTCGGCAGCCTCGATACGCGACGCCTCGTGCTGGAGGTCGAGCAGGCCCGCGCCGAGCTGGCCGAGGCTCGTGCCAACTACGAGCGCCTCACCGACGGTGTGAGCGACAGCGAGCTGGCCCAGGGACGCGCCCAGGTAGATGAGGCGCGCGCCCGCCTCGCGGTCCAGGAGGCTACCGTCACCAAACAGGATCTTGACGCTGCCCGCGCCCAGCTGCGCGAGGCCCGCGCCAACGAGGCCCAGCTGCGCACAGGCCCGCGCGCCGTGGATGTCGCCGCGCTCCAGGCCGTCGTGGATCAGGCCCGTGCCCGCCTACAGACCCGCGAAGACGGCCTTGCTGCCGATAAGCTAAGGATCGAGCTGCAGGTGGAGCGGGCGGCGAACGAGCTGCGCGACGCCCAGGACGAGTACAGCCGGATCTACTGGGCCAACCAGAATGGCTCCAATGATGGCAGCGAGCTGTCCCAGGGCGAGATCGACGCCGAGGCCACCGCGAAGCGCGCCGTCGAGAACGCCGAGAAACGCCGCGACGAGCTGCTGCTTACCCTGGAAGAGGCGCGCAAGGCCGAGGTGACGGAGCGGGATACCTACCAAGCCGACCTGCGCGAGGCCGAGGCCCGGCTCGATCGGGTCTTCGCCCCGGTGCTGCCGGATCAGATCGCCGCCGCCGAGAAGCAGGTTGCCCGCGCCCAGGCCGACCTCGCCAAGCTTGAGGGCGCCGTGCGCAACGCCAATCTAGACGTTTCCTCCGCCGAGCTGCGCCAGGCCGAGGCTGCCCTTGCCTCGCTCATGGCCGACCCGCGCACCTCTGACCTCGCCGTGGCCGAAGCCCGCGTAACACGGGCAGAGGTGCAGCTCAAGCAGGTTGAGCTGGATGTCGAGCGTGGTCAGGTGCGCTCGCCGATTGCCGGTACAGTGGCCGGAGTCTTGATCGAGCCCGGTCAGGTTGCCAAGAGCGGCAACACGGCGATCGTCGTGGCCGACCTCAGCGCCTGGCAGCTTACCACCGCCGATCTCAACGAGCTGAGCGTCAGCCAGATCCGTGAGGACGACCCGGTGCGGATTACCTTCTTTGCCTTACCCGGCCTTGAGCTTGTCGGCAAGGTTGCCTACATCGAGACTATGGGCCGCGAAAGCGGCATTGGCACCAGCTATACTGTGACCGTAATCCCCGACACCTGGGACAAGCGGTTGCGCTGGAACATGAGCGCCCAGGTGATGTTCTCGGCCACGATGCCCTGAGTCCCTGGAGCAAACTAGCGCAGATCAGCCAGCGCGGCGCGCACCCCGCGCCGCATTGCCTTGAGGAGTGTATGCAGGATCAGCAGGTAACGGTCTGGCCAGACAGCCAGGCGGTCTGGGCCGACAAGCGCGTGATCGTCACCGGGGGCGCCGGGTTCCTTGGCTCCTACGTGGTCGAGAAGCTCCATGCCCGCGGCGCCTCCGAGATCTTCGTACCCCGATCGAGCGACTATGACCTACGCCAGCTCGAGGCGATCAAGCAGCTGCTTACCGATGCGCGCCCCGAGATTGTGATCCATATCGCCGCCCGCGTCGGCGGTATTGGCGCGAACCGCGACCACCCTGCCGAGTTCTTCTACGATAACCTGATGATGGGTGTGCAGCTCATCCACGAGAGCTGGCAGGCGCAGGTGAAGAAATTCGTCACCATTGGCACGGTCTGCGCCTATCCCAAGCATACTCCGGTGCCGTTCAAGGAGGACGACCTCTGGAACGGCTATCCCGAGGAGACGAATGCGCCCTACGGGCTGGCCAAGAAGATGCTGCTGGTGCAGGGCGAGGCCTACCGCGCCCAGTATGGCTTTAACTCGATCTTCATGCTGCCGGTGAACCTCTACGGCCCGCGTGATAACTTCGACCTTGAGACCTCGCATGTGGTGCCCGCCCTGGTGCGCAAGTGCCAGGACGCCAAGCATCGCGGCCTGGCCACGATCGAGGCGTGGGGCGATGGCTCGCCTACCCGTGAGTTCATCTACGCCGAGGACGCTGCCGAAGGCATCGTCCTGGCTGCCGAGCGCTACGATGGCCCCCTACCGGTGAATATCGGCAGTGGCGACGAGGTGCGGATCAAGGACCTCACCGAGACAATCGCTCGTCTGGTAGGTTTCGAGGGTACGATTGTCTGGGACCCGACCAAGCCGAACGGGCAGCCTCGCCGCAAGCTGGATACGAACCGCGCTCGCGAGCTGTTCGGCTTCGAGTCGCACATGCTGCTCGAAGAGGGCCTGCGCCGCACGATCGCCTGGTATCAGGATCACTACCTCGCCGAGCCGGTGGCGTAGGCTGCGTGGAAAACTGGAGCCCCGCGAGATGAGTATAACTGTCGCACGACGTTGCCCAACGCTGGCCGAACTCCCGCCCTCGCCTGCCAACTGTAGCGGCTGGCCCTGGACGGTGGAGACGCCCCCAGCAACCCTGCTGATGCCCGCCGGGCGCTCCTGGCCGCTGATCAGCATCGTGATGCCCTCCTATAACCAGGCCCAGTTTCTCGAAGAGGCTGTGCGCTCGGTGCTGCTCCAGGGCTACCCGAATCTGGAGTTCATCGTGATGGACGGCGGCAGCAACGATGGTAGCGTTAGCATTCTAGAGCGGTACGCGCCTTGGTTCAGCTACTGGCAGTCGCAGCAGGATGGCGGCCAGTCCGCGGCGATCGCCGAAGGCTTTGATCGCTCGCGCGGCACACTCATGGCCTGGCTCAACTCCGACGACCGCTTCCAGCCCGGCGCACTCGCCCGCGTGGCCCAGTTCTTCGCTGCCAACCCCCGCGTTGGCTTCGGCAACGGCGATGTGCATATCATCGACGCGGAAAGCCGGATCAGCCGCAGGGCCTACGCCATCCGTCCTGTGCCGACGATCACCGCCAACCTTGGCGCCCACAGTTGGGCTCAGCAGGGCTGCTTCTGGCGCAGCGAGGCCTACCGCCGCATCGGCGGCCTCGACCGCAGCCTAAAGTTCTGTATGGACCGCGATCTCTTCCTGCGTCTCGCCCGCTCCGGCCCCAGCAAGCGTATTCCCGGCCCTGCCCTCGGAGACTTCCGCCTCCACGAGGACGCCAAAACGGCCCGCTGGGGGGAGATCCATCACCGCGAGGACACGCTGCTGCGCGAGCGCCACGGCTCTCGCATGCGCCACAACCCGGCCTACCAGCTCTGGCTGCGCTGCATGTGGGAGCTCGAGGTGCTGAAGCGCGGTGTCCGCCGGCGCTTTGTGCGCCTGGGCCTCGAGGTGTAGCCAATGCCGCTGCCGATCTGCTTCGTACACACAGGCGACAGCTGGTACCTCTGGTACACCCTGCGCCAGGCCCGGCTCACGAACCCTACGGCGCCGATCTACCTCATCGGCGACCGTCATCTGCCGCAGTACGACGGCTTCGCCACCTATGTGCCAATCGCGGCCTACATGGCCGAGGCCAACGCCTTCGCAGGGATCTATCGCCATCTCTCCACCAATAGCCATGCCTACGAGCTGTTCTGCTTCCAGCGCTGGTTCGTGCTCAAGGCGTTCGCGGCCGAGCGGCTGCGCGGGCCATTCGTGACTCTCGACTCCGATGTGATGGTCTATGCCGATCTAGGCTTGGAGCAGGCACGCTTTGCAGACTACGACCTGACAGTGACGAAGGGCAAAAACCCTCAGAATATGTTTGTGGCTGGACACGTCGCCTTGGAGCGCTTCTGTAGCTTTGTCTGTGCGCTGTACGCGGAGGGCGCGGCCGAGCTAGAGCGGCGCTACCAGGCCTACAGGGAGGAGCACAGCGAGGGCGGCATCTGCGATATGACAGCCTTCGACGATTACCGCCAGGCCTTCCCCACACGTGTGGCCGACGCCGCCACGATCCACGCCGGTAGCTGCTTTGACAACAACGTGCGCCGCGCCGACGGCTTCGCAATGGCGCGGGGCTACAAGCGGCTCAGCTGGAGCGACGGCCAGCCCTATGGGCAGCATCTGGCGCCGAATGCGACGGTGCGCTTCAGCACCCTGCACTTCCAGGGCGGCGCGAAGCTGCTGATCCCCTACTTCGCCCACCGGCGCAATCTGGGCTTCTTCCGTCGGCTGCTGCTCCAAAGCTCGCCACGCCGCACCGCCCGCGGCCTGCTGCTTCTGGCGGGGCGCTGATGAGCGCCACCCTGCCGCGTGTCTCCTTCGGGATGATCGTGCTGAACGGTGAGCCGTTCTTGCGCTACAATCTGCGCGCGCTCTACCCGTTCGCGCACCAGATCATCGTGGCCGAGGGCGCGAGCCCCAAGGCGGCCCACTCCGCCACCGCCGACGGCCACTCGATCGACGGCACGCTCGCCATCCTGCGGCGCTTCCAAGCCGAGGAAGACCCCGAGCATAAGCTGATCATCGTCACCGCCGAGGACGACGGCTACCCCAGTGGCTTCTGGCCCGGCGAAAAGGATCAGCAGAGCCAGGCCTATGCGCGGCGTGCTACAGGCGACTGGCTCTGGCAGATCGACTGTGATGAGTTCTACCACCCCGACGATATGGGCCGTGTGCTGGCCCAGCTTCAGGCCCACCCCGAGATAAGCTGCCTGACCTTCAAGGGCGTGCATTTCTGGGGCGGCTTCGATTATGTGGTAGAGGGCGGGCTGTTTCGCCAGCGGCGCTTTCAGGGCGAGCTGTGGGGGCGCTACCGGCGGCTCTTCCGCTGGGGGCCAGGCTACAGCTACGCCACCCATCGCCCGCCCACAGTGCTCGATGCACACGGCCAGGATACGGCGCTGCGTAAGCGCTTTGCGGATCGCATGGTGCCAGGGGGGCCTGTGCCGCTTTACCACTACATGATGGTGCTGCCCTTCCAGTTCACGCGCAAGGGTCGCTACTACGAGCAGCAGGCCTGGCAATGGGAGCGGGGTAGGCTCCAGAAATACACCGAGGTGCTCGATGAGGTGAACCTGCTGAACGGCACCCGCGTGCTAGATCAGCACGACACGCACAACTGGCTGCGCCGCTTCTGTGGGGCGCACCCGCCACAGGTGGCACTGCTGCGGGCTGAGCTCGTGACGGCCAACCCGCCTATTGTTCCCCGGCGCACAGACGACATCGAGCGACTGCTCGCCAGCCCAGCCTACGGGCGGGCGATCCTGCGGCGTATGCCGCGCGAGTATGTGCGCGGGCTGTGGGTCAATGGACGCTACATGCTCTACTACGGCCCGCGCCGCACGCTGGCAGCTTTCGTGCGGCGTGTTGCGCCGCGTCGTTTGATCGAGGCGCTTCCCGCGCAGCTGCGGGCACGCCTCCAGGGCTAGAGGGTACGATGATAGGCTTTACACAGTTTATTTTGCGGATCGAGCTGACCCCGGTGCAGATCGCTATGCTGGCTGGTGTGCTGCTGGTTTCGATCTACAAGGCGCGCCCAGAGTGGATCCTGGGCGTCTATCTCTCGATGAGCCTTTGGGCCCGCGTGATCGTCGTCGGGTCGATTGCCCATACCTGGGTGCTGCTCGCGGCTCTCTTCCTCGCCACTGTCCACTATGTACACCAGGAGCGCCGCTTCGCCTTCACGCCCGAATATCTGCGCGATCGCACACTCGGCATAATGCCGCGCCAGGACCGCTGGGTGATCGTCTGGATGCTGCTGTGGTGGGGGTGGATGCTGCTGCTGCTTAATCAGTTTGACGCCGACGAGAAGATTGCGGTGCTACGACCGATCCTGCTGAATGTGATCATCCCAATGCCCGTGATCTTGCTGCTCGCCCGCGATCTTGCGCGGCTGCGCGGCTTCGCAATGGCGTATGTCCTAGCAGCAGTCGTGGGCTGCTGGCTTGCCCTCGATGTCTACAAGATTCCACTTAGCTATCTGCTCACCGACCCCGCGCTTGAGGGCACCGGCCTGGTGCGGCTCGGCCTGCGCAACTATCACTTCTTCTCTCACTTCTGCGCGATCGGCTTCATCCTAGCCACCACGCTCTATCTCGATAGCAAGAGCCTGCTTAAGCAGGGGCTTATGCTGCTCTGCGCCGCCTGGTGCGCATACTTTCTGCTGCTCGCGGGTGCCCGCCAGTCCATGAGCGGCGCAATCGTCTGCTCTGTCTTGATCTTGCTCTGGATGATCGCTCGTGGTGGGCCGGTGCGCAGCGTGCGCGCCTTGCTGCTCGCCAGTGTCGTGACCGCAATGGTGATCTGGCTCTACCAGGAGTCGCCCCAGTTGATTATCCGCGAGGACGAGGCCGGGAATGTGGCTAACTCGTTCAATATCTTCGATGGGCGTGGCAAGCTCTGGGCGATCGGCTGGGGCCACTTCCTCACCTCGCCGCTCTGGGGGCTTGGCTTCGAGCAGACAGTCTGGTCGCACAATCTGTTTGTCGGCACGCTCTCCGACCAGGGCGTGATCGGGATGATCTTCTTCGTGGGCTTCCTGGTCTTTGTGCTCCGCAGGATGCCGGCTGTCTGGATGCGCGCCGAGCACGACCCGCGCGACCTCTGGCGTGTGGCTTTCTTTGCTATCTTCCTCTTCGGCATGATCCATGGCATGGCCTCCGGCAACACCAGTTCCACGGCGCATCTCTACTGGTCGGCTGCGGCCCTCTGGTGGCTTGGCCAGGACGTGCCGCGCCCCGCGCCGCGCCAAGTTGTCCAGGGCAGTGTGGCAGGCCAGCCTCTGCTGCGCGTGTCGGCCTCCGCCGAGGGCCAGTAGCGTGGAGACTCTAATGGCTCGTCCGCTTTTTAGCGTTGTCACCGTAACTTTGAACTGCGCCGATGCCGCCGAGGCCACTGCCCGCTCGGTGCTCGCACAGAGCTACGCAGACGTCGAGTATCTGGTGAAGGATGGTCGCTCTCACGATGGCACGGCCGAACGTCTGCAGGCCCTCGGCTGCAACGTGGTGGTGAGCGCCGACACCGGCATCTACGACGCCATGAACCAGGCCCTGTTCCACTGCACTGGCGAGTATGTCTACTTCCTCAACGCGGGCGATACCTTCGCAACGCCCACGGTGCTGGCCGAGCTCGCGGGGCGGATCGACCGAGGCGCCGCTGTGGTCTATGGCGAGCTGATGCTCCAGCCCATGGGGCGGCGTACCAGCCACCCAGACAGCCTCTCACGCTACTACCTGTTCCGCAAGAACATGAACCACCAGGCCTGGATGGCGCGGCGGGAGCACTATACAGCCTTCGGCGGCCTCGATACGCGCTACAAATTCTGCGCCGACCAGGCCTTTATCTGGCAGGCGCGTTTCCGCCAGCGGCTGCGCTTTCAGCATGTGGAGCTCACCCTGGCGAACTTTGTCTACGGTGGCGCCAGCACCACTCCCGGCAACCGGAAACAGGTGGACGCCGAGCGTTGGCGGCTGCTGCGCAGCTACTACCACCCCCTGGAGATCGCGGCCTACGGCCTGCGGAGCCTTTACTTCCTTAACCCAATCAAGGTACGCCTGCGGCGTCTTCAGCTCGCGGCGCGCGGTATTTCCTACTGAGATGAAGATCGCTTTCCTCGCCCGCAACGACGGCACCGACACGCGCCAGGGCAAGATCTGCAACTCACTCCACGCCCTCGGCCACGAGCTGCTCTACATCGGCTGGGACCGCGAGCCGGACGCACCCAAGGCGCCGATCCTCGACCCGGCCATCCCGCGTGCGATTTTCCGCTGGAAGGCCAGCTTCGGCGGGCTCTCGCCCGGCGGCTGGCCTCAGTTCTTGCAGTTCGTCGCCCGCACGCTGCACCGCTTCCAGCCCGCCGTGCTCCACGTGCGCGACGAGCCTCTGGCCGCGATGGTGCTGCCACTGCGCGGCTTTGCGTATCGCACCCTTGTGCTCGATATCTTCGATAGCCTGGCGGCGAAGCGCTACGCCAACCCGGCTCTCGGCGGCGCGTCCCTGGCCGTGCGCAAGCTGGCCCACCTCGGCGCAGACCGCATCATCGAGACGAGCGAGGAGCTGCGGGGCATGCTCGGCCCCTTCGCCCGCAAGGCAATTGTGGTGATGAACTGCCCCGCCGACCCTGGCGAGGCCGTCGCCCGCGAGCTACCGCGCTCCCTGGCCGTGCAACTCTGCACGGGTGGATCGCTCTCGCGCCGCCGCGATGGCCTGGAGGTGCTGCTGCACGCCGTGGACGCCCTGCCGCCTGGCAGCGTGGAGATCCAGGCCAGCGGCTGGCTCCACGACGACTACGCCCGCGAGGTCTTTGTGAAACACCCCGCCGTGCGCTATCGCTGGCTCGACACCCCCGAGGAGTTCCGCGCTGTTGCCGCCCGCTGCGATGCGATCACCTACCTGCGCGGCGATGCCGCTGTTACGCCCTACCGCTCCTGGGTATTGCCCAACCGCTTCTTTGACGCCATGAGCGTGGGCCGCCCCCTGATCATCTCCAGCGAGATGCAGGTCTCGCGCTGGGTGGCCGAGCAAGAGCTTGGGTACCTCTACCATCCCGGCGACCACGCCGCCCTGGCGCAGACAATCCTGGGCCTGAAGGAGCGCCGCGCCGCACTGCCCGCTTACAGCGCCCGCGCCCGGCAGCTCTTCACCAGCCAGTACACCTGGGCAATTATGGAAGAGCGCCTCGCCGCGCTTTACCAGGGCCTCGGGGGGTAAATGATGCGTATCCTCTACCTGCACCAGTACTTCACAACGCCTCAGGCCAAGGGCGGCACACGCTCCTATGAGTTCGCCCGCCGCATGGTAGCCGCCGGCCACAGTGTGCGCGTGATCACCTCGTCGGCAAACTTCTCGCCCGCCAGCCTTGACCCAAGAGGCGGACGCACCCTGCTGAGCGTCGCTGGGATCGAGCTTGTGGTGCTCCACGTGCCCTATGCAAACAGCCTGCGCTTCGAGCAGCGCATCGCCGCCTTCGCCCGCTTCGCCGCCCTCGCCGCCCGCGAGGCGCTGGCCCACGACGCCGACCTTGTCTTTGCTACTAGCACGCCGCTCACGATCGCGCTGCCCGGCATGCTCGCCAAGTACCGTCGCAGGATCCCCATGGTCTTCGAGGTGCGCGACCTCTGGCCCGAGCTGCCGATCGCCGTGGGCGCCCTGCGCAATCCCGCCTTGCGCGCCGTCGCTCGTGGGCTGGAGTGGGCGGCCTACCACGCTGCCGATCATGTGGTGGCCCTCTCGCCCGGCATGGCCGAGGGCGTGATAGCGCGGGGCATCCCGCCCGAGCGGGTCACGGTGATCCCCAATAGCTGCGACCTAGACCTATTCGATCTGCCCGCCGCACGCGGCGCTGCCCTGCGTGCCCGCGTCCCGGGCCTCGCTGCCGACGCGCCACTGATCGTCTACGCCGGCACCTTCGGTCTGATCAACGGCGTCGGCTACCTGGTGGACGTAGCGGCCGCCATGGCCGAGCTCAATCCGCGGGCGCGCTTTCTGCTGGTGGGCACAGGCGCCGAGCGCGAGCGGGTGATTGTGCGGGCCCACGATAGAGGTGTGCTTGGCCGCAACCTGTTTGTCTGGGAGCCTCTGCCGAAACTGCATATGCCCGAGCTGCTTGCCGCTGCCGACTTGGCCACCTCGCTCTTTCTGCCCATCCCGGCCATGCGCCATAACTCGGCCAACAAGTTCTTCGACGCCCTGGCCGCTGGCTGTCCTGTGGCGATCAACTACGGTGGCTGGCAGGCCGAGCTACTACAGGCGAGCGGCGCCGGCCTCGCCCTTCCCGCCGACGACCCTAAGGCGGCCGCGCAGCTGCTAGCTACCTACCTTGCCGATGGCGACGCCCTGCGCCGGGCAGGGCTGGCGGCCCGTTATCTGGCCCGTACCGCCTTTGACCGTGACGTGATGGCTGCGCGCTTGCTGGCGATCTTCGAGCGGGTGGCCGGTGCCCCACGCCTTGTGACGGCGCCCTCATAAACTCCGGCTGACCAAAACGTCACACGTTGGATTGGCCTGTCGCCCGCCTTCTGATTAGAAGGCGGGCGATCTGTTTTTCGTCAAGAAAAGGTTAATAAACAGGTCTTTATTAGATGAATTGTAGGTGTAAAAATCTGCTCGCAATGACGAGATTGTCATCCCAGCGGCAGCCAAAACCGGCCTCGATTCATTGAATGATCATCTTGAATCTTTAGCATGGTGCGTAGTACCCGATCACTCCACCACCCAGATACTTGTCGCCAGGCGCTGTGTTTGCGCCTGGACAGCATCGCCCGATATGCTGCGCTTCCCGCTCTACAGACCGCCATTCTGCTAGCTTAGTGAGGGGTATAGTATGTATCAGCGTTGGGGCAAGCGAACCATCGATCTCATCATCGCACTTTTGATCGCTCTCATGCTGCTGCCGCTCTTCGTGCTGGTCGCCGCGCTGGTGCGAATCTACTTTGGTCGGCAGATCTTCTTCACGCAGGTGCGGCCGGGGCAGGCCGAGCGGCCCTTTGCGATCTACAAGTTTCGCACCATGGTCGACGCCTACGACAGCGCAGGCCGCGCTCTGCCCGACGCCCAGCGTCTCACACTGTTTGGGCGCTTTCTACGCAGTACCAGCCTCGACGAGCTGCCCGGCCTGATCAATGTGATCCGCGGCGAGATGAGTCTCGTGGGACCGCGCCCCCTGCTGATGCGCTACCTGGAGCATTACTCGCCAGAGCAGCGCCGCCGCCACGAGGTGCTCCCCGGCATCACCGGCTGGGCCCAGGTGAATGGTCGCAACGCTCTCGCCTGGGAGGAGAAGTTCGCCCACGACGTCTGGTACGTCGAGCACTGCTCGCTCTGGCTCGATCTGAAGATCCTTGCCCTCACGGTGGTCAAGGTCTTCCGGCGCGAGGGCATCAGCGCCGAGGGCCACGCCACCATGCCCACCTTCACCGGCAGCAAAGGCACCGCTCAGGATTAGCTGCGGCATCAAGACCGCGCCTGGGCTAGCGGATCGACAGCGATCCGCACTTTTTTGCGCCGCGCTGGCGCCTGTACAGGAGAGATCGCCCATGATCACCATCGGCGTTACCGCCGTCGGGAGCGGCATCGGCCAGTCGGTGCTGCGCTCGCTCAACGTGAGCAACCTTGAGTACCGCGTGGTGGGCATGGATGTGCGCCCCTTCAACTCTGGCATCCACTGGGTACAGCGTGCCTACCTCATCCCGCCGCTCACCCAGCGCACGGCCTACCTGGAGCGGCTCTTCGCCATCATCGAGCGCGAAGGTGTCGATCTGCTCATCCCTGGGCTCGACCCCGAGCTACAGATCTTTGCAGAGCAGCGCGAGCGCTTTGCGGCGCTTGGCTGCAAAGTGGTGGTCCCCAGCGCTGCCGTGGCCGCGCTGAGCGCCGACAAGCTACGCTGCTACCAGTGGTTCGCCGCGCACGGCCTGCCCTTCGTTGCGACCTACGATCTGGCCGATGCCCAGACCCGCGCCGACGAGCTCACGTACCCTCTGATCGTCAAGCCCCGCGCCGGCTCAGCCTCCGCCGGAGCCCGCATGGTCCACGATGCCGCCGAACTGTGCGCCGCCCGCGCACCCTCGGGCGAGTGGATCGCCCAGGACTACCTACCGCCGCTCGGCCCCGAAGGGCGCCCCCTTGTGGCAAGCGGCGGTCGCCTCGACCAGTCGAATGAGGTCTCGGCCCAGTACTTCGTGAGCCCCCAAGGAGTGATCCTTGGCCAGTTCGTAAGCGTGAACCGGCTGAAGGATGGCGTGCCGGTTGAGATTGTGCCCGTGCCCGACTCGCCTGCCGTGGCTGCCGGGCGTATGGCCGTGGAGGCATTGGCCATGATCGGTGCCTGTGGCCCAATCAATCTTCAGGGCCGCATAACCGCCGACGGTGTGCGCTTCTTCGAGATGAACACGCGCTTCACCGGCATCACCGGCGTGCGCGGGCTGATGGGCTACCGCGAGGTGGAGGCCGCTGTGCGCAGCTTTGTGCTCGGCCAAGAGCAGGAGGCCCGCGACTGCCTTCAGTTCAACGCGGGCTTCATCGGGCTACGCCACATTGGCGACATGATCGTCCCCGCCGAGCATGTAGCCGCGCTCCAGGCCGCTCAGTTCGCTGTCGGCGCCACCGTCGCGGCCACCCCTGCCCGCCTACTTGTTACTGGTGCCGCCGGTTACGTGGGCGCCAACGTGGTGGCCAGGCTGCTCGATCAGCCCGCTGTGGAGGAGCTACAGGTGGTGGTGCGCTCGCCTGCCGCCGCCGCCACGCTGCTCGCGCTGCCCGGCGCTCAGGGCCGTGTGCGCCCGGTTGTGGCCGACCTGCGCGACGCCACGTGGGAGCTGCGCGGCGTTCAGGCGGTGATTCATCTGGCCGCTCTGCGCCCGCCCCACGTGGCCGACCGCCCCGCCGACGCCCTCTTCGCCGTGAACGTGGAGGGCACGCGCCGCTTGCTGGCTGCCGCCCGCCGTGCCGGCGTTGGCCGCTTCGTCTACCTTTCCACCCAGGAAGTCTACGGCACAACCCGGCCGCCGCTCTGGAACGAGTTTATGCCACCACAGCCCGAGACGGCCTATGGCAGCAGCAAATGGATGGGCGAGCTGCTCTGCCGCGACGAGCATGCGGGTGCGATGCAGTGCGTGGTGCTGCGCGCAGGGCGGCTCTACGGCCTGGGCCACGGCACGCGCTGGGAGGAACTGCCGCACAAGTTTGCCCTGCGCACTGCGCGCGGCGAGCCCCTCACCCTGAGCGCTGGCGGTGTCCAGCGTATGGATTTTGTACAGATCAGCGATCTCTGCGCCGCTGTGCTGCGTGCCACAGCCGTGGCGCTGCCGCCGCGTCAGCAGCTTGTGCTGAATATTGGCAGCGGGCAGCCCGCCTCGCTGCGCGAGCTGGCCGCTCACTACGTGGAGGCCGCTCGCGCCCTCGGCCTGGCCGCACCCGTGGTAGACTACGGCACATCGCAGGCCGCCCCGCCGCCCGACTACGGCATGGACATTCGTCGTGCCCGCGCCGTGCTCGGCTGGTCGCCCCTGGTGGGCCTGGGTGAGGGAGTACACGAATTGGTGACGGCGGCGGTGGAGGAGCGGGCGATCGCGTAGCGCCCGTCTACGGCCGGAGCTGCGCTGAGCGCACGCCGAGGCCCAAGCTGAAAGCATCATGAGATCCTACAAAGTCCCAATGGCCTCGCCGGACATCACTGACGCCGAGATTGCGGCGGTGAACGACGTGCTGCGCACGCCGGTGCTCAGCATTGGCCCACAGATCGTTGCCTTCGAGCAGGCCACGGCGGCCTACGTCGGCGCACGCCACGGTGTGGGCGTCAACTCGGGCACCAGCGGGTTGCACCTCTGTATCATCGCTGCCGACGCCCGCGACGGCGACGTGGTGATCACCTCGCCCTTCTCGTTTATCGCCTCTGCCAACAGCGTGCTCTACGAGCGGGCCATCCCGCTGTTTGTGGATGTGGACGAGCGCACGGGCAACCTGGACCCGGCCCTGGTGGCCGAGGCGGCCCACGACCTGAGCCGGGGCGGCGAGGCGGCCCGCCGCTGGCTGCCACGCAAGCTCGGCCCGAGCGACATCGGCGCCCTCAAGGCGCTCCTGCCCGTCCACGCCTTCGGCCAGCCCGCCGACATGGACCCGCTCAACGAAGTGGCCCGCCGCCACGGGCTTGCCGTGATCGAGGACGCCTGCGAGTCGATCGGCGCGGAGTACAAGGGTCGCCGCTCCGGCATCCTCGGTGACGCTGCCGTCTTCGCATACTATCCTAACAAGCAGATGACCACTGGCGAGGGCGGCATGATAGTCACCGAGCGCGAGGAGTGGCTGCAGCTCTTCCGTTCCCTGCGCAACCAGGGCCGCGACGTGTTCGACGCCTGGCTCAACCACACCCGCCTTGGCTACAACTACCGCCTCGACGAGCTGAGCGCCGCCCTTGGGCTGGCCCAAGTGCGCCGCATCGACGAGCTGCTGGCGAAGCGCGCCCAGGTGGCCGCCTGGTACAACCAGGGCCTGGCGCACATGGAGCTGGTGGAGCGTCCTTTCATCGCCCCCGAGACCACCCGCATGAGCTGGTTCGTCTACGTGGTGCGCGTTAAGGCTCCCGCCAGCCGCGACAACGTGATGGAACGCCTGGCCGAGCTCGGCGTGCCCAGTCGGCCCTACTTCACGCCCATCCACCTCCAGCCTTTCTACCGCGAGCGCTTTGGCTTCGAGCGCGGCGACTTCCCCGTCACCGAGCGCCTTGGCGATCTCTCGCTGGCCCTGCCCTTTTCCGGCGTGATGAGCCAAGACCAGGTGGCCTTTGTCTGCGAGCAGCTCGCTGTGGCTCTGGCGTGATCAGGCGGCCGAAACTTGCTCCGCCAATGGGCTCTCCGCGCAGCACTGCCGTGAGGCGACGCTTGCGCTTTCGTGGGGCCTTCCGGCGCGGGCTAATTAGCTTGGGGTGCCTTGCCATCGCCGGACTCGGTGCCCTTGCCCTTGGCGCCACATGGCTGCATGTGCCCGCCGACACGCTGCCTACGGGCGCCGACGCCATCGTTGTGCTCGGCGGCGACCACCAGGCCCGTATGTTGGAGGCGATCAGCCTGTACCACGCCGGGATCGCGGCACAGGTCTGGATCACTGGCGACCAGCCGCCACCTGGCAGGAGCGTCTCTCTGGCCGAGGCGTGGCGCCTGACGGGGCGGCGTAATGGCGTGCCCGAGGCGGTGGTGACACTCCTCGTGTCTAGCACTACCTGGGAGGATGGGCGGGCCATCGCCGACCGCGCCGCTGCCTCGGGGGCAAGGCACCTGGTGGTGGTGACGAGCTGGTACCACATCCGGCGCGCGCGCTGTGTGATCGAGCGACAGCTCGGCTCCCAGGCTGTCGAGCTCGCCTTCGTGCCTGCCGCCGGCCTACCTCAAGCCTACGAGCACTGGTGGCGCGAGCTGGCCGGCTGGTACTCCGTTACCCGCGAGCTGGCAGCACTTGGCTACTACTGGCAGCGCTATGGCCTGGCCCCCTGGTCGTGTGGGGGCGTCTAACGCGGCTTGCAGCCTGCGGCCTCGCGCGCAATCTGCTATCAGTTCTTCGGAAAAGGCTCAGCTATGCGTAACGTCGCACTTGCCGCCCGCGCTTGGGCCACAGCGCTCGTGCTGTTCGCGCTGCTTGGCGCGGCCCTCGCCGTCCAGCCGCCTGTCGCAGCCCGCCGCGCGGCCCAAGTCGGAGGACTCACCGCTGGGTTCGTCGCCACACCCTCCGGGCTGGCCGTTCGCATCCAGTCGCCCGAGCGCTTTGCTCTGACCATCGATGGCGCCGGCATTGCGGCCTGGCAGAGTCTCGCCGCCGACCCCCATCGCAATCTGGTGCTTGTCGGCACCCGGCTGCTGGCGCAGAGCAATGGCAGCGGCGGTGCCTTTGTGGGCGCACCCCGGCTTCTCGCTGCCTCGCCAGTGCAGGTCGTGGTGCGGCTCGAAAGCCCGGCTGGCGCCGTCACGTACAGCGTCTGGGCGGGCGGCCAGGTAGCGGTCGAGGCTACGGGCGCTGCCGCTCTGGGCGCAGAGCTTCTGTTCGATCCCACCGCCGATAGCGGTGCCACCCTCCAACCCCTCGGCGCAGGCGCCGCTATGCTCTATCTCGACGCGTGGACGCCCGACGAGGCCGCGCCGGGCGACAGCGGCGTGGCCATCGTGAGCGGCGCAGGCCTGGCCGAAGCGCCGCGCCTCGACGCCACCAACACCCTTGTGGTGGCACACAGCGATGGCCGCACGCTTCAGCTCACCCCCCCGGCGGGCGTGCTGCGCCAGCCCCGCTTCCGCGTAGCCGGCTGGCCCGGCCCCGCCACGAGCCTCACGCTCGCCGGCCAGCCCCTGGTTGCCGGCGTGGACTACCTGGCCCACTGGGACGCGGCCAGCGGCGAGCTGACCATGCAGTACCTCGGCCTGCTTACGGCCGGCGCCGACGCCGCGCGCACCTTCAGCCTGACGCCCGCTCAGGCGCCCGCGCTGAGCCTGGAGCTACTCAACCAGGACGGCAGCGCCCCGCGCAGCCTCTCGCCCGAGGGCCTACTACGGGTGGACGCCAACCTGCCCGCGCAAACCAATGGCAGCACAAACGCTCCCGCCCCAGGCGAGCCTACCACCAAAGATATTTTCGACATCCCCTACATCCAGACCTGGCGCGAGCTGCGGCTACGGGCGACGGTAGCGAACGCACCGGCGGGCTTTGGCGGCGTGCGCTTCGTCGTCACGGGGCCAAACTTCACTCAGACGCTAGACGACAGCAGCGCCGCCGACGGCTACACGGCCCTGGTGAGCCTGCCGCGCCGCGCCGAGTATAGCGTTGTGGCGAACGCCCTGGTGGAAGGGCAGCCCGCCGAGCCGAGTAAGCTGATCGCTAAAGCCGCCTACGGGCGGGTCTTTGTGGGCATCGGCGACTCGATCACGGCAGGCCAGTGGGGCTTCTACCGCTTTCCCGGCGGCGACGGCTACCCCTTCACGGCCCCGCCGCCAGCTGGCGGCAGCTACCCGGTGAGCGCCGACGGCCGCAACTACCCGCAGTCCGACAACTTCGACGCCGACCTTACAGGCTACGCCAATCCCTACTTTCAGGGCTACCTGGTGGAGCTGAACAACGCCCTGACGAGCTGTCTCAACTCGCCGGTCTTCATCCTCAACGACGGGGTAAGCGGCATTCGAACGGCCCGCGACAGCTACAAGGGCGACATCAGCTTGGGCAACCCTGGCGTGCAGGGCTACAAGAATGTGCTCGGCAAGGCAGCCGCGCTGCGCGGCCACGTCCGCCAGCTTGGCGCGGGCCAGCTGCTGCTCCAGGTTGGCACCAACGACGCGACGACGGTGATCTTGAACACCAGCAGCTTCAACGACCCGGTGCCGGCAAGCGTCTACAACCAGGATCTGCGCGATGTGATCACGGCAATGCGCCTGAGCGATCCTGCCCTGAACATCTGGCTGGCGCGGTTGCCCTGGCGCAACGACAAGCGGACCAGCGAGGTGGAGGGCGTTCAAGCGCTGAAGCGCGCGAAGACACAGGCGTTCAATGTCGAGATTGCGAGCATCGCCAGCAGCCTCGGCGCTGGCAGCAGCACCTTTCTTGGCCCGGACTTCTACAGCCACTTCGAGGCCAACCAGGGCCAGATCATCGTGAACGACCCCAGCGACACTACCCCACCCATTCGCACCGATTATCTGCACCCTACTGCGGAAGGCTTCACGGCGATGGCGACCCTCTGGGCGCAAAACATCTGCACGCGCATCCCGACCGAGCCTCCGCCAGACCCGGTGGGCTGTGGGTTGCCTGGTGCCGAGCCTTGCCCCGACTCGCGCCCCTTCAAGCTGCGCCTGCCGCTGTTGCGGAGCTAATAATTGTATGAACTTGCTTGTCACCGGTGGCGCTGGCTTCATCGGATCGCATCTTGTGGAGGGGCTCGTGGCCCGCAGCTGCGGCGTGCGCGTCTTCGACAACTACAGCAGCGGCACGCCCGCCCGCCTCGCCCATCTCGGCGACGCCGTGCGCCTGATCGAGGGCGACGTGCGTGACGGCGACGCCCTTGCCGTCGCCGCCGAGGGCGTGGAGGCGATCTTTCATCTCGCGGCCCTCGTCTCGGTTACGCAGTCGGTCGAGCAGCCCCTGCTAACCTATGCGATCAACCTGGACGGCACGCTGAACGTGTTGGAGGCGGCACGACGCTGCGGCGTACGGCGGGTGGTGCTTGCCTCGACATGCGCCGTCTATGGCGACAGCGTGCGCCTGCCGGTGCGGGAGAGTGAGCTACCGGCGCCGCTCTCCCCCTATGCGGCCTCCAAGCTTGCCGCCGAGGAGGCGGGCAAACTTTACGCACGCCGCTATAGCGTGGAGACCGTGGCCCTGCGCTTTTTCAACGTCTACGGGCCGCGCCAGGACCCCGCCTCGCCCTACGCGGCTGTGGTGCCGCGCTTCGTGGCCGCCCTGCGCGCGGGGCGCCAGCCGACTGTCTTCGGCGACGGGATGCAGACCCGCGACTTCATCTTTGTGGGCGATATTGTGGCCGGGCTTTGGGCCGCCGCGACTCTGCCTGGGCTCGGTGGCGCCGTGTTCAATCTAGGGCGTGGCGAGGAGACGAGCGTGCTCGATCTCGCCCACGGTATCGGCGCGCAGCTGGGTGTGCGGGTGGCGCCGGAGTTCGCGCCCGCCCGTGAGGGCGAAGTGCTGCGCTCGGTGGCCGATGTCTCGGCCTTCGCGGCGGTCGGCTTCACGGCCCGGGTGGCGTTGGCCGAGGGCCTCGCCCAAACCGTTGCGCCCAGCTGAGCGAGCAGGCGGATGCGTTCGTTATGCGCGGCGATAACAGTGCGCTTATTTGCGTGTGCCCTGCTCATTTAGGCAGTGCACTGTGAGAGACAATTTGTGGCTTCAAGACGCTTTAAACGGCCCCCTGATGACAATAGTATGACAGATCCGTCATTGGCTCACAGAGCTTCTTCGCCATTTTGTCACCTACGATTCACATCGCCGTAGTAGAGTGATTTTACCGAAAAGAGCTGTCCGATGTTCATGCGACGAGCGGATGTGAGGCATGCAACGCCGCCTAAGCAAGGCAGTGAGTGCATCTACATCCGAAAGGAATGGTTGTGAGAGTACCGCTGGTAAGCCCGCCGGTGCGCAATCGTTATTTCTTCACCGCCGACGTTCTACTGCTGCCGCTTGCCGTCTATCTGAGCTTTGTCATCCGTCTAGACTCCTTCGAGCTTGGCGACTTCTGGAACGGTTTCCTGGTTGTGGCGCTGCTCAGCCTCACGATCACACCGCTGGTCTTTCGGCGGGCGGGGGTCTACGCACGCTATTGGCGCTACGCCTCGATCGACGAGATGCTGCTTCTGGCGAGCGCGGTGATCAGCGCCAACGTGCTGATCGGCCTTGCGTCCCTCGCCGTGGGCGCCGTGGTGGCCGGCGTAAGCATCCCACGCTCGGTGCCTGCCGTCTACATGCTGGTCTCCCTGGCTATGGTTGCAGCCCCGCGTCTGGTCGCGCGGGTGGTCTCGCGCAGGCTGGCCCTGAGCGGCAAAGCCATCAGTGAAGGCGCGACGGCCACCCGTGTGCTGATCATGGGGGCCGGAAGCGCTGGCGCCCTAATGGTACGCGAGCTGCGTGAAAACCCCCAGCTTGGCCTGGAGGTAGTGGGCTTTGCTGACGACGACCCCCACAAGCTCGATGTGCGTATCCACGGCGTGCCGGTGCTCGGCAGCCACCTAGAGATCCCACGGCTTGCGCGGCAGCACAACGTGCGCCAGGTGATCATCGCCATGCCTAGCGCCCCCGGCAAGGCGATCCGCAAGGTGGTAGAGATCTGCGAGCGGGCCGGGGTGAGCACGCGCAGCATGCCGGGCATGTACGAACTGCTCGACGGCAAGGTGAGCGTGAACCAGCTGCGCAACGTGGAGATCGAGGATCTACTGCGGCGCAAGCCCGTGCGCATTGACACCGCCGTTGTCGGCCAGCTATTGCGCGGCAGGCGGGTGTTGGTCACGGGGGGCGGCGGCTCGATCGGCAGCGAGCTTTGCCGCCAGGTGCTGCGCTGCGAGCCCGCCGAGCTGATCGTGCTCGGGCACGGCGAAAACTCGGTCTTCAGCGTGGAGGCCGATCTGCGTAAGCTGCTGCCCCCTAACACGCGACTCTCCACTGTGATCGCCGACATCCGCTTCGCCGGCAGGCTTATGGCTGTCTTTGCGCGCTTCAGGCCCGAGATCGTCTTCCACGCGGCCGCCCACAAGCATGTGCCGCTCATGGAGGCCAACCCCGTCGAGGCGATCACGAACAACGTCTTTGGCACACGCAACTTGCTCAAGGCCGCCCTGGCGCACGACGTCGCCCATTTCGTGATGATCTCCACCGACAAGGCTGTGAACCCCACTAGCGTGATGGGCGCCAGCAAGCGCACCGCCGAGCTGCTAGTGCATCAGGCTGCTGCCCAGAGTGGGCGACCCTATCTGGCGGTGCGCTTCGGCAACGTGCTCGGCAGCCGCGGCTCGGTGGTGCTTACCTTCCGCCAACAGATCGCCGCCGGAGGCCCCGTCACAGTGACTCACCCTGAGATGGTACGTTTCTTTATGACTATCCCCGAGGCGGTGCAGCTGGTGCTTCAATCGGCCACCCTCGGGCACGGCGGCGAGGTGTTTACGCTGGACATGGGCGAGCCAGTGAAGATCGTCGATCTGGCCCGCGACATGATCGAGCTCTCGGGGCTGGAGGTCGGGCGCGACATCGACATCGCCTTCAGCGGCATGCGCCCTGGCGAGAAGCTCTACGAGGAGCTGTTCGTGTCTGGCGAGAACTACGAGCGCACCATCCACGAGAAGATCTTCATCGCCTGCAACGCCTCCACGCTGGTGCCACGCGCCCTCGACCAGGCCATCCGCACCCTGGAGCTTGCGGTCGAGCGCGAGGACTCGCAGCTGGTGCTGCACACGCTCCACGCCCTGATCCCCAGCTTCAGCAACCCCAACGGCCCCCAGCCCACCCCTGGCCCCAGCGACGGTGCAGACCGCGAGGTCGGCGCCCTGGAGGCGCCCCTGATCGCCCGTGCAGTCGGTGGCCGGGGGTAGTAGAATACTGGCAGGAGCAACGGATTGCCTGGAGCTCAGGTGAGCCTGATCTCCCCAGAGAAGGAGCCCGCACATGTCGCACCATCGTGAGGCCGACGAGGCCCCCCACGCGCTGATCACCGGTGGCGCTGGCTACATCGGCTCGCTACTCACAGGCGTGCTGCTCAACGCCGGCTGGCGCGTCACCGTCGCCGACGATCTGCTCTTCGGCGGGCAGTCGCTGCTCGGCTACTGGCACCACCCACGCTTCCACTTTGCCAAGGTGGATGTCTGCGATCCGGAGCAGTTGCGCGCCGAGGGCGGTGCCGTAAAGGTGGGCAATCTGCCTGCTCGGCCCGTGGACACCGTGGTGCATCTGGCCGCCATTGTGGGCTTTCCCGCCTGCCAGATGGTGGGGCCTCAGGTGGCCTGGCGCTACAACTATGAGGGCACTCGGCGCGTCTACGCCCTCGCCGAAGCGGCCGGGGTGCAGCGCTTCCTCTTTGCCTCTACTTACAGCAACTACGGCCTCTCCGAGCAGGGCGCGGTTGTCACCGAGGAGTCGCCGCTTAACCCGCAGTCACTCTACGCCGAGACCAAGATCGCCGCTGAGCAGTTTCTGCTCACCGAGACGGCCAGCGCCAGCACCGCGCCCATCCTGTACCGCTTCGCTACCTTGTTCGGGGTCTCGCCGCGTATGCGTTTCGATCTTATTGTCAACCAATTCGTGTTGGAGGCGATCACGAAGCGCCGCCTGGTGATCTACCAACGCGGCTACGCCCGCTCGTTTGTCCATGTGCGCGATGTGGCCGATGCCATTCTGTTGGCACTCCAGGCGCCGATCGCCAAGGTGGACCGCCAGATCTTCAACGTGGGTTCCGACAACGGTAACTATACCAAGGACGAGATCGTGGCCCTGGTGCAGCGGTATGTCGAGGCAACCCGCGTGGAGTATAAGGATCTCACCTTCGGCGGCGACATGCGCGACATCCGCGTCTCCTTCGCTAAGATTCGCCGCGTCCTCGGCTTCGAACCGCGCCTAACAGTGGAGGACGGTGTGCGCGAGGTCAGCGATATCCTCGCCACCGGCGTGATCAAGGACGCCTACGACAGCCAGTACCGCAACGCACAGTTTATCGTGCAGTAACGGCCGTTTCACGCAGGGCGCGAACGCAAACCTATGGAGCGCGAAGGGCGTGGGCTGCAACATTTGGCGCGTTGCTGCGTAATGTATAGTGTACTAAGCTGCACACGTTCGCGCGTTCGCGTTCGCGCCCTTCGCTTATTTTCGCGGCCTTCGTGCTCCAAACGCCCTTCGTGCTCCAAACGCCCTTCGTGCGCCAAGTGTTCTTCAAGGATGTACTATGCGACGTCTACAGCTTATGCTGCTCTTCACCTTTCTGGTCGGCCTGCTCGCGGCGTGTGGTGAGAGCGGCGGCTCTGGCAACGACAGCGGCAGCGGCGCACCCGCCAACGCTATTACGATCTCGATCGCCTACAGCCCCGAGAAAGAGAAGTGGCTCACCGAGCAGATCCCCCTGTTTAACCAGCGCCGCGTCGAGATCGATGGCCGCCCCGTCTTTGTGGAGGGCGTGCAGAAATCGTCGGGCGCGGCCCGCACCGAGATCAAGGACGGCACCCTGGATGTGACGGTCTGGTCGCCGTCGGCCTCTATCTGGCTCGAGGTGCTGAAGCAGGAGAGCGGCAACCCCAACGTGGCTGTCTCCAACGAGCCCCTGGTGCTCACCCCGGTGGTGATCGGCATGTGGCGCCCGATGGCCGAGGCGATGGGCTGGCCGAACAAGCCGATCGGCTGGGCCGAGATGCTCGCGCTGATCAAGAACCCCGAGGGCTGGGGCGCCTTTGGCCACCCCGAGTGGGGCCGCTTTACCTGGGGCCACACCGACCCTGAGATCAGCACGACGGCGCTCTCCACCCTGATCGCGGAGTTCTACGCCGCGAACGGCAAGCAGCGCGGCCTTGAAGTAGCCGATGTGCAAAGCGCCAAGTCGCAGCAGTTCGTGCGCGAGCTTGGCGCCGGCATCAAGCACTACGGCTACAACACGCTGATCTTCTCCAGCAACATGAAGAAGTTCGGGATGAGCTACATCTCGGCCTTCCCCATGGAAGAGATCACGCTGATCGACTTCAACAAGGTGGACCCGCCCAGCACGCCGCTGGTGGCGATCTACCCGCGTGAAGGTACATTCTGGCACGACAACCCCTTTATTGTGCTGAGTAGCGCCACTGACGAGCAGCGCAAGGCCGCCAGCGCCTTCTACGATTTTCTGCTCGCCGATGAGGCCCAGCGCTCGGCGATGAGCTTCGGCTTTCGCCCCGCCAATGTGAATGTGCCCCTGGGCGACCCGATCAGCGCGAACTATGGCGTAGACCCGCAGGGTGTGCAGACGATCCTCGAGGTGCCGAGCGCCGAGGTGATCGTGGCCGCCAAGAACTCCTGGGCGATCAACCGCAAGCGCGCCGATATTATGCTTGTGGTCGACACCTCCGGCTCGATGGAGGGCGATAAGCTGGAGCTGGCCAAGGCCGGCCTGGAGACCTTCCTGCAACGCATTCTTCCCGACGACCGGGTGGGCCTGATCACCTTCGACTCGAGCGCCCGTACGGTGACGCCGCTTGCGCCCCTGAGCGAGAACCGCATCGCGCTCCAGACGGCGATCGGCGCTATGCGCGCCAATGGCAAGACGGCGGTGTTCGACGCGCTGGAGCTGGCCCGGCAGGAGCTTGAGCAGCTGCCGCGCCTGGAGGAAGACCGGATCACGGCGATTGTGCTGCTCTCCGACGGCGCCGATAACTCGAGCAGCGCGAGTCTGGAGCAGATCAGCCGCAGCTTCGACGAGACCG
>Ga0335394_10000935_pt1 | contig 32278 bp, 23 predicted proteins | sample MAT03_FD_205741 | JGI IMG/M metagenome (GOLD analysis project Ga0335394, IMG submission 205741) | Freshwater microbial communities from Lake Fryxell liftoff mats and glacier meltwater in Antarctica - MAT-03 (spades assembly) (version 2) ...
TGCGTTATTTGAATCGGATCACAATAGCCAGGTTTCAAGTCTTCGTCCGGATTCAACCTCATCCAAAACGAAGTGGTGCCCGACCAGTCTTCCGTCTGATAGTGCATCGCTGTTCCCGGATAGAAGAGCACATCCTTTGACTTTTCACTGAAACGAATACAGTCGCCAAACTTGCCTTCACCCTTGGCGATAGTCACACCAGATTTCGTCATGCCGTTTCTTTTTTCCTTTCGGTCAGTGGATTCGGCTGTCAAGATTGGGGCTTCACCCACGGTCGACTTGGCTTCATATCCACCATCGAAGGTGGCTCGAAAGTAGACCTCTGCAAGAAGCGATTTAATGCTAGGGGATTGCGCTTGCGCGGCGCGCTCAACGCTACCAGTGGACCACGCAAGACAAACGCAGGTCATAAACCACCCATGGTGAATTCTCCAAGTGCTTCTTCTCATATCCCGGTTCTCCCCAAAAAATTGTTGTGTTGATAATGCTGTCTCTTCGAAAATTCGAAACAGAGCCGATTCAGACCACGACCGAAGTTACCCTTCAGCGAAAACATGCTAGCATACGACAAAGGCTGCATCTACGAGCCTAGCCCCTCCAGCAATTTTTTGGGAGATCCCAACGTGCGTACGCGATCCTGTAAGTCCTTTGGCCACATTGCTTTCGCTTGTGCTGCGATTTTCCTCTGCCCATCGATCGCAAACTGCCAGTTTTTGGCAGGTGCCGCTGTTAAATCGATACAGCCATTGAAGCCGCTCCCCATTTCTGGCGGGATGGGTGTCCCCAAACCATCAACCGAGAAACGGGGTGAATTGACCGTAAGAGCTGTTGTGCTCGAACAGGGTTCAACCCGTGTTGCTATCGTGAGTCTCGATCTGCTCGGCTTCCCAGCGGTCCTCTGTGATCGCGTGAGAGCTAAAGTCGATTTCATTCCAAAAGAGAATATCGTCATCGGTGCTACCCATACGCACAGCGCTCCAGATGTTTACGCCTTTCCGGACGGGAAAGGAGGACATACGGCCGATCTGAACTATATCGATTTTGTGGTTGAGCAAGCATCCACAGCGATTCTCGCTGCCTTCGAAAGCCGCCAAGCAGCTCGTCTCAAAATCGCAACCGATCAGGCCAAAGGTAAAATAGCTTACAACTATTACGCGCCGGCTCTTTACGATCGCCGCATGAGTGTTCTGCAAGCGATCACCCCATCTGGTGAGACCATTTTCACACTTGTCAACTATGCGATCCATCCCGAAGTGCTTGGAAACGAGCTGGGGATTATCAGCCCAGACGTGATTGGTCCACTTTGCGACCAGCTGGAGAATAAAATGGGTGGCAAGGCAATCTTTATGAACGGCGCGCAAGGGGGCATGATTACCGCAGACAACCGACTGCTTGACCAACCGAAGAACTCAGCGGAAGCAGTTTGGAAGGACGCACGCACCTGGGATGAATGCTTGCGGATCGGGCACCTCATGGCCGACGAAGCTCAGCGAATCGTCGGCTCGGCCATTTCACAGGATAACCCCCGCCTCAACTGTTCTGCCACGCCAGTGACGTTCCCTGTTCAATCCGAGATTCTCTGGCAAGTAATTACCAACTCTCCACTCGGCTATTCATTCGATCGAAGCAATCGGTCAGTCACTGTTCCCATAAATCGTATCGATCTCGGCGACGCGCAGATCATCACGATCCCCGGTGAAGCCATGCCCAACATCGGCTTCTATCTCAAACGCAAGATGACTGGCAAGCACAACATGCTGTTCGGACTGACCAATGAAGCTTTCGGTTACATTTTAACGAAAGTGGACTTTGCAAGCTTTCCGCGATACGACTACGTGTCGCAGGTAAGCCTTGGAGAAATGACTGGTGAGATTTTGATCGAAAGCGTTCTGGAGATCATTTCCCAACCGCGTTAAGACCGACCGCGTGCCTACCAGTGGAATCCCTTGAAACAAATGGACTCGAATGGGGGGCTTTTTAGCGTGTTGAAGCAAGTAGCATAGGGGCTCACACACACGTTCGATTCGATGTCTTGATCGTCGGTGGGATGCCCGAGTGATGGACTTATAGCCCAACGGGCTAACACAATGGCAGCCCGGGGCAGAGCGAAGCGGTGAAACCGCAAAGCGCCGCCCCGGGTTATGCCATCCGATGATAGATTTCGCCCTGAAGGGGCAAAACATGAATGGCCGATTGATCGGAGATGCGAATGTTTTGCCCTTTCAGGGCGATCTTGCGAGGGTGGCCGGTTACCCAGGGCGGCGCTCCGCGGCTACGCCGCTTCGCTCTGCCCTGGGCTACAAATGTGTAAGCCCGTTGGGCTATTAAAAAATGCGGCATCTACGGGCTACTATTTCTACATACGAACCAAAACAAAACATCCATGTATCCAACGGCCAAGTCGAACAGGCGACGTGCCAAAAATTAGTATCGACGTGTCGACATTGATCAGACATGTCCACATTGATCAGACGTGTTTAGATTGATCGGGCGTGTTTAGATTGATCGGGCGTGTTGAAGCAAATAGCCCAACGGGCTAACACAATGGCAGCCCGGGGCAGAGCGACGCGGTGAAACCGCGAAGCGCCGCCCCGGGGTATGAATGCCGACTGGCCGCGTTACTGAGATGTCTTTACTCCGGCCTGTCCTGTATTCGAGAATCTTGCAAGCTTCAGAAAACTCAAGTCGAAAGGGATCTGCTCGCTCATGGCTAAGTCTGCGGCTAGTTCTCCCAGGACACTTGTGAATTTGAAACCGTGTCCTGATAGACCAGCCACCACGGTGACTTGGGGTATGTCGGGCAAAGTATCCACAATGAAATGTTCGTCGGGCGTCATGGTGTAGTAGCAACCCGACCAACGCGTCAAATGCCGACTGGTTTGTGGTAGGTTGTCACTCAAGAAGGATTCCACCGCCACTTGATCCTCCTGGTTCTTTGCATGAGCCCCGTCAATTTCAGACTGGACTTTCTGGCCTCCACTATGCCGGGCGATCTTTAAACCCAAAGCGTCCCGTTCAGGGAAACCATAAAAGTGCCCAGTCGGAGTCTCAAAGAAGAAGCATGGAAAGCCGTCGGCTTGTCGATACGAAGCATGTTTCGTCTCGTACCAATAGACATGCTTGTGCAAAACTTGCAGTGGAAAACCAATCCTACTGAGCAAGGCCCCGGCCCATGGGCCGGCAGCCACGATCAACCTGTCTGCTCTGTATTCATTGCTGTGAGTTCGTACCATCACTCCTTTTCCATCTGCATCCCAACCGATCACTTTCTGCTGGGTTAGCAGAGTGGCTCCGAGTTTCGTCGCGCAATCGAGATGGGCCTTAACACATTCCTCCACCAACAAATAGCCTGCGTCTTTCTCGAAGATCACCGTCCACGATTCGTTCCCTTGCAATCCCGGGTATCGAGCCATCGCTTCCGGCATGGTGTGTCGCTCGATCGGTAAATTAAACTCAGAAGCGCTCCTCAGAACACCAGGTATAACAACTCCATCTGCAGGTCCAATTTCAAGCAGTCCGGTGGGGAAGTACAAGCGGGCTCCAGATCGCAATTCCAACTCTGTCCAGAGATCATAGGCACGCCTCAGTAGCGGCACGTACGCAGGATGCTCGAAGTAGGATTTGCGAATGATTCGTGTTTCACCGTGTGAACTTCCGAATGGGTGTGGCGGTGAGAATTGGTCGATACCGAGAACCCGACATCCCCGTTTTGCGAGCGCAAATGCCGCCGAGCTTCCAACGCCTCCCAAACCAAGGACGATTGCGTCGTACGAATTCGACATTCCAGTTGGCTACCTAGGATACGAAGTGGATCTACTGTGGGAGGTTGGAACATCGTTTGGCCATGGCCTTTGTTGCGTTTAATGACTCTGCAAGTAGACTGGCGGATAGTCGAGTTGTCGTAGGTAACGTTGACTATTGCCATCAAACTGTTCGTTTACAATTCGCTGCGCGGCCTGCGTTGCTGCCCCGATGCGAACTGCTTTATCAAATGCTTCGCTACCCCCAATAAATTCGAGTGCCGACCTTAATGCTTTCACCTGTGGGTCATCGGCGATTCTCTTCATCGCCGCATCCGGCTGTTCCGAAGCAGACTGTTCCGACGTAGACCGCCAAAGAATAGACCATTTTCCCGAAGTCAATCGTACAACGAAAACGGATTCCACCATCGCCTTGAAGCCATCGCCCTCCAAGCGGAGTTGGGTTGCCCTGAAGTAGTTTTTTTCTTTTGCTTCCGATTGAGCAATCGACTTCTTAATCCAGTCCTGATCCATGATCGATGGCGGTTGTGATCGATGAGTGCCTTCCGTCAAATCCTGAACAATCGACTTCATCTGCAGTTGCAGCATTTGTGGCAACAGGGCAGCCAGTGACACATTCTCCTTGGCCCCCACCAAGATCATCATCGCTCCCGAGCCTTGAAATTCGATCGGCTGCGCCAAACGATGCGATACCAACGCCAACCTGGCTGTCCATTGATCGTCACTTTCTTCGATGGCCGGGAATCGGCTTGCCAAATCAGGTGGCTGGGAATCCGGATCGATGTCTTTGGACTTTAGCTCCGTTGCCAAGCTGCTAGCTGGTCGCGTTTCTACGTCCAATAAGCGTTCGTGCCAACTCCAAAGAGCGATTCTTCGATTGGCGTCGGGAGAAATCTTAGTACTCGCGATTGCGTTCGCCTTGAACTTCAGGATAAGGAACTGTGTTTCCGATTGGACGGGGTTTTCGATCTCCGATTCAATGCGCTGCAACTCCTTTCCGATGAAGAAATCATACGACTGGAATACTTCTGTAGGAACAAATGCTTTAAGACGGTCTCGCAACTGTGTCCGGGATCGCGAAGCAGTTTGCTTCGATGTCTCGGTAGATTTAACGAACAAGTTCAAGTCGTTCTTTCGAAGCCATTCCAATGCGACTGCGATCGAGACCTCTTGTTCGCGATTGGCTCCGATGACAAAGCCGCGCAGCAGCGTTCGATCTTTGAGCACCATCGAGTCAACTGCCAGTTTGGACTTAAGACGATCTTGCGATAGCACGGGCACTGCAAGGATTGAAACCAACCAAGAAAGAATCGTGAGGCAGAGGATACAGCGGCCTGAATAGCCAATAGATGCGACGGTCATGCGGAAGAGTCAGTCGGTTGGGGACACCCATGGAACCCAAGTAAACGCTAATTACATTGTACGCTCCGTTCCTGCTAGGTTGTCGTTCGACAAGAAAACAAAGAAACTCCACCAAGGTATCCCTCCACCAAGGTATCCCTATCAGTTTTCCCAGTTAGAATAGAAAAGGACGTCTATCGTACTCATTGTTTTGCTTTCCATTTCATGAAATCATTGCTAGTTACCGGCGCTTCTGGACTGATTGGTTCTGAGGTTTGCACTCATTTTGCTACTAAAGGTTGGAGAATTCACGGCGTAGATAACAACCAAAGAGCCGTATTTTTTGGCCCGCAGGGTGACACGCGTTGGAATCAATCCCGCCTGCAGGAGCAGATTCCGGGATTCGTTCACCACGAAGTCGATATCCGCAATCGCGAGGGAATTCTGGGATTGGTGCGGTCTGTCAAGCCGGATGCAATCGTCCACACAGCCGCCCAGCCGAGTCACGACCGGGCGGCGGCGATTCCGTTTGATGACTTCGACACCAACGCGGTAGGCACCTTCAATATGCTGGAGGCGGCCAGGCAAGCTTGCCCTGAATCTCCATTCGTTCACATGTCCACCAACAAAGTCTACGGCGACCGTCCGAATACCATTTCGCTCCGAGAGCTCGAGACTCGCTGGGACTATGATGATCCGGCATTCGAGCACGGAATCGACGAGAGCTTCTCTATAGATCAGTCGAAACACTCGTTGTTTGGTGCATCCAAGGTGGCGGCCGACATTGTAGTGCAGGAGTATGGTCGCTATTTTAACATGCCGACATGTTGTCTCCGGGGTGGGTGTTTGACCGGCCCCAATCATTCTGGGGTAGAACTGCATGGCTTCTTGAGCTATTTGGTTAAGTGCAATTTAGAGGGCAAAGAGTATCGGATTTTTGGCTACCTCGGGAAGCAGGTCCGAGACAATATTCACTCTGAAGACGTGGCCAAGTTTATGGCTGCATTCATCGAAACACCTAGATGCGCCGAAGTTTACAATCTGGGTGGTGGCAAGACGAACAGTTGCTCGATTCTGGAAGCTTTTAAGATTGCGGAATCGTTTACGGGCAAGGCGCAGGTTTACACCTATGTCGACGAGAACCGAATAGGCGACCACATCTGTTACTACAGCGATCTGCGAAAGATGCGACAACACTATCCAGGATGGGATATCATGCATTCCCTGGAGAGTACGATCGGCCAAATCGTCGCAGCTTGGAAACAACGCTAAGGCCACGTGCTCTGCTAGGACTTTCGGACCCTCGCGTCCGCTTGATCTTCTGTTTCGCCGGTAATTAAGCGGGCCGTACGATTCCTGGTTACGTAGTTCCAAAACCATTGCAGCAAGACCAGCATTCGATTCTCAAAGCGTGCCAGATACATGATGTGGATGAATAGCCAAGCCAACCAAGCGAGCTTGCCGGTCATGCGAATCTTCCCGGCTTCCACGATTGCATGCGACCGACCTATTGTCGCCATGTTGCCTTTGTCCCAATACTGGAATGGCTTAGACGGTCGCCCGTGTTGAACCGTTTGCGCGATGAGCTTTCCGACGAAGTCACCTTGCTGCATCGCTACGGGGGCTACGCCGGGTAGTGTTTTGCCATCGGGCAAACCAAAGGAGGCAAGGTCCCCGACAACGAAGACGTTCGAAAAGCCTTCCAGGGAACACTGGGGATCGACGGTGATTCTTCCTCCACGATCGATTCGATCGGGAGAATGGATCGCATCGGCAATTTTCTTTCCCAGCGGCGAGGCTTTCACCCCTGCAGCCCATATGACGGTGCCAGTATCCAGTCGTTTCGGAACGCCATTTTGCGTTACCGTGACGTGGTCGGTGTAGATCTCTGTCAAGCGAGTTTCGTTCCATATCTCTGCTCCCAGACCTCGCAGATCGCGTGCGGCGGCATCGGATAGGGAGCTGTGGTAGCGATCGAGAATGAGCTTGCTGTTTTCGATCAATACAATACGGGCTGTTCTGGGATCGATGGTGCGGAATTCATTTTTCATCGTTTGATGCGCGAGTTCGCAGATCGAACCCGCCATTTCCACGCCTGTAGGACCGCCGCCCACGATTACGAAGGTGAGCAGAGCCGCACGTTTGGCGGGATCCTGTGTCCGTTCGGCTTGCTCAAAGGCCGACAGAATCCTCCGGCGGATTTCCGTCGCATCTTCGATCGTTTTCAAACCGGGCGCGATGTGTTCCCAGTCGGCATCGCGGCCGAAATAATGGTGTGTTGAACCAGTCGCGACCACGAGATAGTCGAACGGAATGCTTGAACCTTCTTCCAAAACCACCGATCGATCGGTGAGGTTGATGTCAGCGACCTCTCCCATCAACACTTGAACATTTTTTTGACGCTGAAAAATACTTCTCAAAGGGGCGGCGATATTGGCAGGCGAAAGCCCTCCGGATGCTACTTGGTAGAGGAGCGGCTGGAATAAATGGAAATTGCGTCGGTCGATGAGTTTGATTTCGATATTGGCTTTTCGCATCGCGCGGACGCAGGCCAACCCAGCGAAACCGCCACCGATCACGACAACTTGGGGTTTGGTAGAATGAGTCATAACGAATTCGGAGCTTTCCATGGGATGGCGATGATTCTTTGGCAAGGATGAATGCGGCATTGTAGATGTTTCAAACATTCGTGCGAATCCGTACTGCTGTTTACTCTAAGGAATGTCCATGCTGTCGTTGGTCTTTCGAACGCTAGCCTATTTTCGCGGATTGCTAGTACCGGTTGCATTGGGGGTCGCGGTCGCCAGTGCGGTGATTGTCGGAGCGTTAGTGGTCGGCGACAGCATGCGAGGCTCACTGCGTTTTATTGCAATGGATCGCATCGGAACCATCGATTCGGTTCTCGTTGCACCGAGGTGGTTTAATGAATCTTTGGTTCAGAATTTGACGGAACCTGGGGTTGGAGCGGCGAACAGTTTAGTATTCGTGCAAAGCGCGATGGCCGAGCGCGAGGAGTATCGGGCGAGCGAGATGGCCCTTTTGGGTGTTGATCAAGACTTTTGGTCTATGGGGACGATCGCGCCCAAGCGACAGCCGACTGGCGAAGAAGTCATCTTGAATCGAGCGCTGGCAGATAAATTGCAAGCTTCCGTTGGCGATCAGGTGACCCTCCGAGTAGAGAGTCAAGCGGTCGTGCCGGCGGACAGTCCGCTTGGAAAACGCGACCAGGACCGTTTGGCTTTGCCGAGATGGAGGGTAATTGAGATTCTTCCCGATGTGAGCCTTGCTCGTTTCTCGTTGCGGAGCGACCAACGGCCCATCATGAATGCATTTGCAGATAAAAAGTCGTTGCAGGGTGAGCTTGAGATCCACAACCAAGTGAATGCGATCTTCGTGGCTCAAACCAAAACGCCTCAGGACGCGACTAAGGAGTCAAAGTCAGGAAAGTTGCTTGAAAGGCTTTCGCCCAAACTAACCGATCTTGGTCTGAAATGGCAGCATGTCCAGCGATCCTTCCCTGATGAAAAACGAGGGGACTCTCTGTTGGAGAACGCTGGCTCCCCCGCAAACGTGCTCGACTATCATCAGCTGACGACCGATCAAATGTTGATTGGGAAAGAGTTTTCTGACCAAATCGTGAATGCAACGGGGGCGAACAATCCTCGAAGCGTTTTGACGTATCTGGCAAACGGCGTCCAGCTTACGAAAGAGGGGCAAAGCGTTGGACGCAACGTGCCGTATTCGACGATCAGTGCGGTGGATTGGCCAGTGCTCTCTGACATGCTATCCAAGGGCCGAGACACTTCAGAGCCAGTCGTTGAGCCGAAGCCATCTAGGTCCGACTGGGTAGTCGTAACGCAATGGTTGGCGAATGAATTGTCACTTCACGTGGGAGATACACTTCAATTGGATTACTATTTGCCCGAAACCGTGGATGGCGACGAGGTGGAAAAGAGCTTTGCCGCAACCGTTGTTGCGATTGCACCCTTGACGGCTCCCAAGTCTGGTTATACTCGCAATCGAGAAGCGACGTTCGCGATAGCACCCACTCCCTTCAATGATCCTGCGTGGACCCCGGTGGTGCCGGGCATTACCGATCAAGAGTCGATCAGCAAGTGGGATACGCCGTTTCCTTTGACTCGCAAGGTGGAAAAGCCGGACGATGAATATTGGAACGACCATCGCCTGACCCCAAAACTTTTCATTTCCACCGAGCTAGGTATTGAACTGTTCGGGTCTCGATTTGGAAACGTGAGCAGTATTCGCTTCGACGGTCTAAAGGGTGAGCAGGCGATTGCGGTGGAAACGACAATTGCCTCAGTTGCTACCAAGCATCTCTCCCAATTGGGATGGCGTGAAATTCCTTTGCGACAACAGCAGTTGCGAGCGTCGAGCGGCACGACGCCCTTTGACGCGTTGTTCTTGTCCCTCAGCTTTTTTGTAATTGTCGCGGCCTTGCTGTTGGTCGCGATTTTGTTCCGATTGGCCATTGAGCAGCGGGCTGACCACTGGGGACTGCTGCTCGCATCGGGGTGGACACGGGGTTCGGTGCGTCGGCTATTGCTTACCGAGGGAGCCATTGTGTGTGCATTTGGGGCAACGCTAGGTGTTTTTCTGGGGTTGGGGTATGCCTATTTGATGATTGCTGGACTGCGATCCTGGTGGATTGGTGCCATCACGATTTCCTTTTTGGAGTATCACGCAAACCCACTCAGCTTGGTGATCGGCTGGCTGCTGAGCTGGCTGGCTGCGATTGGAACTATTCTTTTGTCGACGCGGATGTTGCGTCGCATTCCCATTGCTAGGCTGCTCAAGAAACGTTTCGAGGGGAGTGATATTCAGGTCAAGACTGGTAGCGGCCGATCGATTTTGGCGATTGGTTGCGGGGTGTTGGCCATTTCGATCCTTTTGGTCGGGCAATGGCTGCAAGGTCAGGCTCAGGCGGGTGCGTTTGTGGGAGCGGGCATGTTGTTCTTGGTTGCTGGAGTCCTATGGGTATTGGGACGTTTAAAGCGAACCGATTCGTTTGCTTCCGAGGACGTTTCAAAAGCTAGTTCCGTGCTGAGCGACTCTGCTTTGGCCAGCAGCAGTGCAAAGCGGGCGCCGATACGTAGCATTTTGGCTATCGGATTGGTCGCTATCGCCTCGTTTCTGATTCTTTCGATGAGTCTATTCCAAGCGTCACCGGACGAGGCAGGGACAGGCCGCTTCACGTTCATTGGCCGGAGCTCGCAGGCCATTCACGACAACATTGCGAAGCCGGAAAAACAAAAGGAAGTATTGGGTAAGGACTCGTCTGCGTTGAGCGGTCTCGATTTCGTACCGATGCGAGTTCGTGGTGGCGACGATGCAAGTTGCAGCAATCTGTACCAAGCCAGTGAACCGCAGGTTTTGGGCGTGTCTTCGCGAATGGAGACGATTGACCGAAATGCTAAAGGGGTCTCCTCGTTCGCTTGGTTTGGTACTGCAAACTCCCCTGGGGAAACACCATGGACACGGTTGCAAAGAAAATCCGATGGCTCCGAGGAATCGCCGATCCCTGTGGTACTCGATCAGAACACCGCGCTTTGGGCGTTGCACTTAGGCGGATACGTCGGCGAAAAATTCTCGTATTCGTATGACGACCGCAAGGTTCACTTTGTAACAGTCGGTGTGCTTCAGAATACGATCCTGCAAGGCAGTTTGCTCATCGGCGAAGCGAACTTTGAGCGCCTGTTCCCAAGTATCACAGGCTATAGGATGTTCCTCATCAAAGAGTCTGCGGAGAATCAGGCCACTGAAGATAGTTCTGCCGGTAGCGTGAATCGACTTGAAAACGCGAGAATGGTGATGGAAAAGGGATGGTCGGATTCGGGCTTGAGTTTGGCTTCTAGCGACAGCGTGCTTAGGCAATTGCTGGCGGTGCAAAACACCTATCTTGGCGCGTTTCAAGTGTTGGGTGCGTTGGGATTATTGTTGGGAACGATTGGGCTAGGGGTTTCGCAGTTGAGGAGCGCGATGGAGCGGCGAGGGGAGTTGGCCGCGATGCGAGCCATCGGTTTTACCAAGTCGCGATTGGTTTGGTTGCTGACGCTCGAGAACGGATGGCAGTTGTTGCGAGGCGTCGGGATTGGGTCCGCTGCTGCGGCTTTAGCCACGTTGCCGGCTATACTCAATGGCCAGCCGTTCCATGGTCTCGTTTGGCCATCAATGATGATGGGGATTGTGGTTGCGTGTGGCTTGGCGTGCAGTGTCATTGCGGCATGGGGTGCGATGCAATGGCCTCTGCTAAAAGCGCTGCGAGATTCGGGTTAGAGTTGGAGTTGGAGTTAGAGTTGGAGCGGAGAGTCGGAGAGGTGGACTATTTCGCAGTCCATCCGCCGTCAACAGTCAGCAAACTGCCGGTGCAATAAGTGCTAGCGGAACTGGATAGAAAGATAGCCGCGCCTTGGATTTCTTCCAGTTGACCCCAGCGTTCGAGAGCAGTAGCGCCGATAATGTTTTTTTTCGCGTCTTCGGAGTCGGCGATCGGTTCGTTCATGGGGGTGAGGAAAGGGCCAGGGCAGATGGCATTCACGGTGATTCCGTCTTTTGCGAGTTCGACTCCCAAGGCACGTGTCAATTGGACAACCGCACCTTTGCTGCTGGCGTAGGGTGTCCTATTGGCGAGCCCAACGACTCCCAGGGTGCTAGCCATATTGACGATGCGCCCGTAGCGGTGGCGCTTCATCCATGGAACCACTGCCTTGGCCATACACCAAAGGCCCGTCACGTTGACCTCCTGGACCTTGCGAAAATCGTCTAGCGTTAAGTTCTCGATGGGGCCACGAATATTAATGCCCGCATTGTTAATCAAAATATCGATGCGGCCCCCAAGGCATTCGGCTGCTCGATCGACGAATATCGGGATGGAATCGGTATTGGAAATCTCGAGTGGCAGGCCGATAACGTGCTGTTGGGTAGCGATTGAAATTGCGGTCGCTACCTCGCCAGCATCCGCAGTGCTTCGGGCCGTAATCACCACTTTGGCGCCGCAGCAGGCGAGGGCGGTGGCCATGGCTGTACCGAGCCCACGAGACCCGCCGGTGACAATAGCACATCGGCCGGAAAGATCGAACAATTTTGGCCCGAGCAGCCAATTGCTTGGAATGTTTGTCATATCTATCGAGTATAGAACGGGGATTTTTCAACGCCAGCCTACTTCGAACTAGGACTTCCGAGAGCGGAGAACTGGACTAGAATTCATCCTCTCGCAAAAATCGTTTCTGGAAACGGCGGAGCGAATGAATGCCAATTACTCCTTGTTGTAAAGAAAAGAAAGAAGTTGCCGAGAGATGCGAGACTATGACGTTTGTGGGTTGGGTAATGCCATTGTCGACATTTTCCTGGAACTGAACGATTCCGAGTTTGAAACCTTGGCCTTCGAAAGAGGGACGATGCGATTGGTCGATGCCGAGGAGCAGACAAAATTGCTTCAACGATTTTCCGACGATCAGAGGGATTTGCGATTGGTGAGCGGGGGTTCCGTCGCCAATTCGGTAATCGGTGTTTCTCAGTTAGGAGGACGGGCTGCTTTTATCGGATGCGTCGGCGACGATCGGTATGGTTTGCATTATGCCGAGGAGTTTAGCGATCTTAAGATCAACATTGGCAACCCGGTCATGGTTGGACAGACGACAGGTACGTGTGTGGCGTTGATCACGCCTGACGCCGAGCGAACGATGCGAACGTGTTTGGCGGTTGCAAGTCACTTGGCGGCGCGGCATGTCGATGCGAGTCGCATTGCAAATTCGACTTGGCTGTTTATTGAGGGATATATTTTTGCGAATCCAGCAACAGGTCAACACGCCATAAGAGATGCGATCAAAGCCGCGAAAAGTGCTGGGACCAAGGTTGCACTGACCTGTTCGGATGCGTTTATCCCGGAGGTTTTTGGGGACGCATTCCATGAAGCATTGGTTCAAAGCGACTTGTTGTTTTGCAACGCTCCGGAATCGTTGGCTGTAACCAAGACCCAGACGAGTGAAGAGGCGTTTGCGGCGCTCAAGTCGCTGGTTCCGAACTGTGTGGTTACGGACGGTCCCCATGGAGCTTTTGTGCGTTTTGACGGCGACGAATCGCATGTACCAGCCTTTGCATGCCATCCGAAGGACTTGACGGGGGCGGGTGATATGTTTGCGGGTGCTTTTTTGTATGGGATAACACACGGCTACGCGCCTGCGGTGGCCGCCCGCGGTGCGAACTTTTTGTGTATGAATGTCATTACCCAGATAGGCGCCAGGCTGCAGCAGGACGCCAAGTCTTTATGGGAAGAGGGGCTCGAGGCGCTTCGAGCCGACGACGTCGGAGGCTGAGCTTAGAGAAGCGTTTCACTTTCCAAGAATTCTTGTTCCAAAACGGATTTCTAAAGCTTATTGCACCCCATCTGGCCTTGTGTCAGTGGTTGCAATGATTGATCGGCTAGTCAGCAACGAGAAGATCGCAATCTAGCCGGTCAGTCTCGCTCCGTCTGACGCAAGGAGGTCGTACAGCTTTCGCCCCGAATGGGGCAGCAATATATTAGCCCAGGGCAGAGCGCAGCGACGGAACGTCGCGAAGCGCCGCCCTGGGGTCTACAAAACGCCTAAACGTTGCCCTGAAGGGGCTCAACAAAGTGGTTGCGTCACCTAGGGCTAGATTGTTCGGCCCCTTAAGGGCAATTAGCTCCGTGGTTCGGTCTAAGCACCTAGGAATAAGTTTTTTCGTTTAACAGACCGACTGACTCATACCTGCAAAATTAGAGGGCAGAGCTCGTTCTAAGCCCAGCGGGCTGGCACATCCTTTGCCGGTGGTGTTAACCACCGTTGGATAGCAAAAGAACTGAAGAAGCCCGAAGGGCTGACACATCGAATCCGGAAGATTTAGAAACAGTCAATTTTCATGCAAAGTTCTGAAGCAACCAATTGATGTGTCGGCCTTTCAGGCCTAACAATGCAGTTCAATCCAACAAACCGGGGCCTATCGGCCCCGGCAGAGGATATGCCAGCCCTTCGGGCTTTAGACTGAACTGAGTCATGTTCGCAAACCTGAATTGATGTAAGATCTTATGTGCCGCTCGCCTAAACGCATTATGCTCAATAACTTTTGAATGGGTGCTTATACCCAGGGCGCCGCTGCGCTTTGCCCTGGGCTGAAATGTTTAAGCCCGTTGGGCTAAAAAAGATTGAGATGACATCAGCGGTCGGTTTATGCTCATTTGAGCCTAAGTCCCACCTTGAGTATTGACGGGCAATCTGTACAGCCTCCTTGCGTCAGTGGCGAGCAAGGCAGCATGTCGACTGAACCCGCTCCGATGTGCGCGTAGCATGAAGCACTAATCCACCGAACTCTAGCTTGGGACCATCCCTACGCGGGCTTAAAGACCACAGTCGCCAATGGCGGCAAGTTTAGCTCGATCGAAGCTGGTCTGCCGTGGAACGCAATAGCACTGTCCGCCAAAAGACCTGGGTAGTTGCCGACATTCGTACCGGCGTAGTGGACGGAGTCGCTGTTGAAAACTTCTTGGTAAAAGCCAGCCTTGGGGACTCCCAATCGGTATTTGCGTACGACGGGAGTGAAATTGCTGCACACCACCAAGAAGTCGTTGGGATCCTTTGCCTTGCGGATGTATCCAAGGACGCTGTCGTGGGCGTTCATGCAATCTATCCATTCGAAGCCGTTCGAGCTGAAGTCCAGTTGGTGCAAAGCGGGTTCTCGTTGGACCAGGTGGTTGAGATCCGAAACGAGTTTCTGCATACCACGGTGCGTATCCCAATCGAGCAGATCCCATTGAATCGCGTTGTCATAGTTCCACTCGTGCCACTGAGCCAGTTCGCAACCCATGAAGAGCAGTTTTTTGCCTGGGTGTGTCCACATGCTCGAGTAGAGCAACCGCAGGTTTGCAAACTTTTGCCAGAGATCACCCGCCATCTGAGCGATCAATGCTCCCTTGCCGTGCACCACTTCGTCGTGCGACAGGGGCAGTGTGAAGTTCTCGGTAAAGGCATAGATCAAGCTAAAGGTCAGTTCGTTGTGGTGATACTGTCGATGGATTGGATCGTTTCTCATGTAGCGAAGTGTGTCGTTCATCCAGCCCATGTTCCACTTGAGCGAGAAGCCCAACCCGCCGTATTCGGCGGGTCGACTGACCCCTGGCCAAGCGGTCGATTCCTCGGCGATGGTTAGCACACCAGGGTGGTGCGTATGGGCTTGGACATTGAATTCGCGGAGGAGATGAATCGCTTCCAGGTTTTCGCGACCTCCATGGACGTTGGGTAGCCATTCGCCTTGTTTGCGTGAATAGTCGAGGTAGAGCATGGATGCAACGGCGTCGACTCGCAAGCCATCGATATGGTATTTTTCGAGCCAGAACAACGCATTCGAAATTAGGAAATTCCGGACTTCGTTGCGTCCAAAGTTGAAAATCATGGTCCCCCAGTCAGGATGTTCGCCCTGACGAGGATCAGCGTGTTCATAGAGTGCGCTACCGTCGAATTGACGCAATCCATGGGCATCTTTGGGGAAGTGAGCAGGCACCCAATCGATGATGACACCGATGCCATTTTGATGGCAGTGGTCGACGAAGTACATGAAGTCTTCGGGCGAGCCGTAACGGCTGGTTGCAGAGAAGTAGCCAACGGTCTGATAGCCCCATGAACCGGTGAACGGGTGCTCCGAGATCGGCATCAGTTCCAGATGAGTGAAGCCCATTTCCTTGCAGTATTGAACCAACTGATGCGCGATTTCCCGGTAGTTCATCCAGCCGTGGACACCGGTTTCGCTTTTCCGCCATGAACCCAGGTGAACTTCGTAAACCGACATCGGCTTTTCAAGTTGGTTTTCGTTGGCACGTTTTTCGAGCCATTGTTGATCATTCCACTGATAGTGGTCTAGAGACTGAACGATCGAAGCGGTGCGCGGTGGGAGTTCGGCAAAGAAACCGTAGGGATCGGTCTTGTCCACGACAGAGCCGTCCGCCATACGAACGCGGAATTTGTATTTTTGGCCCACTCCAATTTGTGGGATATACAGTTCCCAGATGCCGGAAGGGATCTGCTTTTGCATGCAATGCGAGCGACCATCCCAGTGGTTGAAGTCGCCAATAAGCTGGACGCTTTGGGCGTTGGGAGCCCAGACGGCGAAATTGACTCCCGAGGTATTGTTGACTTCACGAACATGCGCACCCAGCTTTTCATAGATCTTCCAGTGCGTGCCCGCGTTAAAAAGGTGCCGGTCAAAATCGCTGATCATGCTTGGTACAGCGTAGGGATCTTGCATTTCGATTGTCTTTCCGCTCGAGTTCGAAAGTCGAAATCGGTATTGAGGAGGAGTGGAATCAAGTTGTGGCATCAGCCCTTCGTACAATCCGGACGGATGAATACGACGCATGGGTCGGACGGCCGAGTTGCGTTCGTCCATGAGCCAAGCCTGATCAAAGCCGGGAAAGTAGCCTCGAACAGCGACCGCGCTGCGGCCATCGGCATGGATGACGTGGGGCCCCAAAATGCTAGCTGGGTCCGCGGTCACTCCATCGACAATGCTATTCAAGGAATTCAGGTTGATCTGGGTGTGCACGATTTCTCCAATGGTTATACCGAATGATGATGGTTACGTGTATTGCAACAGGGATCGTTCCGAAGTGCCAAAGCCTAGGAAACTAGTGTCGCGAATGATTCTTTTTGGGATCGAGCAGCAGCAGGCACCGCAAAAGCGACTCCAGCCATTCATCGAAGGTGAGAATGAGCTCCCAAACATGGCCGCAAAGCCAAAGCTGGCCACGGCGAACGATGCGAACCGGCCACAGGAGCCGAGACGTGAACCATCGAGGGGACAGCCAAGATCGAATCGAATGCGATCTTCTTGTGTGGGAACGGTTCGGACAGGATGCGATGGGGAGTCCCGTCCTCGTCGCACTTTGGGTTTGCGCCGTGCTCGGTAGGTTGATCAGATCCTCCGGGTTTAGGTGTGGCGTATCGACGTAGACTCGTTGGTAGTTGGTAGTCGAAACCAGCGTACGTTTTGATGGGGACGGTCGGTGTTCGCGGCTGGTAATGATTTGGGAGGCGGGTTCAGCTACGGATGTAACGGCTAGAGGCGCTTTCCGGGGTTCTGCGGGCCTAGCTGTCGATGGGGAAGCCGTTTCTGCGGGCGATGTTGTTTCTTCAGTGGTTTCCGCTCCATCTTCTTGAGCCATCCAACGGCACTGGACCTGATGGAACGCCAAGGCGCGATCGATACGTTTCCAAATATCGGCATTGCGGATCGGCTGAACAGCCCCAAAACGTTCCCACGAATAGTCGTTGTCGCGCCACTCCGTCAGACCGTATTGCAAACCCCGTGAGACATAGCGGCTGGTCGTGACCAAGGTGACCCGGCTGGGTTGCTCGAGCGCTTCCAGGCCGCGCAGGACAGCCACTAGTGCAGTTCGATCGGGTGCACAGGCGGTTTCGTGATCGGTGGCTTCGATCTTTTCGCCAGAGACAAGATCTTCGAGAACAAACCGCCATCGGCCACGTTGGAATCCTGCAAGTTTGTCGTTGGCAGAGACATTGCCATCGCAAAAGAGTAGGAAGTGCGGTTTGGGGCCATTCATAACCAGAATCTCGTAATCCTCAAGTGTTCGTCAGCTGTGTAAGATTGCACGGTAACTTGCGACATGTGAGTTTGCGGGTTAGAAAAAGGATTAGATTTCAAGGGTAGCTTGCGCATTGCGTTGAAACTGCTGTTTATGACGGCGAGTTACGACGTGGCAAATCAAAACGGAAAGCACGAGACGGGGACGCACGATGACCCATTGGCCGACGATGCCAGATTGCGGAGTCTATTTTGTTTGGCCGAGCGAAGGCACCGATTGGATTCATCGCGAGGATGTTGAACTAGCGTCCCGTTGGATTCCCAGCGCGCGTGTCTTTCGTCGCCATAGCTTTGACGGGGAGTATTACCGGTTGCAATACGGGGGACAGTCCATTCGCGTGAAGCCTACGCTTTGGAGCAGAGTGGAGGACGAGGGATTTTCGGTAGGGGACCAAGTCGAAGTTCTGAGCCTTTTGGGAGAAAATGAAGCGTGTATTGGAAGGATTGTCGAAATGCGATTTGACAAATCGACGCAGCGCACGCTGTATTCGATTCAGTCTCGCGAAATGGGGTTGCCAAGGTCCTTCGTTGCCGGAGATCTTTCGCAACTAACCAAACGCCCCACGTTGCGACCAGTTTCCGATTTCTCCTAAAAGCTTTGCTTTTGCGGATGTGGGGACGAACGATGATTTTCACGCCCCTATCCTGGGGTTTTCATTCGATTAAGCTGTACTGCATGAAACTGAAAACCCTCCCCGAAGACTTCCGCGTCGAAGAAATCACCGACGTTCGCCCAACCAAAGGCCCGTTCGGATTTTACCGACTAGACAAATGTGGTTTGGGTACTCCCGAAGCCATGCAGTACATCCTTCATAAGTGGGATCTATCTCGAAAAGACTTAAGTTACGGTGGCATGAAAGACCGGCATGCCGACACGACACAGTATCTGTCGATCTTTCGGGGCCCACACTCCGGACTGACGGACAAGTCATTTCAGATGGAGTATTTGGGTCAGATCACACATCCGTACCACGCCAAGGACATTGTGGCCAATCGTTTTGAGATTCGATTGCGTCGTATCGGCGCAAACCAAGCGGCTTCGCTAAACGATCGATGCAGGTTCATTCAACAGACGGGCGTTGTCAATTATTTTGATGACCAGCGCTTTGGGTCGATCGGTTTTTGCGGTGAATTGATCGCCGTCTCATGGTGCTTGACGAACTACGAAAGGGCACTTTTTTTGGCGATGGCAGAACCCAATCTGCACGATCGACCTCGAGAAAAAGAGCAGAAGGAGATTTTGCGAGACTATTGGGGCGATTGGCTTAAATGCAAAGCATTGCTCGATCGGTCCCATCGCCGAAGTATCGTAACCTACTTGTGTGACCACCCTACCGATTTCAAGCGTGCGGTCGCGTTGATTCGTCAAGATCTCCGAGGGATCTATGTTTCCGCATTTCAAAGTTGGGTTTGGAACCGCTGGTTGAGCCAACTGATTGAGCAGAGCGCCGGCAGCAGCCCTCTGGACCGTTTGGATTCGCTATCGGGACAACTGGCCATACCGATAGCCAAGTTCGAGGGGACGGTAGGCGGCACGAGCCTTTTGGACTTGGAATTGCCGTTGCCATCGGCCCGCCAACACGACTGGCCACACGGAACTTTGGCGAGTTTGGAGGAGGTCTTGGCTCCATTGCAAATGGATGTTCGGCAAATGCGATTGAAGTATCCGCGTGATACTTTTTTCTCAAAGGGCTTTCGGACCGCGTGGTTGAGTCCGAAAGACTTTACGTTCGAGTGGGAGCCGGACTCCCTCAATCCAAATTTTCAATCGTTGAAGCTTGGATTTGTCCTGCAGCGTGGGGCGTACGCCACCATGGTGGTACGCTATCTCTTTAACGAGTCGATTGCGTCCGATCCCGACGAGGAGCAGCCCGAAGAAACCGAATTCGCATGAAAGCTCATGAAAGCTACCGAATCACGACCGACTTCGCAATAGTCGTACAGCGAATACGTCCCATAGGTACCACTCCAGGTAAAGCAGCAGCATCGGCAACGTAAAGACCAAGATTTGGGCGAGCATTGGAATGGCTGGTAGCAAACTTGACGTCCCTTGCGTGAGTGAGAACACCATGGCCGTATTGACTATCAAAAGAACGGAACTAACGGCCACGATACAGAAAATGTAGACTGCCAATCCGAAGACCGCTTTATTCTCAGCTCGTGGGTTATGTTCTGGATCTGGTGTCATGCGGGAGGACGGTTGGGTTTCGGGCTACAGATTGAATAGCCGGATTGTAATCATTCTGCCAAGAGCATGCTGCGATCGGTTGAAAATCGCCAAATCCGTCGGTTTCGCAAACGAGAGTTTCGCGATCTTGAAGATCGGGGGAATATCGCCCGTGACAGAAATAGGTACGTTTCGTGGGGTCGCGGACCAATCCGGCCAAATCGATTTGTCCGTAAGACAGCAATTGCGAGTAGCGATCAGGCCAGTCTTTCCCTACCATGCCTACCAGCCGAACCGGCGTGAAGAAGCTGGCTGCGTCGGAAAAGTAGGTCGCGGTACCGCTAGGATACGTTCGCGAAAATCGGATGGGGTTTCGATAGTATCGAAAGCTACTGTGCCAACAACCAAGAGTGACATTTGCAATTCGATTCGCACCGTCGCGGTGCTTTCGAGAAAACGGAACCGAGCGAACGTGATACAACAACCGGAACAATTTCGTCCGCCATGGTACCTACGGAACGGACATGTTCAAACCATCCTAACCGGTTTTTTCAAACCGAAGCCGCCGTTGCTACCAACCATTGAGCATTTTGTTCCGATGGGCGATAAGGGCGGTAGCCTTGTTTTTGAGAACCGTCCCAGCCGACCTGCGACGGAGCGCAGCGATGAAGCTGTTTTGCTTCTGCATGGCCTCGGGTCCTCCCATGCGGGCACGTATATGACCACGACGGCCCATTGGCTGCTGGCTCGCGGTATCCGAGTTTTCCGAGCTGATTTACCGGGTGCGGGGCCATCCGGTCGCTTTACACCGTTGCCACCCCACGGTGCCTGCTTTGAAGAAATCTGGAGTATGCTAATACATCTGCGAGATAAGCTCGGGATTCGACGATGGCGATTGTCCGGCATCTCACTCGGGGGCAACATATTGCTCAAGCTCTTGGCAAGCAAGCATCTAGGAATCGACGCTGGGGACGGGAGTCGCGAATTGAGTGTGCTGCGCGCAATTTCGGTTGCACCACCCATTCGACTCTCGGATTGCTCGACCCATATGGAGAAAGGGGTCTATCGCCTTTACGCTTCGTACTTCATGGGTGCATTGAGGAAACAAGCCAAGGTGAGAGCCGCGATTTGGCCCCAATGGGAAAAGCAATTGCGCCACGCTTCTTTTGAAACGATTCGCAAATTCGACGAAACCATGACCGCCCCGCTAGCCGGATTCCGGGACGCAGAAGAATACTATAGCGCTGGCTCAGCCGCAGCTTGGTTGGACCAAATCCAAGTTCCAACGATGATCTTGATCGATCAACACGATCCCATTGTGCCTGCATGGATGTTTGACAACGTCGTACTCTCGAATTCAACAGTACTTCGGCGAACGGAGTTCGGTGGCCATGTTGGCTATATGCACAGGTGCTATCCACCGCGTTTGCTCGAAGACGCGGGAACCGGCGTTAGAAAGCTTAACCGCTGGGCGGACCCTTGGATTGCAGACGAATTGTTGAAGTAGATGGCGAGTGCATTTTTAGGTCTTAGTTTTGGGATATGCCCTGAGTTGTACGACGCTCCGCGTCGTAGAAATCACGACGCGGAGCGTCGTGCAACTAAATTTGCTAACCCAAGTTTTTTAGGTTTTACAACGCACCAGCTAGGCTTTATCCTATGCCTTCATACGCGTTGATCGAACGAACCATGGGTCCTGACCCAACCAGGAGAAGGGCTGTCAGCGTTGGCGGACTCGCTCTGCAAGCGGTTGCTGTTTTGCATTGCAAAACGGCTGGTTGCGTTCTCCCAACGCGATTCCGAGCCGGAGCTTCCGTCGCGTCGCGGATTACCACCGGTGCCCAACTCAGACGAGTCGGTGCTCACCTCGACTTCGAAAGAACCAACGCGCATCCCCTGCTCGGCTAACCGGTCACGCAGCGTTTGCACATTGTTGAGCAGGGCATCGCGCGCGACGGTGCTTTCGACCTCGAGTTTCGCAAACACTTGTCCCGCTTCGATACGTAAAGACATTTGAAGCGAGCCAAGCTCAGGGGGATGCAGTCTTAATCGCACTTGTCCGCCGCCGTCAGAGAGCTGTTCGAGGCCTCGAAGGACTCGTTGTACCAGTTTGCCTTCTTGGTACGGAGAGATGGCGGTGCTTGAACTGCCCCTGGTCGCTTCGCTGCGCGGCTGGTCCGCGCGACCGGGGCTGGTCGGAGAACCAGAGCCGTAGCTGGGAATCGAAGTGCTTGTACCGAGGGCGCTACCCGCGGCGGCTCCGCCTGCGCCTATGCTCTCGACCGGTCCGCGGCTGGACGAGGCGGCTGCCAATGGGGAGCTCACGGCGTTGAGGGGTTGCCCAGCAATCGACAAAGCACCAGTCAACGGTGGTATGGGAGAGGACGCAGTCGATGTTGAAACCAACGATACCGTCGAGTCTAGGTTCTGAGCTTCGTTGGGTTCTGAAGTGGAGAGTGTCGAGTCGGCCTTCGATGCGTCGAAGGTTGATGGCTCGGTTGGTTGCGCACGATCGGTCTCCTCGGAAGCGCGTTCGGCGAGATATGCGGCCCTTTTGTTGCGTGGTTGAGTTACTTCGGTCGCGGGCTTGATCTTGGAGGGGTCCTTTTCCGATGGCTCGGCGCCCAGGCGGATTCGAGATCCATTCTGCAAATCGACTTTAGATTCGTCAGCGCGGGCGGGCGAGACCAGCGCCTCTTCGGTAGGCCTGTCCTCTGCGTGCTTGTCGGAGCCCGAGCTTTCCCTCGTGGGTTGCACTTTTTGGGAGTCATGAGCATTCTCATCCTTACCCACCGCCGGATGGAGTTCTTCGATGTCTATGTCGAAAGCTCCCTCTTTTTGGGACGATAGCTCGGAGTCGAGCTCCACTTCGTTCAAAACACTCTCATGCAAAACAGCCGAGGAATCGTCGCCGGAAGCTCCCTCTCGATCGGTTTCAATTGCGCTAGCTGTACCCTGGGAGGAAGCAGTGCCGCCGCTTTCGGAAGCCGCAACAATTCTCTGAGGGTTGCTGTCGGACTTGCCGCGTGGAACTTCGATCACGGGTTGTTCCGCACGCTGTTTCTCCGTCGGGGAAATAGCCTGAGGTAAAGGGGCGAGTGGCGAGGGGGAGCTCGAGTCGAACGGAGCCAACTCTGAGGCATTGTCTGCATTTCGTTCGTCGGAAGCGGGTTCGGTGGTCCCGTTGTTTTCCGGCGATGAAGGGGATGGGAGAGTGGAAGCATCGGGAATCTGCGAAGAGAATTGCCCTATTCCTAATAGCTCGTCGAAAAACGAAAGCCGGTTTACATCGATCGCGTTGGACGATTGCTTGCGAAAAGATGGCAGGTTCTTCGGATCGGCGGCCGAAGTTTTACTGATCGAGGTATCGATGGCCATCGGAGTGCGTCCTTTAGGGTTTGCCTGGCGTTGCTCCCGCGATATCAGGAGCTTTTTCATCTATTCGTTGGATTTCACTCAGGATTTCGGACAGCTTCTCTTGGTCCTCTTTGCTGGTGAATTCGCCTAAAATCTTTTTCTTCTTATCGGCAGCCATACCTCGAATAATCGCTACAACATCCCCTTTCTCCCCTTTTTCCAGTTTGAGTGACAACTGGGCTTTGGCTTCTTCTGGAGCTAGACTCTCGACAATGATTTGGACTTCGCGAAGGAGTTCAGCTTTGGCGTTTTTTTGGCTTTTGTCATTTGCAGCCAGATAATCAGTTCGGCGTTGGTCGAAGTCCTTGATTTGCTTTTGCAGTTCGCGCTGCCGATCGTCGAGTTGACGTTTGTAGTTTTCCAGCGAAAGGCTGCGGCTGTCCAATTGGAGCAAAGCATCGGTCTTTTGTTCGAGCACATCCTGATAGGTTGGGGTGGGTACTGCTCGGCTGCTGATCAATGCTTTCTTTAAGCGTTCGCCTTGGATATCGATACCGTTGAGCAAGCCGATGACTTGGGAAATCGTATTGCGGTCGACATTCCCTTTAAATGCAGCTAGGCCGATGATGCAAATTTGTGCAAGGAAAGTCGCGGCGCAGAACCAAAGGAAGAAGCTTACAAGTTTTTTCACGATTTGTTTCCTTCAGGGTTCTTTAGGGTTCGCGGGCTTCGCGGATGGAGCCCATGGCGTGACGGATACTCGACCACTCGTCCAGCCTTTCCTGCTGTTTGGCTAATGCTTGAACGTCGGCAGCCTGGGCGCGTTGGTCTCTCAGTTTTTCTAAAGATTTCACCGCTTTTTGAGCTTGCACCAGGGTAAACTGGCGGCGCTCTAACTCTTGATGGAGTTTGCTGCGATGGTCGGCAATTTGGGCAGACTGAGCGGACAAAACGATTTGATAGCGTTGCGCATCGAGGATCTGGCGTAGATCGATTGCACCTGAACTAGAGTTCTTGCGAGCGTTGTTCATCTCCAGATTGGCTTGATCTATTTCGCGTTGCGTCTCATTGAGCTTTTCGAGGGCCATGTGGACCTCTTGAACGCCTTTAGCGGCCAAGTCGCGATCGCGTTCGCGGATTTTCAAAAGAGTTGCTAAGCGGAACTTTGCCATGGGTTGCTATGCCGCTCGATTTCCGGAAAGGGCGGGCGCGAATGCGCCGCCGTTATTGCCGTTATTGCCGTTGGCTACGGGAGCCACGGGAGTGGCCGCGGTTGCCACCATGGCTAGCTTTTTGAGTTCCTCCATGGAACGTTCCCAGGGAATGAGTTCGTGTTGCTCCTGTGCCAGGAAGGCTTCGATTGCGGCCCGCAATTGGATGGCGCGATCGATCGTGGTGCTGCTTCCTTTTTGATACGCTCCGATGTTGATCAAGTCCTCGTTTTCTTTGTAGACCGCCATGAGAGTCCGAACGGCTTCGGCTGCGTGTCGCATTTCACGCGAGATCAACTGCGTTTGCAAACGGCTCAGGCTTGGGAGAACATCGATGGCGGGGTAGCGTCCTCGCGAGGCGATGTTCCTGGACAAATGAATGTGGCCGTCGAGCAGGCCGCGCAGAGCGTCGCTGATGGGTTCGTTTGCATCGTCCCCTTCGACCAAAACCGTATAGAGAGCGGTGATACTTCCTTTTTGGTTGATCCCGGTCCGTTCAACCAACTGTGGCAACATGGCGAAGACGCTGGGTGGATAGCCGCGTGTGGTAGGGACTTCGCCGGCTGCTAGGCCGATTTCGCGTTGAGCCATTGCGAATCGAGTGACCGAATCCATTAGCAGCAAGACATTCTTGCCTTGGTCGCGCAGGGATTCGGCAATTGCTGTGGCGGTCTTGGCAGCCAGGATGCGTTTCGGAGCCGGTTGGTCACTGGTCGCAACCACGGTAACGCATTTGCTGCGTCCCTCTTCGCCTAGGTCGCGATCGAGGAACTCACGAACTTCACGGCCTCGCTCGCCGATGAGGGCAATCACGACGTGGTCTGCTTGGGTGCCTCGAGCGAGCATCCCGAGCAAGGTGCTTTTGCCGACACCAGAGCCAGCGAAGATTCCGATCCGTTGTCCGAAGCCGATCGTGAGAAACGCGTCGATCGTTCGAATCTGAGTCGGTAAGATCTTGTCGATCGGTGGGCGTGTCAAGGCCGGAACGGGGGCGGCGTCACAGGGCATCTTGGTGCCCAAGGGAAGCGGAGGTCCGTCGTCTATCGGGGTCCCGGTAGCGTCGAGCACACGGCCGATCAGTTCGGGACAAACGTTGACGGATCGGTAGGATTGGTAGAGTTCGACTGTGTCTCCTTGGCCAACACCATCGAAGTTATCGAGAGGCGCGAGGATGGTTCGACCGGCGTCGAACCCGATCACTTCGGCTTGTACTGGATCTTGGTTGCGGCGCAGGATGCGGACTAGGGCTCCGACCGGAACAGGCAACCCGTCGACCACGACGGTGGTTCCTCGAATGCTGCGAACTCGCCCCGTGATACCGTAGGGTACGATCCTTTGCAGACAGTGGTTCCAGTGCTTGCTACGAGGAATGCTGGGGAATTTATTGGAGAGCAAGCTCGCTCGAATGGAATTGGTCATAGCTATAACAGTTCTTCGACAAGCCGTTTGAGTTGCGTTTGGAGCGAGCGATCGATGGTCGTATCCGGAGTCTGCAGGATGACTCCAAACTTGCCGACCGTGACGTCTTCGGCCACTTGAATTTCGATAGACGGCTTCATGCCCTCGACCATGTCCGTGAGGGCTGTCGAAAGGCGTTGCGCATCCTCGGGGTGAATGCGAAGTAGGATTTGACGTTGGCCTTGGATGAGACGCACCGAGTCTTCGATCCAAGAAATCAGGATGGCGGGGTCGGCTTCGATCTGACGCGATAGAAGTTTTTCGGCGATGCCGATAGCGAAAGTAATAGTTTCGTGTTGCCATTGTCGAAGCCATTGCTGAGTAGCTAGCTCAAGATCTTCGCACAGCACACGGACGTTCGTGGATGCTTCCTCGATTCTTTTCTCGGCGATTTGACTTGCCATTTGCATGGCGAGTCGCTCGACATGGTTTTCGCCTAAGCGGGCCCCTTCGACTTTGGCTTGTTCTTTGAGTCGATTGCATTCGGATTGGCTATCGCGCAGCAATTGTTGTGCTTGTTCGCGGACGGTATCGATATACTGTTTAGCGCGATCGGCGACATCTTCCCAATTGAAGACCTCCGCTTGCGCCGTATTCGACCCTTGAGTGAACGATTTGGATTTGAAAACGCTAGCCATGTTTATGCTGCTGTTGTAGAGGAAACATTTGCCATGGCGCCCAACTGGCCGGCTGCTCGCATCTTCGCGGCGGTCTCCACGATGCGAGCTTGAGCCGCGTCGACTTCGCGCAAGTTGATTTGTCCTTGGCTGTTCAGTCGTGTGCGGAGTCGTTGGATGTCTTTGGCCGGTAGGAGCCGTTCGACCCGGGCGACCATTTTTTTGCTAGCTCCGCTGAGCGCTAGCAGAACGATTTGCGGTTGGCACGCGTGCAAGACCGCGACAAACTCTCGATCGGTCAGTTGCAACAAGTCTTCCATGCCGTTGGCACTCGTGGTGGAATGCTGGACTGTTTCATTGAACTTCGGCGCAACCTGCTGCTTTAAACTTTCCTTAGAAATTCTCGAAGAATGGTCGGATGGCGAGGTAAAGGGCAAAATCATCGACTCGTCAAAGAAATCCTTGTGCTCGGGCCGCGTTGGATTGGGAGACTGTTTATAGGAAGTACGGTCCGACGAAGAGTTGATACTGGGTGGGTTGGGGGCAGCAGCCAATGCCGGTCGAGCTAAAGGATGCCAGCCGAGCTTCGTAGCCAGGACGGGATTGGACTGGGAAATCGCGTTGGTCCAGATTTCTTGCTGAGCGACCGGCATGCTGGCCACGATCGCTTGCAGCCGGGAGATTCCCTCCGGGGAAGCCTGACTCGGAATTTGGAACTGACCTTGGTATTGGCCGATTTTTCGTTCCAGTTCTTGTTGGATATCTTGGAGGATAGCAGTGTCCGTCAAATGGAGATGGGGCAACGCGGCCAAGGTGGCTGAGGCGACCGGGATGGGGAGAGCTAGTACGATGGCCGTGGCGTGCTCGACCGAGACTTGGTTGAGCACAGTTGCGATGACGATGGGACGTTCGCGTTGCAAGATTTCAGCCAAAGCGTCCGGGGGGAGACGTTGCCAGCGGATGTCCGGACGTGGTGGTAGCGTTTGTACGGGTTGGGTTTGCCAGCTGGTTTGGTCTGTTTGTTGGGTGGCAGCGGGGCTGAATTCGATTTGGTCGGTATTGGACGAGGACTGCAAGGCCAGGAGTTGAACGGCAGGCGAGGGATTTGCGTTGGTCGCGGACTGTTTGGGATGAGGGCCGTTTAGCGATGGTACGTTTCCCAGAAGTCCTTGCATCGACTGGAAAGCGGACGCCCGTTCCTGGGGGGTAATGCTCCCAAGATTGACCATGGCTTGGCGCACGAGTTTGCTTTGAGCTGGGGGGAGTTGGCTCAAAAGACCCCGAGAAGTGGCGGAATCCAGACTTTGAAGCACGATCGCGACGTGCCGAATTCGTTGATCAGAACCGCTGGACATAGGCTTGGGTGATTGGGCAGATATGGCAAGACGGGGGGACCCACATTGGACTTGTACGATTTTGGGCGATTTGGGTCCAGCCCGGAATTTCCTACTATTAGGGGTTTCGAAACGGCATTCCGGGGCCGTATGCTATCGACGGATCTGATGTTTTTCCCTTTTGTTTAGTTTTGCTGCAGCCTTATGTCCAAGAACTCAAAGATCAGTGTCATCGAAGTTGAATTCGAGAAGTTCCCCTTCATTTACCGTTCGCCCCTCAAATTTGGCGGTCGTATCGTAAAGGATGTGACTGTTTTTCGAACGACCGTCACGATCGAGGACAAAGGCAAAAAGAAGGTCGCTCACGGTATGGGAGAAATGACCATGGGGACCGCTTGGGCCTGGCCCAGCAAGTTTCTCACGCCGGAACAGGTTCTTCGAACGGTGATTGGCTTGGCAGAAAAAATTGCCATGGCGGCTACTTCCTTAGATCCTGCGGGGCATCCCATCGCCCTGGCCATGCAACTCAAAGCGATAGCAAAACAGCAAGCTATCGAATTGGCTGCAGCGATGAAGCTGCAAGAAGCCATTCCCGACTTGGCCGTCGCCCTGGCTATGTCCAGTACCGACATTGCCTTGCACGATGCCTTCGGCCGACTTCACAATACCAACTGTTTCAAGCTGCTTACTCCGGAGATCCTTGGTTCCGATTTGTCTCCCTGGCTAGGTGAAGATTTTATCGGCAAGCACTTCAGCGATGTGGTTTTGACGAATCCGACTCCAACCCTGAATCTCTACCATTTGGTAGGATCACTCGACCCACTTTCCGCAGCGGACTTGAACCGCAAATTGGACGATGGCCTTCCCGAAACACTAGAGGAATGGATCAACAAACAACAGCTGTCTCACCTGAAGGTCAAGATCACGGGCCAAGACCTGGATGCCGATGTCGGTCGTGTGTTCGAGATCGATCGGATTGCGATGCGATGCGCGCCGACTCGCAATTGGACCTACTCGATCGATTTCAATGAGGCTTGCGAGAATGAAGACTACGTCATCGATTTCTTAGAACGACTGGATCGATTGTCCAAGGATTCGACCCAAAAACTGCATTACATCGAACAGCCGATGCAACGGGATCTGCGAGCTCGAAAAGAAGTCACTATGCATCGCGTAAGCCGTCTCAAGCCGGTCGTGATCGATGAATCCTTGACCGATTTGGATGCCCTCATGTTTGCCAAACAGCAAGGGTACTCGGGAGTCGCACTCAAAGCGTGCAAAGGGATCAGCGATTCACTTTTGTTCGCTGCTGCTGCCAAACACTACGGAATGAAGATCTATGTGCAAGACCTTACCTGTGTCGGCGCCTCGTTCCTGACATCCGCCGCACTGGCATCGCACATCGCTGGCGTGACAGCCGTCGAGGGGAATGGACGACAGTATTGCCCAGCCGGAAACAAAGACTGGGAGTCCTTGTACCGCCCGATGTTCCACATTTTAGGCGGAGTCGTTCCTACCGAACTGTTGGCGGGGAATGGTTTAGGCTTTGCATGGCCTCGGAACATGCTCTCGAAAAAATACGCAAGCCTAGCATCCTAGCCACCTACGAACCCAAGCCATACCTTACGATCAAAACGACTTATGCTGCACACCGAAAACCAAGTGGATCAGGAATCGTCGTCTGCGATCGCGTCGCGGCAAAGAATCGGATTGATACTCCTGGCCTGCTTCTCGACGGTCTACTTCATATTTATCTTCCTGTGTGCTTTCGCAAACGCTTGGTTCGCATCTATTTCTTTCTGGGGAGTACCTGCGACGGTTTGGTACGGATTCGGATTGATCGCGCTAGCGCTGGTGATTGCTGGTGCTTACGGTCGGCTGAGTCGCCGCTAGTCGGCCCGCAGTCAAGGTGATCAAAATAGGCTATCATGCACTGGGTGGTTGCGGCGGTCGGGCTATTCGATTCGCTGGACAGATACTTGGGGTGTCGCCTATCGCATTAAGGAAATGAATGAATTCATCGGTACAAACTGTTCTTAAACGACTTGAAACCAACATGGAATCGGTCGTTTTGGGCAAAATCGAAGTGGTGCGAAAGACGATTATCGCCCTGTTGGCGGGCGAACATATTTTGCTCGAAGATGTTCCTGGAGTAGGAAAGACATTGGTCGCTAAGGCGTTGGCGAAATGCATTGATGGTAAGTTTACACGCGTCCAATTTACCCCCGATTTACTTCCGTCGGATATCGTGGGTAGCAGTATTTATCACAACGGCGAATTTAAATTTAGTCCGGGCCCGATTTTTGCGAATATCGTTCTGGGAGACGAAATCAATCGCGCTCCCCCGCGAACCCAAAGCGCCATGCTCGAAGCGATGAGCGAGCGGCAAGCGACGGTGGATGGCAAAACCCATTCGATGCCCGATCCGTTCTTGGTGATAGCAACTCAGAATCCGTTCGAGTTTGAGGGGACCTATGTCCTGCCTGAAAGTCAGTTGGATAGATTCCTGATGCGCATCACCGTGGGTTATCCGGACCGCGAGGCGGAACGGGGTGTGTTGCGATCGCATTGCGGAGGTGAACCCGTTGACCACTTAAAGCCCGTGGTCACGCTGGACGAGATTCGCAATGCCCAAGTGTTGACGAGGACAGTCCAAGTGGAGGATTCACTGCTCGACTATTTGCAAGATATCGTTGAGCAAACTCGAAAGAATCATGAGTTGCAGGTGGGGGTCAGTACCCGCGGAGCATTGGCATTATATAGAGCTTCTCAAGCATCCGCTATGCTCGCCGGTCGAAACTACGTCATACCGGACGACATCAAACGAATGGCTATACCTGTTCTTGCCCACCGAGTGCTACCTCGCGGTTTTGCGGCAGGGAGCGAAAGGAGTGAGGCCGAAGCGATCATCCAGCGATGTTTAGAATCGATCCAAGTTCCAACATGACAGCGGATGATCGAGCCAAGTCCGTCCGTCCGGCCATGCCCGAAGAATTGGGTGGGGCAAAGGCTTTGCTTTGGCTGTGGCACTACGCGAGGTGGCCATTCCGTCTTTTTCGAACTGCCAAGAATGCGGTCACTCCCGTATCGACTCGTCCCACACGCGAAGGATTGCAAGTAGGGTTCATGGCTAGTTTTGTTTTGTTGGGAGCTATCCTTCGAGATGTAAATTTGCTCATTATTCTTGGAGGTACGCTGTTTGCTACTTTGCTGGTGCAATGGCGAGTCTGCGCTAAGACGTTGTATGGGCTGAACTGCTATCGCCGTCTTCCCCGGTCGATGCAAGCCAGAAAAAGTTTTGAAGTGGAGATAGGCATTAAGAACCCCAAGCGTTGGCTGGGGTCTTGGCTGGTGCTTGCACAAGATCGTATGTTTCAGCTTTCGAGCGACCCATCGCACCGTCCCATCTCGCAAGGCATCGGGTTGCTGTTTGATTCGATCCCACCGCGAACGTCGCGATTTCAATCGTATCGATGCGTAGTGAAGCGGCACGGCACGTTTCAATTCTCTGGGATCGAACTCACGACCCGTTTTCCGCTCGGATTGATGCGAGGAATTTTGCCCACCAAGGGAAATGACACTTTTATCGTTCAGCCGGCTATTGGCCGGCTGCTTCCTGCCTGGCAGGAGTTATTCGATCGACGAGTCAATAGTGCCAAGCTTCGGCACAATCGGTCCATGTCCGATGAGGGAGAGTTCTTTGGATTGCGGGCCTACCGATCAGGCGACAGTCCACGTTGGATTCATTGGCGATCTTCGGCCAGACGCAGTGCCCTGGTGGTCAAACAATTCGAGCAGGCCGACAGCCGAGAGCTGGTTTTGTTGCTTGATCTCTATCGTCCTTCTGAGAAAGGGAAAGCTTTATTGACGTCGGAGTCTGTTGTTCAAGCCGAAGATATGGCGATCGAATTTGTCGCCACGCTCGCCCATCACATGGCACTTTCTAATTTCGGAATCATCACGGTGGCTATTGCGGATTCGAAGCCTACGCTCGCCAATAGAGTGCAATCGCGATCGCAATGCTCCGGGTTACTCGATCGACTGGCAATGTGTCAAAATAGTAGCGGAACCGAGATTTTGGATTCCATCAACCAACTCGAAAAGGCACAGCGTCGAGTGGAGAATTTAATTGTTGTTAGCACTCGCCCCCGCTTTGTACTGCCCCTAGGTGATGCCCCGAGTAATGTCAGCGTGTTCTGGAGGCACATGACTTGGCTCAATGTCAGCGCTGGCGATATTGCAAACTACTTTTCGCCATCCGCATAACTGACTGCTCAAGATCGTTATAGTAGAGATCGGCTGCAAGAATTGTATGCAACATGAATGGTAAGTCATAGAAGTCACGTTCCTCATACTCACCTTACACGGGTCGTTCGAAATCGCCGCCAGATACCAGCCATCG